>Ga0181521_10004311_pt1 | contig 16314 bp, 14 predicted proteins | sample PEATcosm2014_Bin_32_FD_119764 | JGI IMG/M metagenome (GOLD analysis project Ga0181521, IMG submission 119764) | Peatland microbial communities from MTU Mesocosm Facility, Houghton, MI, USA - PEATcosm2014_Bin02_60_metaG | ecosystem: Environmental > Terrestrial > Soil > Wetlands > Peat | place... | reverse complement strand
GTCGCCGCGGAGATCGCGAACGCCGACGCGAAAAAGGCCGAAGCTCAGAAGGAGCACGAAGAGTTCGACCACAAGAACGCGGAGTTCGACCAGCAGCGCGCCGCGCTCCTGACCAAAGCGACGAACGACGCGCAGGCCGAACGTCAGCGGCTCCTCGATGAAGCGCGCAAGGCGGCCGCGGCTTTGAGCGCAAAACGGCAGGAGACGCTGCGAAACGAAGAACGCGACTTACACCAGGCAATCACCAGCCGGACACAGCAGGAAGTATTTGCCATCGTACGAAAGGCACTGGCGGATCTCGCCACGGCGAGTCTGGAAGAACGCCTGGGCGAAGTGTTCACCCGCCGTTTGCGGGAGATGGATGGCAAGGCGAAAGAAGGGCTCGGCGAGGCGCTGAAGACAGCCTCCGGACCTGGCCTCGTGCGCAGCACGTTCGACTTGCCCGCGGAGCAACGCGCCGCCATACAGAATGCGCTCAACGAAACTTTCTCGGCTGAAGTCCGCGTCCGCTTCGAGACTGCACCAGAACTGATCGCCGGCATTGAACTCAGCACGGATGGACAAAAGGTGGGATGGAACATCGCGGATTACCTGGCATCGCTGCAGCAGGGCGTCGACGATCTTCTGAAAAAAAAGGAAGCAGCTGAAGTTAAAGCCGAGCCTAAGCCCGAGTCCAAGCCTGAGGTCCAACCCGAGGCCAAGCCCAAACCTGAACCCGAGCCCAAGCTGGAAGTCCACCCGGAGGCCAAGCCCGAGCCTAAACCCGAGAGCAAGCCGGAAGTCCACCCGGAGGCCAAGCCCGAGCCTAAACCCGAGAGCAAGCCGGAAGTCCAGGAGGCTAAGCCCAGACCTGAACCTGAAGAACCCAAGCCCGGAACAAAGAGCCAATGAGCGGGGAACCCGAGAGCCTCCGGAACGATTTCGACAGGGCGTTTGCGGGAATAAGCCAGGCGCGCGAAGCATTCAAGCCGGGCATGACGCCGCGGGAGGTGGGCACGATCACCAGCGTCGCTACCGGCATCGCCAAGGTTTCCGGTCTCCCCGGCGTGGGCTTCGACGAATTAGTGACGTTTCCCGGCGATGTGCTCGGCATCGCGTTCAATGTGGATGAACACGAAATTGGCGTCGTTCTGCTCGGCGACTATTCGCTTCTCCACGTGGGAGACGAAGTCCGGCGCACGGGCCGGGTCATGGATGTGGCCGTGGGCGATGGATTGCTCGGGCGCGTCATCAACCCGCTCGGCGAGCCACTCGATGGCAAGGGACCGGTGGTCTCCGGCAAGCGCCTGCCCATCGAACGCCCCGCCCCGCCCATCATGGACCGCGCGCCCGTCACCGTGCCGCTCCAGACCGGCCTCACAGTTGTCGATGCGCTCATTCCCGTCGGGCGCGGTCAGCGCGAGTTGATTCTCGGCGACCGCCAGACGGGCAAGACCGCCATTGCGCTCGACACCATCCTCAACCAGCGCGGCCAAAATGTGCTGTGCGTTTATTGCGCCATCGGTCAGCGCGCCTCCGCCGTGGCGAAGGCGGCGGCTACTTTGCGGGAAAAGGGCGCGATGGATTACACCGTCGTCGTCGTGGTGGAGGGCGACGACCCGCCTGGTCTGGCTTACATCGCTCCTTACGCCGCGACCAGCATCGCCGAGTCTTTCATGGAGGCGGGCCGGGATGTGCTGATCGTTTACGACGACCTCACCCAGCACGCGCGCGCCTACCGCGAACTCTCTCTCCTGCTGCGCCGTCCCCCGGGCCGCGAAGCGTTTCCGGGCGACATCTTTTATATCCACTCTCGGCTGCTCGAACGGGCGACGCACTTGCTCAAGGAACTCGGCGGCGGCTCGCTGACCGCGCTGCCTATTATCGAGACCGAAGCCCAGGACATTTCCGCCTATATTCCGACCAACCTGATTTCCATCACGGATGGCCAGATCTACCTCTCGCCGTCGCTGTTCGAACTGGGCGTTCTGCCCGCGGTCGATGTCGGAAAATCCGTTTCGCGCGTGGGCGGCCAGGCGCAATTAGCGGCCTATCGCGAAGTGGCGGGGAGCCTCAAGCTGGCCTACGCGCAGTTTGAGGAACTCGAAACCTTTTCCCGGTTCGGCGCGCGCCTGGATGAAGACACCCGCAAGATCATCGAACACGGACGGCGTATTCGCGCCTGCCTCAAACAGCCGGAATTCTCACCGGTATCCGTGGCCGCGCAAATCGCCGTGCTGCTGGCATTGACCGCGGAACTCTTCGACCGCGTGCCGCTGGATCAGATGACGGCCGCTGAGCACGCCCTGCGCGATGCGACGGTCAACATCCCGGCGGAGGTGCGCCAGCGCCTGGATACCGCCGATCGGTTGAGCGACGAGGATCGCGATACGATCGTCGCAATCGCCCACAAAGCGCTCGCCCCCTTCCAGCCCAAGCCTGAAAACAAGGGCACGCCCGAGGCACAAACGGAGGTCAAACCCAAGCCCAAGCCCGAGGCGAAGTCATGAGCGACACCACCGCCAGTCTGCGCCGAAAGATCGCCGGCGCCGGGGATCTTCAATCCGTCGTCGGCACGATGAAGGCCGTGGCCGCATCGAGCATCGGACAGTACGAGAAATCCGTGCGCGCATTGGCCGACTATTATCGGGCCGTGGAACTGGGCCTGGGTGCATGCTTGCGGGAAAGCGGAGCCACGGCCCCGACGGCAGAACCGCAGGGACAAAACGATCCGGGCGCCATCGGCGCCGTCGTGTTCGGTTCCGACCAGGGACTTGTGGGGCAGTTTAATGAGGTGGTGGCCGATTATGCGATTCAGACACTCGCGGCTCTGCCAGGCAAACCCCAGGTCTGGGCCGTCGGTGAACGCGTTCATGCGCATCTGGCGGACGCAGGCTTGCCCATGATGGGGCTCTTCACTGTGCCGAATTCCGTAAAGGCCATCACCCCTCTCGTCGGGCAGATTCAAATCGAAAGCGAAGCGCATCGGGCCAAAGACAAGTATGGGCGTGTTTACGTCTTCCATAACCGCCCGCAGTCCGGAGCGCTCTACGAGCCGGTCAGCCAGCGGTTGTTGCCGCTCGACGCGCAATGGCAACAAGGTCTGGCCAAAGTCCGCTGGCCGACCGGAAACCTGCCCGAAGTCATGCAGGGCGGAGCCATTGGCAATGAAACGACTACTCTGCGCGCCCTCATCCGGGAATATCTCTTTATCTCGCTCTTCCGGGCGTGCGCCGAATCTCTCGCGAGCGAAAACGCGAGCCGCCTGGCCGCGATGGAACGCGCGGAAAAAAACATCAACGAATTGGTGGACGACCTCAACCGGACATTCCATCGTTTGCGACAGAGTGGCATCGACGAGGAACTTTTCGACGTGGTCTCCGGCTTCGAAGCCCTGAACCCCGAGATTACCGAATGACTCCGCCCTCTTCCGTTAAGGATGTCCCGCTTCCGGCCGGCCTGACGAGCGATGAAGCCCGCCGCCGTCTGGATCAGTTCGGCCCAAACGCGGTGCCCGACACGGCTGTGCATCCCCTGCGCAGGGCGCTGACCAAGTTCTGGGCGCCGGTTCCATGGATGCTCGAGGCTTCCATCGTGCTCGAGATTGTCCTCGGCAAGTACATCGAGGCCTCGGTCATCGGGGCTCTGCTGGTCTTCAACGCCGCTCTCGGGTTCTTCCAGGAGGGGCGCGCGCAGGCGACTCTCGCGGCGCTGAAGTCGCGCCTGGCGCTGAATGCGTCCGTCCGCCGCGATAATGTTTGGGCGACCGTGCCCGCTGCCGCATTAGTGCCGGGCGACGTTGTGAAGCTGTCGCTGGGCGCCGTGGTTGCCGCCGACGTGCGCCTGACTGAAGGCGGGATACTGCTCGACCAGTCCATGCTCACCGGCGAGTCGGTACCCATCGAGGCCGGGCCTGGCCTGCAAACGTACGCGGGGGCGCTGGTGCGGCGCGGCGAAGCCGTGGCGGAGGTGACGGCGACCGGAGCGCGCACAAAGTTTGGACGCACCGCCGAGCTGGTTCGCACGGCGCACGTGGAAAGTTCACAGCAGAAAGCCGTTCTGCGCGTGGTGCGCAATCTCGCCATGGTCAATGGCGTCCTCATCCTGATGATGGTCGGGTATGCCTGGGCGCTCAAGATGCGGGGCGACGAGATCATTCCTTTGGTACTCACGGCAATTCTGGCGTCGATCCCGGTAGCGCTGCCGGCTACCTTCACGCTTGCAGCGGCGCTGGGCGCGCGGGCTCTGGCAAAGCTGGATGTTCTTCCCACGAGGCTCTCCGCGGTGGATGAAGCGGCATCGATGGATGTCCTGTGCGCGGATAAGACCGGCACGCTGACGCAAAACGAGTTGACGGTAACCGCAGTCCATGCCATGTCCGGTTTCGACGACTCGCATGTCCTCGGAATGGCCGCATTGGCTAGTTCGGACGGCGGGCAGGATCCGGTGGATACCGCCATCCGGGCCGCCGCAGCCTCAAAAAACGCGGCGGCGGATCTGCCGAAGCTGACCAAGTTCGTCCCATTCGATCCCGGGACGAAGATGTCGGAGGCGACTGCCACCGATGCAGCCGGCGGCACGGTACGTGCCGTGAAGGGAGCTTTTGCCGTAGTGGCGGGCATCGCGGAAACATCGCCCGATGCGTCCGCGACGGCAAATCAACTGGAGGCGCAGGGCTTTCGCGTTCTGGCCGTCGCAGCGGGCGCCCCCGCGGCGATGAAGCTGGCTGGGATTATCGCTCTCAGCGATCCGCCCCGATCGGATTCCGCCGCGTTGATTGCGGAACTGCACACACTGGGGGTGCGTGCGGTGATGGTGACCGGCGACGCGCCGGCTACGGCCGCTATCGTGGCCCATGCCGTAGGACTGGACGGAAAAGTCTGTCCGCCCGGACCGATCCCCGCCGATGTGCGCCCCGAGGAGTTCGCCGTTTTCGCCGGCATTCTTCCGGAGGGAAAGTACAATCTCGTCAAGGCGTTCCAGAAGAGTGGCCACATTGTCGGCATGTGCGGCGACGGCGCCAACGACGCGCCCGCGTTGCGTCAGGCTCAGATGGGAATCGCGGTGTCCACTGCGACCGACGTTGCCAAATCGGCGGCCGGCATTGTGCTGACCAAACCGGGACTCGGCGGTATTGTCGCTTCGGTGAAGGAAGGCCGCGTGACCTTCCAACGAATCCTGACTTATACGCTGAACTCGGTAATCAAGAAGATCGTGCAGGTGCTCTTTCTTGCGGCTGGCCTGATCATGACAGGACACGCGATCCTGACCCCTATGCTGATGGTCATCCTGATGATCACGGGCGACTTCCTGGCCATGTCCCTGACGACTGACAATGTACGTGCGTCCGCGACGCCCAATGCCTGGCGAATCGGCCCGCTGACGATCGCGGGCGTCGCGATGGGAGTTGGCGATCTGATCTTCTGCGTCGCCGTTTTGGCCGCCGGCCAGTTTCGGATGCACCTCGGAATCGACGCGCTGCGAACCCTGGCTTTTGTTTCGGTCGTGTTCGGCAGTGAGGCGACGCTCTACGCCGTTCGCGAACGCGGGCGTTTGTGGAGCTCCCGCCCAAGCCTCTGGGTGATTGTGTCGTCCGTCTTCGATGTTTTGATCGTAGTGGCTCTGGCGACGCGCGGAATCGCCATGACTTCTCTGCCCTTGTTCGCGGTGGGAGAAACGCTCGTGGCGGCAGTTGTCTTCGCATTCGCCGTGGACTTTGTCAAAGCCCCCGTGTTCCGCCGTCTCAGCATCGGTGACTCATGGCCTGCCGGAAAGCCGCAGGATCCGACGCCGCAGATCGCCGCACGAGCCTGCGAACTCTTCGAGAAGCGAGGCCGCGGCGACGGCCGCGCGGGTCAGGACTGGAGCGAGGCGGAGCGCGAGATTCGGAAAGCTGAACTCCACAAAGATGAACCCAATAAAGATGAACCCAATCATGAACAGACGTGAACAAAACGCAGGGCGAATCCCGCTTGCGCTCGCGCTCTGTTCTTCATTGGCGATTGACGCTTACGGCTGGTCCTCCGACTCGCTCCTGATTCAATCCATCAGACAGGAGCAAAAGACCATGTCATTTGTGGCGTGGATCGTTCTCGGTCTGACAGCGGGTTTCATAGGCAGCCAACTGAACAAAAGAGGGGAGGGAATTCTGCCTGACATCCTGGTGGGCCTTGTCGGCGCCCTGGCCGGAGGCTGGTTGTTCCATACTTTCGGGCCCCCCGGCGTAAACGGACTCAACCTCTCCAGTCTCGTGGCGGCGGTGTTCGGCTCATTGGCCCTTCTGCTTACGTATTACTTTCTGCGGCGGGGTTAGTTGTGGCGCCGGCACACGCCACGCACCCCGACGATTCCGGCCTATTGGATCTCGAATGCCATGTATCGGATTTGTCCGCGGCGCTCAATCTGCAGTGCGACGGCGTCTCCGCGATGGAATTCATCGATGCGCTCCCGGAACAGGCCGAGCGACGCAATGGGCAAATTATTCAATTCGTGAATCACGTCGCCGGGCCTGAAGTCCAGAGACGTAGACTGGCTCTCCGACGAACGCGCCACCACGACCAGACCGTACTGGGTCCGGAGATCCGGCATGGCCTTGGCCACCTTCTGGTCGATCTCGATGCAGAAGATGCCAAGCCGGGAAACCAGATTGTTTTCGAGTGTGCCGGCGATCGCCAGAGGATTAACCGGGGACGAATAGCCGTCGACCTTCGCGGTCATGGAAAAGATCTCTTCCCCTCTTTGAACGTTCAGTTTGACTTTTTCGCCGGCGCGGCGCCTGTAAATGGCTTCGTTGAACTGCCTCGCCGACTGGACCGCGCCGCCGTCGAGAGTGAGGATTACATCCTTTTGCTGCAGGCCGGATGACGAACCGGAAGTGGCCCGATCTATATCCGTAACGAGTACGCCATGCTGAACCCGCAGCGAAAGACCCTGCGCCAGGGCCGGAGTGACGCTCTGCACGATGACGCCGAGCGATCCGCGTACCACGTTTCCATCGGTTCGAAGCTGCCGGTACACGGACTGGACCAGATTACTGGGAATAGCGAAGCCGATTCCCTCATTGCCGCCGGACTTACTGAGGATCGAGGTACTCAAGCCAATCAGACGGCCATCGATATCGATTAAGGCCCCTCCGCTGGCGCCCGGATTGAGAGAAGCGTCAGTCTGAATATAGAGGACCGGATCGTCTTCACCAACAGCTCTGGCCGGAGCGCTCACGACTCCCATGGACAGCGAATTGCGCAGAAGCATGGGGCTCCCAATCGCGAGCACGACATCGCCCTGAGCCACGGCGTCGGAGTCGCCGAATTCGAGCGCCGGGAGATCGGTTGCTTCGATTTTGAGCAGCGCCAGATCGGTATCTTTATCGACGCCCAGTACGCGCGCGTCGAACTTGCGGACAGGCGCCGATTCGAGCGCTCCGGCCCACGAGCCGTCGCTGGCCGGCCCTACGACGACTTTCAGGGCGGTAGCGCGCTCGATCACATGCGCGTTGGTCATAATGTAGCCGGCCGGGTCCACTACAACGCCGGAGCCGCTGCTGCTCTGCCGCGACACCTGCTCGGAACTGCGCTGGCCCTCGCCGGGCATTGCATCATCCGGGGCGCCATAGCCGGTGATCGTTAATTCCACGACGGCCGGCGAAGCACGGCGCGTCAGGCTCCGAATGGAAGCGTTGAATTGAGCGAGAGGATTTGGCGCCTGGGCCGTCTGTGCGAATCCAGCCGGGGAAGTGGACACCAGCACGAATAAGGCAATCGTCCTGGGCAGTGACATTTTGGTGGCTCCTTATGAGGTCAGTTTCCGGCCAGTTTGGGAAGAGACAGCCAGGCAAATCGAAACACGCGGCCCAAATGCTCGGAGCTCGCCGCCCGCTCGACCACGTCATAGCCATGGCGGTGAAGTACGTTTCTCCACAGTTCTTCGTCAATGGATGGGGCCGCCAGCAGTATTCGCGGGCGGCTTGGTACAGCGCTCAGCTGGTCGAACGCCCATCCCCACTCGACACCGGGCAGGTTGCTGTCGTAAATCACAATGGGGGACGATTTCAATCGGCATATCTCTATCGCTCGATTCAAAGTACGCGCCCAATCCGTTCGCCATTGCACCGAACTGGCCGCGTTCAGGACCAATGCATAAAAACCGAGATCGGCCGTGACAGCCAGTAGCCGCGGATGGCGACTATTTTCAACGATTCCCGTGATTCCACGGCACGGCGGCGGTCGAAGCAGGCGTTGTATCAGACCGGGCATGTTGTGACTCTTACAATACCTTCACTTCAGATCCGCGCCAATACCGTTGATCGGGGATTTTTCCGCAATCCGGGACGTAGAGGTAATCCTGCCCGCAGCGCTGAAGAAGCCCCAAATTACCGTGCGGCCCGTATGGTGATATTCGCCGGCCGGCAATACAGTGGGGGTCATGAGACGTTCTCAGACCGGACATCTGTCCGATGAATGGCTCGATGCCTGCAGGTTCAAACTTACGGTGGTGTTGGTGCGCCTCACCAACGGCCGTCTTCACGAGGACGTTAATTCGGCCGAACGATTCGCCCGATCGCCAGTCTCGGAATCAACCACCGAGTTGGCTCTTTATTGCAGGAGATATCTGGCGGCGAATCGGACGGCGTGGACTGCATTCCTCACCCGGCAGGTGTCGGAAGCGCTGGAGCGGATCGATGACGGCAGCTATGGACGTTGCCTGCAATGCGGGGAGTCCATTTCCGCCAAGCGCCTGGCTGCGTTGCCGTGGGTGGCACTATGCATCGGCTGTCAAGAAGGAAAATCCGGGTACGGCGTAACGTAAGCGCGAAAAAGGAGTGAAAAACGCCATGAGCTTCAGACCATGGGGAGTCATCCTTGCCGGCGGCGACGGTACACGGCTCAAAGCGGTGAGCCGTCTTATTTCGGGAGACAATCGCCCTAAACAGTTCTGCTCTCTGTTCGGGAGCAGATCGCTTCTGGCGCGCACTCGCGGCAGGCTGGCGCCCGCAATCTCTCAGGATCGAATGCTCTTCGCGGTTGTCCGGGACCATGAGCAGTTCTATCAACCGGAACTGGCCGATGTCGACGAGGCGAGGATCGTTGTGCAGCCGGTAAACCGGGGGACGACCGCTGCCATCATTTACAGCCTTTTGAGACTGACTCGCCTCGAAAAAGACCCTGTAGTGGCGTTTTTTCCGGCGGACCATCACTTTGCCGATGAGACGCAGTTCGCGCGCGCGGTGGACGGGGCCTTCGAAGTGGTGCACAAACGTCCGGAACTGCTGGTTCTTCTGGGGGCGCGGGCAGAGAAGGCGGAAGTGGAATACGGATGGATCGAGCCCGGAATGGCGCTGGACGACGATCGTGGTTCGGTGCGTGTTTTTCGCGTGGATCGATTTTGGGAGAAGCCAACCGCGGCGACAGCCCAGGCGCTGCTGAACCGCGGCTGTCTTTGGAACACGTTCGTGATCGCCGGACGGGCGCGGACCTTTTTGGAGATCGTCGAATCCGCGGTTCCGGATGCGCTGAAATCTTTCCAGCCGATTGCAGGCGCGCGGCTGCGAGCGGAGGAAACGGAGCGGGCGGCCGCCGTGTACGAATCCCTGCCCCCCGGAGATTTCTCCCGCGAGGTGCTTACCCGGTGTCCGGAGAGACTGGCCGTTCTGCGCATGGAGGGAGCGGGATGGGGCGACTTGGGCACGCCCGAAGGTGTGCTGGCCGCCATCCGGAGTACTGCACCCGTCCCGCCCACGCATCCCAATGCTTTCGGCTCGTGGTTAGCCGCTTACCGTCACCGGTTGGAAGAGGTTTGCCGGCAGGCTGCCGGGGAACCTGTATCGGCGGAGCGGCATCGCTGATGTGAGGCCGAATCTGCGTCTCAATTTGTATGCTTAGGTTGGCAATATGGGTACCCGGGTCAGAATAATGATCGCCGACGATCATCCGCTGGTCCGCAGCGGACTCCGGGCCCTGCTGGAGCGGGACGGCGAGTTTCAGGTGATTGCCGAAGCCGCGGACGGCTACGAGGCCATCGATCTGGCGGTTTTGCACAAGCCCGATGTGATCCTGCTGGACGTCGGGATGCCCCGGCTGAGCGGCCCCGACGCCGCCCAGAGCATTTCCCAGAAGCTTCCCGCCGCCCGGATCGTCATGCTGAGCATGCACTCCGACGAAGCGTATGTTCTGCGGGCGCTGAAAGCGGGAGCGCGCGGATATCTTCTCAAGGCTTCCCCGGAACAGGATGTGATCGCCGCGATTCGCGCGGTGGCGGCCGGGAACGCATATTTCAGTCCCAGCATTACAAAGTTATTGGTGGAGGAGTATGTCGTCGAGGCGCGGCGCCGGGGCGTCGAGGACACATACGATCTGCTGAGCACCAGGGAGAAGGAAATCCTCCAGCTCCTTGCGTCGGGAAAGACTAACCGGGAGATTGCGGAACTTCTGTTCATCTCCGTTGCAACCGTAGAAACCCACCGCAACAATGTCTTTCAGAAACTTCACCTTCACAACCTGGCCGAACTGATCCTCTACGCGGTCCGCAAGGGGCTGATTTCCTGAAGGCGAGTATTGCCCGGAGCGGCTTTCGCCGACCCGTGATCGGGTGGCAAAGGAAGGGTGAAAGTCAGGGTTGTGCCTTTTCCCGTTTTCGAATCCAGCGTCATGGTACCCGAAAGACTCACCACGCGCTCCTGCATTCCCAGAATGCCGAGACCCGTCTCCAGTGGGGGAGCGAAGCCTTTGCCGTCGTCCTCGACCGACAGCCGAAGGAAGCCGTTTTCCTCGCGCACGAAGACACGAGCGTGGAGCGCGCCCGAATGGCGGGCGGAATTGCGGAGAGCTTCCTGGACGACGCGAAAGACGCACGTGCGGTGCTCTTCGGGAATGTCGTCGACGAAAGACTCCGCCACCACTTCGACCGCCATCGAGCCGGTACGGGACACCTCCCGCGCCAGCCATTTCAGCGCGGGTATCAAGCCCAAGTCGTCCAGCATCGTGGGACGAAGAAGCAGCGAAATATTGCGCACCACGCGGGCATTGCGTTCCGTCATGTCTTCCACGAGCTGAAGCTGCCGGAAAGCTTCGATGGAGTTGTTGTCCCGCACCGCGGACCGGAGATTTCCCAAACCAAGCATGATCGCCGAGAGTACCTGCCCCACTTCATCGTGAAGTTCGCGGGAGATTCTCCGCCGCTCGCTCTCCTGCGCGGATACCAGTTCAGTGGAAAGCCGCTGCAGTTCCTCGCGCGTCCCGACCACTTCCGCAAAGCGGCGCTGCGATTCGTGTTCGAGACTCAGCAGCCGCCACAGCGAGACCCCCGCGAGGGCCAGACCACTTACTGCTGTAAGAACGAGCAGAAGCAAAAGGTTAGTCCGAAACGACGACAGCATCCTGTTAACGGCGGCGCTGTTTTGCTCCAGTTGTTGCTCGCTGATCTGCTGAATATGATCCGCCAGGCTCAGCGCGCTCATCCGCCGGGGCAACAACTCGTCCTGCATGAACGCATTCGCACGCGCCTGGCGCTCGCCGGCGTTCCAGGTCATAACCGGCGCGAGGGCCTTCATATAATCGGCCAACTCAGTCGTAAACTCCTCGACCGGCCCTGAATCCCCGGCTCCGATCAGGCGGCGGTATTCGGCTGCCTCGCTTTGAAGCTTCCGCTGGGTTTCCAGAAATTGATCCCGGTGGCCGGCGGCGAAGGCGTCGTTCGTGTCGAGCAGGAAGTCGCGGACATAGGTTCCGGATGTGTAGATGTCCGATCTCACGTTCTGCAGCACGCGGTCGCGATTGACATAATCCCGCCGGATTGTCTCTTCCCGTGCCCTGATCTGAGACAAGAAAGAAATTGCGCTGAGTCCCAGAACGCCCAGCAGGACGAGGAGTCCGCCGAATCCGGCAAAAAGGGCGATCCTTGTCTGGCGGTTGGAAGATCCGCGGCGCGCTGTTACAAGTGGTGACTTGAGAGCGGACATGTCCTGCATCGTCCCTTGTTTGCGTTCATTGTCTGTGCGCGCCCGGATAAACCGGCGTACGTTCCGATCATACAGCCGGCGTACCGGCCCGCGTATACCATGCAGACGGGATTTTTCGAGGCAAACAGGCGAACGAATCGTTGAATCGCTCTGCTCCGCCCTACTGTTGGAAGTGTCGAAAATTCACTTAAGCGCAGTATGGTCTTCAGGATCGAGTGGCAATATGCTTGATCCATCATGCGGCTGTTGATTCCGGTACTGGCCTGTATCCCCTTCGCAACGTTCGCGGCGGCGCAGAACGGCGAATCTCCGGGAAATCGCATAACCGCGGGAATTGGCCCGGCGATTCCGGCGGGTGACGCGGCTAATTACGTCAAGACGGCTCCGCTGCTGAAGGCGGGACAGGGATATCCGTTCTCCTTCGGAGGCCGTTATGCCGTGCCCTCTCCGTTCCGGCAGATCGGGTTCTCCGACCGGGGCAGTGCGGTCAACTTCCACTATCCGGATACAGTTCCGTCAAACGGATATTTTTCCGGGTGCTATACCTGTTCATCGCGCGGCGGCTGGGGCAGTTATGGGCCGGGTAACGCCAGCTACTTTTTCGGCAAAAATCATAAGTTTCACGCCGGAACTACCTATGAATTCGTGGCGGCGTCGACCGATGCCCAGGCAGTTGGCAGTGTACCTGCCGCACGGAGCGGCGACCGCTGGTCGAACCTGTTTCTGGAATTCGGTCTCAGCTTCTAAATGTTGTCTTCAGAGACGGGAGTCTACGCGCCAAGGAATATACCGTAGCGACGGTATTCCACCGTTTCCGGAAGGAATGCCCTCGAGAAACGAAGACTGATAGAGTTCACTTGCTCTGAAACGGCGCGATAATTAAATGCGGGAAGGGAGATCTGTGGACAGCGCCAAAACCTGGACCTTTAGTTGCGCCGCAATCGCATTGCTATTTTGTCTCGTGTCTCTTCGCGGAGACGAGCCGAACGATAACAGGATGTTGGATTTCAACGTCGTCGCAGTCGACGATCGGGGCCAGCCCGTCAACGACTTGACCAGCAGTGAATTCCAGGTGACCGACGCCGGAAAGCGACAGCAAATCGCGTTCTTTCGGCACAATGACGATAAGCTTCGCCAGGCTCCGGCATTGGGCCCGAACGAGTTCTCCAACAGAAGCGGCGTCACCGTGCCGCATGTCACCCTGGTACTTTTCGATTTGCTGAATGAACGATTTTCCACGCGCGGCATCACCGCGAACCAGATTATTCACGACCTGGAGAACACGGAATCGGCCGACAGTTTGTACCTGTATCTGCTGACCCTGGATGGCCGGACATTCGCGGTACACGGGTTGACCGGCCCCGAGGGACAAGGCCGCGAAGGCAACGACGGCCCCTGGACGCGGGGCATCAAGCCTCTGCTGGACGGCGCGTTGCGTACGGTGCTGCAATTGAAGCCTGTCGATATAGCAGTGGATGTGAACGTGCGGGTTCAGGTGACATTGAACGCACTGGACGCGATTGCCCTGCAACTGTCGATGTTCCCTGGGCGCAAAAACGTAATCTGGGTCACCGACGGAGTGCCTCTGGAACTGGGCCCGCATCGCTCGGACACGGGAGATTATGTCGACTTCACCCCGCAACTGCGGCTGCTGGCCGACGTGTTCGAACGGTACGAGACCGCGATTTATCCGGTCCAGCAGATCATGCTGGGCAGTCCCGACAACGTGGGAGGAGGCAACGGCCTGGAGAGCCGGGCGACTCTTGAGGAACTCGCCGGCCTGACGGGAGGGCGGCCCAACAGCGGCAAGGATATTGGCGCCGCCGTGAGGCAGGCCGTCACCGATGTTCGCACCAGCTACCAGCTTGGATATTATGCGCAGCCGCGGAACTGGGACGGCAAGTTTCATAAGCTCCGCATTACCTGCACGCGCAAAGGTGTGCGAATCCAGGCGAGAACTGGTTATTATGCGTGGCCGGAGCCTGCGGGCGCCAGAGCCCAAAGGGCCATCGAAGCGGCCGCCTCCACCGGCTTCGACGCCGCCGAAATCGGCGTTCGCGGCACGGCGACGCCGGATCCGCAAAACAGCCGGCAAGTACACATGGCGTGGCGCATCGACGGGAACGACATTGTACTGGCTCGGGATGGCGATCGGTACTCCGGACAACTGCGTCTTGCCGTGATCCAGTACCAACCGGATGGACGAATCGCGGCTTCCGGCATGTTGCCGATCGACATCCACTACAGCGCCGCGGAACGCGACAGTTCATACAAGGAGGGGATCGCCTTCACGAAGGATGTGATGCTGGAGAAGGACGTGAACAAACTTCGCTTCGTCGTGTTTGACCGTGGTTCCAATGCCGTTGGATCGCTCACTGTACCCGTGGGAGCGGCCCCTCGAAAATAGCTTACGTACCGGGAAACTTGGGGGACGTCTACGGCGCGTAGGGTTCCTGGCGGTTTGGCGTACCCTTTGCTCGTGGAACGCTATGACTGGCCCCTGCTCGCGGTCCGTATGGAGCCGGCGCCTACGAAATGATTCCCTTCCGAACGGCGTAGAGAACGAGATCGGCGAAGTTGCGCAGATTCAACTTCTCCTGCAGGTTTCTACGGTGCGTTTCAACGGTATAGGTGCTGAGATTCCACAACGCCGCGATCTCTTTGTTGGACTTTCCCTGAGCCAGCAGGTGCAGAATCTCCCGCTCACGCGATGTCAGCAGATCATAACTATCGGCGAAACCGCGCGTGCGGATTTCCCGCACGTAGTCCTCCGCAAGCATCCTGCTGATCTCCGGGCTGAAAAACGTTTTGCCCTCGCTCACTCTGCGAATGGCTTCGATCAGATCGCCCTCCGCCGAATCCTTCAGCAGGTAACCCCTCGCTCCGGCGCGCAGGGCTCGCAGAACATAGGCTTCGTCGGAATGCATGCTGAGGATGACGATGGCGGTATCGGGAAGCATTTCATGAATTCGCTGGGCCGCTTCCACTCCGTTCAGGTTGGGCATGGCGATGTCGAGAACGGCTACGCCCGGCGCGGTGGTCTGCGCCTGTTCCACGGCTTCGCGGCCGTCCGAAGCTTCCGCAACCACGGTGAAGCCGGGTTGCGTCTCGAGCAGCAACCGCAGTCCCCGGCGCATCACAACATGGTCGTCGGCGAGGAGAATTCGAATGGGATTCACGTTTGCACGCGCTCGGCGGGCATCTCGTCCGGAACCTCTTCCGTCCGGCTGAGAAGCGGTAATCGGACTGTCAGAATGGTACCTCCGCCGATTTTGGAATCTATCTCGCACGTTCCACCCAGGCGAGCGACTCTTTCCTCGATGCCGAGCAGTCCGAGGCCTTTGACCTGCTGGACGTTGAACCCCTGGCCGTCATCCTGTATCCGCAAAACCAGGCGGTCATCCTGCTGGTATACGCGAATGCGCACCGTGGTGGCGCGGGAGTGGCGCTCGCAATTGTGGAGAGCTTCCTGAACCACCCGATAAAGACAGGTCTTGAATTGATCGGGAAGTTCGTCCGAGGTGAGCTCGTTGGCGACGCCTACATCCATGGAAGTACGTTTCGACATCTCGCGGGCCTGCCAGCGGAGCGCGGGAATCAGGCCGAGGTCATCCAGCATCGACGGCCGCAGAAGAAGAGCCATGTTGCGCACCACCCGGACCGTTCCTTCTACAAGACCCCTTATGGTTTCCACGTTACTGAGGGAAGCGGCGGGCGACTGCGCCTCCAGGCGAATGGAAAGGTTCCTCAATTCCACCAGCACCGCGGACAAGGCCTGGCCTACCTCATCATGTAACTCGATGGAAAGAGCGCGCCGTTCCACTTCCTGGGCCTGCACCAGTTTAGCTGAGAGATTGGTCAGCTGCGTGCGCGCTTCAGCCGTCTCCCGATACCTGAGCTGAGAGCTTGCCTCGAGCCGCAAAATGTGACGCGTGCTGAAGACGGCCATGCCCAGGCCGATCGCGAGCGCGGCCAGCAACGTGAGACTCAGCCTGGTCTGAAACTTTACCAGCAAACCCACTACCCGTTCATTCCCGGCGTTCAGCTGCTGCTCATTGAGATCGGCGATGCGGCCGGCGATATCGAGCATGGCGGCGCGCCGGGGGAATACGTCATCGCGCAGAAACTTGTACCCGCGGGCGCGTCTCTCCGCGGAATTCCACTTTATGATGGGGCCCAGAATGTCCCAGTATCGCGACAACTCATTCGTGAGCGCGGAGTATTGAGGACGTTCGCCGGCGTTGAGCTGTCTCTCGTATTCATCCAATGCCGCCTGCATCCGTTTGCGCACGTCTTCGAGATTCAACCGGAATGTTTCGGCGCGCGCGGGCTCGGGCTCGAGCAGGTAGTCGCGAACCCAGGTTCCGGAGAGGTAAAGTTAG
>Ga0181521_10004306_pt1 | contig 16326 bp, 10 predicted proteins | sample PEATcosm2014_Bin_32_FD_119764 | JGI IMG/M metagenome (GOLD analysis project Ga0181521, IMG submission 119764) | Peatland microbial communities from MTU Mesocosm Facility, Houghton, MI, USA - PEATcosm2014_Bin02_60_metaG | ecosystem: Environmental > Terrestrial > Soil > Wetlands > Peat | place... | reverse complement strand
CGGTCTCCCTGTTTCCTCAAACACCAAATTGCCGAAAGTGATGATCCAGGTGCTTGTAGGCCAATATTGCCCATTCCACCGGGGTCATCGGCCCGAAAAAACTGTGGGAATGCTTCGTGCACCGCTCGGGGCCGCCCGCCGTGAAACGATCCATGTGCAGGGCAAGACGCTGCCGCTCAGACGCGAAGTCTCGTTCGTCGTTCACCATCAGGCTTCTGTCCGTTGGCATGTTGCGACGAATTGGCGCATCGCTCAAAACACTTCGTTTTGCCAAGCGGCCGAAGATGTATCCGATCCAGCTCCGTGGTAGAGACGCTTGTCCCGAAGCCATCTCCATCCATTCGGAGCAATGTGCCAGCATTTGCGCTGCGTTCATTTTGCCCCATTGGCGTTTGCTCTCCCCGCTTAGCCGGGCGAGGCGGTTCTTCATTTCGTTCAAGGTGGTTACTTCAAAAAGGTTCTTCATGAGACAGATCTCCTTTGAAAATCAGGCCTCGGTCCTTATAAATGAATCGAACAAAACAGCCTCCAATCGACAGGCAATCAGGATTTCTGCATAATAGTTTCTGGTGCCGACCCGCGGAGCTTGAACGCCCGGTGTCACTACCCGAACAAGGCTTCGTCAGATTCCCAGACCCAGGCCATTGGGTAATCTGGGCTGTTTACGCGCCACTCGTAGAGGCTCGATTGCGCGGAGCCTCCTACCAGTAGGCCGACCAAACGGACGGGGTCCCGTCGGGGATTCATTGGTCGGCCCGGTGTTTAACAGGCGGCATTTGTGTGGCGCCGATCGCCGTGAACAGATTCTCTATAGGGCGTCGGCCCATCGAGAGATGCGGTTATTGTTGGCGAGATGACTGGAAATGGCCAAGGGCGAGATGCCAAAGTGCTCGGCGGCGTCCTCGATTCGCTCTGGGGTACAGTCCCCCGAGAGGAACTCATCGAGGCTATTGATTGGACAAAGCAGTTCCGCGGCAAAGGCACGCTGGATTTTCTGTCGACTTGTCCGGCTGTCAGTTGCGGGAAGCCATTTGTCACTGTCCGGCGCAATTAGTTCATCGCAAAGCAGGCGAGCCGCCTCAAAGCGAAGCCCGGCACGGTTACGCTTTCGAAAATGCAGCCGAATCTCGTTTCCTGGTTCGCGGATGGCAAGCCCAAGTACCGGAGCAGCGCTATCGCTCCAGGAGGGCGTCAAATCGGCGCCGCCAATGCCGAGCAAAGAAGCGACCGATTCATCGGTGAGCGGCTGACCATTCCATCCATGCCTTATCCGGACCGCCCGCGCAAGCGAGCGGCCTCGTTCCCATGGCATGGCGGGGATCGCCAGCGGGCGCAGCTGCTCGCGGAGGAGGTCTGCGGTGTGTGGGCTGCTCTTGATACCGGGAAGGGATGCGATCTCCTCGATCGCATTAAGCGCCCCCGCGGGATCAGGACCCGCGCAAGCAGGAGCAATCTCTTCCGCGGCTTGTTCGCCAGCACGGTTTGAGAGGGAAATCATGCGATTCAGCAAACCTTGAGGCGCCTCTTGCGGATCGAAGCCGAGTACGGCTTCGAAACGGCGAAGCGTCGCTAGTTCCGGATCGCGACGCTCTTTGCACACATCGTTCCAGAGACGCTCGAGGCCGGTGTCTTCCTGTCCGAGTGCGCGGAGCCGGGCGAGTACAAGTCCGAGCAAATTGTCAATCTCCCGCTCGAAGACATCGGCCGGAACCGCTTCAGCGAAATCCGCGAGGAATCGGACCGGCTCTTCAGACAGAGGATTCGTTGGACGCCCGAGGACTCGGATCGATTGAGAGTCGCTGGTAAATGTTAGATTGGGCCAGAGAAAGCCATGACCAGCCGCCGCGAGCTCGTGAGCCATCCGCCAATCCGGCCCGGGTAAGTACCGGGGCGAAGGTTCAGATTCCCAACGAAGACGCCACCAGCAGCCCGCCAGCCAGGAGGCTAGGGGATAAAGCGCCAAACGCGCCGAATTCTCGATAGATTTTGACCAGTCGTCATCGTTGCGGGTCGCAATTTGGTTTCCCACACGGATGGTTAGGCTGGCGGCCGTGGCGGAAATAGGCGGAGGGCCGTATGACTGCGGCAGCCACGAGATATCAAAAGAAAAGGCCTGGCTCATGCCAGCCCCAGTCGCCGCAGCACCACGTCTCGGAATGGATCGTTCTCAGGCATTGGGTAACCATGATAGACACCGTTGCCCTCAAGCTGCGCTTCCAGGGGCTCACCCGCAGGGGTGATCGCCCAGACGTTTTGAGGCCAACCGTCGCGTTGCTGACGGCTTACCAACCCGCGACGGAGACCCTCACGAAGCAGGTCCAGCGCAGCGTTCCTGGAAAATATGCCGACCTTATCGCAAAGCGTTTTTGCCATTCGCGCAGCAGCAGGAGGCGAGGCCGAAGTCGCCCGGGTTACGTTTGTGCTCCGGATTGCCGCTGTAGCGCGCTGCTTCCGCCCAATATTCGACTTGCGCCGGAGACAGCATCGCAGCGTCATGAATCGCCCGTTTCGGATTAAAAGACTCACGTGGCATGCTCTCTACGAGCATAACGCCAAGAGCCCGGCCGGGTGCGACCGGGATCGGAATTGAGCAGTTATTTGCCGACTGGAAGGCGGCTGCGAGCGAGATAAGGGCTTCTGTCGGATAACGCCCACCGCTCGCAGAAAACTGGGGAGCAGTGACGCTCCCCAGAGATTTCTACACAGTTTGGCAGAAGCTTACTCGTATTCCTACTGATAAGTTTTGATGTCTTTAATCACCATCACGTCGCCGTTCGGCATGGCAACTACGCGAACTTTTACCGGCCGGTGGCTGTGGAGATCATTGGCAAACGTACGATCCGATTTCATCATTTCAACGACGCGGCTGTTGCTTTCGGGGTCGAAACGGACCGTTCTGCCGTCCTGAGTCACGAGGGCGAAGTTGGTGGTGGAAGTTGTTACCGGGCAATCCGAACTGTCTTTCGTGGTTACCGTGGTAGTGGTGGAGTCGGGGTTGGAAGTGGTTTCTTTGGAATGGCTGTGCGTTGTGTAACAACCCTGGTCGATCAGAGTGCCCTCCATGTTCACGGGCGCATTCGTGGTGGTCGTTGTCGTGGTTGATTCGCTCTGCGTGCTTTGTTGGGCGCACAGACAGCCCACGAACAACGAGAAGGTCGCGATAGAAAGAAGTTTCATTGTCTTTTTCTCCCAAATATGGGTTTGCTCTCCCACCCGTATGAAAAGCATACCCCGGCCCATTGAGTCGCCCAATACGTTCCGAAATTCACAGCCGGCCTAATTGGACCTCGAAGTTATCGCAGGCTCACGCCCGGCAAATACGTCCCGTTTTCTTCGCGATGCCACCAGGCGCGGTCGCCGAAATGTGTGAAGGTATACGAATAAGTGACGGCCCGAATGTATCTGGGCGGGGACTTGGGAAATGGATTGTAGCTGAGCAGCCGCAACACGCTGGGCTCGCCTTGTAAGAGCCGGAGTACGAACTCCACAAACCAGCGATTATTCTGATAACTGCCCAGGGCCGCGAACCACATCTGCCAATCGAGCCTTGGCTGGTAGGGGGCGACGATCGGCGGACGGCGATATACATTGCCGGGCTTGTAGGGAAACTCGTAGGCTTTCCAATCCACGCCGTCGTTTGAACCCTCCAGGATTATCTCATCCCGGGTGGTGGTCATGACGGCGAAAAGCCCGTAGCTATTGACGATCCGGAGCGGATCGGCGGTCCGCAGGACGGTTTCTCCGCCGGGCGGAAGCGGAATCGAGAAAAGCTGGAGGCAGCTCAATCCGCTTAGTACGCCGATAACCACCGCGACTGCGATGGTAACGGTTCGGGAAGCGCGGCAATGCTCGTCCGGCTCGATAAAAAGCCACATACACAAGAAAATCGTAATAAAGTTAAAGAATGTGTAATTCCCGGTCAGCATTATGAGTAATTGAAGAGTAATCGTGAGCCAGGCGGCGATGTGGCGCAGACGCTTCGGAGCGAAGAACAGGAACGGCACGGCTATCTCTACGAAAAACAGGAAGATTATCGACAGCTTCTGGAACCAGTCCGGCAGTTGCTGCATATACCAGGCTAGGGGCGTGGGCAGCGGCTGCGTGTAATAGTGGTAAGTAAGTGCGGTAAGGTTGCGCCATGCGGCATCGCCGCTGAGCAGCTTCACCATTCCGCTGAAGAACATCAGCCGGAACAGCAGCCACCGGAAGAGCCAGATGCGCACCCGCGCGGCTTCGGCGAAAATCGCCAGAAAGCCAGCCTCGCTGAGCAGGATGTCCCACTGGAACGAGTAGAAATCCTGTCCGACCGAGCAGAGGGAGAGCCAGAGCACCAGGCAGACGGCAATCGCCGGACGCTGCCAGCGCCCGAAAACCGCGATCAGCGACCACAGACAGCCGGTCAGCCAAAGCGCCCTCATGGCGGCATCGTTCGGAAGCAGCCACAGAAGAGTGGGTATGTTCCAATACGCCGGCGCATGCAGAATCGCGCGGACGGCTTTCAAATATTCCTCGAAGGGGAGGATTCCGTGCGCGCCAATGAGCCCTTGCGCCTGTATTCCAAATGACACAAATGCCACGAAATAGACCAAGCCGAGGAGGCGCAGAAACGTCCGGACCGTTGCCAATTGGCGTCCCGGACGTAATTTCGGAGTCCAGCCCCAGGAAAATCCCCTTCCGCTCACCCCTTTAATTCCCCCATTCCACCATGCATCTCGCCATTCAATGAATACCTATTTCTTTCAATTGGTTAAAGCGCCAAGATGGCCTCATTCTGGGAAAAGTACAACTATGAGCACTCAGCCTTTTGAACCTAAAGCTACCACCCCCGCCAACCTGGTGCAGATTGGCTCGTCCGTGGAGGATGTCATCCGGCAGCGGCTCGCCGAAGAGCGCGCGCGACTGGAAGCCCAAGCCGGGCTCGCCAAGCGTGAGGCGCATCACTTCAAACGGCCGGTGGAGCGGCCCTTCACCCGCCAGGAGCGCGGCAGCACCACGTTGTTGTTTGGCGGCCTGACCTGGAAGCATGAAAAGCTGGTGCATGGTGCGCTCGAAGGACTGGGCTACCGCGCCGAAGCCGTACCCACGCCGAACGTAAAGGCGTTCCAAACCGGCAAGGAATACGGCAACAACGGGCAGTGCAATCCCACATATTTTACCGTTGGAAACCTGGTGCAGTATCTGCAAAGTCTGGAAGAACAGGGGCTCACCAAGCAGGAAATTATCGACCGGTATGTGTTTTTTACCGCCGGCGCCTGTGGACCCTGCCGGTTCGGCATGTATGAAGCCGAATATCGCCTGGCGCTGCGCAATGCCGGTTTCGATGGCTTCCGCGTGCTGCTCTTCCAGCAGTCGGGCGGCCTCAATCAGTCGGACGCCGAAGCCGGCCTGGAAATGAACCTCGATTTCTTCCTCGGCATCCTGAACGCGCTCAACTGCGGCGACGTGATGAACGAAGTGGCCTACGCGCTGCGGCCGTACGAAATAACTGCCGGCCAGACCGACAAAGTGCTCGATGACGGAATGGATTACTTACACGAGGTATTTCGCAAGAAGCAGCCGTGGAAGTTAGAAGGCGGTCTCGCGAAGTACTTAGGGGGCTTCTCCGATAAAGCCGCGTATATCGGCAAGTTCGTCAAACAGCTCAAGGGCGACGACTATATGCCGGCCCTCGAGCACTGCCGCGACCGGTTCAACGAGATCGAAATCGACCGGCTGCGCGTGAAACCGATCGTCAAGATTACCGGCGAATTCTGGGCGCAGACCACCGAGGGCGACGGCAATTTCAACATGTTCAACTTCCTGCAAAAGGAAGGCGCGCAGGTGCTGGTCGAACCGATTGGCACCTGGATCATGTACATGATTCACCAGGTGGTGCAGAAGTACAAGGACTTGAAGGGACTCGACGAAGGCGCGGTGCTGCCGCCCGTGTGGAAGGTGGGTCCGCGCGCCAAGATCGAAATCAACTATCGCCAGAAAGTCGCCAAGTTGAAGCTCGCCGAGGGGATTTTCAAGAACGAGTATCACAAGATCGTCGACGCGCTGGGCGGCATCGCGCACCACCTTGCCGATCAATACGAACTCCAGCGGCTCGGGCATCCGTTCTACAACTCGCGTGCGGGCGGCGGTGAAGGTCACTTGGAAGTAGCCAAGAACATCTACTACTCGAACAAAGATCTGGCCCACATGGTGCTTTCGGTGAAGCCGTTCGGATGCATGCCTTCCACGCAGTCGGATGGCGCGCAATCGGCCGTGGTTTCGAACTTCAAGGACATGATCTATCTGCCGATCGAAACCTCGGGCGAGGGCGAAATCAACGCGCATTCGCGCGTGCAGATGGCGCTGGGCGAGGCCAAGAACAAGGCCAAAAAAGAATTCGCCGCAGTGCTGGAAAAGACCGGCCTCACGCTGGAACAGTGCCGCGCGTGGGTGGAACAGCATCCGGAAACCCGGAAGCCGCTGTACCACGTTCCCCACACCAAGGGATATATCGGACTGGCGGCGAACTTCGTGCTCCATATCGCCCAACGGATGAAGGCGGAAGACACGCTGAAACCCGAACCCGAATTGGCTGCCGTAGCGAACTAGACAGGACCCTTCCATGGAAAAACATTTCCTGATCGGAATGGATGTCGGCTCGACTACGGTGAAAGCTGTGGTAATCGACGCCGCCACCGACCAAATCCTGTGGAGCGATTACCAGCGCCACGACACCAAGCAGCCAGAAAAGGTGCTCGAATTCTGCAAGCGCTTCGACACCGAAATCGCGGACTTCGATGCCAGGCGCAGCCGCATGTTCATCACCGGCTCCGGCGGCAACGGGCTCAGCAAATACCTGGGCTCGAAATTCGTGCAGGAAGTGAACGCGGTATCGCTCGCGGTGGAAAAGCTGTATCCGGAATGCGGGTCGGTGATCGAACTTGGCGGCCAGGATGCCAAGATCATCATCTTCAAGACCGACCCGGAGACCGGCCGGAAGAAGAAAATTCCGTCGATGAACGACAAGTGCGCCGGCGGAACTGGAGCGGTGATCGACAAGATCAACGCTAAGCTGCGCATTGCGTCGGACCAGCTTTGCCAGATGGGGTACAAAGGCCTCAAACTCCATCCCGTGGCGGGCAAGTGCGGCGTGTTCGCGGAAACCGATATCAACGGCCTGCAAAAGATGGGCGTGCCGCCAGACGAACTGATGGCGTCGCTGTTCGAAGCCATCGTGATGCAGAATCTTTCGGTGCTGACGCGCGGCAACACGTTGCTGCCGGTGGTGCTGCTGCTGGGCGGCCCCAACTGCTACATCAAGGGCATGCGCGATTGCTGGAAGGCCAACATCCCGAAGATCTGGGAAGAGCGCAACACGCCGCTGCCCGAGGGTGTCGCGCCCGAAGACCTCATCAAAACGCCGGACAACGCGCAATATTTCGCCGCCATCGGCTCGGTGGAATTCGGCAAGACGGAAGACGACAACATTGGCCAGTATCTGGGCTATGAGAAGCTCGAATGGTACGTCAACATCGGGCGCGATCTGGAGAAGGCCAAGAAGGGCGGCACCGGCGGGCTCGCCAAGGACGAAGCGGATCTCGCGGCGTTCAAACAGAAGTACCGGCACAAGAAATTCACGCCTGTAACGTTCCAGCCGGGCGAAATGGTGGAAGGGTTCGTCGGCATCGACGGCGGGTCTACCTCGACCAAGGCGGTGCTGCTCTCGAAGGATCACAAGCGGCGCGTGCTGGCGAAAACGTACCAGCTTTCCAAGGGCAATCCGATCGAAGATACCATCGAGGTGCTGCAAAAGCTCGACCGGCAGATCCGCGATCAAGGCGCGGACCTGAAGATTCTGGGCGTCGGCACCACGGGATATGCCAAGGATATTTTGAAGGACGTGATTGGCGCGGATGCCGCGCTGGTGGAGACTGTGGCCCACACCGAGGCCGGCCTGCACTTCTACGATGACGTCGACGTGATCTGCGACGTGGGCGGTCAGGACATCAAGATCATCATCCTCAAGAACGGCCGCGTGAAGGATTTTAAGCTGAACACGCAGTGTTCCGCGGGCAACGGCTACTTCCTGCAATCCACCGCGCAGGGCTTCAACGTTCCGGTGGAGCAATACGCCGATACGGCATTCGGCGCCACGGGATTCCCGTCGTTCGGCTACGGCTGCGCAGTGTTCATGCAGAGCGATATCGTGGACTTCCAGCGGCAAGGCTGGAAGCCCGAAGAGATCATGGCCGGGCTATGCAACGTGCTGCCGAAGAACATCTGGCTGTACGTTTCGCAGATTCCGAATCTCTCGGCCATCGGCAAGCGCTTCCTGCTGCAGGGCGGCACGCAGTATAATCTGGCCGCCGTGAAGTCGCAGGTGGACTTCATCGAATCGCGATTCAAGGGCAAGGACGTTCAAGCCGACGTCATCGTTCACGAGCATTGCGGCGAGGCCGGCGCGATTGGCGCGGGGCTCGAAGCCGGCCGCCTCTGGGACAACGGCCGCCAGTCGACGTTTATCGGCCTCGACGCCTGCGCGCACATTCAGTACAAGACCACGCGCAATGAGAGCACGCGCTGCTACTTCTGCAAGAATAAGTGCCTGCGCACTTTCATCGACGTCAAGACGAACATTATCAATATCGATTCCCAGCCGCCGAAGAAGACCAAAGTTCCGCTCGAACCCGGCGCGCAGCGGTTGATCATCGCCACCTGCGAAAAAGGCACGGTGGAAAACATCGAGGAAATGCGCGGCATCAAGGGCAACCTCGACAAGGTCAAGAAGGCCAATCCCAATTTCGTGGAAGTGGCTGCCAAGGGCGTGTTCCGCGTGCCGGACGTGCCGCTGGTGGCCGACCCGGCCCCCAAATTCCAGATTACGCCCGCGCAAAAGAAACGCGCGGCGCTCCTGAAGAAGCGCTCCGAAATCCGCATCGGCATGCCGCGCGTGCTGAACATGTACTCGCAGACGCCGGTTTTCACGGGATATTTCGCGGCGCTCGGGATTCAGGCGCAGAACATCGTCTACTCCGACTACACCAGCGAGGAATTGTACAAGGAAGGCGCGAAACGCGGCGCGATCGACCCGTGCTTCCCCTCGAAGCTCGGCATTCCGCACGTGCACAACCTGCTCTACAAGGTGCACGCCAAGAAGCCGCTCGACATCATCTTCTTCCCGATGATCGATTGCCTCACCACCACGCTGTACAAGCCGCAAGCCAGCCGTAGCTGCCCCACGGTAGCCACGACTCCGGAAGCGGTGAAAGCGGCGTTCACCAAAGAAGGCGATCTGTTCGCGGAAAAGGGTGTGCGATTCCTGGACACCTTCGTCAATCTTTCCAAGCCCGATCTGTTCGAGCGGCAGATGTACGAGGAGTTCAAAGACATCCTCGGTCTAACGCCGGAAGAGAACCAGCGCGCCGTCGAGCAAGGCTATCGCTCACTGGCGTATTTCGACAACGTGACGATGCGCGGCGCCGCGCGCGAGGTGCTGGAGCAACTCGAGCGCGAAGACCGGCTGGGCGTGGTGCTGCTCGGGCGCCCATATCACAACGACCCCGGCGTGAACCACGAAATTCTGGAAGAATTCCAGAAGCTGGGCTATCCGGTGTTCTCGCAGGACTCGCTGCCCATCGACGACGACTACATCTGGCGCCTGTTCGGCGATGAAGTGGAAACCGGCGATATTCCGCACCCCATGTCGATCAACGACGTGTGGAAGAACTCGTACAGCGAGAACACCAGCCGCAAGGTATGGACCGCGAAGTATATCGCGCGCCATCCGAACCTGGTGGCGCTGGAGCTTTCGAGCTTCAAATGCGGCCACGACGCCCCGATTTATTCGGTGGTGGAAGAGATCGTGGAGCACTCCGGCACGCCGTACTTCTGCTTTAAGGACATCGACGAGAACAAGCCCACCGGTTCGATCAGAATCCGCGTGGAGACCATTGGCTACTTCCTGAAGCGCTACCGCGAAGACATGGTGCGCAACAAGAACAAGGCCAAGACGATCGAAGACCAGTTGAAGGAGTTCGAAGCTCGTCTGCGCCGCGAGATGCTGCGCGACAGGCTCGACACTTTGGGAGGCGCCTTCGAATCGGGTGCCATGCCGCAAATTCACGTGAGCCTGGGCCAACTGGCGGCGTCGAACCCGGCCGCGCGCGAGTACGAATCGGTCTCCGGCGACTAACGCACGGCACACCCGTAACGTTCGCGTCCCTCGGCGGCTGCCCAATGCGCGCCTTGAGGAACGCGCGCATCGCGGTACGCCTGCGCCAGCTCGGAATAGGCCGTGCAGAGGTCGCCTTTCACCTGCGGGCACCCTTGCACATTCAGTTGAAAACCCGCGCCGCGCTGGATGAAGGCGCACTCGCGATCGGGCGCTTGTTTGTACAACTCGCGAATGGAACGCATGGTCGCTGCCTGGAAATTGTCGGTCAGCCCTTTCTCTTCCAGGCTCACCACGGCCATCGCCGGATTCCCTATTTTCGTATATGCCACGCCGAGGCCGTCGTACAGTTCGAGCGTGCGCGGATTGAGTCCCTGAGCGTAGCGCAGCGATTCCACGGCGTCCGCATAGTTGCCCAGTTTGATCTCCGTTTCCGCCAGATAGAGGTACAATTGCTGATCGCCCGCGCGCGCTCTGAGCGGTCCCTGCGCGCGCTGCACGTTGTCGTATTCCGCTTCCAGCGCCCGCGAAATTTCGCGCGCCTTCAGAAGAGTTGCCCGAGATTTCTCCAGCCATTCGATTTGCTGGCCGGGAGCTACGAGAGTGGCCTTCACGGCATAATACCGGCCCAGATCCGTTGGAGGGAACGAGATGGAGCGGAAAGGCGGCAGCGGCGCGAGAATCAGGCAAACCGCCTCTTGCTCGGCGATGGCCCGATCGATGTTGCCGAGGGCGTCCTGTTCGAAGAACGCGCGGGCCAGCATGTAGTGCAGGCGGAAGCTGCGCGGCGAGTTCGGCAGGTCGGCCGATGCGAGCGTAAGATCGCTGTCCCATGCCGGATTGCGGGCGACGGTGCGAACCGCGTACACCGCCAGCAGCGCGATCAACAATCCTTTGGCGACGCGTTCGTTCTTAAGGCGGTAAATCAGCGCCGCGGCCATGACCGCGAACGCCACTGCCGGCAAATACAGGAAGCGTTCCGCGAATGCCGCGCCGATTAGGAAGAGCAGGTTGGAAGTGGGCAGAAGCGTGATGGCGAAGAATCCGGCGGCCCAGAACGCGACCGGATCCTGCCGGCGCCGCATGACGGCGTATGCCAGAATGGCGATGACGGCGAGCAGCGAAATCCACGCCGCCGCGTCCGAAAAAGAAGCGAGCGGGATGGCGGCGAACGAATGATCGCACACGAGCGTCAGCGGAAACAGAAGCAGCTTGAGATCCGAGCCGACGATCCCGATTGCGGTCCATCGCGCTGTCCAAAAGCCGGCGAGTCGTAGCGAGTTATCGACGTAAATCGGGCTGTATGGCGCCAGATTGCCTAATACTACGCTGCGCACGACCGCGAGTACCACGAGCGATGCTGCCACCGCTGCATACTCGCGCCAACGCGGCTTCGAGCGGAAGCTCAAGTCCCAAAGCAGCATGAGGCCGATCAGTACGGCAGCGTTCTCTTTGGCGAACACACCCAAGGTGGCGATTACGAACAGCACGGCCGGGGTCCAGCGACTGCGGCCTCGCACGTAGAGCAGCAAACCGCCGAGCACCGACATCGCCGCCAGCAAGTCGGCGCGGCCCGCAATGCTCGTCACGGCTTCGGCGCCGATCGGATGGACGGCCCAAATCGCCGCCGCGAAAAACGCCGGCCCGGCGCGGCGGAAGATGGCGAGCGCAAGTTCGTAGAGCAGCCACACGTTGATGGCGTGGACCAGGAAATTCACTACGTGGTAGCCGGCGGCGTCGCGGCCGTTTCCCAGCACCGCGTAGTTGAATAGCAGGGAGAGCGTCGTGACCGGGCGATAGAGGCCGTCGCCGCCGAGCGGCCACCAGTAATTCTTGGTGAAGATGAGCGCGAGATTGTCCCCGGTCACCGCCGTGAGCCGCGTGTCTTGCGCGAGGATGACCTTGGAGTCCTGCGCCAGGCCGATCCAGAACGAATTGACGTAAGCCACCAGCGTCACGCCGAAAAGCGCCGCGCGGGCGGGCCACTTCGAGGCGCGCTTCTCCGCTTTTACGGCGCGGGGCACGCGTACCTCTGCGCGGCGGCCACCTGCAATTGTTCCGCGTCCTGAGGCGAGCGGGAATCGCGATACGCCTGCGCCAGGTCGGCAAACGCAGCGCACACGTCGCCCTTGACACGCGGGCATCCTGACAGATTGAATGCCCACCCGTTGGCCTGCTGAATGAAGGCGCACTGGCCGTCCGGCAGCTTGAGATAGAGTTCGCGAAGAGCGGCCATCGTGGCGGGCTGGAAGTTGTCCACCAGCGCTTTCTCCTCCATCGTCACGACGGCCTTCGAAAAATCGCCCATGGCGCTGTAGGCGAGAACGAGGCCATCGTAGAACACGAGCGTCCGCGGGGCCACACCCTCGCCGTAGCGAAACGCTTCCGCGGCGCCGGCATAATCGCCGAGGTGCATGTCGGTGTTGCCCAGCGCCAGGTACAGCTCCTGATTCGCCGCGCGGGCGGCCAACGGTGTGCCCCGCGCGCGCTGCGCATTGTCGTAGTCTTTTTCTTTGGCCCGCGAGATCTCCCGGGCCTTCAGCAAAACGGCGAGTGACTTTTCATACCACGCCTTCTGGCCGGGCTCGCTGACCAGGTCGGCCTTCGCGGCGTAATAGATTCCCAGCATCGTCGGCGTGAACGCGGTGGACTCTCTCGCCGGAAGCGGCGTGAGCAGATTCCACGCGATTTCCTCTTCGTGGATAGCCTGATCAATGTTGGCGCGTGTGTCGCTATCGTAAAGTTCCTTCGCTAGCATGTCATGCAGGCGGAAGCTGTGCGGCGAATTCGGGAGATCGGCCAATGCCAGCGAGGTATTGTTGTCCCACGCCGGATTGCGCCCGAACGTGCGAACGGCGAAAAGCGCGACGAGCGCGATGAGCGCGACCTTGGCGAACTTCTCGTTCTTGAGCCGATAGAGCAGTGCCGCGACCACTACGGCAAGCGCGATTGACGGCAGGTAGAGAAAGCGGTCCGCCATGGCCGTGCCGATCAGAATTACCAGGTTCGACGTGGGCAGGAGCGAGATCGCGAAGAAGCCGGCCGCCCAGAATATGAGCGGATCTTTGCGATAGCGCGTGAGGGCCGTCGCCAGGATTGCGACAATCGCAATGAGCGAAAGCCATACCCAGGCGCTGGACCAGGCGGCGGGCAGAACCTGCGAACGATCGGACGAAAGGATTACCGGAAAGACCAGCAGCCAGAGATCGAGGCCAACCACCTCGAGCGCGGTCCATCGCGCGGTCCAGAAACCGGCGCGGAAAAGAGGATTGTCGACATACGGCGTCTCGGCGGGCGGAAGCGCTCCGAGCACGGCGTGGCGCACCACTGTGAGCACGATCAGCGACGCGGCGGCCGCGGCGTAGCACTGCCAGCGCGGTTTCTCGCGGAAGCTCACATCCCAGAGCAGCATCAGGCCGATGAGAACGGCGGCGTTCTCCTTGGCGAAGACGCCCGCCGTCGCGATGGCGAAGAGCGCGATGGGCGCCCAGGCGCTGCGATTGCGGATGTAGAGCAGCAACCCGCCGAGGACCGCCATCGCGGCGAGCAGATCGGCGCGGCCCACGATGCTGCTGACCGCCTCCGTGCCGATGGGATGGACGGCCCAGATCGCGGCGGCGAAGAACGCCGGCCCGGCGCTGCGCAAGAGCAGCAGCGCGAGTTCGTAAACCAGCCACACGTTTATTGCGTGCAGGACGAAATTCACTACGTGGTACCCCGCGGCGTTGGGGCCGTTCTCCAGGACCGCGTAATTGAACAGGATGGAGAGCGTGGTGACGGGGCGGTAAAGGCCATCACCGGTTTTCGGCCACCAGTAGTTTTTGGTCAGGATGGCCTTGACGTTATCGGCGGTCACCGATTGGACGCGCGGATCGGCGGTGACGATGGTCTTCGAATCCTGCGCCAGGCCGAGCCCGAACGAATTGATATATGCCGTCAGCGCGACGATCAACAGGGCCGCGCGGACGCGCCATTTCGAATCCGGAATTAACGCTTTCGAACTGCCGCGGGAGCGTGCCAAAAACGCATTATGGCATACGATAATGGAACAACGATGAAATACTTCCTGGCGAAGACCGACCCCGAGACATATTCCCTGGACGATCTGGAGCGCGAAGAGCGCACCGTGTGGGATGGCGTGACGAACGCGCAGGCTGTGCGCGCGATTCGCGAAATGCGGCCTGGCGATCGTGTTTTCGTGTACCACAGCGGGGGCATTTCGGGGGTGGTGGGACTGGCGACGGTGCGTTCGGAACCGCGCGACGACCCAAAGAATCCGAAATCGGCGGTGGTGGATCTGGAATTCGCGGGACGGCTCGATCCGCCCACAACACTTGCGGAGATCAAGCAATCCAAGCTGTTCGACGATTGGGCGCTGGTGCGCCAGGGTCGCCTGTCTACCATGGCGGCACCGCAAGCGTTCGTGGAGTGGATGAAGAAACGGTATCCGAAGGCAAAGATCTAGGGTTCCACGTTTCCGCAGGGGGCGCGTCAATTGAATAGCAGCGTACAAGAAGAGACGCGGTTGACCGGTCGCACGGTTGGGCGCGTCTCGGGGTTTATCGAGAGTGCGAACCGTTGCCGGCGACCGTTCATCCGTGGCAAAATTTGACTGAATCGGAAGCATCTCGAACTCCTGGAACAAGAATTTTCGGCCACGGATGCACACGGATGCACACAGATAAAAAGGCACCGCTCCCTCGCTTCGCGGTCGCGGCTCAGTAAGCGCGGCTCAGTAGGCGGCCTCTTCACGGGCGCGGGCGCGCGGGTGGAACGCAGCACTCGGGCCGGCACTCGTCGCCGGGAGCGCGGCCATCCAACCGCTCGACGATCATCTCACGGAGCATGGCGATGAACGCGGGATGCACGCCCACGGTCGACGCGCGAGTGAGATTCACGCCCAGTTCGCGGCAGAGCTCGGCCGCCTCGGTGTCGAGATCGTAGACCACCTCCATGTGATCGGAGAGGAATCCGATGGGCGCGAGAACGATCTCGGTCGTGCCGTCGGCGTGCAGTTGGCGAATATGTTGCAGGATGTCCGGCTCGAGCCACGACTGCGAAGGCGGTCCGCTGCGGCTTTGATAGACGAGCGTTCCGTCGCGGCCCACGGCCTGCGAGACCAGCCGGCAGGATTCCTGCAACTGCTCCACGTACGGACTGGTGCGCGCCATCGCCAGGGGAACGCTGTGCGCGGTGTAGACCAGGACGGCCGCGGCTCGCCGTTCCCCGGTTAGGGAATCGAGGGCGGCGCGGACGCGATCGGCCATGGCCTGAATAAACCCGGGCCGATTATGAAAGGTCGGCAGCTTGTGAATTTCGGGAGCGGCGGGGCCGACCGCCGCGCGCGCGCGATCGATGTCTTCGAGATACTGGCGGCAGCCGGAATACGATCCGAAGGCGGACGTCGCGAACGCCAGCGCTTTGCGCACGCCGTCCGATTGCATTTGGCGCACGGTGTCGGCGAGCATGGGATGCCAGTTGCGATTTCCCCAATAGGCCGGCAGCTTCATGCCATGCGCCGCCAAGTCGTTTTCGAGCGCGGCGATGAGCGCACGCACCTGCGCGTTGATGGGACTCCTGCCGCCGAAATGGCGATAGTGCCCGGCAACTTCGAGCATGCGCTCGCGCGGCACGTTCTTTCCGCGCAGGACATTTTCGAGGAACGGAATGACGTCGTCCGGCTGTTCGGGTCCGCCGAAAGAAATCACCAGCAGGGCGTCATAGGGCTGCGCAGGGGTCATAGGAGTGATGGTCGCACATCGGCGTGGGTTCGGGCTCATTGGTGCGAGGTGTTCGTTCGCGCCCGGTAAGAAGAGTTCACGCAGAGGCGCAGAGGACGCAGAGAAGAACTTATTCATATTTTGAGGGGTTGGGTTTCGGGAGACGCGTCGCGAGGCTCGGCGGAGAGGGATGGAGGAACGAAGCCATTTTCGGGGTTGGGTGTTTGGATTCGTGGGGTTGCGGGGTCGGGTTCGGGTTCGGAAGGCAGCGCTTCCTCGCGGTCGCGGCTCTGTAACTTTTCGCAGCTCTGTAACTTCTGGAGTTCGTGGAGGGCGTTGTGGTAGTGGCGCTGGGTGGAATCGATGCGGCGCTGGAGGCGGGCGAAGACGTCGCAGTGATCGGTGAAGACTTTGCCGAGGGTGATATCGAAGACATGCCAGGCGTTTTCGGTGAGCTGG
>Ga0181521_10004305_pt1 | contig 16326 bp, 11 predicted proteins | sample PEATcosm2014_Bin_32_FD_119764 | JGI IMG/M metagenome (GOLD analysis project Ga0181521, IMG submission 119764) | Peatland microbial communities from MTU Mesocosm Facility, Houghton, MI, USA - PEATcosm2014_Bin02_60_metaG | ecosystem: Environmental > Terrestrial > Soil > Wetlands > Peat | place... | reverse complement strand
TTCTTGACCCTGGACATCTCCTCTGCGGAGACCTTGGGCTTCCGTGCCATCCTTCTTGCTCTCCTTTTAGTAAGTATAGCACTTTTTGGTGCCTTCTTCCATTTGGAGAGCGTCACTCCTATACTCAAGGCATCCATGAGATTAAACCAAAGGACAATTCTGATCACCGGAGGAACCAGCGGCATCGGCCTTGAGTTGGCCAGGCAACTTCTTCCGCGCGGCAACACGATCCTCGTTACCGGCCGGGAGCCGAAAAAGCTCGATGCCGCTGCGCGGGCGCTGCCCGGGATCCATCCATTCCAGAGCGACGCCAGCGATCCGTCGGCTATAGAAAGGCTTCACGAAACTGTTCTTGCGCAATTTCCTGCGCTCGACACGCTGATCAACAATGCCGGAATTATGCGGAACCTGAAGCTCGATCAGGAACGCGACCTTATGGATGTGATACGCGAAATCGACATCAACTTAAGCGGTCCTGTTCGGATGATCCAGCAGTTTCTGCCACATCTCAAGACCCGAAAGGGAGCGTTGATCGTCAACGTCTCGTCCGGACTCGCGTTCATTCCGTTCCCTGCGGCGCCGGTTTATTGCGCCACCAAGGCGGCACTTCATTCGTATACTCAATCGCTCCGCGTGCAACTGGACGGCACGGGTGTCACGGTAGTCGAACTGGCCCCGCCGGCCGTAGAGACGCCGCTGTTCAGAGGCGAGTTCGCCGAGGAAATGAAGGGCGAGAAGGGCATGGACGTCACCGTGCTCGCCAAGCGCGCCATTGCTGGCATTGAGGCAGGCAGGCTGGAGATCCGGCCCGGTATAAGCAACGTGCTGAAAATCGCGAGTCGGGTGGCTCCCCAATTTATGCTCAACCAAATGGCGAAGTTAGGGAAGCCCAAGAATTAAACAATGTTGAATCAAGAACCTGGCGCGCCCCTTTTGTCGGACCGCAGAAAACCTCCAGCCGATTACACCTCGAAAGTCGCGGAGGGCAGGGCTATCCTCGCGGTTTCCAGCCGAATGACGGCGCATCCGGAGCTTACGGGGCCCTTGGCGGGTTCGAGACGTGTCCCGGACTGGGCGCCCGCCATGGACTCCGGCCAGCGGTTCGCGTGTATCGCTCTGAAAGCAATCCCCATCTATAGGTTCGATCACGGGGCCAACTGGCTGACAAAAGTTCGAAACGTGTCCAGACTGGGGAGCCATTGGTCTGGAGTTCGTTTCGTGTTCCTTCTCATTGCGCCAGCTCAAAAACCTTGACAGCGACCGGCTGTCTGCCGGCCTTCACCTGCTCGTTTCTCGAAAGAAAGACGCGCGTGAGCCAGGGTATTTCGTCCAGATCGACGCAACTCGAGGCCGGGTCCGCGCTGGCCAGGTTGGCGGTCTCCGACGGATGCAGCGCCATCCATTGCTCGGCTTCCCTTTCGGATGCGAAATTGCGGATCGACCGAATCGTCTCCTCATAGAGGCCCGATTTCGAGAGTGCAGGCGCTGTCAGGAAGACGCGCACTCCTTTCGCCGTGGTCTCGATCCGGCGGCCATCGAACACGTAGAGGCGTGCGGCCATCGAGCGGAAAAAAGCCGGCAGATAAACTCTTATGCGAATGCTTTCTCCACCGGGATCCGGGACATAAAAGACGCGCGAGTACTGGTCGATCTGCCGTCCGGCCATCGCCGCGAGCGAGGGTAGCTCGAAGGTAATCGAACCGGGTCCGATGGCGACATACCTTGCTCCCAGCAGGCGAATGTTTCGCAAGGCGTCCTCCGGGTGCGTCTCCGTCAGGAATCGGGATGTTTCAACGGCCCCGTTCTCCCCGCCATTGGCGGCCGGAATTCGGCGCGCAATACCGCTGATCCACCATCCCTTGTCCCAGAGCGCGATGATGCCGTACGCGGAATCCGGGTAATCAAATCCGGAGCCGGGCGCGAGGCGCGGCCACCACCGGTACCACGCGAGCGCGTCGCCCATCGGTTCCGGCGTATTCCATCGCATCCAGTTCAGCGCGGCCCACCAATCCGGGTCCGGGCCCTGCCCGGGATGCGTTTGGGCGAATCCGATCGGAACCGCGATGGCCATGGCGATCGAAATCAGAATCCCCGCCGCCAGGGCGCGCAGCCACACAACGCGATCCGGTATGCGCCGCACGATCCACGCCGTTGTGACCCCCGCCAGCATCGCCACGACGATCCCGGTATAGGCCGCCATGCGCAGATGAGAAATGACGCCGTAGATCATAATGAGAGCCCAGACGGCAAAGAGCGTGACTGCGGGACGGCGGCCGCGCCAAACCTTCAAGAGCAGGCCTGCCAGTCCCGGGACTGCAAACACCCATGCAGCGCCGAACTGGCCGAACAGCGAGGCGAATCCCCCTGGCGCGGCGGTCCACAGGGGTTGCAGTTCTTTGACTTGGGACGCTAACGCCGCGCCGGGTCGTCCCGCGCTATAGCTCTGGATCAGGCTGATCAGGGACTGAACCTTCGCCGGTGCCGAGAGTTCCACGCATCCAATCGCCAAAAGGGCGGCAGCGGTTGCTGTGCCGTATAGAACTCGGCGGGACCAGTTCCGTTTTCCTCCGACCCAGTTCAGGACGGCGAGCGGCGTGGTCACCGCCAGACTTGCTATGAGAGACAGCCACCTGTATTCCAACCACGGGCCGGCGCCGGTGCCCGGAGGAAGCAGCAGAAGACACGCGATCCCGATGGCCGTCGCGGACACCGATGCGAGCGCCGGGCAGAATACAGCCGCAACGGCGAGGATACCCGGTACGTAAATCCCGGTCACCTGTGTGTCCAGATAGGCGGCCAGCGCCACCCCTGAGAGGGCTGCCGTTATCCAGCGCCGCCGGCCTTGTGTCTCCGTTGCGGCGCAGAGAATGGTCAGTGTCAGAAGACTGGCAAAAACTTCGGCGGCATGATGGTCCGGCATGCCGAGGCGGCCGACCCACAAGAACGTGCCGGGGATGATCGCGACCCAGACGGCGCTCAACATAGCCGTGCCGACGCCGAATAAACGCCGGGTGAGCAAGAAAACGGGAATGGGAAGCAAAGCGCCGAGAATGGCCGGAAGCCAGGCGCCCACTTCGTCCACCATGTACTCGGAGGGCGAACCGGCCCCGGCAATCCAGGCGATGGAGCCAACGAGATAGTCCCAGAACGGGCCCGCTACGATGTTCTCTCCGCCAGGATATCGAGCATACGGGTCAAATCCGCTGCGCTTGGGGAAATGCGCCATCAGGTTGTGGACGATGCGCATGTGAAACCATGCGTCGGGCTCTTCGAAACTAATGCCGTGCGCGGCGAAAACCGCGTGATACGCCGGAACCACGCGAAACCCGAATGCCGCAAGGATGGACATCAATACCGTGATGGCAGGCAGACGCTTCAACCATGCGCTGGGCCTGTCGCCCCGTTTGGCCATTGAACAATCATAGAAGGCCCGATGATAGTAGGAATGGATTTGAAGATCTGCATCGATTGCTCGCCGCTTCTGGTGCGAAGCGCGGGCGTCAAGACGTATCTTCATCATTGGCTGCGGGCGCTTCGCAAGTGTGATGCGGAATCCATCGCGACATTCCTCGAACCTGGTGACGGCCGCCTGGACCATGCGGCTGGCGCGAGCCGCCATTTTTTCCGACTGGCAACCCTCTGGGCGCTCAACCGGACCGGGACCGCGGTCGTGTCGAGGCTCGTTCCGGAATCTTCGGTCTTTCACGCTTCGAATCTCCTTCGCCGGTTTCCCGGGAGACCGAAGCTCTCCGCTACCGTTCACGATCTGACCTCGTGGGTTGTGCCTCAGTTCCACACGCCTGCACAACGGGCGGCCGACGAGGCTTTTGCCGACAACGTGCTGCGTCCGGCCAGTGGGCTGATCTGCGTTTCCGGGAATTCCCGGCAGGACGCCGCGCGAATACTGAGACTCGATCCGCGAAAGATGACGGTAATCTGCCCCGGCGTGCCGGAAGAGTACTTTAACGCCGGGCCGCGGGAATCGGAATCCGCGGCCAGAGCGCTCAAGCTGCGGACTCCGTACTTTCTTTTTGTCAGCACGATCGAGCCGCGCAAGAACCTGGATGGCCTGCTTGCGGCATGGCTTTCGCTGCCATCCGAATTCCGGGAAAGCCACGAGCTGGTAGTGGCCGGCATGCCCGGATGGAAATCGGAAACGACGATGAAGCTGCTGCGACAGATTGCGCGAAGACAATCAGGCGTACGGTACTTGGGATATGTCCCCGAACAATTGATGGCCGGGCTGACGGCCGGAGCCCGCGCCCTGATCTATCCCAGTTTCTACGAAGGATTCGGGATTCCCGTTGCGCAGGCACTCGCGGCAGGTTGCCCGGTGATCGTCTCCAGCGTCTCGTCGTTGCCTGAAGTAGCGGGTGAGGCGGGGCTAATGGTCGATCCGCGAAGCGCGGGTGAAATCGCCTCCGCAATCAGACGGATCGGCGAGTCGGATTCGCTCCGTGCCCGTTTGAGGTCGGCGGGGCGGGAGCGCGCAAAGCTGTTTTCGTGGGAGCGGGCGGCACGCCAGTCTCTTGAGTACTTTCGTGGTCTGGCTGAGTGAACCTCGCCGCAGCGATCAGTTCCCGCAGCGTGGCTTCCGCAGTTTTGTCCCAATCGAACCCACTGGCGCGTTGGGGCCCCTCGACCATCGCGCGAGCTCGGAAATCCTCGTTTTGGGTGACCATTTCGAGAGCTTCCCGGATCGCATCGGTTGAAGATGGATCGAACATGTATGCAATTTCTCCGGCAATCTCGCGGAACGGTGGAATCGCAGAGCAGGCGCTTGGAATCCCGGCTGCAAGGGCTTCGACCAGCGGCAGACCGAAGCCTTCAAAAAGGCTCGGCGCCAGCAATGCGCTTGCGGCGGCGAAGAGCGAATAGAGGTCGCTCCGGGGAATCCATCCCGTGAATTCGATGTGTTCCTGAAGACCCAGGGAGCGCACCTGTTCCTGGAGTCCTCTGGCGGCGAACCCTTTCAGACCCGCGACCACCAACCGGTATTCAGGATGAGCCGTGCGGAAGTGGCGGAACGCCTCGACAGCTCTCTCCAGGTTCTTGTGGGGATGCAGAGTGGAAACCACCAGAATGAATGGCCGGGTGGGGCGAGCGGATCCACGGTGCTCCCGGCGCTCTTTGGCGATCTCAAAGAATGCGGGATCGACGCCATGCGGGACGGCAGCGATCTTACCCTTAGCCCGCGGAAGCCTTTGAGCGAGATCCCGCGCGGTATTGTCCGAAACGGCGATCAATCGACGGGAGCACGCCGCGGAGCCTGCAAGCAGCATGTTCCAGAACGGAAGATCCCGGACGCGAAAGAACTCGGGGTGGATTTTGTGCTGCAGGTCGTGGAATACCGTGACCTGCGGGCAGCGAGCGAACAGGGGCGCGGTGAAGCCGGGATTCAGCAGAACATCAATGTCATGGCGAGCGAGCATTCGCGGCAGGCGGGTTTGTTCGAAGAGAATGCGCGCGGGCCGGAAACTCGCCCGAACCGCGCAGCGGATGCCGCGAAACCGCGGGCTTGCGGGGACCAGGTCACTACCTGTTTCACGATTCAGGAAGACGACATAATCGTTTGTTTTATCGATACGGGACAGAGAGCGCAGGAGAAACCGGAGGTAGATCTCCGTGCCTCCCACGCCGCCGGGGATGAGAAACAGAGCGTTGATGCCGATGCACAGGGCCACTATGGTTCTATATCTTCCGTTGGCGTATGAACACGGAAATGAGGCTGCCATCATGTTACGATGGCACCTGCTCCGGCAGGAGCCATCGGAGCGGGAATGAACGTTCAACAGGTCGTCGGAGGAATTCATGCCCGGATCGAGAGCGAGCAAAGCGCGGCGGGCGCTTCTTTGCCGGGTGTGTCGTTACCAGGTGTGTCGTTACCGGGTGTTTCTGGGGCGTCTTCGGTGCCCGCCTCTTTTCTCTCTCCGGCCGAGATCAATGAACTGGCCGCGCTGAACGCCGCATATGGCCGTCTTTACGATATTCGCAATCTGGTGGGGCAGACTCCACCCGCGCCGAACACGTTTCGTGCCCGACTGGGCGCCCATTTCGTCCGCCTGGTGCAGCGGATGCTGTTCTGGTACACACCGCAGATCCGGCGCTTTCAGAATGAAGCGGTCAGCGTGCTCGGCAGTGCCCGGTTCTTGATCGAGCGGCAATTCGAGATGATCGGGGAATTGCGACAGGATGTACAGGCGCTTCGCCGGAAGCACGCATTGGCGGAACAATGGAACCGCGGCGGCCAGGAGCCGGCGGGAATCCCGCGACGGGATTCGCAGGAACAACCTTCGTTACCGCCGGCTTTTGAATTCGCGCTGCAGGACCATTTTCGGGGTGTCGAAGGCCACACGACGGAAAAACTGGCGATCTGGTTGCGGACGATAGAAGCGATTGAAAGGTCGACAGGCTTGGGACTAAAGTCCGGGGTGTGGCTCGATATCGGCTGCGGACGCGGAGAATGGCTGGCGCTGGCTGCGCGCGGGAATCGTCAGATTGGCGGGATCGACTCCAACCCCGCGTCGATCGAATACTGCCACACGAAAGGATTGCGAGCCGAAGCGGCCGATGCGATCCGCTATCTGAAATCGCTGCCGGAGGCTTCGCTCTCAGTCGTCACGGCTTTTCATGTGGTGGAACATCTCCCGATGGAGAGCCTGCTGATGCTGGTAACGGAAGTGGCCCGGACGCTTCAGCCAGGAGGCTTGTTCGCCGTGGAGACGCCCAACCCGCGAAACGTTCTGATGGCATCGCATCATTTCTGGAACGATCCGACACACCAGCGTCCCATTCCGGCGGCACTGCTGGAATTTGTGTTCGATTACTGCGGGCTTCACACCGTGAAGCGCCTGGAACTGAATCCGGCGCCGAAGGAAGAGCACCTGCCCTATGGCGATATCGACGTGATCCGCCGCGTCAATGAACATCTTTATGGTCCGCGGGACTACGGACTCATCGGACGCCGTGAAACGTAAGAAGATCGCCTTCTTTACTCCGTTGCCGCCTGCGCAGACGGGAACCGCGGATTATGCCGCGGCGCTGATTGCCGAGTTGAAGGGACTGGTGGATCTGCACGTCTTCGAGCGCACACCATCGCGGTTCCGTCCGGAGGAGTTCGATGCGGCCGTATATCAGATTGGGAACAATCCGTATCACGCCGGCATCTACGAAACGGCGCTGCGGCATCCCGGGATCGTGGTACTGCATGAAGCCAACCTGCACGATCTCATCCGGGGCCTGACATACAGCCGGCCCGAGGTCTATCTTCGTGAGATCGCTTACGAGATCTTCGGTCAGGAATCGTTTCCCGCGAACGGGATGGCGGTAATGGGCCAGCAACCCCGCACGTTTTCGATGCTGCGGCGGCTGCTGGATCGCAGCCTGGCGTGTATAGTTCACAGCCGCTTCGCGGAAGGCGTGGTGCGCATGAAGGGATTCCGGGGCAAAGTGGCTCGAATCCCGCATGGCGCAACTGTTCGTTCGGTAAACGGCGCGCCGTATCGGGAGCGGCTCGGAGTGGAGGCGGACCAGCCTCTGATCGGAATTTTCGGATATCTGCGGCCGGACAAACGGGTGCTCGAGTGTCTGGAAGTATTTCGCGCCCTGCTGGAACGAACGCCGCGCGCGCGGCTGCTGGTGGCCGGTCAGCCGCATCCCGAGCTGCCTCTCGATGAGCGAATCGCGGAGCTCGGACTGGAAGGGAAAGTACGCTGCGTGGGGTTTCAACCGCTGGCGGAAGTTGACGGATACATTGCAGCCTGCGACGTGATTCTCAACCTGCGGTGGCCGACTTTTGGGGAGAGCTCCGGTATCGCGGCGCGCGCATTCGGTTTGGGCAAGACGGTGGTCGTCACGGACGCCGGCGCGAGCCGGGAGTTGCCTGACGATGCCTGCGTGCGGATACCGGTGGATGTTCACCAGGACCGCGTCCTTCTCGAGAGCTTGGCATGGCTGACCTCCGATCGCCGGATTACGGATGAGATCGGCGCGAGCGCGGCGCAATGGGTTACGGACACATGCACATGGGCGCAGGTGGCCCGGCAGTATGCGGATTTCCTGACGTCATTTTCCGAACCGGCGAACAGTGAGAAGGCAGGCGCCAAACCAGCAGGCACTGAAGCGGCACAGCCGGAGCCGGCGGCCATCGCGAGCCTGGATTCGAAGGATCTTCGCAATTACCTGGCGCGATGGTTGTCGCCGGAAAAGGAGTCGGCCCTTTACTTTGACGAACACATCCACCGGCTGGTGCGGACTGTTCAATTGACGCCGCCCGATACCGGCGATGGCCGCATTCTCGAGATGGGATGCTACCTGCAGATCACGCCGGCCCTGCGCCGCGTCCTGGGATACGGAGAGGTGCGCGGCAGTTATCTCGGTTCGCCCGGCCGGGAGCTCAGGCTGGCCGAGGCACGCGACGGAGAATGTTTCGAATGCTCGATTGACACCTTCGACGCCGAAAAAGACTTGTTCCCTTATCCGAGCGATTACTTCAACACGGTATTGTGCTGCGAATTGATCGAACATCTGCAGCGTGACCCCATGTGGATGATGGGGGAGATCCATCGGGTGCTGAAGCCCGGCGGCGTTTTGCTGCTGACTACGCCGAATGTCGTTTCCCTGCGCAGCGTGTCCGGCGTGCTGCGCGGCGAACATCCGGGCTTTTACACCGCGTATCCCAATCCCTCCCGCGATCTGGCGGACAATCCGAAACACGCGCGCGAATACACGCCCACCGAGATCTCGCAGTTGTTTACCGCGGCTGGCTTCGTGGTGGATCACATCGAAACCGGCCCGTATGGCGATGCCGTGCTTGCGGGGGCCGAATGGGCCGGGAACCTTCTGACGTCGCTCAACCAGCCTTTGGAACTCCGGGGCGATTGTATTTTCGCTCTCGGCCGCAAAGGGGTGTTGCCCCGCGATTTCCGGCCTTCATGGCTCTATGATTCTTAGACGCTATCCCCGCGGAACTGTGTACGCGCTGTGCCTCGGGCTCTTTATTCTCAACGCGTGGATTTGCCATGAGCTTTTTACCGCCGAATTTCTTCACAACCTGATCTCCAACGAAGGCGCGTTCGCGGCACTGGGCCGGTTTTTCAGGGAACATCGCGCCGGCTATGAATGGTTCCCCTGGTTCAATGGCGGGATGCCCATCGAGTTTGCCTATCAGCCCCTGCTTCCCGCTTTGTCGGCTCTGACCGGCGCACTCACCGGCTGGTCCGACGTGCGGGCGCTGCATGCCGTGGTCGCAGTTGCTTACTGTCTCGCTCCGGTCACACTTTTTTTGTTTGCGTGGGACTACTCGGAGTCGATTGCCGTGAGTCTCACGGCGGCGTCGGCGCTGTCGGTGGCATCTCCGGCCGCTATGCTCCTCCCGGTTCTCCTTGAGACGGGCCCGTGGGGCGACTTGCGGCTTTACAACATTGTTCACTACGGCGAAGGCTCGCATAACCTCGGAGCGGCGCTGCTTCCGCTGGCCCTGTTGTTTCTGCGGCGGGGAATCGTGCGGGGGGGAGGGCTGAACCTGGTGGCCGCCGCGGCTCTCTGCGGCATAACCGTACTGGCAAGCCCTTTCGGGGCCGTCGATATCGTGCTGGGATCGGTCTCGATCGTTCTCGCCGAAGGCCGCGGGGTCCGGACCGTTTTACTCACCGGACTGGCTTCCTGGTGTTGGATATCGCCATGGCTGCCACCGTCGCTGATTAATGCGATGAAAGGCGGTGCCTGGTCCGTGGCAGGATCATTCGAACCAGACATTCGAACGGGCGCGGCTGTGGCGGCTATCCTCGCGGTGCTCGCGCTGGTCTGGTTCGGGACGCGCCGTTTCCGCCGGCCGATGGATCGTTTCACCTGTCTTTTCGCGGTCTGGATTTGCGCCATTCCGCTCGGCTTCTTCTGGCTGGGGTGGTCCATTGTTCCCATGTCTGGTCGCTACCAGATTGAACTCGAGATGGCGATATGTCTTCTTTTTGGTATCGTCGCGGCAAATGGCTTGTCGCGTGCCGGCCCGCGCATGCGCACGGCGGCGCTAATCGTTCTGGTTCTCGCCGGCGTCCGGCAAGCCAATGTATACCGGCACTTTGCGCGCGGGCTGATCGACCCGCCGATCGGCTCGCTTGATATCCGGCAGACGATCGAATACAGGGTCACGGAATGGATCGACCGGAATCTGCCAGGGCAGCGCACCATGGTGGCGGGCGACACGGAATATCTTTTCAGCGTATTCTCCAATAATCCACAGTTCAGCGCCGGGCATGAGCCAACGTCCCCAAATCCGGTGCAGAGAATGGCCGTAGCCGCGATTTATGCGGGAGGCGCTTACGGCGATCGGGGTGCGCAGGACGCCGTTCTCTGGCTCAAGGTCTTCGGGAATCAGGCGGTCTATGTGCCGGGTCCGGCGAGTCGCGATAATTACCGCGTCTATGCCAATGCGCGCATGTTTGAAGGCATTCTTCCCGTGCTCTGGCATGAAGAGGATGACACCATCTACGCGGTTCCACAGCGTTCGCCGTTACTGGCGCACGTGATCCCGCGCGCTGCTGTTGTCGCCCGGCGCCCGCGCGACGGCCTCGACATCGAACCAGTGCGCGCCTATGCCGCGTCGCTTGACGACCCCAGCCTTCCGCTGGCGGATCTCGCGTGGACGAATCCTTCGCACGGCGTAATACACGCGAGGATGGATCGCGAGCAAGTGCTGTCGATACAGATCACTTACAACCGGGGCTGGAGAGCGCGCGTGCGCGATCGGGTTAACGAGCGCGAGGTTCCGGTCTGGAGCGACAAGCTCGGCCTCATCGTGATTGAACCCGGATGTGATGGCGACTGCACAGTGGATCTTTCTTTCGGCGCCACGCCGGAGGCCTGGATCTGCCGAATGCTGAGCGCCCTGGCGACTGTGGCGGGCATAGCCCTGCTGGTACGATACTTCCGCCCTCATTTCCGGAAAGCGCGCTAAACTGATTATTCTTCGTAACCTTATGCCTTCCGTCACGATCGCGATTCCAACATTGCGGGGAGATGAGACGCTTGAATCGTGCCTGCGCGCTTTGAATGCCCAGACATACGCCGATTTTCAAGTCGTGATCGTGAATAACAGCGGGCGCGATCTTGCTGTGAGTGAGGGTCTGTTCGCGTTTCCCATCCGCGTGATCTCACCGGCGGCGAATGTTGGTTTCGGCGCCGCCATTAACATCGCGGTGCGCGTGACGGACGCTCGCGACGCTCATTATGTTGCGACCCTGAACGACGATACCGAGCCCGATGCGGGATGGCTGGCGGCATTGGTTGGGGAGATGGAGTCCGATCCGGGAATTGGCATGTGCGCGTCGAATATCCGCCTCTTCAGCGACGAGCGTCTGGATTCGGCGGGGATGGCGATCTGCTTCGACGGCAGCAGCAGGCAGCGCGGCCACCGTGAGCCGGCCGCCGGCTTTGCACTGTCGGAAGACGTGCTCCTGCCGAGCGCCTGCGCGGCGCTGTACCGGCGGAAGATGCTCGACGAAATCGGTCTGTTTGACGAGGATTTTTTTCTGTATTGCGAAGATACCGACTTGGGTTTGCGGGCGCGATGGGCGGGTTGGCGGTGCCGCTATGTTGCCGGCGCGGCCGTGAGACATCGCTATTCCCATACCACGGGGGCGTTTTCTCCGCTCAAGGCGCGCTTCGTGGAACGCAACCGCCTTTGGGTCGCCATCAAAAACTTTCCCATGGCCATGCTGATGAGAGCGCCGATGGTATCGCTGCTGCGCTACTCATGGCAGTTCGCCGGCATTTCAAACGAGCGCGGCGCGGCGGCTGAATTCATTCGCTCCGGCCAGTCGGTTGGAACGGCCGGAGCTATTATCGCGCGGGCGCACTGGGACACCCTGACGCACTTACCCGCGCTGCTTCGCAAGCGTACCGCTTTGCGCCGGAAGCGCAGGCTGCGTCCTGCCGAGTTCACGCGATTGATGCAGCGCTACCGGATCACGGCAAAGGAGCTGGCGCACGCGTGATCCCTCCTTCGGAACGGCTCAAAGGGCCGAGATTAGCGGTCATCATCCCGGCTCTGAATGAGGAGGCCGCCGTGGGAGAAGTGGTCCGCTCCGTACATGAAGCCGCGCCGGGCGTTCCGGTTATCGTGATCGACGATCATTCGAGCGATAGAACCGTGGCGGTGGCGGAACGGGCCGGCGCGGATGTGGTGCGGCTCCCCGTGCACCTCGGTCTGGGTGGTTGCGTGCAGACCGGTTACAAACTGGCGCTGGAGCTTGGCTGCAACTTTGTTATTCGGGTCGACGGCGACGGTCAGCATGAGGCGCGCGATATCCCCCGGATTCTGGGGGCCCTGGAATCGACGGGATCGGACGTAGTAATCGGTTCGCGCTTTATTGGCGGCCAGGGCACAGGGCACGAGATGCGGACTTCTGCTGCGAGATCAATCGGCATCGCGTTGCTCCGCCGTTTGTTGGCCTCGATCACGGGATCGACCGTTCACGACCCGACCTCCGGACTGATCGGAGTGAATCGCCGCGCGTTGGAGGTTTTCGCGCGTGAATTCCCACTGGCATGGCCGGAAATCGGCGTACTTGCCATGTTGCGGCGGCACGATCTCCGATTCCACGAGATCTCCTGCCGCATGCGCCAGCGGCGCACGGGCAAGTCTTCGCTTACGGCCTGGAAGTCCTGTCAGTACATATTTCACGTTTTGCTGTATGCCTTCGTCCATGTTCTTCGGGTCCACGCGGCGCCAGGAGCAAAGAGGTGAGCGGATGAATCTTCAGTCCTTGTTATTCATGGCCGGTTTGGTGATCTGCGCCTCGACGTTGTATGGGTTGCGCCGTGAGCACATCCGTGCGGAGTATTCGATCGGATGGCTGGCTGCCGGCGCTGTCCTGGCCGCCGCCGGGCTGTTTCCCGGCGGCATGCAGGCCGTATCGGCGGGGCTGATGGACGTTCAAGCCGGTTTCCTGATTGGTGCGGGTGCGCTGTTGGCGGGCCTCGTGTTTTGGACTACGCGGCTGGTATCGCGACTGTGGGACGAGAGAGTCATGCTGGCCCAAAGAGCCGCGATTCTCGAATTCCGGATGAGGCGGGACAACCAGCCGAAGGGCATCGAAGGTGAGATGGAAAGCGAATGACAAGCGCCCGCCGCATTAAGGGGCCTGCGCAGGCCGAAACAGCAGCAAATCCATACTGAACGTGAGTCTCATCGCACCGGCCGGCTGTGACCGCATGGGCCGATAGATCGAAAGCAGAACGTCCTCGACCGCCGCGGCATCGAGATCGGCCGCCGTCGTGACGCGGCGCTGCCCGGCGAGCTGGAAATCGCGCGCGAATGTCCGGATGGTCCGGGCTACGCGGTCGCGGCCCGCGCCCCGCAACTCGATAAGATCCTCCGGCGCGGGAAGAGCCACCAGGAGGCGTCCGTCATCCCGCAGGACACGCCGGAATTCCCCCTCATTCATCCGCGCCGTGATCGACAGGACGATCGAGAACGAGCGGTCGGCGTACGGCACGAAACGGTCTGCATTAGCCACAATCCACTCGCACTCGGGATACCGGCGGGCCGCGGCCTCAACCGCTGGAATCGAGATGTCGATGCCGTGCACACCGGCGCCGGTCCGGCGGGCGAGAGTGCCGGGGAAGTAACCTTCGCCGCAGCCGGCATCGAGAACGACGTCGCCCGCTGACGCGGCTGTGATCTCGACGACGGCGCGCAGCAGGGGTTCGGTCACTCCCCGATCATGCAATCGGCGGCGCGCGGCGACGGCAGCCGCCGTATCGCCCGGTTGTCCGGACCGTCGCTCCTGCGGTTGTAACAGGTTGATATATCCGCTGCGCGCGATGTCGAACGAATGTCCGCGCGGACAAACCATACGCCTTTCCTCCCGCACAAGCGCCAGCCGGCAATTGCGGACAGTGCAAAGGAGCATCCGTCGAGTGTAGTCGATGGCATGCGTTGAAATTGCCGCGGCGCAGCGAAAGGGTCGGATTTCGCACGGAAGGAGGCAAACTTCGATCCTCATTCCAGCGGTCCGTTACAATAGTCGGCTGGACTCTCCCCGAACCAGATGATTCGTCTTTTCAGAGTCTTTATCCCGGCCAGTGTGATCGGACTTGTGCTTTCGGAAGTCCTGATTGCTTTTTTCTGTTATGCCGGGGCATCGGTCATTCTGTACGAACTGATCAATCCCGATTTCAGCCCTTTGGTTTTTTTCCAGAACGACGGGGGAATCGGCCGGATCGGTCTGGCTGTTGCGGTTACAGTGGCGGGCTTGTACTTCCAGGACCTCTACGCCAACTTCCGGGTTAAATCGCTGACGCTCCTGATGCAGCAGTTGTGCATGGCAATCGGGGGGTCTTTCCTGATCCAGGCGTTTCTCACTTACATAAAGAAGCCGGAGTGGGCAATTCCGAAATGGATGATGATTTTCGGCAGTCTCCTCGTCTTGATACTGATTCCGGCATGGCGGCTGTTCTATGGGAGCGTCGTACTCAAAGCTATTGGTACGAAGCGGGTGCTTTTTCTCGGCACGACGCCCATCATCCGGGAAATCGCGGCCCATCTGGCCGATCACCCCGAACTGGGGATGAGTAACCTGGGCTTTATCGATAACGATCCGGAGACCGGGGATCTGCCCGGAGGTAAAGTGCTGGGGACAGTCGACGAACTCGCGGGGATTGCGAAGGAGCTGAGACCCGATTTGATTGTGGTTGGAATGACGGAGCGGCGGCAGGAGCTTCCGGTAAACGAAATGCTGCACCTTCGTTTTTCCGGCATTCACTTCGAAGAAGCGCCGGTCACGTTTGAAGCGACATTCGGAAGGATCCTGACGCGGCAGCTTCGGCCGTCGCGTTTGATTTTTTCCGGTGAACTCGGGCCCGGGAAACGGAGCCTGTTTTGGCACACCATCTACTCGCTGGTTCTGGCGCTGGTTCTGACGGCGATCTTCGCACCCGTGATGGTCATTGTCGCAATACTCGTGAAGGTCACGTCGCGCGGTCCTGTATTCCACAGGCAGGCTCGTGTAGGCCTGAACGATTCTACGTTCACCGTATACAAGTTTCGTTCCATGTACGCCGACGCCGAGGCCGGTACCGGCCCTGTATGGGCGCGCAAGGACGATCCCCGGGTCACGCCGGTGGGCAGATGGCTCCGGCGCCTGCGTCTGGACGAACTGCCGCAATTGCTGAACGTGCTTCGCGGGGAGATGTCCCTCGTGGGGCCTCGACCCGAACGGCCCGAGTTCGTCACTGCGTTGTCCGAGAAGATCCCGTTTTACGGCTACAGGCATTGCGTGAAACCGGGGATAACAGGTTGGGCGCAGATCAACTACAAGTACGGCGACACCATGGAAGACACGATCGTTAAACTTGAGTACGACCTTTACTACATCAAGAATCTCGCCCTGTCGCTCGATACTTTCATCCTTTTTCACACGTTGAAGGTAATGCTCTTTTCCGGGATGGCGCAATAGCGTTGCCTACAGTGGTAGCAGTGGCTTTCCGTCGATATTGGATCGCTTTCGGTCGCCGGCCGGTAATCAATGCCGCTCTCCTGCTGCTGGCCGTCTCACTCGCGCCGGCCCAGACACCCGGCCAGGTTCTTGTAGTCGTAAATCGGCGATCGGCGGCGTCTCGCCAGATCGGGGATTACTACATTCACCACCGGGACATACCGCTCGCCAATCTTTGCGTGATCGACACCGTTCCGGACGAGACCATCGCCCGTCCCGTCTATGACAAAGAAATAGAGGCGCCGGTGGGCCAGTTCCTGAAGAAACACGGACTGCAGGAAAAGATTCTATATATCGTCCTTACCAGCGGGGTGCCGCTCAGGATCAGCGGTACGGGAGAGCAGATGCGTTCGGACGTATCCTCTGTCGACTCCGAGCTGACGCTGCTTTATCAGCGCCTGCGCGGTGTGGTGATTCCACTGCCGGGGCCGGTGCATAATCCTTTCTTCCGCCGGCGGGACACGCCGTTCACTCACCCCGTGTTTCCGATGTACCTGGTTACGCGGCTCGATGGCTACGACATGGCCGACATGAAGGCGCTGGTCGACCGCGCGCTGCAGGCCCGCAACACAGGCAGGTTCGTGATTGATCTGCGGGGCAGCGATCGCACACCCGGTAATCAGTGGCTCAGAACAGCGGCATTCCTGCTTCCAAGGGACCGCGTGATTATAAATGGGTCGGCGGATGTCCTGTCAGGCATCGAAGATGTAATCGGTTACGCATCGTGGGGATCCAACGATGCCGCCAGAAAGCATAGATTCCTGCACTTCAAATGGTTGCCCGGAGCGATCGCCACGGAGTTCGTTTCCACCGACGGACGAACTTTCCG
>Ga0181521_10004301_pt1 | contig 16329 bp, 17 predicted proteins | sample PEATcosm2014_Bin_32_FD_119764 | JGI IMG/M metagenome (GOLD analysis project Ga0181521, IMG submission 119764) | Peatland microbial communities from MTU Mesocosm Facility, Houghton, MI, USA - PEATcosm2014_Bin02_60_metaG | ecosystem: Environmental > Terrestrial > Soil > Wetlands > Peat | place... | reverse complement strand
GCCATCGGCCGGGTGGACCTCCTCGACCCGCTCCCGCTCGACCGGATCCTGGAGCTGTTCCGCATCTACCCCAACCTGGAGAAGGCCTTCTGGGTCCAGGAGGAGCCGGAGAACATGGGCGCCTGGGCGCACGTGCAGCGGCGCATCGGCCGGCACCGCCCCTACGAGGTGAGCTGGGAGTACATCGGCCGGCCGCGCCGGGCCGCGCCCTCCGAGGGGTACCACGGCTCCCACGTCATCGAGCAGGAGCGGGTCCTCCGCACCGCGCTCGAGACCTCGCCCGCGGTCCAGGCCCACCTGGCCGGCTCGGGATCGGCGCCGGCCGCGGCACCCGATGGTGGCGCCACCGTCGGCCCGGCCACGCCTGCCACCGCCGCGCCCGCCGAGTCCTCCGCCACGCAGGGCGGACCGCCCGCGGTGCCGACCCCTGTCGCGCCCGCCGAGTCCGCCGCGGCCGCACCGAGGGTCGGGCGGCGCCGATGAGCACTCGCGTGGTGGTCCTCGGCGGCGGCCCCGCCGGCGACGTGGCCGCGCTGCGCGGCGCGCAGCGGGGTGCCGACGTCGTGCTCGTGGAGAGGGCCGAGCTGGGCGGGACCTGCCTCAACTGGGGATGCATTCCGACGAAATCACTGCTCGCGACCGCCGACCTGCTCCGGCGCATCCGGCGGGCCGGGGACCTGGGGCTCAGGGTTGGCGAGGTGGAGGTGGACTTCCCCCGGATGATGGAGCGCAAGGAGGAGGTGGTCGTCACCATGCGCCGCGGCGTGGAGGCCGCCTGCAAGCGGCGCAAGGTGCGCGTGGTCCGGGGCCGGGGCGTGGTCGAGGAGGGCGCGGTCCGGGTCGGCGACGAGCGTCTCGAGTACGACCAGCTGGTGGTCTGCGTTGGCACCGAGCCGAGCGGGCTGCCGGGCCTCGACATGAGCCATCCCCGGGTGGTGACCTCCAACGGCATGCTCCGGCTGGAGGAGTTGCCCCGCCGCCTGCTGGTGATCGGGGGCGGGGTGATCGGTTGCGAGTTCGCCTCCTTCTTCGCCCCGCTGGGGGTCGCCGTGACCGTGGTCGAGGTGCTCCCCCAGATCCTCGCCGGGGTCGAGCCCCGGGTGGTGCGCGAGTTTCGCCGCCTGGTGGAGAGGGATGGGATCGTCTTCCACACCGGGCGACGGGTGGAGGGCGTCGACCACCGCGATGACGGGGTGACCGCGAGGCTGGACGACGGCACCGCGATCGAGGGCGAATTGATCCTGGTGTCGGTGGGGAGGGCACCGCAGACCCGGGGGATCGGCCTGGAGGCGGCCGGCGTCGAGCTGACCCTCCAGGGCCACATCGTCGTCGACGACCTGCTGCGCACCGCCAACCCCCGGATCTGGGCGGCGGGCGACTGCATCGGTGGTCTCCAGCTCGCCCACCTGGCCAGCGCCGAGGGCGCCCGGGCGGTGGAGAACGCCCTGGGGGTGGAGGTGCGGCCGATCGACCGGACCGTGGTCCCCTCCTGCATCTACACCCACCCCGAGATCGCCATGGTCGGCCTCGGCGCGGAGGCCGCCCGAGCCGCCGGGTACGAGGTCGAGGTCGGTCAGGCCCGATTCCTCGGCAACGGCAAGGCGCTCGGCGAGGACGAGCCCGACGGTCTGGTCCAGCTCTGCGCCGAGGCGGCCACCGGGCGGATCCTGGGGGCGACCGTGATGGGCGCCCACGCCGTCGAGATCATCCACGAGGTCGGGGTCGCGATCAGCGACGGACTGACCGTGGGGGAGCTGGGCGACGTCATTCATGCGCATCCCACGGTCAGCGAGCTGGTGATGGAGGCGGCGGAGCAGGCCGAGGGCCTCGCCCCCTACCTGAGCTGATCGAGCCGCGGCGGCTGGAGTGCGGGCCCCGGCCCCGGTCAGGGTGTGCTCGGGTCGCGAGCGACCGTATATCGAGCGTTGCCATGGCGGTCGGGCCCGCGGGCTGGCACCATATCCGGGTTGACCATCTCGGTCGACCTCCGTGCAGGGCGGAGCCGCGCCACCCTGAGGGGAGGAACCATGGCCACACCCGCCGCGCGACCTGTCGCCCTGGTCACCGGAGCCTCCTCCGGCGTGGGCCACGCCTACGCGCGGCAGCTCGCCGAGGGCGGGTGGGACCTGGTCCCGGTCGCCCGCCGCGCGCCCCGTCTCGCCGCCCTGGCGGCGAGCCTCGGGTCCGACGGGGTCTCCGTCGAGCCTCTGGTCGCCGACCTGACCGACCCGGCCGGCCTCGCCGCGGTGGAGGAGCGGATCGGGCGCGGCGTGGACCTGGTGGTCAACTGCGCCGGGTTCGCCGGCTACATGCCCTTCGTCGAGCTGCCTCCGGAGGTGGCGAGCTCGCTGATCGACGTCCACGTCCGGGCCGTGACCCGGCTCACCGGAGCGGCGGTGCGGACCATGCTGCCCCGGCGCCGCGGCGCGGTCATCAACGTCGCCTCCCTGCTCGCCTTCAGCGAGTCGGCGGTTCTGGGCCGCTTCAACCGGGCCACCTACGCCGCCTGCAAGGCGTGCATCGTCACCTTCACCCAGCTGGTGGCTCAGGAGGTCCGTGACCAAGGGATCCGGGTCCAGGTCTGCTGCCCGGGAGCCGTGGTCAGCGAGTTCCACGATGTCGCCGGGATGCCCCGGCCGCCGGCGGCGATGAGCCCCGAGGAGGTGGTGGCGGCGTCCCTGCGCGCCCTCGACGCCGGTGAGGTGGTCTGTGTCCCCGGCCTCGAGGACCCCACCGTCGTCGAACGGTACCACGACGCCCAGCGGGAGATGCTCCGCCAGGGGAACCGTCCCGAGCTGGCCGAGCGGTACCGGGCCGCGGCCGGCTGAGGGCAGCGGAGAGCCCGGACGCCACCGCCAGGGTCAGGGTGTCGCGGCGCGGGCCGGGCGGCGGGCTCTGACCGCCGGGACGTGGGCCCTGACCGCCGGGCGGGTCAGAGCGCCTCCAGGTCGGTCTGCTTGCGCCGGCGGCGCCGCTGCAGGTGGTACGGGACGCTGACCACCACGGTGCCGGGGCGGAAGAGCAGGGCCGCCTTGACCCGCAGGGGGAACTGGTTGTGCAGGAGCTGGTGCCACCACCGGGTCGCCACCAGCTCGGGGAGGACGATCACCAGGGTGCGGTCGGTGAGCTGCTTGTCGATGGCGTCGATGTAGTGGAGCAGCGGGCGCAGGATCGAACGGTACGGGGACTCCACGATCACCAGCGGCACATGGTTCCCCCACGCCTCCCAGCGCGCCCGCAGCAGGGCCATGTGGTTGGGGTCGAAGCAGACGTGGACGGCGATCACCTGGTCGGAGAGGGAGCGGGCGAGCGCCAGGCTCTGGAAGGCCACGTTGTTGACCTGGTCGATGGGCACGATGCACACGGGGCGCACCCTCCCGGGCTCGGTGGGAATCTCTGTGGTCCGCTGCTCCTGGGCGTCGACGTAGTGGCGGTGGATGGCCAGGAAGAGGCTCACCGCGCTGGGCACGATGATCACGATGATCAGGCTCTCGGGGAACTTGGAGATCGCGGTCACCACGAAGACGATGCAGGTCATGCACATGCCGATCGCGTTGAGCGGGAGCCCGTGCTTCCAGCCCGGCTCGCGGCGCTTCAGCCAGCGCACCACCATCCCAGCCTGGGACATCGTGAAGGCCACGAAGACGCCGATGGCATAGAGCGGGATGAGCCGGGAGACGTCGCCCTGGAAGATGAAGAGGAGCAGGCACGCGAAGAAGGCCAGCATGATGATCCCGTTGCTGTACGCGAGCCGGTCGCCGAGCCGGCGGAACTGGTGCGGGGCGTACTCGTCGCGGGCCAGGAAGAAGAAGAGACGTGGGAAGTCGGAGAAGGAGGTGTTGGCGGCCAGCAGCAGGACCGCCGTGGTCGCCACGCCCACGAAGATGAAGAGCCCCTCACCGATCCCGGTCGCCGAAGCGAACACCGCGTGGCCGTTGACGCACCGCAGCGGAGCGGTGAAGGCGTGGGCCGCCTGCTGGAGGATCACCGACTGGTAGCAGGGGTCGGTGGAGCTGCGCACGCTCACGCCCAACACCTCGGTGCCGATGGTGATGCCGCAGAACATCACCACGCAGAGGGTCCCCATGATGGTCAGCGTCGTCCGTGCGTTGCGCCACTCGGGGACCTTGAAGGCGAGGATGCCGTCGCTGATCGCCTCGATCCCGGTGAGCGCCGAGCATCCCGAGGAGAAGGCCTTGAGGAAGAGCAGGACCAGCAGTAGGCCGCCCAGGTCGGTGAAGTTCTCCGTCATCGAGATGTGGACGGTGGTGCCATTGGGATGGATGCTGCCGGTGATCAGCCGGAAGAGGTTCACCGTGACGGTCAGGATGATGGCGCCGATGAAGAGGTAGGTCGGCGCCGCGAAGATGTTGCCCGCCTGGCGCAGCCCGCGCAGGTTGGCCAACGCGATCAGCACCACCACCGCGATGCAGGCGGCGACGCGGTAGTGAACCGCGGCCGGGAAGACGCTCTGGATCTGGTCGTACCCGCTCGCCACCGAGACCGCCACGGTGAGGACGTAGTCGGTCATCAGCGCCGAGCCGGCGATCAGCCCGGCGACCGGTCCCAGGTTGTCCTTGGCGACGATGTAGGAGCCGCCGCCCTGAGGGTAGGCCTTGATGGTCTGCCGGTAGCTGAGGCAGACGATGATGATCAGGAGGGCGATCACCGCCATGATCGGCAGCAGGTCGGCGCTGATCGCGGCCGTCCCGGCGACGGCGAGGATCAGCACGATCTGCTCGGTGGCGTAGGCGACCGAGGAGAGGGCGTCAGAGGAGAGGACCGGCAGGGCGCGGACCTTGTCGAGCCGCTCGTTGAGCACCCGGTGGATGGAGAGCGGCGACCCCAGCAGGACGGTGCGCAGCCGCCGCCGGACCCGTCCGAACTCGGTGTCCGGCGCGATCGCCCGCGGGGTGGCCTCCAGCCAGCCCGGCGCCACCGGCTCGAAGCCCTGGGCCTGGGAGCGGACGACCCGGACGTAGTGCTCGCCGGGCCGTCCCCGGGTCTCGGCCACGTCCAGCCCGGGCGCGACCTCGGCGCCGGCCGATGAGCGACCGGGGGCCTGCTCCCAGGCGCGGCCCGCCTCGCGCAGGGCGGCGAGCTCGGCGTCCGGGAGCGTCGGAGGTGGTTTCGGGGGCTCGGGGGCCGAGACGTCAGCCATGCGCTGGGGAGTGTAGGCTGGGTCGTTCGGGCCAGGGGGCCAAGGGGGACGGGCGGCCGGGGGCGGCCGGCTCAGCCCTCGCATCGGTGGGAGCGGGGAGGGAGGGCAGAGCTCAGCCGGTCGCCGACAGGCGCAGCAGGAAGACCCGGCAGGGGGCGTGCTGGAGGATGTGCAGGACCGTCCCGCCCATGTAGAAGTCCCCGAAGCGCTCCCGGTAGGTCAGGCCCACCACCGCCAGGTCGATCTCCCGCGTGGCGATCTCATCGACGATGGCCGGCGCCGCCTCCCGTGCCTGCAGGATCTCGCCCTTGACGTCGATGTCGTAGTCGCGGCCGATCTCCTCGGCACGACCGAGAAGTCTTTCTGCATTGGCAACCTCGGGGCCCTCCACGGTGCTGAGGGGCAGGCCGCGCGGGACCTCGACCACGGTGACCGCCAGCACCGAGGCGTGCGGGCGCAGGGCCAGGCGGCAGGCGAAGCGGACCGCCTCCTCGTCGGTGCTCGTGCCGTTGACGGGCACCAGGATGTGGTGGGGGGTGAATCCCGGCATCAGCCCGGAATCGTAGTCCCCTCACCGCTCCGGCCGATCCGGCCGGTGGGCCGGTACAATCGGCACGAATGAAGGTGATCATCGTCGGCTGCGGGCGCGTCGGGGCCCGGCTGGCCAGGCAGCTCGACGCCGAGGGTCACCAGGTGACCGTGGTCGACCAGTTGGTGTCCGCGTTCAACCGGCTGGGACGCGACTTCGGCGGCAACATGATTGTCGGCAACTGCATCGACGAGGCCGTGCTCCGCCGCGCCGGCATCGAGAAGGCGGACTGCTTCGTCTCGGTCACCAACGGCGACAACCGCAACCTCATGGCCGCTCAGATCGCACAGGTCTTCTTCAAGGTGCCGCGGGTGATCACGCGCCTCTACGACCCCATCCGCCAGTCGGTGTATCGGGAGATGGGCCTGGAGACCTTCTGCCCCACCTCCCTGGGGGCGGAGCTCGTGCGCGACTACTTCCTCACCGGTGTCAACCACGGCCACGAGCCCGCCGACGTCGACCCATCCACGGCGAAAGTGTCGTGAGCGCCCAGGGGGATCCCCCCTACGTCATCATCGTGGGCGGCGGCAAGGTTGGTTACCACCTGGCCCGGCACCTCATCGAGCGCGACTACGAGGTGACCCTGGTCGAGAAGGACCCGGTCCGCGCCGAGTGGATCGAGCATCAGCTCGGCACCGTCAGCGTCATGGTCGGCGACGGTGACGAGATGGCCTTCCTCGCCACCACCGGGATCGAGCGCGCCAGCGTCGTGATCGGGGCCACTGGCGACGACGAGGACAACCTGGTCGTCTGCCAGCTGGCCAAGGTGAAGTTCAACGTACCGCGCACCATAGCCCGGGTCAACAATCCGCACAACGTCGCCGTCTTCAAGGCCCTGGGCGTCGATGCCCCGGTCTCCGCCACCGAGCTGCTGATGGGGCTGATCGAGGCCGAGATGGGGTCGGAGTTGGTGCGGGGGGTCGCCGTCAAGGCCTCGGGCACCTGCCTCGTCGACCTCGCCCTGCCGGCGGTCTCGGGCTTCGTCGGCAAGTCCATCGCCGAGATCTCGCTCCCCAAGGGCGGGATCATCGTCTGCATCGTCCGCGCCGGCCGGCCGGTGGTCCCCACGCCGGAGACCGTGGTCGAGCCGGGAGACGAGCTGGTGGTCTTCTCCAAGTTGACCGATGTCGCGGCCGTCGGGGAGGCGGTCGCCAGGGGCTGAAGGGAATTCTCCCAGGGCGCCGGACCGCCGCGGCGTGGTGGGCGGCATGGCCATCGGCCGGCTCTCGCCGCGCCCGTCCTCCCATGATCCAGCCGGCGGGTGGCCGACGGCCACGGGTCGCTCGCGGCTCCCCCGGCCACGGCGCGGCGCATCCGTGCCGCTGCGAGGTCGTCAAGCAGCCCGGATGTCGCGCCGACCGAAAGCCCAGACGCCGAAGAGCGCCATCGCCACCGCGGGCGCGCCAAGGGCCAGGTATCGCCAGGGCGCAGTGGCGTTCACGAGCGGGCCTCCACCGAAGGCCCAGTTCCAGGGCGAGATGCCCGCGAGAGGCTTGAGGGCCGCGCTCAGAGGGAACAGGAGGGCCACCACCATCCCCGCGATGGCCACGAAGAAGCCGGATCCGAGCACCAGCGACGGCCTCGACCTCAGACCGGCCACCGCCAGAGCGAGGCAGCCATGGAAAAGCGCCAGCAGCCCGGTCAGCGCCAGCGTGGCCCCGAGCCGAGCCGTCCCGATGGAGAGGTTGACCTGGGCATCGCTCCCGTACTGGACGAGGGCGGTGACGACAGCGACCACGACCAGGCCAATGAGGGCGGCGGCGGCTCGACCCGCGAAGACGGCGCGGCGCGCCACCGGCTGGGTCAGCACGAGCTCCAGGCGCCCGGCGTCCTCCTCGCCGGCGGTGAGGCTGCCGGCGAAGTAGATGGCCATCCCGACCAGGAGCAGTGGGACGAAGAACGCGTAGAGGTTGCCGCGGAGGAAGCCGGCAGGCGTACCGAACCCCTCGAGGCCGAACGCTTGGACCACCCCCTGGGGCAGCTGATCGATCGCCCTGCTCACGCCCGAACCGCTCTTGAACGCGGGCCACACCGAGACGGTCGCCGCCACCAGGACGGCCAGCGCGACCGTCCAGATGATGGTGGCGCGCCGGATGGATCGGGCCGGTCCCAGCACCAGCTCGGCGGTCAGGCCGCTCACGGCTTCTCCTCGTACAGATCGAGGAAGGCCTCCTCGAGGTCCGGCTCCTCCACCAGCAGCCCGGTGACCGGCTGCTGGGCGAGGAAGGCGAGCAGAGGGCGAATCGGTCCGGCCAGCGAGGCGGTGAAGCGGTGGTCCTCGACGGCGAGATCGACCAGGCCCGGGACCTCGCCCAGACGGGGTGGCAGCGGTCCTTCGAACCAGACCTCGACCCGCTGGCGCGCCCGCCTGCGCAACTCGTCGACCGTCCCCTGGGCGACCACCCGGCCTGAGCGGAGGACGACCACACGGTCCGCCGTCCTCTGCACCTCGCTCAAGACGTGGGAGGAGAGGAACACCGTGGCGCCGGCGGCCCGCGCCTCGCGGACCAGCCCGACGAACTCGTGCTGCATCAGGGGATCCAGACCGCTGGTCGGCTCGTCGAGGACGAGCAGTTCCACCGGCCAGAGGAAGGCGAGCAGGAGTGCCAGCTTGCGGCGATTCCCGGTCGAGAGCTGGCGGGTGTCGCGCCCCAGGTCGAGCTTGAGGCGCTCGGCGAGCTCATCGCGGCGCCGTGAGTCGAATCCACCCCGCAGCCGGCTGATCGAGCTGACCACCTGGCCGCACGTCACCCGGTTGGGCAGGCGCAGCTCGCCCGGGACGTAGCTGAGACGAGACCGGATGGCCACCCCGTCGTGCCGCGGGTCCATCCCGAAGACCTCGATCCGTCCGGAGGTCGGACGCAGCAGGTCGAGGATGCAGCGGATGGTGGTGCTCTTGCCCGCGCCGTTGGGGCCCAGGAAGCCCAGGATCTCGCCGCGGGTCAACTCGAGGTCGATGCCGCGCACAGCGTGGACCGCGCCGTAGTCCTTGACCAGCCCGCGCACAGTGAGGACCCCGCCGGCAACAGGCTTGGCCCGCGCCAGGGACCCGAGATCTCTTCTCGAAGTGGGCGCCACGTTCCTTCCCACAAGAGGACTAGACAGTCTGTTTGTGGGGTATGATACACGCGATGCCACGGTTGCGGGACACCACCCGGCTGGAGAGGCGCCGGAGCTTCGTCGAGGGGGCCTGGCGGCGAGCCGCCAGCCAGGGTTGGCGAGACATGACCGTCGACGACGTCTGCGCCGAGGCCGGCCTCAGCAAGGGGGCCTTCTATTCCCACTTCGACTCCAAGCGGGCGTTGCTGGAGGCCCTGGTCGACGACGATGCCAGCGCCGTGACGGCGGCCATGGATCGTCTGGAAGCACGGGATCTCGACGGGCCTCAGCGCCTGCGCCAGCTGACGCAGATGATGGTCGCGCGTGCCGCGGACCCCGCACGGGTTCAGATCCGAGCCGACCTCTGGGCGGCCGTGCTGACGGAGCCGGAGATCCGCCAGCGGGTCAACGGCACGGTCGACGGCCAGCGCCGCGTGATTCGCCGCTGGGTGGAGGAGGCAATCGCCAGCGGGGAGATCATCGACCTGCCCGCCAATGCCCTCGCCTCGGTCCTGCTCGGCCTCAACGACGGCCTGATGCTCCACCGAGCCGTGGACGACGGCGGCTTCCGCTGGGCCAACATCAGCCGGGTCCTCGACGCCCTCCTAACGGGAATCGCGACGCGGTGAGACGGGGGATCCCGCTGGCTGCTGCGGGCGTGGGAACGCTGCGCAACCGGCTGCGGCACGGCCCGGGGGCCCCCCTTGCCCGGCTGGGGGCAGCGTGGCTGCGCGGCTCACGACTCGGCCTGGCGGTCATGGCCCTGGTGGTCGGCGTCGGTGCGGGCTTCGGAGCGGTTGGGTTCCGCTGGCTCATCCTCGCCGTCACCTGGCTGGCGACCGGACACCAGCAGTTCGGCCAGCAGGGACGAGTGTCGAGCCTGCACCTGCCCTGGCTTGGGGTCTGGTTCCTGCTGCTGATCCCGGTGGCCGGCGGCCTGATCTACGGCCCCCTGATCCAGCGCTTCGCCCGTGAGGCACGCGGCCACGGGGTCCCGGAGGTGATGCTGGCCGTCGCCGAGAACGGCGGGCGCATCCGCCCGCAGGTCACCGTGGTCAAGGCGGTCGCCTCGGCGGTCTGCATCGGCTTCGGGGGATCGGTGGGACGAGAGGGGCCGATCGTCCAGATCGGCTCGGCGCTGGCCTCCAGCATGGGCCAGCTGGTCCGGATGTCCGAGTCGCGGCTGCGCATCATCGTGGCCTGTGGCGCCGCAGGGGGGATCTCGGCGACGTTCAACGCGCCCATCACCGGGGTCTTCTTCGGATTCGAGATCGTGTTACGCGAGTTGTCGCTCGACGCCATCGTCGCCACCCTCCTGTCGGCGGTCGCCGCAGACCTGGTGAGCAGGGCCTTCTTTGGCTCTGCCCCCTTCTTCGCCGGGATTCCGCACGACCTCGTGGTGGTGCATCCCGACACCTACCTGCTGATCGCCGTGCTCGGTGTCGCCGCCGGCCTGATCGGCTTCGGATTCAAGACGTTTCTGTACAAATCCGAGGACGTGGTGGATCGGCTCTGGAAGGGGCGTCCGGAGTGGGCACGGCCCGCCGTCGGCGGACTGGCGCTCGGCGCCCTGCTGCTGGCGCTTCCCCAGATGTACGGGGTCGGTTACCCCGTGATGGACCAGATGGTGGCCGGCAACGTGGTGCTCTGGCTCCTGGTGGTGCTCATGGTGGGCAAGGTGGTCGCGACCAGCCTGACCCTCTCGATCGGTGGGTCCGGTGGCGTGTTCGCTCCCTCGCTCTTCACCGGGGCTGCGGCGGGGATGGCCTTCGGGGTGGTTGTCCAGCATCTCTTCGGTCCGGCCGTGAGCTCACCGGCGATCTTCGCGGTGGTCGCCATGGGCGGCGTGTTCAGCGCAGCCGCACAGGCACCCCTCACGGCGACCGCCAGCGTGGTCGAGATGACCGGGAACTTCGGGCTGACCCTGCCGGTGATGCTGACCACGGGCATCGCCGCGGCCGTGTCGAAGGCGCTCAGCTACGGCAGCATCTACACCACCAAGCTGCTCCGCCGCGGCATCGACATCGAACGGCCCAAGCCGACCAGCGTTCTGCAGACCGTCAGGGTCGCGGATGTCATGCATCCGCTCTCGCCACAGTCGGGGGATGACGCGTTCGCCGGTGACCGGGCTGCCAAGCCCCGTCTCTCCTCGGTGGAGCCGGAGAGGTGGGCCGCGCTCATCGGTTCGGTGACCGACACGCGCCAACCTCAGGCGCTGCTCGCCGACGAGACCCTGGAGCAGGCGCTCCGCCAGCTGACCCTCTACGGACGGGTCGGGCTCCCCGTGCTGTCCGTCGACCGCCAGCATCTGACCGGCTGGATCACGCGCCGCCAGGTGCTCCGTGCCATGACCAACAGTGTCAGCGCCTCGGCTCGAGATGCGGAACGCGGAGCCATAGCCGCGGATTTCGGCGACGCCGACCCGCGATTTCGCGTGCACACACCGAGTAACCCGCTCAATGGATACGAGACCATCGAGATCACCATCGGCCCGAAGTCGCCCGCCCTCGGGCGCCGCCTCGAGGACGTTATCCTACCCCCGGGCTGCCTGGTGGTGGCAGTCACCGAGGGCCGCGAGCTGGTCGCCCCGCGAGGTGACGCTCCGCTGGCTACCGGAGAGCGGGTGATCATCCTGGCTCCGGCGGCCCCCTCCCGAGGCGCGCCGCCCTCCGCGGCAGGCCCGTCTCGCCCGGCTGACGGGGCCCAGACCTCACCCCGGTAAGTCCCCAGTAGCGCCGACGGAGAGTGCGTCCGGCACGCCCCAGCTGTTGGTGAGCCAAGTCTGCGTCTCCGTCGAAACCCCGCCCACTCAGATCCGGCAGGCGCCACCACCGCGTTTCTCGACGTACTGCTGGTGATACTCCTCGGCTCGCCAGAACGTCGTCGCTGGCACGATCTCGGTCACCACCGGCCGGTACGATGCCGCCGCGACCTGCGCCTTTGCTTCGGCGGCGACGGCCTGCTGGGCCGGGTCGTGAAAGAAGATCGCAGAACGGTACTGATCGCCGACGTCTGGACCTTGGCGGTTGACCTGGGACGGGTCGTGGAGTGCGAAGAACCTCTCCACCAGACTCTGGTAGCTGACCTGCTCAGAGTCGAACTCGACCTCCACCGCCTCGGCATGGCCGGTGCGATGACCGCAGACGTCTCGGTAGGTCGGCTGGTCGGTGTGCCCGCCGGTGTACCCGACCGAGGTGCTGGTGACACCGGGAAGTCTGCGGAAGGCGTCTTCGACACCCCAGAAACAGCCGGCCGCGAAGGTCGCCTTGGCCATGACATGGTCCCTTTTGATCAATCGACGGTGATCACTGCTCAGTGGTTGGTGGCGGACGGATCCCCGCGGCGCTCGAGGTCAAGAGAGGCGGAGTTGATGCAGTACCGCGGCATGCCATCGGGACCGTCGGGAAAGACATGACCGAGGTGTCCACCGCACGCCCGGCACACCACTTCGGTGCGGCGCATGAAGAAGCTCCTGTCCTCGTGGAGCGCCACGGCGTCCGCGACCGCGGGTGCGGTGAAGCTCGGCCATCCGGTGCCGGAGTCGAATTTGGCGCCGGAGTCGAAGAGCAGCGCACCGCAGCCCGCGCAGTGATAGGAGCCGTCGTCGTGCACGTTCCAGTACTGGCCGGTGAAAGCACGCTCCGTGCCCTTCTCGCGAAGAACGTGGAACTGCTCAGGTGTCAGTTGCTCCCGCCACTCCTCCTCGGAGCGCTGGGGGGCGGCGGTGGGAGTCGGGTCCATGCTCATGATCGGTCTCCAAGGGCTCAGCCGCGGGGCTGGTTCTGCTGCTTGGTCTCCGCATCGGTCCGATTCGTTACATCGGACCGGGTTGGCCATCGAGATGCTCCAGAATGGGCGCGGATGCCGGGCAGAGGGCCACCGGTGGGGAAGCCGGAAGCGCCCGGGTCCCCGATTCGAACCAGGAGGCGAGATCGCCGCGATGGTGCCGGTGGACCGGGCCGGCAGCCCGGGGCCCGCCCTTCCCGCCGAGGGCGGGCCGACCGACGACGCCGGCCTGGTCGAGGCCCTCCGGAAGGGCGACGAGGCCGCCTATCGGGCCCTGGTCGACCGCCACACCGCCACTCTGCTCCGGCTGGCCTCCATGTATGTGAGCAACCCAGAGGTCGCCGCGGACGTGGTGCAGGAGACCTGGATCGGCGTCCTTCAGGGCATCGATCGATTCGAGGGGAGGTCATCGCTCAAGACCTGGATCTGCCGGATCCTGGTCAACAAGGCGAAGACGGCGGCCCAGCACGAGGGGCGCACCGTCACCCTCTCCGACCTCGGCGACGACGGGCTGGCTCCGGCGGTTGATCCGGAGCGATTCCACGATCAGGGGCCCAGGCGTGGCCAGTGGTCCAATCCCCCTCGGGAGTGGGATCGTCCCGAGGAGCGCCTGCTCTCGAAGGAGACCCGGGCTGTGGTCGAGCGGGCCATCGCCGAGCTGCCGACCAACCAGCGCCTCACGATCACCATGCGCGACATCGAGGACCTCAGTGCCGCGCACACCTGCTCCGTGCTCGGCATCGGCGATGGGCATCAGCGCGTGCTCCTGCATCGAGCGCGAACACATGTGCGAGCCGCCCTCGAGGCCTACTTCTCGGATGTAACGGAGACCGCATGACCGCAGACTGTGGGAACAGATGACCTGGAGAGACCGCTTGGGTCGGATCGCTCGTGGGCAGCCGGGCCACGTGGCTCGGGCTGAGCCGGACCGCGCCGAGCTCACCTGCCAGGAGTTGGTCGAGCTCGTCAGCGACTACCTGGAGGGCGCCCTCTCTTCCGACGATCAGCATCGATTTGAGGCGCACCTTGAGGGTTGCGACGGTTGCCGCGCCTATCTGGAGCAGATGCGGGCGACGATTCTGGCCGTCCGCGGAGTGACCGATGCAGATCTCGACCCCGCGATGCGTGAGCGGTTCATGGATTCATTTCGAGATTGGAGGTCATTGCGCGATGTCTGAACACCCAGAAGCCCGCGGGGCGACGGTGCCCGATGCTCCCTCACTCCAGGAGCAACTTGATGCCATGGCCGCCAGAACCCCCGAGCAGATTCGGTCACGTGTCGAGACGGCAATCGACGAGATTCGGAGGGTGGGGGAGGCCGTTGGTCTGCAGGTTGGCGATGTCGCACCCGCTTTCGTCCTTCCTGATGCGCTGGGACGGCCGATCGCCCTCACGGTGGCGCTGGCGAGGGGTCCCGTTGTCCTCACCTTCTACCGGGGTGAGTGGTGCCCATACTGCAACCTTCAGTTGCGCAGTCTTCAGGATGCACTGGCTGACATTCGAGCTCTGGGCGCCTCGCTGCTGGCGGTGAGTCCACAGTCCCCCGACCACAGCCTCTCACTGACTGAGAAACACGACCTCGAGTTCAGCGTGCTCAGCGACGTGGATCAGTCGGTGATTCGGGCGTACCGCGTGCAATTCGCGGTGGCAGGCGAGCTCCGGGATCTGCAGCTCAACGTCTTCCACAACGATCCCCGCGACAAGAACGCCGATGGTTCGATGAACCTTCCGGTGCCGGCGACCTTCATCATCGATCGCGACGGAGTGATCAGAGCACGGTGCGTCAACGCAGATTGGCGCGTGCGCATGGAGCCCGCAGACATCATTGCAGCGCTGCGCACGCTGGGATCAGGCGATGACCGTGGCTGAGACGGCAGCACCGACCAGCCGCGGTCGTGTCCGAACCGAGCTCTGCCACAAGCGTGTTCGGGCGTACCTCGACGGGCACCTCGTCGTGGACTCGATATCGCCAACCCTGGTGTGGGAATCGCCGCATTATCCAACCTACTACTTTCCTCGGGACGACATCCGCGGAGATTTGATCCTCACCGGCACAGTTGAACACTCGCCGTCGCGTGGGGATGCACAGATGTTTGATGTCAAGGTCGGGAATTCGCGTGCGGAGGGAGCGGCGCGTGTATATCCGCAGTCACCCTTGGAGGCGATCTCGGGCTTGGTCCGCTTTGACTGGAACGCAATGACGGAATGGCTGGAAGAGGACGAGGTCGTGTATACGCACGCCCGTGATCCCTACACGCGAGTGGACGCCCTGCCCAGCTCGCGCCATGTTGTTCTGAAGGTCGACGGCGTGATCGTCGCGGACTCACACCGCCCTGTGCTGCTGTTTGAAACCGGCTTGCCAGTTCGCTATTACTTGCCTTTGGCCGATGTGCGGCTGGACCTCCTGCGTCCGACCGCGACTAAGACCCATTGCCCCTACAAGGGCACGGCAACATATTGGTCTCTCGACACCGGCACCGCTCTCCACAAGGACTTGGTCTGGATATATCGAGCGCCGCTGCCCGAGAGCCAGAAGATCGCCGGTTTGGCGTGTTTCTACAACGAGAAGGTGGACATCGAGGTTGACGGCATTCTGGAAGAGAGGTCGCGCACGCATCTCAGGTGAACCACGAGGTGATCCACCAGAAGGGCTGGTTGGTCGACTTCTGACGTAGGTTGGAGCGACCAGGCCGGGGTGCAGATGCCAGCAGCCGAGGACGTGAAGGGCGAGGTGGTACCGGGCGACGAACCAGCTCACCCACTCCGCGAGGTCGCCCCAGCGCTCCGTCAGCTGCTTGGCGTCGAGGCCCTCCCAGCACCAGGGGAGGCGGTCTCGGACGAAGTCAGTAGCCGGCGCCCTCCGTCGCGCAGAGCTGGGCGGGGTCGGGCACGAATTCCTCGGGTGCCACGTGGAGGCTGAGACATCAGCCTGGTCACGGCGTCGCCGCAGCCCGGCCCGTACATCTCTCGGGCCACGACCGGTGCCCCGTATGCAGCGGCCGCGTCTTCGTAGGTTTCGACAAGTCCCGCCACGAAAAGATCTCGGTTCCTCGAAGAGACCCGCGGGCCATAGTCTGCTTGTACTTAAGCGCCGACTTGGTCAGGGTGCGCCCGGTCGCCAGCCCTCGTCAGAACCCTCTGATCAGGTGGTGAGGCATGCCATCCATATCCTTCGGCGGGCCTATACTGCGGAGGCGGATCTGCACCGCCGGTGGTGGGCCGACGAGGAGGACACAGAGATGACGGCGGGTCGGGCTCGGGGGTCCGCGCCCGGCCCGGACAGGGGCGAGAACCCGGTCAGTGAGCTTCCTCTAGCGACCCAGGAGGCCGTGCACGCCATCGTCGAGCGGCTGTCCGGCCGGTTGGACGAGATCGCCAAGCCCATGGTGGCCCGCCGCTGCCGGCCGCACGAGGGCCGCGGGTAAGCTGACTCGCGGAACGGGATGCTCAGCCTCCTCCTCGTCGGCTTCGTCGCAGGGCTCATCACCGGCATCTCGCCCTGCATCCTGCCGGTGCTGCCCATGGTCCTGGTGGCGGGGGCCACCGGCACGGCGCCCGGCTCGCGGAGGTGGCGCTCCGTCGCCGTGGTGGTCGGCCTGGTGGTGAGCTTCAGCGTCATCACCCTCCTCGGCACCACCGTGCTCAGCGCCCTCGGGCTCCCCCAGGACCTGCTGCGCGACGCCGGGCTGGTGCT
>Ga0181521_10004294_pt1 | contig 16345 bp, 12 predicted proteins | sample PEATcosm2014_Bin_32_FD_119764 | JGI IMG/M metagenome (GOLD analysis project Ga0181521, IMG submission 119764) | Peatland microbial communities from MTU Mesocosm Facility, Houghton, MI, USA - PEATcosm2014_Bin02_60_metaG | ecosystem: Environmental > Terrestrial > Soil > Wetlands > Peat | place... | reverse complement strand
GCTCTTAACTGTTAAGAGTTCGTTCGGCGCCGCGAAGTGGAATCGCGTGGATTCCCAAAGTAATGCCCGATAGAAGAAGATGCCCCGTCGTCGTCGTTTTCCTTGTTTTTTCCGGCCTCGTGGTCGTTTAGCCGCCTCCAAACCCCCACGAATTCCTCCGAGGACCCTGTTTTATCAGGACAAGACTTGCGGGAATGCAGAGGATTCGAATGCATACAGCGCCATGGTGGCGGGAAACAGCGGCACATGCCGAATCGGCCGGCGCGACCTCCCCGCTCCGGCCGGTTGCCGCGCGGGCCGGCTTACGCCTTTAATTCCCAGCCCTTGCGAATGTATGGCTTGACGTACTTGTTGGCTTCATCGCTGTTGGTGAAGCGCATATTCTTCGAATCCCACATCAGTTTACCCGGAACGCGCAGCGCTATGGCGCCGAGGACCAGCCACTCGATGTACCTGGTAGCGACGCTGAATTCGGATACTCCCGGCGTGCCGCCCTTGCAGGCGCGGATCCAGTCCTGCTGATGGTTGACGCCGCGGGGCAGCAGTTGCGGCGGGAGCTTGTATTCAGCCCACCGGGAAGCGGGAAGCAGCCAGACGCCTTCCCCGCGAGAGGTGGTGGCCATGTAGCCTTTCGATCCGACAAACACGGAACCGTTGCCGGGCGCCCGTTGCGCGGCGCCGGCGCCCGGGGTGGTTGTGCCGGGACCGGATGGACCGCGCCGCCCCGCCTCCGCGGCGGCGGGAGCGGCGGGGAGATTGCCGCGACCGGCGGCCGCAGCGGCAGGGGCGCTGCTGCGGGGCGCCTGCAAGAACTGGTCTCCCACGAAAGGCCGGCCCCTCTCGGCCAGGTTGTTGGAAGGCGGGAACAGGCGATCGTTCTCCGCCATTCCCGCGGGGTTCTGGAAATCGCCCCGCATGTTCTGGTAGACGTGGATGGTCACCGGAGGCATGTTCCCGCGGGCGGGAAACTCGTATACGGTATGGGCGCGCAGCGGCCAGAGCCACTCGTTCTTCCCTTCGACGGTCACGTTCTCGACGCTGATGGGCGCGGCCTCGCCCAGTTGCAGGGCGAGGTGGGCCGGCCCGAGCACATGGACGATCCAATCGCCCAGCGATCCTCCGGTCGAAAAATCGATGAACGCGCGCCACTGGTTTACGATCAGCGGGTTGAAACCTCGGGTAGCCGCGGGACCCTGCCAAAGGTCCCAATCGAGAGTGGCCGGGACGGGCTGCGGTTCCGGACCGGCCGCGGGAAGATTGGGCTGGCCGCCGTAAATGCCGCCCGTCCAGGCGTGAACCTCCCGGACCTCTCCGATATCGCCGGACCAGAGAATCTCACAAGCTGTTTTGGTGCCTTCATGATTGAAGCCCTGGTTGCCCATCTGGGTGGCGACTTTGTATTTCGCCGCCGTTCTGGCGAGGAAGCGCGCTTCCCAGGGCGTTCGCGTGAGGGGCTTCTCGCAATAGACGTGCTTGCCGTGCTGCATGCAAAGCAGAGCCACCTGGGTATGAAGATGGTCCGGAGTGGCGATCATCACCGCGTCGATGTTCTTGCCCTCGGTTTCGAGCATCTTGCGGTAATCCTTGTGCCTGGCGGCGCGGGGATAGGTTTCAAACGCGCGCGCGGCTTTCTCCTCATTCACGTCGCACAGGGCAACCACGTTCTCCGTGGCGGCCGCTCCGCGCAGGATCTCCGGACCTCTGGTGCCAACCCCGACGGCTGCGATATTCAGCTTTTCGTTGTAGGATTTGAAACCCAGGGCTCGCAACGAAGGCGTGCTGCCGAAGCCCGCGGCCGGAACGGCGCCGGCCAAAAGAGAACCGTAAAAGAAATAGCGGCGGGAAAACTGGTTGTCGCGCATTCAGATCTCCTGATGATGCCAGCGCAACGGCCGACCGCGCCGGTGGGCGTCAACGCCGCCTCATCCGCGCAATTCCGGGAATTCGTTCAAGGGGCCGCTGCGGTCGCCTGCTTCGCCGGCGGAAGGCGGCGGACTTTGTCCAGGAAGGCTTCTCCGAGATTCGTGTCGCGCCCCCTTTTGATAATACCGGAGTTGGCCGCGGCAGGCAGGCAGCAACCCCAGCCGCGGTTCGAGCCGGCCCCTCCGGCTTCCAGCGAGTCAACGGAACCGCTCCGGCGGGTTAGTTCCAAACCGGCGAAACGACTGTGTATACTCTTCTCAGGAATCCGCAACCAGGAAGAGATTGCCGTCACCAGCCAGTTCGGAGAACCCAACGATGCAGAACTATCGCCAGCATTCGCAACCCCGCCTTCGCGCACTCCATCTCGCCGCCACGGCCAGCCTCGCCGCCGCGCTGGCACTCGCACTCGCCTCGTCGACTATCGCGCAGACGCCCGCCAGCTCGATGGAGAGCCTCCGCAAGAATTTTCTCAATCCGCCCAATGAGGCCAGGCCCATGGTCCGCTGGTGGTGGTTCGGCGTGGCCGTGGTGAAGCCGGAAATCTTCAACGAGCTGCAGCAGATGAAAGCCGACGGCATCCAGGGCGCCGAGTTGGCGTTCGAATACGCCGAAGTTCTCGACGACCCCGCCAAGGACCTCAAGAATCTTCCGTTCCTCTCTCCGGAGATGCTGGATGCCGTCAACTACGCGCAGTCGGAGGGCCGCAAGCTCGGTCTGCGCATCGATGTCACGCTCGGCTCGGGATGGCCGTACGGCGGCCCGGCGACCACGCTGGCGGAGGCGGTAACGCGCCTGCGCACGGCTGAAGCGGCGGTGCCCGCCGGCGGCACGTCGGTCGCGGCTCCCGCGCTTCGCGAGGGCGAATCCGTCATCTCGGCGGTGCTGGTCAACGGGACTCCCACGCCGGCCGCGGCGCGCCGTGGCGGAGGCGGACGCGGCGGCCCGGGCGGTCGCGGCCCGGCCCCGGCAAGCACCTGGGATGCCGCCTCCGCCAAGCCGTTCACGCCTTCCGGCGCAAGCAGCACCATCGAGCCGGCCGCCTCCCCACGGGTAGCCCTGTTCTTCATCCAGAGCCACACCGGCCAGGTGGTAAAGCGCGCCGCGGTGGGAGCGGAAGGCTGGGTGCTCGATCCGTTCTCGCACGATGCCGTGGCCACCCACCTCCGGGCGGTCGGCGAGCCCCTCATCAAAGCTTTCGGCGCCACCCCGCCTTACGCGATCTTCTCCGACTCGCTGGAAGCCGGAGGGGCCGACTGGACCCCCAATTTTCCCACCGAGTTCCGCAAGCGCCGCGGCTACGACCTCATTCCTCACCTGGCGGAGGTGATTGCCGGAGGCACACCCGCCGCGGAAACCATGCGCCACGATTACGGCAAGACGCTCACGGAACTGGTCAACGAGAACTACCTCACCCAGATCAACAACTGGGCCATCGCGCACCATACAAAATTTCGATCGCAGACCTACGGCGATCCCGCCGTCAACTTCTCCAGCCAGAATCTGGCCGGCCTGGCCGAGGGCGAGGGCCCGCAGTGGCGCGCCTTCTCAACCCTGCGCTGGGCTACCAGCGCCAACCACCTCTTCGGCCACGATGTAAGCTCCGGCGAGACCTTCACCTGGCTGCACTCGCCGGTGTTCCGCGCCACTCCGCTGGACATGAAGACCGAAGCCGACGTCGACTTCATCATGGGTGAGAACCAGATCATGTGCCACGGATGGCCCTACTCCCCGCCCGACCACGAGGTTCCCGAGCCCGGCTGGTCGCTCTACGCCGCCGCCGTCTTCAACAACCACAACCCATGGCACCCGGTGATGCCCGCGGTCACCGCCTACATCGGCCGGATGAGTTACCTGATGCGCCAGGGCTCTCCGGCCAACCAGGTTGCCATCCTGCTGCCCAGCGACGACGCGTGGGCCGGCTTCGCCCCGGGCCGGAGCAGCAGCTTCACCGGCGCCATGGCCCGCCTCATCACCCCAGCCTTGATGTCCGCCATCCTCTCCGCGGGCTATAACGCCGACTTTATCGACGCGGAAGCAATTGACAAGGTGGGGCTGGGGAACCACTCCATCCTGGTAGTTCCACCCACCGATCGGATTCCCCTCCAGACGCTGCGCAAGATCGCCGCGTTCACCGCCTCCGGAGGCAAAGTCATCGCGGTGGGCCGCGCACCCTCGATCGACCCCGAGGGCAAGACCGTCGCGGAGCTCACCAGCCTCTCGCAGCGCCTCTTCAACCCCGCCGCCTCCGCGTTCGTTCCCGATGACGCCAGCCTGCCCGCGGCGCTGAACAAAGCCGCCAAGCCCGACTTCCAATTTTCGGCGGCGGACGATGCCAGCCGGAACCAGATCGGCTTCATCCGCCGCAAGCTGCCGAACGCCGACATCTACCTGGTTGTCAACACGTCAAACGTCCCGCTCGACACCACCGCGAGCTTCGCCACCACGCACAAATTTGGACAAGAGTGGGATCCCGACACGGCCGCCGCAGTGCCCGCCGGCGCGAGTTCTCTGCCCATTCATCTGGTTCCGTATGGTTCCCGGGTGTACGTTTTCAGCGACTCGCGGCCCGCCGCCGCACCTGCTCCGAAGACGCCCACCCCCGAGCGTACGGTGGACATCAGCGCCGCCTGGAACGTGACCTTCCCCGGGATCGACAAGTCTGTCTCCGAGCCCACCCTGACGGACTGGATCGCCGACCCGTCCACCCTGCATTACTCGGGCGAAGCCATCTACCGCCGCGACTTCACCATGGCCGCCGCGCCGTCCTCCCCCGTCTATCTCGAAGTGGCGGGCGGCAAGCCTTTGCCCGGCGCGCCAAACTCCCCACCCCAGCCCGAGCCCCAGGCGGGTCCCGCCAATCCTCTCTTCACCCGCCCCGGCCCCGGCATGCACGCCTACTACGACCCGCCGGTCCGCGAGGCAGCCCTGGTCTTCATCAATGGGCAAGCGGCCGGCGCGCTGTGGCACCCTCCGTACCGTCTGGAAGTGGCAAAACTTCTCCAAGCGGGTGTGAATCACATCGAGATTCGCGTCTACAACACCGCGCTAAACGCCTGGTCGGCTCTCCCGCCACGCGACTACGGTCCGCTCATCGCCAAGTACGGCGATCGTTTCCAGATGCAGGACCTCAACAAGGTGGAGCCCATCTCCTCGGGGTTGCTCGGCCAGGTCCGCCTCGTCACCAGGGAGTCCAACGGAACGCGGTGAAGATCGCCGGAATGCGATGGCTCAGGGCGAGTGGGCCGGGGAGGACGCCTGCGCGGAACCGATGGCGCAGTTTCTACAGACTGGCCGGTACGAGCGCAGCCCAACCCAGATTCCGTGTTGTTCCGAAAAGAGCGATATTCATGTGACTGGCCGGGGAATGAACGATTACGCCGTGGATCGCATGGGCCGCTACTGTCCCTCGGCTCCCGCCGCGATGGGCTGCATGCCTTTGGGTAAAATGGGGCGCGCCCGCTCGACTCTCCACAGCACGCCGCCCGGCTGCTCGCGCCCGGTGCGCGTGACGCGCGGATCGCCCTCGGCCAGATAGCGCAGGTGGACGTAATCGAAAGCCAGGCCGGCGGAGGCCATCAATTTCATATAATCGCCGTGCGCGGTTTCATCGGGGGCTTCGGTGTAGGCTGCATCCCAGGTGACGTCGGGCGAGAGGCCGCCCACCCCGCCGCTGCCGGGAGCGGCCGCTCCGGCGCCGGCGGCCGCTCCCGGTCCGCCCTCGCCCGCACCCGCGCCGCCGCGGCCGGCGGCGCCCTTCAGCGACATATAAATGCGGATGCCGTTGACGATCGGCTGATACATATCCCGCGGCTCCCACCTCTGCCCGAAACGTTGGTAGCGCGCGTTCATGCGGTCTTCGAGCGGCAGCAGGCCGGGCACTGCGCGCTCCGCTTCCACAATTTTGTCGCGAATGGCAAACGCCACCGCCTTGCTATAGGGGTGCTGTTCGTCGCGCAAATATCCCATGCTGGTGAACCAGCCGCGGGGAATCCACCAGGCGCGCCCGGCGTTGGCTCCCTGGCGGCTTTGCACCCATCCGGTGTATTCGCTGAAGGGTTGCACCCATTCGTGCGAAGGGTAGCCGTGGGGATTCAAAAACGCGTCGGGCAGCCACGCATCGATCAATTGCTTGCGCGTGCGCGACTCCGGATAGACCGGGTCGGTCTCCGTCTGCCCGGTGGAAACATCGGCCGCCAGCGAGCCGTGATAGCCGGGGTGCAGCAGGTTGTCGGGCGTAATCTTCGCCAGGTCCACGGAAAGCTGCGCGCCATCGGGATTGGTAATGGGGTGCAGCACCACGTTGACTTTCTTCAGCAGCTCGCGCTTGTCCGGCTCGGTCACGAGTTGCTCGGCCAGCTTATCGATATGGCTGGTGCTGGAGACTTCGTTGGCGTGCTGCCGGCCGGAGTAGACGATGGCGGGCTTGGTCGAAATCTCCTTGGCCCAACTGCGCAGCAGCGCGGGAGTGGGCAGGGTGAGGTCGGCGGCCCAAATATTTTCGCCCAGGTAACTGCGGCCCATCCAGTAAACGTTGACGCCGGGGTAAGTCGCGAGGCGCGCCAGAATGGTGGCATTCTCGTTGGGGCTGATGGGCTCGTCCCATTGCACGATGGGGTTGGTTTCGGTTTTGCGGAAATCGCGGATCTGCGGGCGCGGGGCAGCCGGCTCGGGCACGCGCCAGCTTGCGAAGACGCGGCGCGGCGGGGTATCGGGTTTATCGGTGGCTTCGAGCGGCAGCTCGAATTCCACGGCCATCTCTTTCACATGCGGATAGGCCAGCTCGTCGCGATATAGCCCGGCGGCGTGCATGCGCTCCAGCCATTGGAGCTGGCCGCGCGCCTTCGCGGCGGAAAAGATGCTGCGGTCCACCTGGTCCTGGCCCTCCACCTTGAGCCACTCTTCGTATTGGTCATCGGCGAAATCCGCGGGCAGCGACCACAGCAGGCGCTCGATGGACTGTTCGCCCGCCTTGACGCGCGCTTGAATCAGGCGCGGCTGCATCTCGCCGGTGAGCGCCGGCAGGTTGCGTTCCTGGCGATGGCGCCGGCCCTGGGCGTCGGTCCAGGCCAGGCGCACCAGCGGATTGGCCGCGGGCTTGCCGTAGAACTCGATGTGCACGCGGCCGTCCTTGCCGTCTTCGGACGGGTGCACGATGGGAATGATGCGTCCGGTATAGGTGATGGGCCGGCCGGTTTCCAGATCGCCCATCATGCCGAAAAAAGTCTCCGTCGCATAGAAGGTGTCTTCCTGAATGGCTTCCAGGGTCGAGATGCGCTCCTTGTCGAGGTCCAGGCTGTAATCCGGCTCGCTCATGTGAATATCCAGCGTGAGGGTATCGAAGGGCGGGGAGAATTCGGCGCGCAAATCGCCATGCGCCTGCGCCATGACGAACTGGTAAATCTTCGGCAGAGTCTGGTTCTGATAGTGGTTCCAGAACTCTTCGAGGTCGGTGGGAATGCGTTCGTCCAGGATCGGCTTGGAAGCCGCTTCCAGGCGCACCCAACCGGTCTCGACCTGCACCTGTTCGTAGCGCGGGATGACGCCGTTGTAGGGCTGCATGTGGGTCGCGACGGTGAATTCGCGGGTCAGAATCTCCTTGCCGGCGCGGTCCAGGGCGTGCACGCGGTAGGTGGGGGCGGCGGCGCGCGGCTCCATTTCGTCGAGCGCGATGGCGTCCAGCGGCAGGTTCAGTTTGCGCGCCAGCATCTCATCCACGGGATACAATTCCTGCACCCAGCGCGCTTCCGAGTGCATGGCGCGAATTTGGGTGGGGTCCACGTTTTTGGCGAATTCGATTTTCAAACGCGCCACCAGCTTGCCGGCGAGGAGCGGCGCCACTTCGTCCATCAGCCAGCTATAGCCCTGCTTGTACGCGCACAACACTTCAATGGTGATTTGTTTCGGGTCCGCGCCCGCCTTGACCAGCAGCTCGCGCAGCTCCGCCGCCAGTTTGCGCCGCTGCTCGGGGCCTTCGCTGACGCGCGCCACAAGATTGACCGGTTGGCCGGCGGCGATTTTGGCGGATGCGCGGCGCACCGCGTCCACCAGGCGCTTGCCCTCCCACGGCACCACGATGTCTTCGGCGAACGCAGGGGCAGCCTGTTGAAACGCAAACGAAGGCGCGTGGTAATGCAGATCCGGATTCTTCGCGCAGCATTGGGCCCCGGCGCGCAAGCTGCCGGTCTTCACTTCCGGAGCGGCTCCCAGGCGGGTTTGCATCTGCTGTTTGACGAAGGCCGCCAGGCCGCTATCGGCGATATCGGCGTAAACTTCCGCCTGCACGTCTTTTGCGCCATGCAGGTCCCTGGTCCAGCGGTCCAACTGGTAGAGAGCCGCGGCGGCTTGCCCCGCGCTGGAGCGCAGGGAAAAGAAGCGGTGCAGATCGTAGCGGATCTCTTCCAGCGAAAGAAACTGCTTGCCCTGTTCCCACACATTCGGAAAACGGTTGGCCAGAAGATCCAGGGCGGCTGCCTGGCCCGGCTGATCGCCGACGGCCAGCACGGCGGCGCGGCGGCCGAAGGCATCGTCCACGATGCGCAATTCGCCCTCGCCGGCGGTGAGCGGCGTTTCCGCCTGCCCGGCGGCGGTATCAAGCGCGCGCAGTTTTCTTGCGGCTTCCTGCCCCAGCGGCGAATCGCCGGGCGCCACGGCTTGCGCGCGCACCTCGCGCGCAGCGGCGGCCGGCGCGGGGCTGGCAATCGGCAAACTGATCCCGGTGGTTTCGAGACCCATGCGCGCGGCGAGGTTGGCCATGGCGATACCGGCCGCGCCCGCCGGCACGTACAGATGGGCATTGGAAGAAGCCGGCAGGGGCACGCGCCCCGCCGCTCCGAATAATCCACGGCTGGTGTAGAGGGTTGCCAGATCCAGCCGCGTGGGTCCCGCCGCGCCGGCGCCGCCCGCGGCGGCATCGGCCGCGGGCGCAGACGCAGCACCGGCCGCGCCAGCCGGGACCGCGGCGGGTTCGGCTTTTTCACTTACCGCCGAAGCTCCGCCCATCGCCACCAGGGCATGCACGGAAGCCAGATGCGCGGACTCGAGCGCAGTGTGCAACGCATCCGGAGCGATGGGACCGCTGCCGCGCAAGAACGCGCGATGCACGCCCTGTTTGCCGCGCAGGTAGGTGACGCCGGCAAGTTCCGCGCCGGGGACGGCCTCGGCAATGGCGGCCAGTTTCTCGCCGGGAACCTTCCATTGATACGGCGCGCGCGCGGCGTAGGCATCGGCCGCGGCCATGAGACCGGCATCGTCATTGGCGATGAGGGCCAGTCCATCGCCCAAGGCGAACACGCCGCCTTCTTCTTTTTCAAGCTGCGCCGCCAGGGCATCCCACGGCGCGGCCAGGCTTGCGGGCGCGGCGCCTTTTCCCACCCAGATGCGCGCTCCGGCGCCGGCATCCATGGAAGCGTCGATCACCACGGGCGGAGTAAGGCCGGTGCTGGCAAATCCGGCGCGCGCCGCCAAATTGGCAGCGGCCGCATTTTCGGCCGGCGAGGAGTTGCGCGGCACCACGATTTTGCCCGCGATGAAATCGGCGATGCCATCGCCGTTGGTGTCCGTCACCATCCAGCCGGTGGAGAACGCATCCGCCACATGCCCGGCGGGAGCAGGCTGATAACCGAAGGCCGAGGCCAGCGCCAACCCGGGAACGGCAGCGTAGAAAACGTGTCTGCGCGACATGCAACCGATTGTACGCAAAACGGGTTGGCAGGCGAAAGCGCCTGTCCCACCTCGGTCCACAGTCCGCTTGGAGGGTGCGGTATAAAGGGTTCATGTTTCGCCTGGGCGCGTTCCTGCTGGCCGCGCTTGCCTTGCACGCGGCCGATGTCAACACGTTCTCGATCGTGGGTTACGATCCGGTGAATGGCGATTGGGGAGTGGCGGTGGCGTCGCGCTACTTTTCGGTGGGCGCGGTGGTCCCTTGGGCGGAGGCCGACGTGGGCGCCATCGCCACGCAGGCCAACGTCAACGTGGGCTATGGACCGCGCGGGCTGGAGTTGCTGCGCCAGGGTCTCAGCGCCCGCCAGACGCTGGATAAGCTGCTGGCCGAAGACCAGTTTCCGGGCAAGGATGGACGGCAGGTGGCGATTGTGGATGGCCACGGGAATATCGCCGCTTACACGGGTCCGGGCGCTCCCCAGTGGGCCGGCGGCCCGGCAGAGGAAAACGTGGCCGGCGCAAGGCAACATTCTGGTGGGACCGCAGGTGGCCGCCGCCATGGGCGCGGCATTCGAATCCGCGCAGGGCGAGCTGGCGGAAAAACTTTTCGCGGCCCTCAAAGCGGGTGACGACGCCGGCGGCGATTCGCGCGGCAAGCAATCCGCATCCATGATCGTGGTGCGCAAAGGCGGCGGCCGCAATATCGATAACGATCGCTATCTCCATATCAATGTCGACGACAATCCGCAGCCGGTTGCGGAATTGCGCCGTCTGCTGGATATGAACCTGGGATTGCTCTACCAGGAAAAGGCGGGGAAGCTGATGACCGAAGGCAAGCCGCGCGAGGCGCGCGAGGCGGCCGCGCTAGCGGCGCGCTACACTTTGCAGCTCGATCCGCAGATTCGCCGCCGCTTCGACGCCAACGCGGCGGCGCCCAACGGCCGCCTGCGCGCGATCCTGCAAGATAAAGAATTTCTGAAGGAGTTGTTTCCCGAGAATTAGGGCGTGCTATTCGCGCGCGGCCGGAGCGGGCTCTCCGGTGAGATCTTCGAACTTCACGGGAGGGTTGTAAAACAAAATGCGCTGGCAGCTTTCGCAGGCCATGACTTCGTCGCCGCGTTTGAGGTCCTGGAAAAACTGCGGGCGGAGGAGCATCTGGCACACGGTGCAGCGGCCATCGATGGCCTCGGCGATGGCGATGCCGCGCCGCGACTTGCGCACGCGCTCGTAGCGGTCCAGGACCGCGCGCGTGACGCCGGCGGCAATCGCGGCGCGCTCGGCTTGCAATTCGGCGGCGGCTTTCTGATCGGCGGCGGTGCGCTCGCGCGCCTGCTGCTTCTCGGCTTCCACTTCGGACTTTTCCTGCTTGAGGGCCGCTTCCGCGGCTTTCACGGCCTTATCCAGCGGCTCCGATTCGCCCATCAACTCGAGGATGCGGTCTTCGGATTTGCGAATTTCCTTCTGGCAGAAATCGATCTCGTTTTGAAAGGCGCGGTATTGCTCGTTGGTCTTGGCCCCCAGCATCTGGTCTTTCAGCTTGGCGATCTTCTGCTCCTGGATCTGGATGTCGCCTTCGCACTTCTTGCGCTCTTTCTGGTTGGCAACCAGGGCGGCGCGGTCGGCCTCCAGCCGGCGTTCGTGCGCACCGAGCTTCTTTTCGATTTCGGCGATGTGTTTGGGTAAAGCGGCGATTTCGCGTGCAAGATCCCCGAGACGCTTATCGATATCTTGCAGACGGATCACCAACTTCAGGTCGGGAAGCATTCCTAATGGCAGTGTAGCACGCGTCAGGGAGAGTCTTCGGTTGACAGCGGCGGTAGCCAACCGCCGCGCAGGATGCCATCCTGCCCCACGCCCCTCAGTGGCGGCGGAACGCGATCTTGCCGCCCACGATGGTGTAAACCACGTCGGTGGAAAGGATGTCGTCTTCCGGAATCGTCAGAATGTCGCGCGAGAGCACCGTGATATCGGCCAGCTTGCCGGGTTCGAGCGAACCCTTCACTTTCTCCTCGAACGCCGCGTAGGCGTTGTTCCACGTGTAGGAGCGCAGCGCTTCCTCGCGGCTCATGCGCTGATCGGGAAAGAAGCGCGAACCGTCCTTCAATTTGCGGCTCACCGACGCGTAGTAGCAAGCCAGTGGGCTGACGTCTTCCACCGGGGCGTCGGTGCCATTGCCCACCACCGCGCCGCTGCGCATAAGTTTCTGCCACACGTAGGCGCCTTCCTCGGCGCGCTTCGAGCCCAGGCGCAGCAGCACGTAGGGCGCGTCGCTGGTGCAATGAATTCCCTGCATGGCGGCGATCACCCCCAGTTGGCCGAAGCGGGGAATGTCGGACGCGCTCAGGTGCTGCGCGTGCTCGATGCGCCAGCGCAGGTCCTGGGGATTGCCATGCTCGCGAAACACCTGCTCGTAGATATTGAGCACTTCGCGGTTGGCGCGGTCGCCGATGGCATGCACGCACAGTTGATACCCGTGCTGCATGGCGAGCTCCGCGGCGGCCTTGATCTGGGCGGGATCTTCCACTGCCAGCCCCGTGCTGTCAGGCTTGTCCGTGTACGGCTCCAGCAGCCACGCGCCGCGCGAGCCCAGCGCCCCATCCATGAAATGCTTGATGGCCCGGATGGTGAGAAAGCCGTTGCCCATCCCAATGGTGCGGTACTTGTCGAGATTCGGCGCCAGGCTCTGGTTCGACCCGCGCAGCATGACCCACATGCGCAGCCGCAGCTCGCCCCTCCCGGCCATGCCGCGGAAAACGTCCGCCACGGCCAGCGGCGAGCCGGCATCTTCGAAGGTGGTGATACCCTTCGCCAGGCACTCGGTGGCCGCCAGATCGATGATTTTGCGCAAATCCTGATGGCCGGCCTGCCATCGGTCGTAAAGGCCGCCGACCAAACCCGAAGCGCGCTCACGCAAAAGGCCGGTCGGGTTGCCGTTCGGGTCCTTGAGAATTTCTCCGCCCGAAGGGTTGGGAGTGTCGCGTGTAATTCCCGCCAGTTGCAGGGCCTGGGCGTTGGCGAAAGCCGCGTGCCCGGAGGCGTGCGTCAGCAGCACGGGATTGTTGGGAGAAACTTTGTCCAGCGAAGCGTGCAGCGGAAACCCTTCCACGTTAGGATCGGGAGGATGGTCCCATTTCGACTGGTGCCATCCGCGCCCCACGATCCACTCGCCCGGCTTGGCCTGCTTCACCGCGCGCGCCACCTGCGCGACAATGTCGTCCCAGGTGCGCGCTTCGCGCAGATCCAGCCCCAGCCGGTATTCGCCGATTCCCGTGAAATGTCCGTGCCCTTCGATGAAGCCGGGTATGGCCAACTGCCCGTGCAGGTCGATGACCTGGGTCTGCGGCCCAATCCATTTGGCGGCGTCGGCGTCGCTGCCGAGCGCGGCAATCTTGTCGCCGCGCACCGCCAATGCCTGCGCCACCGGCTGCGCCGCATTCATGGTGACGATCTTGCCGTTGCGCAGGACCATGCTGGCGGGCTGGGCGAAAGCGGCCGTTGCGCAGAGGAGGATGAATACGAAGGAATGGATGGCCATAGGGTTATCCTATCGTGCCGAGCAAGGCTAAAACCGCGCAACAATTCGCGGACCCGTCTAATACCCTCCAGAAGAGAAGTCGGCCGTTCTACATTTGAAACTGCTGTCCAATGCGCGTCACCGCCACGCGGTCCGGGTGATTGCCGGCGGCGTCCTGGGTGCGCTCGATGGGCTCCAGGTACGGTTCGCGGCTCAGCGGGAAGGTCTGGTGATGCACGGGGAGGAAGAATTCGCATCCGGCATCGCCGGCCATCCGCCAGGCCTGCTCGGGCGTGCAGTGGTAGCGGATCCAGGGGTCGTAGGCGCCCACCGGCATGAGGGCCAGGTCGTACGGGCGCGCGCGGCGCAGCGCGCGAAAAGCCGTGGTGGCCGCGGTATCGCCGCCGAATAGCACGCGGCGCCGGCCGGTGGCGAGCGTGTAGCCGTTGAACCCGCGCCAGGTATCGCGGCGCATGCGGGCGCCCCAATGGTTCACCTGGAAGGCGCGGATTTCGAGCGGGCCCACGCGCACGCTTTCGCCCCATGCGAGCTCGCGGACGCTGGCGTAGCGCCGCACACGCAGCAGGTCGGCCGTGCGCGCGGCGGTGACTATGGCCGTGCCGCGCGATTCCAGGCGGCGCAGGCTGGGGATATCGAAATGGTCGAAATGGGCGTGCGAAAGCAGGATGAGGTCGATTTTGGGAAGCTCCGCGAGGCGCAGCGCCGGCCGCACCAGCCTTTGAATCCCGAGAGACAGCGGCCCGAAATGGACTCCCGCGCGCGCGCTGAAAACGGGGTCGGTCAGGACCGTCACGCCATCGATTTTCAACAGCACGGTCGAATGGCCCAGCCAGGCGGCGTACAGCCCGCGATCGGACCAGAATTGCGGGTGGGGACGAGCCGGCGCATCCAGAGGCATCTGTTTATTGGATGCGCCGGCGGGGGCCGCGGTTGCCTCCCGGCAACTCCGCTATAGTAGTGCTCGGTGGAAGAGACCGCTCGATCCGTGGTGTCGCGCGATCCGCTGCGCATCGCGCTGCAGGTAGCCGGGTACGTCTTGGCCGGCTACTGCGCCGTGATTGTGATCGGCGGAATGCTCACCTGGGTGGGCGGAGAGATGGTGGGGGTGGGGCTGGGCGACCTGTTGGCGGCGCTGGCGGTGAACTGGCTGGCGCTGCGCATTTTCGTGGACCGGCGCCTGCCCGATCTGGGTTTATGGTGGAACCACGCCTCGGCCGATAACCTGATTTTCGGATTGTGCGGCGGCGCGGCGGCGGCCTGCCTGGTGCTGGCGCCTCCCCTTCTGGTGGGCGCCGCGCATCTCACCTCGACGCCTGTCGACCAGCCTTCCGCCGATACCATCGTGTTCGTCACCATTCTGCTGGCGGCCGGGTCGGCGGGCGAAGAGATCTTCTTCCGCGGCTTCGGCTTTCAGGTGCTGCTGGCGAATTACGGCGCGGCGGCGGCCATCGTTCCCGTGGGGATTGCGTTCGGCCTGCTGCATCTTTCCAATCCCAACGCCACCTGGCTCGGCATAGCGAATACGGCGGTCTTCGGCATGCTGTTCGGGTACGCATACCTGCGCAGCCGGGACCTATGGACGGCCATCGGACTGCATTTCGGATGGAACTTTACGCTGCCCTTGTTCGGGGCGGCCGTGAGTGGGCTTAGAATTAAGGAGACGGGCTACCAGATGGTGTGGTCGGCCGGACAGTTGTGGAGCGGCGGCGAGTACGGCCCGGAAGCCAGTATTCTAACTTCCGCGGCGCTGGTTTTGCTGTTTGCGTATTTGTGGAAGGCGCCCATCCGCCGGCAGATTTCGCCCCTGACCGGCCCGTCGCCGGAGCGTGCCGTATGCGAGCCATCGCCACCGTCCTCCTAGTAAGCGCGCTCGGCGCGGCGCCCGTGTTTTCGCGGGCGGCGGATAAGCTCTCGTTCGACGACCGGGTGGAATTGACCCGCGGGTTAGTGGCCGAGTACGCCAAGGCCAAGGTGCTGGTGCCGCGCTCCAAGAAGCCGCTGGAATTCAACTCCGACGGCACCTACGACAAAATGGAGTGGGCCGAAATCGCCCGCGAAAGCGGACCCGCGGCGCGCAGCGGCGATACCATCCAGATCACCAGGATCGACATTCAAAGCGACCGCCTGGTGTTGCAGCTCAACAACGGATTCAAGGGCGGCAGGCACTGGTACGACGGCGTGCAGATGCAGGGTCCGGTGAGCGGCACCAGCGTTCCCATCGGCAACAACGATTCCAACGCGCCCGGCGGCACTTCGCTGGTGATTCTGTTTCACAAGCCGATCGAGCCGATCAAAGCTTCGGAGATCAAGAAAATGCTGGCGCCGGTGCTGGATTTCGAGCAGCACAGCGTGACCGAGATTTATTCCGAGACGCTGTCTCCGGAAACGCAAAGCGCCATCAAGGCGAAGCGCGCCATCGTGGGGATGAACCACGAACAGGTCCTCATGGCGATGGGGCGGCCGGAGCACAAATCGCGCGAGACCAACGACGGCATCGAGACCGAGGATTGGGTATTCGGCACGCCTCCCGGCAAGATCACGTTTGTCACGTTCAAGGGCGATAAAGTCATCAAAGTGAAAGAGGAGTACGCGGGGTTGGGAACCATCGCCAAGGACCCGCAGGTCATCCGTTAAATGCGCGCCACGGCGTGGATTCCGCTCGCGGCCCGAGCGCGGCGCGGCGGCGACGAAGGCGGCCGCGGAAGCTCCCAATAATCACCCAATTTTATGCCGCGCCGCCGCGCCAGGAGCTTTCCGCCGTCCTGGCGCGCTGCGTGGAAGCGAGGCCCTCCACCACTACCACGTACAAACTCACAGCCGCGGGGCCGGGCGGCCCACCGGCCGTGCGGCAATTAACCGTCACGGTGGGGGCGGCCAGGGCGCGGATCGTCACCGTGGATGTAAGCTCGCTCATCACCACCGCGGGCAACCCGGTCAGCATCTGTTACAAGGTGGAGAACGCGCGCCAGGGGGAGATCGCTCCCATTCGCTTCCTGGGCGGCGCGAAAACAGACGGCTGCACCGTCGTTCAGCCCGCGACGAGGAGCATGTGACCTGGCAACTGGAACTACAGCGGACTCGAAGGTCAGGCTAGCGGAAGGCTAGGCTACTTTCCGGCGCAAAATTCGGTTTTTATGTGAACCGAGCACCGGCGCCAGGTGTCAAAAATAGCAAACTGCCCGGCAGTCGTCCTGCCGGGCAGTCAAGTAGTTGATTTTGGCTTACTTC
>Ga0181521_10004293_pt1 | contig 16346 bp, 14 predicted proteins | sample PEATcosm2014_Bin_32_FD_119764 | JGI IMG/M metagenome (GOLD analysis project Ga0181521, IMG submission 119764) | Peatland microbial communities from MTU Mesocosm Facility, Houghton, MI, USA - PEATcosm2014_Bin02_60_metaG | ecosystem: Environmental > Terrestrial > Soil > Wetlands > Peat | place... | reverse complement strand
GGCCTACCTGCGCGCCAACGGTTTCAAGAACTACATCGTCTCTGGTGGCGGCATCGAATTCATGCGACCGTGGGCCGAGCGGACCTATGGCGTACCGCCAGAACAGGTCATCGGCAGCAGCATTAAGACGAAGTTCGAGATGCGTGATGGCAAGCCCGTCCTGGTGCGCCTGGCGGAGCTGAACTTCAATGACGACAAAGCCGACAAGCCTGTCGGCATCAACCAGCACATCGGCCGCCGGCCCATCGCCGCGTTCGGCAATTCCCGCGGCGACCAGGAGATGCTGCAGTACACGCAAGGCGGCAGCGGCGCGCGCTTCGAGCTCTTGGTGCTGCACGATGATGCGGCGCGCGAATATGCCTACGGTCCGGCCAAAGGACTGCCGGACGTCCAGCTGGGGGCGTTCACGCAAGAGCTCTACGACGAAGCAAAGAAACAGGGTTGGACCGTGGTCAGCATGAAGGACGACTGGAAGGCCGTCTTCCCCCCGGAAGCCGCTGCGGTCACGGCCATTGACATCCTGCTGGAGCCGGACGCCACGATGCTCCAGCACGCCGAAGCAAACAACGCCCGCCTGCTCAAGGTGTTTCCGCAAGGTTTCGCGCTGGACGCCGCGCACCGTCCGCACATCACGCTGATTCAGCGTTTCGTCCGCACGGCGGATCTAGACAACGTCTATGCCGCCTCCTACAAGGTTCTCGCCGGCGCAAATGTGAACGGCATGAAGCTGGAGGCGTTCAAGTACTACTACGCCCCGGGCAAGGGGGTTGGCGTTGCGGGAATTGTCGCCAGGCCGACCCCTGAGTTGCTCAAGTTGCAACAGGACGTGATCGCCGCCGTGGCTCCGTTCACGGTGGAAACCGCAACCATGGCCGCGTTCGTCGCTAAGCACGAAGACCCAGCCATGGACGCCCTACTGATCGACTACGTGTCGACGTTCGTACCGAAGTTGACCGGCGAGCATTTCAACCCGCACGTCAGCACCGGCGTCGCCCCGAAGGAGTACCTCGACAAGATGCTCGCCGAACCGTTCGAGTCGTTCACCTTCTCGCCGGCAGGCGCGGCCGTTTACCAGCTCGGCCCATTCGGCACGGCGGCGAAGAAGCTCAAGGACTGGGATCTGAAGCCCTGACGCCACGGGAGCGGGCGACGGTAACGTCAGGGAAATCAGGCAATGGCAGTCCATCATGGATCACCTTCGCAAGCTGCCGGTCCGGACCAAGGGCGAACTGCCCGTGATCCCGGTCGGTGAGCGTGCCAACGAGGTCCGAGCAATCAGGATCGGCTGATCCTGGAGGGTGGACGCGCATGGCGCCGACGTAGAGAACCGACCGGCGACATTGACCGCATGCGGCCGGCGCACCTTTCTTGGAGAAATGACGTGCAGTGGGGCTCATGGATCCGCCAAGCCAGTCTCCTCGCCCTGTCCTTGCTGATGGGGTGCTCCAGTGTCGGCCCCGGTACGGTGCCGCGCGACCGCTTCGACTACAGTTCCGCGGTTGCGGACTCGTGGAAGGAGCAGGTTCTGCTCAACATCGTCAAGCTGCGCTACATGGATACTCCGGTCATCGTCGACGTTTCGCAGATCGTCAGTGGCTACAGCTTCCAGGGCGCTGTGTCGGGGACGTACGGACAGAACACACCGTTTGGCGGCTTCTACAGCAACGGTGTCGGAGTCCAGGGGATCTACACCGACAGACCCACGATCACGTATACGCCCCTCACCGGGCAGCAGTATATGAAGGGGCTGTTGACCCCCATCGCGCCGTCCTCGGTCTTGTTCATGATCCAGGCCGGTTACGCGGCCGATTCCCTGATGCTGCTTACCTTGGAATCGATCAACGGGCTCAATAACCGGTCCTTGGCGCCGGCTCATATGAATCCGGGAGATCCAGAATTTTTTCGAGCAGTCGAACTCGTCCGCGCGGCACAGCGTTCGGGAGAGATTGGTATGCACGTCCAGGTCGATCAGGTCAAAAAGGAAACCACGCTGCTGACCTTTCACCGGCGTACTCTGAACGGCGGAGCTCCGCCGGAGGCCGCTGAGCTCGCGCGTTTGTTGAGACTGGACGGTACGCTCAGCGAGTACCAGGTCACGTATGGCCTGAGCGCCGGAGGCGGAAGTCAAATCGACATGACGACGCGCTCCGTTTTCCAGATGATGCTGGAGCTTGCCGGCACGGTGGAAATCCCGAAGGTGCATCTGGACGATGGGAGTACGTACCCGGTGCCGCCGCCAACCGAGGGCCCTGCGCCATTGATGCATGTGCACAGTGGAACTACGCACCCCAGCGACCCATTCGCCGCCATCCAATACCAGGGATACTGGTTCTGGATCGATCGAGGCGACCTGCTGTCCAAGCGCACGTTCGCGTTCTTGACCGCGATCTTCAATTTCGCCGACACGGGTAAGCTGGAAAACCTACCCCTGATCACGATTCCGGCCCAATGAGTTCCAAGCAAAGCGTGATTTCCCCGCTTCCGCCTCCAGCCCGCGCCGATGCTCACTTCTACCGGACATGGAGTGCTGGATTTTGCAAGAGTGAGTCAGTCTGAATGAGGCGATGACGTGACCGAGAATTCGCGAAGTGATGTAGGAACGACCTTAGCCGGTGAACGTACAAATCTGGCCAAGGTTCGTGTCTGGCTGGCGCTCGAACGCACGACCCTCGCCTGGATTCGCACGGCGTTGACCTTTGCCACCTTTGGTTTCGGAATGATCGGGTTCTTCCGGGCCGTCGAGCAGGCCACGCACACCGAGCAAGCGGTGCAGTTGCATCAGGCGGCGATCCGGATGGGAGTCGGGCTGGTGCTGATCGGCCTGATCTCGACCCTGCTGGCGGCATTTTCCCATTGGATCGCGCTGCGCAAGCTGCGCCGCGGCGAGCAAGTCGATATCGCCAAATGGCCCTTGGCCATCACCGTCGCGGTGCTCATTGCAGCACTCGGGCTGTACGCGCTTTGGTCCGTGTTCTACTCGTAGGGCGTCACGACCCGCGAACCCCTCCGGTACTCGTCTCGGCATACCTGGAAGGAGCCGGCAGGTGGAACTGCCGCCGATACTGCCTCACAACGTCCTCCCGATGATCGTAGAAGGCATCCTTACCGGACAGCTCCCCGGACCAACAGCGTGTCTTGCCCTTGAGGTCATTAAGGATCCCGGAGGCGATCAGGCGTATGTCTTTGGCCTTCAACATTGCGTGCACCGACCCGAGAATCTCCGCCAGCGCGCGCGGTACAGCCCGTTGCCGCGAGGTCCAGATCCTCGGTGCCGACCCAAATACACGAGGGTGCCGCCGGAATTTGCCTGCTCGCAGCAGAGGAGCCTGCTGCCAGCGTCGCGACGACCGTAGCGCGTCGGCTGTCGCGGCGCGCCTCTGCTCTCGATCGTATTGTCAGGGGGCTCATCCGTCCGTGCCTAGGTAGCGGCCGTGTGGGTGCCAGGCGCCTGCCCGATCGCGGCACGGACGGCAGTAAGCAGTTGGGCTTGGTCGACCGGCTTCAGGAAGTAGGCCTGGCCACCCAAGCTCCGAACCCGCTCCGCGTTGCCCGGCTGATCGTGGCCCGTGATGACAAGAACCGGCGGGCGCTGCGCGGAAAGCCGCTCAAGGATCTCGAACCCGTCGGGATCGGGCATGTGAAGATCCAGCAGCAGGCAGTGGGGAAGGCGCGAGGCGCAAGCCGCGAGAAACGAGTCGCCGTCTGTGAACGTCACGACGTCGAAGCCGTGGGTCTTCAGGAGACGCGCAAGCGCCCTGCAAAACTGCGGCTCGTCGTCCACCACGGCAATCAGCGGCCGAGCTTCATTCATGGGGCGATTCTGGCAAAACGGCGTCGGGCACGCTATTGGACATTGGTGAAATGCCCGCGCAGGAGGCCGTCAGCGCCGGTGGCATAACGGGGATCAATCCATCTATCTTGCGGTCGGGCAAGACCAAGCGAACACGGTCTAGTCCTCTATGTTTTCGTCTCGTTGTCGCTTGTTGATGCCCGAGTCAAAAGTGCCGTCAGGATCACGTGCAGGACGACCACTGGCCACAGTAGTATGCCGGTCCTGCGGAAAAAATTTGCCGCGCTGCTCACCGTGATGGCGCACAGCGCGGCTCCGCAACGGACTCGCGCAAGAACCTTACTGGCCGGCGTGAGCCGCCTGCGCCTTCTGGATCGCCGCCTTGACGGCCTCGAGGTTGAAGCTCGCCCCGGGTTGCATGGGCGGGAACTCGATCGCGGTCTGTGCGGCCTTCGCGACCTCCTTCTGTACGAACTGGAAGCGCCAAAACTCCAACGCGAACCAATTGTAGTAGGCCAGCGATCCGCTTAGCCCACTTCGCTCGAAGGGATCGAGGCGAAGATCTGTAAGAACCGGCCAATCGAGTTTGACGGTACCGCCCAGCCAGCCTTGCGGCTGATCCGTGAACCGATACTTGAAGTCGTCGATCCGTACCGCCGCGAGCGTGCCTTCCGTGAAGTAGAAAATCTCGTGGCGTTCCGACGGACCCTTGCCGGTGATCAGGTTCGTCTGGTTGTAGCCGTCCAGATGGACCTTGTACGTACGATCCCCGAGTTGCTTGCCCTTAATCAGTTCATCGACAATGTTGGGGTCGCCGGCCGCCGCAACGAACGTCGGGAACCAATCCATGCCGGAAATGATGCCGTTCTCGACCTTGCCCGCCGGCACCTTGCCCGGCCAACGCAGGATCATCGGTACCCGGAACCCACCCTCGAGGGCCGTCCCTTTGCCTCCGGCGAACGGAGTCTGGCCGCCGTCGGGCCAGGTGAAGTTCTCGGCGCCGTTGTCGGTCGTGAACCCGACGATCGTGTCGCGGTCGAGGCCATTGTCCTTCACGTACTTCATGACGGCGCCGACGATGTCATCGAGCTGGGCCATGCCGGCTTCCTGGATGGACCAGTTGTTCTTCGGGTTGCGCAGCGCTTCGTACTTTGGCGACAGGTGCGTGAGCACGTGCATCCGCGTTGTGTTGAGCCATAGGAAGAACGGCTTGCCGTCCTTGCGCGCCTTGTCGACAAACTTCAGCGCGTTATCGAGAATTTCATCGTCTACGGTTTCCATCCGCTTGGGACAAAGCTCGCCGGCGTCCTCGATCCTCTGCTTGCCGATCTTGCCCCAGCGCGGTTGCACGGTCGCGTCATCGACGTTCGTCGCCCAGGAGTGCACCATGTTGCGCGCACCCACGGTCGCCTGGAGCGCGGGTGGGTAATTGGCGTGACAGTGGTCCTCCATCGCGTCCAAGTGATAGAGATAGCCATAGAACTCGTCGAAGCCGTGGAGCGTCGGAAGGAACTGGTTCAGATCTCCCAGGTGATTCTTGCCGAACTGGCCGGTGGCGTAGCCCATCGACTTCAGAACCGTCGCGATCGTCGGCGCCTGCGCCGGCATCCCGATGGTCGATCCTGCCTGTCCCACCGTTGTCAGACCGGTGCGGAGTGGGATCTCGCCGGTAATGAAATTGGCGCGGCCCGCCGTGCAACTGGCCTCGGCATAGTAGTCGGTGAAGCGCATGCCTTCCGACGCCAGCCGGTCCAGGTTCGGCGTTTTGCCCGCCATCATGCCTTGGTGATAGGCGCCGATATTGAACCAGCCCACGTCATCACCCATGATCATGATGATGTTGGGCTTATTCTGCTGCGCCATCGCAGCGCCCGAGACCAGCGCCAGCGCCAGCGAAGTGGCTACAGCGAACAACAGCGTTCCGACGTGCTTCATATTGATCCCCTAATTTGCGAAATAGCGATATCCGCATGTCCTGAACGAACAACAAAAGACGCTACCCGAACCCGCTCGCCTTCGCTATCCGGAAACTGCAAGCGACCGCCTGCCTTGTCGAAGTGCGACGGACTATTGGGGCGATAGCCGATCGGGACGAGGTCTCACGCTACGATTCATCGTCTTCATCCCATGCGCTGGTGACTGCGGGTGGTACCAAAACGCCACCACAACGACGGAACACTCGAGGGATCACTTTTTGCGTGGTGCCACGCGGGTTGCCTTTCGCCAGGCCGATGCCGGCAAAAGTGCAAACTCGATCGCTTCGCGCAGCATCGCATTTTCGAGCGCATTGCGCCCCAGTTCCCGCTCTAGCTCGCGGATGCGCCGATTGGCAACGGCAAGTTCCGAAATGGGCGCGCCCCGATCCATGCCGCGCAGCTTCCCGGCCCGATAGCGTCTGCGCCATTGGGAAAGCTGGCGCGGATCGACACCGTTTTGGCGCGCGACCAGCGAAACGAGCGCACCCTCTTCGAACGATTCAAGGACGATTCGGATGCGATCAGCATCTGTCAGAACGGGCGATATGCGGGTTTGGACCGTCACTAGCCCCCCTTGCAGTCCGATGTGCAAAGTCCTCGTTTCCGCTTTCAAACAGTGTCGCTTGGATCATTCCAGTCAAGTGGAGAGGAAGAACTGCACTGCAGGCTGGAAACACAGATTGCCTAAAACCACGCTGGTTGACTATCCGCAAACCGCAATCCTTAATCCACTACCTGGCAGTTGCATGGCTACGGGTCATTTGAGGCCTCGAATCAATTCGCGCCCGTCAAGGCTGGTCAACTGGCAGTTCGGAATGTCGCTTGATCCCGAGAACGTCGCCTTTCGGGCAAGGATTTTTGATTCTCGTATGTCGGGTGTTGGCCGAACCCGGCCTCACGATCGCGATGTACTGCGGACAATTCAATAACAGCAATGCACCTCGGACTGGACGTTAGCGATCGGACTATCCGAGCGGTCAGCCTTCAACGCTATTGACGCCTGCCCCTGAATTACTTGGGACGCGCAACGCTGAAGACTGGAGGCGAGAGTCGGAATCGAACCGGCCTACACGGATTTGCAGTCCGCTGACACGACAAGAAAATCAATGCCTTAGCGAACTTGCCGCCCTTTTTTGGGTGGTCGCGCTGATTCAGTAACAAATATTTCGTAAAGCGGAATTTTTGGCCAATGCTGTTACAAAATCGGCGGGATTAGAGTTTGGTGCGCTCGGTTCGCAGCCAAATAATTCCGCCTAACGCATTGATATTTTTAACCTTGTTGCCGACCCATTCGTCCGCAGTTCCGCTCTGTACAGGACTGTGCATGACAGTACGAATCCCTTCAAAGTCCTTAGCAATTTCGCGGTCATTTCACAGGTGAAATAAACGCAACTTCCCCGGTGGGCCCGCCTCCGCTCGATTCATCGGCCAGCGCGGCTGCGCGCATCAACGCACGGGTGTAGTCCGTCTGCGGCCTCCTAAACAGTTCCTCGGTCTCCGCCTGCTCGATAACCATGCCGTCCTTCATCACCATGATCCGATGCGACATGGCACGTATCACGGCGAGATCGTGGCTGATGAAGAGGAAGCTCGTGCCGTGACTCTTCTGCAACCGCGTCAGCAAGGACAGCACTTGACGTTGCACGGTGGCGTCCAACGCCGAGGTGGGCTCGTCCAGCACCAGCACCTCGGGCCGCACGATCATCGCGCGTGCCACCGCGATGCGCTGGCGCTGCCCGCCCGAGAATTCGTGCGGGTAGCGCGCAAGCAACCCAGGCACGTCGCTCTCGTCCAGGCCCACCTCGGCCAGCATCGCAACGACGGCTGCGCGCCGTGCCACGCGATCCAGCTCGGGGGCGTGTACTTCAAGACCCTCTCCGACGATCTGCTCAACCGTTCGACGCGGGCTCAGCGACGCGAACGGGTCTTGGAAAACAACCTGGATACGCCTGCGCAACGCTACCAGTGCGCGCCGGCCGGCGTCGTCGACGCGCGCGCCGTCGAGCCGCACCTCGCCGGCGGCGAGCGGCTGCAGTGCGATCAGCGCCATCGCGAGCGTGGTCTTACCCGAGCCGGATTCGCCAACAATGCCAAGCGTCTCGCCCCGGGCGAGCGTCAGGCTCGTCTCGTCCACTGCCTTGAAGCGCTGGCGGCGCAGGTGGCCGGGGGTACGTACGGCAAACTCTACCCGCAGCCTGTCGGCCGCCAGCACGACCGCTCGGTCGTCCGCGAGCTTGTCCAGATTGCGCCGCGGCCGGCTGTCGACCAGACGCCGCGTGTAGGGATGCGACGGCCGCGTCAGCACGTCGACCGCGGTGCCGATCTCCACCAATACCCCGCGCTCCATCACGCCTACCCTCGTCGTGAATCGGCGCGCCAAGTTCAGGTCATGCGTTATGAACAGCAACGCCATCCCGAACTCGCGCTGCAATTCGTCGAGCAGTTCTAGCACCTGTGCCTGCACCGTCACATCGAGCGCGGTCGTCGGTTCGTCGGCGATCAGAAGCTTCGGCCGGCAGGCGAGTGCCATTGCGATCATCGCTCGCTGGCGCTGACCGCCGGACAGCTGGTGAGGAAAGCAGCTTGCGCGCCGCGCCGGCTCCGCAATGCCGGTCTTCTCCAGTAGCTCGACCGCGCGAGCGCGCGCCGCGCGAGCGCCCATGGCCTCGTGCGTCGTCATAACCTCAGCCACTTGATCACCTATGGTGTAAAGCGGATTAAGCGAGGTCATTGGCTCCTGAAAGATCATCGCGATCTCGCGCCCGCGCACCGCCTGCATCTGTCGCGGGCCATACTGCAGCAGGTCCTGCGACTGGAAGCGGATCACTCCCTCGTAGCGCGCGCTCTCGACCAGTCGCAGGATCGAAAGGGCCGTCACCGACTTGCCCGAGCCCGATTCACCGACTAGGCCCAGCTTTTCCGCTGGCCGGATCTCGAACGAAACTCGATCGACAACCCGCTGATCGCCAAAACAGATCGATAGCTGCTCGATCGATAGCAGGGGTGAAGCTTCGGGCTGCGTCATGATTTGCGTGTGTCATAGGCATCGCGCAGCGAGTCGCCTATGAAGGTGAGCAACAGCAGGCTGGCGACCAGCAACGCAATGGTCGGCAGCGAAAGCCACCAGGCATCGAGGTTGTCCTTGCCCTGGCGCAGCAGATCGCCAACGGAGGGTACCGAACCCGGCACCCCGAGCCCGAGAAAATCGAGCGCGGTCAGTTGCAGCAGGCCCTCGCTAAGACGAAATGGCAGGAACGTGATGACCGGTGTCAGCGAATTCGGCAGTATGTGGCGCCACATAATGCGCGCGCTCGATAGACCCAGCGCGCGCGCTCCCTTGACGAATTCGAGCCCCCGGTTGCGCAGGAACTCGGCGCGAACGTAATCGGCCAGGCTGATCCAGCCGAACAGGGTGAACACGCCCATCAGCAGCAGAAGACTCGGCGTGAAGATCGCGGCCAGGATGATCAAAAGGTAGAGCGCCGGCAGCGCGTTCCAGATCTCGGTGAAGCGCTGCACGCCCAGATCGACCCAGGCGCCGAAATAGCCCTGCAGCGCGCCGACCAGCAGCCCGACCGAAGTGGTCAGAAGGGTCACGCCGAAGGCAAACAGCATGCCGATGCCGAAGCCATAAAGCAGGCGCGCGAACACATCGCGGCCGCGGTCGTCGGTGCCCAGCCAGTTCTCGGCCGAGGGCGGCGCCGGGTGCGCGCGCCTGGCCGAGAAATTGATGGTCGAGCCGGAATAGTGGTTGAACGTAAACAGTGCCCAGTTGTCCGGCTCGGCAAAGCGCCTCCGGATGAACGGGTCGAGCCAGTCGGTCGGGGTCTGGAAATCACCGCCGAACTCGGTTTCGGGTGGGTTCGACAGGATCGGCAGGTACAGCTTGCCGTGGTAACGAGCGAGGATGGGTCGCTCGTTGGAGATCAGCGGCGCGGCGAAACTCAGCAGCAGCAGGACCAGCATGAGGCGCAGCGACATTATGCCGATGCGATTGCGTCTGAAGCGCCGCCAGGCCCGCTGCCCCGGAGAAAACGATACGGCCACCGCGCCCGGCGCCGGGCTCGATCGGCTCATCGCGCCGCCTGTCCGAACTGGACCCGCGGATCGACCAGCACGTAGAGAAGATCCGCGATCAGTTTGATCGCCAGCCCGATTAGCGCGAGCAGGTAGACGGACGCGAGCACGACCGGGTAGTCGCGCCGCACGATCGATTCGTACGACAGGAGGCCCAGGCCGTCGAGCGAGTATAGGGTCTCGATAAGCAGCGCACCGCCGAAGAACGCGGCTACCATCGCCGACGGCAGACCGGTGACGATGGGTAACAGCGCGTTACGGAACACATGCTTGTAGAGCACTTTGCGCTCCGACAGTCCCTTGGCACGTGCAACCAGCACGTACTGCTTGCGGATCTCCTCGATGAAAGTGTTCTTCGTCAGCATCGTCAGCGTCGCGAAGCTGCCAATGGTCAGGCAGATCAGCGGCAGCACAAGGTGCCAGAAGTAGTCGCCCACCCGCGCGGGCCATGACAGTTCGGACCAGTTGTCCGAGGTCAGGCCGCGCAAGGGAAACCATTCGAGGAAGCTGCCGCCGCAGAACAGCACGATCAGCACGACGCCGAGCACGAAGCCGGGCAGTGCGAATCCCGCCAACACCACCAGCGACGACAGTGCGTCGAAACGCGAGCCCTCACGCACCGCCTTGGCCACGCCCAGCGGTATCGACAGCAGGTAGGCCGCCAGGAACGACCAGACGCCGAGGCTGATCGACACCGGCAGCTTGCCCTTGATCAGTGTCCAGACGTCCTTGTTGCTCTGGAAGCTGGTGCCGAAATCGAAGCGGGCAAACGAACTCACGGTCAGCCAGTAGCGCGCGAGCAGCGGCTTGTCAAAGCCGTAGAGCTTCTTAATTGCCGCGACCTGGGCGGCGTCGAGTTCGCCGCCGTGGCCCGTTGCCTCGCGTTGCTCCCGCAGTTCGGCGATCGCCTGCTCGACCGGCCCGCCGGGCACGAACTGAGTCAGCAAGAAGGTCGCCGTCAGCACGCCCAGCAGGGTCGGCAGCATCAGCAGCAGGCGGGTCGCGACGTATCGGATCATGGCTTGATCCCCAACTGGCCGTCACGCGGTTCGTACCACCAGTTCAGGATCGGCCAGGGATTGGCGTTGTTGGTGTCGCTGGTCAGGGTAAAGTAGCGCGGCGGGCGCGCCGGCACGCCGAAGTGGTCCCACCAGCCGGCGTTGAACGCGGGCCGCCGCGACCATGGAATGACGTAGCGGCTTTGCATCATCACCCGGTCGAAGGCGTGCGCCGCGTCCAGCATCTGCGTGAGCGTGGTCGCGTCCTGCATCGCCCGCATCGCCGCGTCAAGCGCCGGGTCGCGGATGCCGCCAAAGTTGGATGCGCCTTCCCGGTCCGCCTGGTCGCTGCCATAGATCGTCTTGAGCAGCGACGCCGACGGCATCAGGAATTCCCCGTCGTTGATCTGCGTGATATCGAAATCGAAGGTCTCCAAGCGCTTGCGAAAAAGCGCGAAATCGACCTGGCGGATCGCGGCTTTGATGCCGAGCTTGGCGAGGTTGACCAGCCATGGCTCGATCGAACCCAGGATGTCGGCATCGGTGTTGAGCAGCTCGAAACTGAAAGTGTCGCCGTGGGCATTGCGCAATACGCCATCGGCGTCCGGTCGCCACCCGGCCTGGGTGAGCAGGTCGCGCGCCCGTTTTAGGTTGTCGCGCAGCGCGGTCGGTCCGGTGTCCGTGCGGGGATTCTCATAGGGCGGACCGAAAACCGCCGTGGGCAGACGGTCGCGGTAGGGCTCTAGGATGGCGAGCTCGCCCGGTGTCGGCAGGCCGGTGGCCGCAAACTCGGAATTGCTGAACGCGCTATTCACGCGCGCGAACAGGTTGAAGTTCTGTGCGTTCAGCCACTCGAAGTCGAACGACAGTTGCAGGGCTTCACGCACCCGGATGTCCTGGAAGATCGGGCGCCGCAGGTTAAACCTGAGCGCCCGCAGGTAGGTGCCCTGCCCGGTCGGCAGCGCTTTGACGATGATTCTGCCCGGGCCGAACTTCGCGCCCCTGAACTGGCGGCCCCATCGCTTCAGATTGGTTTCCCAGAAGATGTCGATGTCGCCCGCCTTGAAGGCTTCGAACTGCACTGCGTTGTCGGCGTAGTAGCGGTAGACGATTCGGTCGAAGTTATAGAAGCCACGCCGCACGCCCTCGTCGCGAGCCCAGTAGTTCGGATCGCGAACCAGATCTATCCGACGCCCCGAATAGGTCTTCTCGACGAGATAGGGGCCGGTCGCAACAGGCAGGTCGTCGATGATCCGGTCGAAGGGCTTCGTTGTACCGTCCGCGCCCATGCCCCATTTCGGGGAAAACACGAACAGCGACGTGCCTAGCGTGTAGATCGCTTCGCGGCTGTGCACCGCCAACTCGAATCGCACCGTCCGCGGATTGACGACCACCGCGCGCCGCGCCATCGCCAGCGACACGGCCACGCTGGGGCTGGCCTTGTCGCTGGTCAGGGTGTCGAAACTGTACTTGACGTCGGCGGCCGTGACCGGATCACCGTCGTTGAAGTGGGCGCGCGGATTGATGCGAAACGCGACCCAGGACAGGTCGGGCGACACCTGGATCGCCTCGGCCACTAGGCCATACATGACGTCGGGTTCGTCCTGACTCGGATCGCACAGCGCTTCAAACGAAAACAGGGCCGTCGCATAGGCGCCGCTGCCCTTGAGCAGGAAAGGATTGAGCCGCGTGAAGCTGGTGCGACGGTCCGGGTTGCCCAGTCTGAGGGTGCCGCGCTTCGGCGCATCGGGGTTAACGTAGTCATAGTGGGCGAAACCGGCCGGGTACTTCGGCGTGCCGTAGATTGCGAAAGCATGCGACCAGACCGCGGCGACCGGCACCGATACCCCAGTCGTAGCACCTGTGGCTCCCGTTTCGGGGCGCGCTGCACCGCCATAAGCGCCGGCCACAGCCCCGACGAGAATAACAGTGCACGTCATGCGACGCCAGAATGAACTCATGCCAACCCCGAGGCCGCCGAGGTATGCACCTGCGCCGGCATGCCGATGTACGAGGAATCGATCCGCAAGGAAAGTTTGTGTGTGCGGTCTGCACCAAGGTTGGGCGTGCGGCCTGGCGGAGTCAAAGCGTCAGTCTGAAGCCCTCGACCACTGCGGCCGGTGTGGTAACTGAGCCGAGCTGGCGAGCACCAAAGATGTAACTGTTGGGTGTAAATTCGGGGGCGTCTGTGAGGCTTATGAGGCCAGCGCCGAACATGTGCAGCGCGTCGTCATCGAAGCGCATGACGTTAACCGGCGCAACCAGCTTGCCACCCTCGACCCAGAAGCAGGCATAGCGTGTCATGCCGGTCATGTGGCACGCCTGTCGGTCGCTATAGTTCAGGTACCAGAGATTGCTTACAAAGAGGCCCGTGTCGAGCGCATGCAGCAGGTCGCCCTGGGCGATCGAACCGCCCCCAAGGCGCAGCGCCTCGGGCGATTCCTCTTCGCCGGCACCGTTGGCTGCCACGCCGTACTCAGCCGCCGAGCGCGGCGAGTTTAAGGTGCCGCCCGAGACGGGCAGCTTGCCGGCCTCGACCAGCGCGACGCGTGCCGGGCGCACGAATCCATCGGCGGTGAAGGCTGGTGAGGTGCCGAGAGCGAAGGCCTCGTCGAGATTGAAGCGGGCGTCGAATAACGCCTCGCCACGTTCGAACCGCATCAAGGAGCTGACGCCTGTGCGACGCGACTTAAGGGAAAAACCACTCCAACCCAGGGTTCCGAGCAGCTCGACCATCGCCGACGCAGAGAAAGCGGCGCGATAGGTGCCGGGGGCCAGCGTATGGGCCTCGCGCCCGAGCAGCGGCATCCGGCGCGCGCCCTCCTCGACCTTGGATGCAAAGGCGCTATCGTCCCACCGCGTGCCAGCGTACGCCGTCTTCACCGCCTTGTCAGCCCGGCAGTATAGGCACCAGTCGAAGTGGTAGCTCTCTACCCGGTGCCAATGACGCGAGCCGAGGCTGTCGGCAAACGCATGAACCACCGGGCCGCCGGCGTAAAAACCAACAAAATCTTGCTTCAGTTTGACGCCGGCCAACTCGTGGACGAGCGCGATCACGTGATCGGCTTCGGGCAGCGAACCTTTGTCCTCGCGGGTGCTGTGCGCCGCGGCGCCTGGGCGCGCCAACCAGGGATCGTCGGAGATCAGGCCAAGCTGGCTCACCAGTAGCGCGCGCTCGACCCGCAATCGCTGCGCGTCAAGTGCCGGTTCGCCACCGAGCGTGAGCGTGCTCTCGGCGCGGCGCTGCCCGCGCTCGACGGCGATCGTCAAGTAGGCCTGCTGCACGGTCGTGGCCTGGCGCAGCGCCGCTTGGTTGAAGCGCAGAAAGTCGCTCGTTTCGGCGCGCAGGTAGAGGCTAGTGCGATCGACAGACGGATCCACTAGCGGCAGCGCATTGACTAGCGCCTCGAAGTGGGACGGTTCCGTGTAGGCGCGAGAAGGGAGACTTCGTCCGCTGGTCATTATCGGGTTGCACCCATCACGCGCGGGGGGTCGGCTCGAAGGGGTCGCCGTCCGCTGGCCGCATTCGAGCAAACTCGATCCTCGCCCCGCCGGGCGTTACGCCGCGCATTCTCAATGGGCTCCTCCGAACACATCGACATCGGAGAACTTGCAGGCCGGCGACGCGTGCCCGACATGGATCAACTGCATGGGCTCGCCCTTACCGCAGAAAGGCGTGCCCATCACTGCGGCAGTACCAGAATTGCCAACCATTGACAGCGAGCGCCAGAACGTGGCGCTGATACCACGGTAGTTAGGGTTGCGCACCACCTCGGCGAGTCGGCCACCTCGGACCATGCGTGCATATTCGCAGCCGAACTGAAATTTGTTGCGCGAATCGTCAATACTCCACGAGCAGTTGGTGTGCATCACAATGCCGCACTCGATACTCGAGATCATGTGCTAGAGACTGCTGCTACCAGGTTCGACGTTGAGGTTGCTCATGCGATCGATTGGCGCGCGGTTCCAGCTTGCCGAACGGGTTGTCGCCACCCCGCCGACTTCGAAGCCCTGGGCTCGCGCACGCGCTTGCGAGAGGGTGCCACCGAGCGCTCGCTTGAGTAGCCCGCGCTCGATCAGCAGTGCACGTTCAGCCGGCGCGCCATCGTCGTCAAAGGCGAAGCAGGCAAATTCATGCTCGCGGCCGGGGTCGAAGCTGACGTTTAGCAGGGCGCTGCCGTACTGGTAGTGGCCGAACATGTCGAGTGTAACGAAGCTGGTGCCGGCGAAGTTGCGTTCGTCGCCGAGGATGCGATCCAATTCCAACGGGTGCCCGATGCTCTCGTGGATCTGCAGCATCATCTGGTCAGGCATCAGGATCAAATCCATCTTCCCGCTGGGGCAAACAGCGCCACCGACCAGCTCAAGCGCCTCGCGCACCACACGTGGCCCTTCGCTTTCGCGGAACCGGGCACGCTCGAGCACTTCGATGCCACCCTGCTGGCAGAAGCCGTTGTACTGGCCCGCGCTTGAGCGCACCTGGGTCACACCATTTGCGTGCGCAGTAACCTCCACCGAGGGCGTCATGAACTCCCACTCCTGCTGGGTGCACGCGGCGTCGCTCGTGAAATAGAGCTGTTGGGTTCTGACGCTCCGTAGCGTTACACGGCGGTCAACGATACGCCCGTCACCTCCGGTGGCGGCGCAGACATCCTGCAGCCAACTGATCTTCTCCGGTAGCGTGGCGCTCGATAGCGGGCGCTCGACCAGGCTCGTGTAAGTGCCCGAAGCCGCAGGCCGCGCGATCCGCCCGTAGTCAATCACGGACCGTCCGGCACCGGCGCGCGCCAGCGTGTGAGCCCGCTCGAAGGCAATGGCCAGCCCGGCTTCAGAGATATCCGAGGTTGCGGCATAACCCAGGCCACCGTCGACCACTGTGACCATGGCGCCTTCGTCCTGGGTGCGGCGCGGTGCCTCGGCTACGTCTTGGCGGACGCTGAGTTGTTCGGAGAGTTCCCGCACGCCGCGCACCGCCCAGTGGCGGATGCTGGCGGGCAAGCGGCCTACTGCGCGGTTGGCGTGCTCTTTTAGGACGTCTAGCATATTGGATGAGGGTTTTCGCCAGCGGCGAATTTGCCGGACGCTACTCGCAGACTTTTGCCCACGCAACCAGTAGCGAACAGCCGGTTGCACAAATGTCCGCACTCAACTCGGCTGACCGCAGTTGGCCCGCGTCCTGCCGATCAATGGCGAGAATGTTACGTGCGGCGAATGACCGCCACCAGCTTGATACCCGAACGTCAGGAACCTTATCCCTCCATCGGTTAGACGCGACCCGAAGCCGCCAAACAGGGCTGTCTGCTTTAGGGACGTCCCGTTACTACTTCTGCTTTGAGGTCGGTTCATGTCCGATCAGTTTCATTGAACGATGTTCAACTGCCAAAGAATGAAGGCATATTCGAGCGCCGTGTCATCGAACCGCTGGAAGCGGCCCGCTTTGCCGCCGTGTCCTGCGGCCATGTCGACGCTGAAGATGAGTGGATGGTTGTCCGTCTTGATAGCACG
>Ga0181521_10004292_pt1 | contig 16348 bp, 7 predicted proteins | sample PEATcosm2014_Bin_32_FD_119764 | JGI IMG/M metagenome (GOLD analysis project Ga0181521, IMG submission 119764) | Peatland microbial communities from MTU Mesocosm Facility, Houghton, MI, USA - PEATcosm2014_Bin02_60_metaG | ecosystem: Environmental > Terrestrial > Soil > Wetlands > Peat | place... | reverse complement strand
TTTTTTTGTCTTGACGGTGAGCGCGTCGGGTCCGGCTGGCGCACCCCGGCCCGGCCCTCGCTCGCGGTCAGTGGCCGCCGGCAGCGCCGCTTGCGCCGCCACCTACCGAGCCGGCCGTGCCAGTGGCGCCGGCTGTCGAGCCGGTCGACATCGCCCCGGAATTCATCCCGAGATTCGACCCGGTCGGGGCCGAAGACGGACTGTTGTTGGAGCCGACGGTCGTATTGTAGCCCGTCGAACCCGTCATCCCGGTGCTGTTCGTGCTGCTGTCGCTGGAAGTGTTCGCCCCCATGCCGCCGACACTGCCACTGCCGGTTGCATCGGTGCTGGCCATGCCGGTTCCGGTCGTGCCGACCGTCCCGGTGGAGCCGCTGCCCATAACGCCGTTCGCCGTGCCGCTGTCGCCGCCCGTGCCACCGATCCCGGCGCCGCCGCTGGAAGCACCGGCCGCGCCCGCGCCGCCCGCACCGCCACCGCCCGCACCGCCGCCGCCAGCCGCCATGGCGCCAACCATCGGGGCCGCGACCAGCGCTGCCGCCAATGCTATCGCCTTCGTCCTGTTCAGCATGGATTGTCCTTTCCGCTTCGCCGCGCGGTCAACCGCGCGGCTGCACAGATTGCAACGCGCGGCATGCGGTCCGACGCCATCGCATCACGCGGATTCAACCGTGCAGTGCAGCGAAACTGGGCAATCCCGCAGCAGCCCGCCGACCGGCAGCCTCGCCGCCAGTGGCATGCCAGCGGCGTCCCCGAGTGTATCGAACAGGCGGCGACCGACGTATTCGGTAGGGCAGAGAAGGGCCGTATCTTGCCATGCGGTCGGCGGGATGGTGATGGCGTTGCGGTCGGCCAACAGGTGGTGCGGCAGGCGTGGCACCACCGTCAGGCTGGCCGCGTCGCCGCGGACCCGCATGAAGGCCAGCACATGCCGGGCAAGCGGCCCCGTTGCATCGAGCGGACGGTAGTCCCCCCGGGCAAACAACGCCGGCGCGGCGCGGCGCAACGCCAGGGTGCGGGCGATCACCGCCTGCTTCACCCGTCCGTCGCTCCAGGATGTCGCCAGCACTGCCGGCGACGCGTCGGCGCGCAACGCCTCGATTCGGGCGGCAAAATCCACCGGCCGGCGGTTGTCGGGGTCCACCAGGCTGAAATCCCAGAACTCGGTGCCCTGGAAGAAGTCGGGGACCCCGGGCACGGTCAGTTTCAGCAGCGTCTGCGCGAGGCCGTTCACTGCTCCGGCTGGGGCGATCCGCCGTGCGAATTGCGCCGCCTCGGCCGCGAACGCGCTGCCGGGTGCCAGAAGCGAAAACAGGAAGTCCCGCGCCGCTGCTTCATAGGCTTCGTCCGGCCCGGTCCAGTCGCCTTGCAGCTTCGCCTCGCGGATCGCCTTCTGCTGCCAGCCCGCCAGCCGCCCGACGAATTCCTTGCAGCCATCGCTATCGTCGGCCGACAGGGTCATCGGCCAGGCGCCAACGATCATCTGGTAGAGCTGCGCCTCGTCGCCGGGCGACAGGCCGACCGTCCCCCGTCGATGCGCGGCGTTCGTCTCCATCCAGCCCTGGACTGCCGCCTGCCATGCGTCAGGAATCTCGGACAGCACCGCCAGGCGCGCGCGCAGATCCTCGCCGCGTTTATGGTCATGCGTCGCGGTCGCCAGCAGCGCGTCCGGGAATTGTGCCCCCCGCGCGGCGTTGGCGGCGTGGAATTCGGCCGGCTCGGCGCCCAGCCGGGCCGCGTCGAAGCCGACATCATTGCGCGAGAGCAGACGGGCGTAGCGGTAGAAGGCGGTGTCCTCGACGGCCTTGGCGGCGACCGGCGCGCTAAGCTGCTGGAAGCGCCGCGTTGCCGCCTGGCGGAGTGCGGCGCCCGGCTTGCTCGCGTCCTCGCCGCCCAGCCAGCGGTCGATCCGGTCCAACACCGGATACAGCGAGATCGGCGCGTTGGCCTTGGCCGCCGCCAGCGCATGGGCGAAGGCGGCCTGGTCGCCCGGCGAACGCGACGTGCCGGTGTCATAGGTGCGATACACCGGGAAACGCGCCAGCAGCGATAACAAGGCGCGGCGGATCGCCGGCTGGGTGGTGTCGCGCGTCAGCGGGTCCAACCGGGCGAGGCGATGCAGCGTAGTGGCGGTCGCCTCAAGCTGGGCGTCGAACCCGCGCTCCAGGATCTGCCGCCGCGCCAGCGCCTCCTCGGTGGCAAAATCCGCCGGGCGGCCACTCACCGCGGACCAGAAGAAGGCCAGCGGCCGTTCGGCTTCCTGGTCGTGCTGCACGGCGTTGACCAGGTCCATGAAATCGTAGCCGCTGGTACCGTCCACACCCCAATCGGTCGGCATCGCTTCGCCGGCGCCGAGGATTTTCTCCACCACGATATAGGGCCGCGCAGTGGGGGCACCGGCGGGGCGTTCGGCGGCCAGCGCCTCCAGCCGGGCACGCAGGCGGCGGCAATAGCCCGGCGGGTCGGTCAGGCCGTCCACGTGATCGACCCGCATGCCGTCGATCAGCCCCTCGGCGTAGAGGCGGAACAGGGTGGCATGGGTTGCCTCGAACACCTCCTCGCGTTCGATGCGCAAGCCGGCCAGGCCGTTGATGTCGAAGAAGCGGCGCCAGTTGATCTCGTCGCCCGCGGTGCCCCACCAGGCCAGGCGGTAGTTCTGCCGTTCGAGCAAGCGATGCAGGCGGGCACGACCGTCCCCGGTTGCCGGGTCGTAGGCCGCCGGGCCAAGGACGGCGATCTCGGCATGGTCGCGCGGGGCGATGGGATAGGTGTCGTCGTAGTAGCGGACGATCGGCGCGCCGGCGGCATCCCGGTCGAGTTGCAGGTCTCCCGCCTGGAGCGCTTCGCCGTAGGGTTGGCCGAGGAAGGGCGCCAGCAGCTTGTTGCGCAGGGCGGGGTCGGCTGGGCTCCAGTCGATGTCGAAGTAGGCGGCGTAGCGGCTGGCGGGGCCGTGGCGCAGCACGTCCAGCCACCAGGCGTTGTCGCTGCCGCCGACCGCCATGTGGTTGGGCACGATATCCACGATCAGCCCCAGCGCCGCCGCACGCAGCGTCGCGACGAGGTCGCGCAATCCGGCCTCGCCGCCGAGTTCCGGGTTGACCTGGGTCGGATCGACCACGTCGTAGCCGTGCATTGAGCCGGCCCGGGCGGTGAGGATCGGCGACGCATACAGGTGGCTGATGCCGAGGTCGGCGAGGTAGGGGACCAGGCGCGCGGCGTCGGCGAAGGTGAAGCCGGCATGGAGCTGCAGGCGCATCGTGGCGCGGGGCGGGGTGCCTCGCCCCCTTCCCCCAGTCCCCTCCCACTGGGGGAGTGAGGAAGGCACTCCCCCTCCCCCTGTGGGATGGGGCTGGGGGGAGGGGTCGAGCCGCACAGCACTCACTTGTGCGGCCGCTCCGCCGCCACCGCGGCGATCCGCGCCGTCGCCGCCTCGCCCTGGAACAGCGCGTCAGCCGCCCCAGGCATCCGGCGCCGCCAGTTCGGGTGTTCATCCACCGTCCCGGGCAGGTTCGGTTGCTCCTCCTGTCCGATCAGATCCTCCACCGGCAGCAGGCACAGCGGCGACCGCGTGCGGGCGACGAAGGCCAGCGCTGCGTCCACCACGCGCTGTGTCGCATCCGGCGCGGGCGCCGCGCCTTCCACCAGGCCCTCGGCCACGAACCGCTGCCACAAGGCCGCGCGATCGCCGTCGCGCTCGGCCGACGCGTCGGCTGCGGTGATCCCTTCACCAAGCCGGCCGCACGCCGCCCGCGTGGCGATGTCGGTGCCGTGCCACCAGCCGGCAACCGTCGGCAGATCGTGTGTGGTGGTCATCGCCAGGGCCGCCGCATCCCACGCCTCGGGCGGGGTGAAGCTGTTGTTGTCTCCCCGCTCGAACCACAGGACCCGCATGCCGTGCACGCCGTCCTGGTGCAGCGTCTCGCGGAATCCGGCCGGTACGGTGCCGAGGTCCTCGCCCACCACAATCGCGTTGTGCCGGGCGGATTCCAGGGCCAGCAGCCGCAGCAGGTCGGTCAGCGGATAGGCGAGATAGGCACCGTCCGCCGGATTCGCCCCTTCCGGCACCAGCCAGAGCCGGGACAGCCCCATGGCGTGGTCGATGCGCAGGCCGCCGGTATGGCGCAGCACCGCGCGCAGCGTGGCGATGAAAGGGACGAAGCCGCCGTCCTCCAGGGCGCGGGGGGAAAACCCGGTCAACCCCCAATCCTGGCCGCGCGGGTTGAACAGGTCGGGTGGCGCGCCGATTGCCACACCGAGCAGGATGTCGCGCTGGCGGCTCCAGGCATGGCTGCCGGCCGGGTCCATGCCGACCGCGAGGTCGCCAACCAGCCCGATGCGCATCCCCGCCTCGCGCGCCCGGCCTTGCGCCACCGCCATTGACCGGTCCGCCACCCATTGCAGGAACTCGTGGAACAGCACGTCATGGCGTCGGGAGGCGGCGAAAGCGGTGACCGCGGCGCTGTCGGGGTCGCGCAGGTCGAGCGTCCATCGCCGCCAATCATGCTCCGGTGCCCGGTCGGCGTGCAGCGCTTCGAACGTGGCATGCTGATGCAACAGGCTGCCGCCGTCGGCACGGAACCTGGCAAAGTCGGCGCCGAGCGGGCCCTCGGCGTCGGCTCCGCCGAGGAAGCGGTCGAACAGCGCGCGCAGCAAGCCAAGCTTGGCGGCGGACGACGCCGGCCAATCGATCAGTTTTTCCCCCTCCAGCCGGCCGAACGCCTCGCCCACGCCGGCCTCCTGCACCGCCCGCGCACATTGCTCTGCGCCGAACACCAGCGCCGGCGCGGCATGCAGCGGATTGAGGAACAGCCGGCTGGACGGCGAGTAGGGCGCGAAGCGCGCCGGATCGGCGGTGAACAGCGCGTGTATCGGGCTGAGGCAGAGCGCGTCGGCGCCCTGGGCCGCCGCGGCCTCGGCGAGCTCGGCGATACAAGCCGCGTCGCCGATGCCGCCGTCGCCGGGGGAACGTAGCGAATAGACCTGGGCGGCGAGCCCCCACAGCCGCGCGTCGGGCACCATGTCGTCGATGGTTCGGCACTGCGGCGGCGCCACCGCGAGCACGACCTCGCGCTCGCCGACCTCCAGCCGGTGGTAACCGATCTCCGCCACCGCCGGGATGCGCAACCGGCCGCGCGCTGGTATGAGCGTAAGGTCGCGGGACCCGCCCCGCTCCAGCATCAGCTTGGCGGGGAGCGGTTCGGCGGCCCCGAGATCGAGCCGGGTCGGCCGCCCGGCGGTGGCGGTGACCAGCGGTGGCAGGTCGGTGAGGGTGGCCCGTTTGGCGAGCAACCGACGGCTGGCGGCGAGGTCGCCGCGGGTGTCGGCCGGCAGATCGAGTGCCGCAAGGATGCGCCGCAAAGCGTCGGGCGCCACGTCGTGCGGCCGGCCGGCATAATCGTGCCACTCCACGGCGATGCCGGCACGTCGGGCGAGGTCTCTCAGTGCCTCGTCGTTCATCGGCTCGGGTCCAGGAAGGCCACGGTGCAATGGCCGGGCAGGATGCCGGGTTGCGGCGCGGCGTTGGCGAACAGCAGACGTCCGGCCGGGGGCTCCAGCGGCACCGGCGCGGCGTCGAGGTTGGTGGCGATTGTGAGGACGACGTTTCCCGCGTCGCGGGAGAGGCGTCCTCCCAGCGCCCATTGCGCCAGCACCGCCTTCGGGCCGATCGCGCGGGCGCCTAGTCCGTGGGCGCCATCAAGGTGCGGCGCGATCTCCCGCAATCGCAGCGCGATCAGTGTGCGATACAATTCCCGCCGCGCCGTGCCCTGCTCCGGATCGGGCAGGGGCAGGGACGCCTGGAACGTGGTGGGGGCATTCGGGTCGGGGATGCGCGCGCGCTTCGCCGGATCGGCGAAATCGGCGAACCGGGCGAATTCGTTGCGTCGCCCTTCGCGCACCGCCGCGGCCAGTTCCGGCCCGTGGTCGGTGAAGAACAGGAAGGGCGAGCGGCTGGCGGTCTCCTCGCCCATGAACAGCAGCGGGATCTGCGGCGACAGCAGCAACAGCGCGATCGCCGCCTCCAGCGCCTTGGGCTCGGTCAACACGGTGAGCCGCTCGCCGAGCGCGCGGTTGCCGATCTGGTCATGATTTTGCAGGAACAGGACATGCGCGGTGGACGGCAGGTTGATGCTGGGACTGCCGCGCGGCGCATCGAGATAGTCGGAACGCTCGCCCTGGTAGACCCAGCCCTCGGCCAGGCAGCGTGCCAGTTTGTCCGCCGGGCGGTCGGCGTAGTCGGCGTAATAGCCGCTGTCCTCCCCGGTCAGCAGCACGTGCAGCACGTTGTGGCCGTCGTCGTTCCACTGTGCATCGACGTCGCGTTCAAGATGCGATGCATCGTTGTGGTGTTCCAGCACCAGGTGGACGTGGCGGGCAGGGTCGATGGCGGCGCGGACGGTCGCGGCCATCTCGTCCACCCAGCTCTGGTCCTCGATCGCATGCACGGCGTCGAAGCGCAGGCCGTCGAAACGATAGTCCATCAGCCACATCAGGACGTTTTGGGTGAAGAACGCGCGGACTTCCGGACGGCGGAAGTCGATCGCCGGGCCCCAGGGAGTCTTGTGGTCGTCGCGGAAGAATTGCGGCGCGTAGGCGTGCAGGTAGTTTCCGTCGGGTCCGAAATGATTGTACACGACGTCGAGGAACATCATCAGACCGTGATCGTGCGCGGCATCGACCAGCGCCTTGAGATCATCGGGCGTGCCGTAGGCGGCATCCGGCGCGTAGGGCAGCACGCCGTCATAGCCCCAGTTGTGGCGGCCCGGGAAATCACTGACCGGCATGAGTTCGACGGCGGTGATGCCGAGGTCGCGCAGCCGCGGCAGTTCGCGTGCCACGCCAGCGAAGCCGCCCAGCAGGCCAGCGTGCAATTCGTACAGCACGGCCTCGCGCCAGGGGCGGCCGCGCCACGCGGTGTTACGCCAGGCATAGGATTCCGGATCGATCACCGACGAAGGGCCGTGCACGTCCGCGGGCTGGAAGCGTGAGGCCGGATCGGGCACCAGCATGCCGTCCGCCAGGCGGTAACGATAAAGCGCACCGGGCGGGCAGGAGGCGTCGGTTGCGAACCAGCCATCCGGCGAGCGTTGCATCGGCAGCAGGTCGCCGGCTTCGAACGCGAGCGAGACGGATTGCTGCGCCGGCGCCCATAGCCGAAAGCGCGTCTGGCCATTGGAGAGCAAGGTGGTGCCGAACTGACTGATACTCTCCCGCTCCCCGGGGTTGGATCGCGCAGCGGACCGGCGCGAGGCGCTAAGCACCGCGGACGAGGGGCGCACCGCACGGCCGGCCCGAGGGGTTGGATTCTCACCCGCGTCGCTCAGCGCCTCGCGCCGGTCCGCTGCGCGATCCAACCCCGCGGAGCGGGAGCGGCTTTTCTCTCCGCTCACCCTGTCGCCTCGGTCTGTGCGAATACCAGCACGGCACTGTGAGCGACGACGGTCAGCGAGCCGCCAACCGCCGGCGGCGCCACGGCCTCCGGAGCAGCGCTGTCGAGCAATACGACCGAAGCGAGGTCGGGCGGCGGCAGCCGAAAGTCCCGGTCCTGCTCCGTCGGATTCAATAGCAGCGTGAGAATCGTCACCCTTCCGTCTCCATTTGCCGCGGCGCGGCGCAACATCAACGTCCGCTGTTGTGGGTCGTTCCACGCCGCAGGCGAAATCCCGCCGCCCTGCTCATCAAACCATGCGATGTCCTGTACGCCGGGCAGCGGCTCGGCGGTGCCGTGCAGGAAACTGGGCCAGCGCAACACCGTGTGTTCCTGCCGCAAGGCGATCAGCCGAGCCACGTAGGCGGCGAATGCGGCGTTGTCCGGCCGTGCCGCCGCCCGCCAATCGAGCCAGGAAATGTCGTTGTCCTGGCAATAGGCGTTGTTGTTGCCACGCTGGGTGCGGCCGAACTCGTCGCCCGCCAGCAGCATCGGGGTGCCCGCGGCGAAGAACACGGTGGTGAGCAAGGCGCGGCGGACGCGCGCGCGGGTTTCGCCGATGGCGGGATCGTCGGTCGGGCCTTCGACGCCCCAATTGGCCGAGTAATTTTCCGGCGAGCCATCGTGGTTCGCTTCGCCGTTCGCGTCGTTGTGCTTCGTCGCGTAGCTCACGAGATCGGTCAGCGTGAAGCCGTCGTGGCACGTGGCGAAGTTGATCGACGCCCAGGCGCGGCGGCCGTGATGGTCGAACAGATCGGCCGAGCCGGCGAGCCGCGCGGCGATTTCCGCGCGATGACCGGGATCGCCGCGCCAGAAGCGCCGGACGTCGTCACGAAAACGATCGTTCCATTCCGCGAAGCCGGCCGGATGGCGGCCGACCTGGTAGCCACCGGGGCCGAGATCCCAGGGTTCCGCGATCAGTTTTACCCCCGCGAGCGCTGGGTCCTGCCGCAATGCGTCGAAGAAGCCGGCGCCGGGATCGAAGCCGTGCGCCTCGCGTCCCAGCGTTGCGGCGAGGTCGAAGCGGAAGCCATCGATGTGATAGGCGTTGACCCAATAGCGCAGGCTGTCCATCACCATCTGCAACACGCGCGGATGGGACAGGTTGAGCGTGTTGCCGGTGCCGGTGTCGTTGACCGGACGGCGTGGGTCGGATGCTTCAAGCCGATAGTAGCTGGCGTTGTCCAGGCCACGGAACGACAGTGTGGGGCCTCGTTCGTCGCTCTCCGCGGTGTGGTTATAGACAACGTCGAGAATCACCTCGATGCCGGCGGCATGCAGACGGCGGATCGCAATGCGCATCTCGTTGGGCGAGCCATCGTGCAGATAGGCCGGTTCCGGCGCGAAATAGGCGAGCGTGTTATAGCCCCAGTAATTGCGCAGCCTGCGCTGCACCAGGCGCCGATCGTGCACGAAGGCGTGCACCGGCATCAGTTCGATCGCGGTGATGCCGAGCCGGTGGTAGTGCTCGATCATCGGCGGTGCGGCGAGTGCGGCGAACGTGCCGCGTTCGGGTGGGATGATGTCGGGGCGCTGTTTGGTCAGGCCACGGACATGCGCCTCGTAGATGATCGTGTCGGACCAGGGGATGTCGGGCCGACGGTCGCCGCCCCAGTTGAAGGACTCGTCGGTGACCACGCCCTTGGGCACGGCGAGTGCGCTGTCGCGCCGGTCGAAAGACAGGTCGCCGCGGGGCGATTGCAGGCGATAGCCGTACAGCGCGTCGGTCCAGCTCAGGCTGCCGGAGAGTGCACGGGCATAAGGGTCGAGTAACAGCTTATTGTGATTGAACCGGTGGCCGCGGGGCGGGTCGTACGGGCCATGGGCGCGGTAGCCGTAGAGCAAGCCGGCGGTGGCGTCCGGCAGGTAGCCGTGCCAGATCTCGTCAGTGTATTCCGGCAGCGTGTAGCGAGCGATTTCGTGCCGCCCGGAGGCTTCGAACAAGCAGAGGTCGACGCGGGTGGCGTGGGCGGAGAACACCGCGAAATTGATGCCGAGACCGTCCCAGGTGGCGCCCAGCGGATAGGGCTTGCCGGGTAACAGCCGGTCCGGAAGGTGCTGCATCAGACCGACGATTCCGGTGGCGGCTCGGCAAGGGGCGTGTGGGTATAGACTTCCCCTCCCCTTGTGGGAGGGGGTTGGGGGGAGGGGTCGGTGCGGCACCGCCCCCTCCCCCCAACCCCCTCCCACAAGGGGAGGGGAAGTCTATACCGTCCGTCGCGCTGTCTCGTTCGCATCATTCCGGCGCCAAATATAGCGTTGCCAGCGGCGGCAGCGTCAATTCGAGCGCCTGTGCCTCGCCGTGCCGCTGCACCGGCGATGGTCGGATGCCGCCGCCATTCCCCATGTTCGAACCGCCATACAACGCCGCATCCGAGTTCAGCAGTTCGCGCCACGGTCCAGGGCGCGGCACGCCGATGGCGTAGCCGTGATGCGGCATCGGCGTCATATTGCTCACCACCAGCACCGGCCGCGCGTCGTCATTGCCGTAGCGCAGGAAGGCGAACACCGAGTTTGCCGTGTCGTCGCCGATCACCCAGCGGAAGCCGGTGGAGACCGTGTCGCGCTGATGCAGCGCGCGCTCGGCGGCATACAGCGCATTCAGGTCCTGCACCAGGCGCTGCATGCCGCGGTGGCGCGGGTATTGCAGCAGGTCCCACTCGATCTCGCCGTCATGGCTCCATTCGCTCCATTGCGCGATCTCGCCGCCCATGAACAGCAGCTTCTTGCCGGGATGTGCCCACATGAAGCTGAAATAGGCGCGCAGATTGGCGAATTTTTGCCAGTCGTCGCCGGGCATTTTGCGGATCAGCGAACCTTTGCCGTAGACCACCTCGTCGTGCGACAGCGGCAGCACGAAATTCTCGGAAAACGCGTACAGCAGGCCAAACGTCATGTCGTTGTGATGCCAGCGCCGATACAGCGGGTCCTCTTCCATGTAGCGCAACGTGTCGTGCATCCAGCCCATGTTCCACTTGTAGGCGAAGCCGAGGCCGCCCTCGTTGATCGGCCGCGACACGCCGGGCCAGGCGGTGGACTCCTCCGCCAGCGTGAACGCGCCGGGACAGCGCTCGCGCACCACCGCATTGCAGTGGCGCAGGAAGCCGATCGCTTCGAGGTTCTCGCGGCCGCCATAGATGTTGGGAATCCACTCCCCCTCTTTGCGGCTGTAGTCGCGATACAGCATCGAGGCCACCGCATCGACGCGCAGCCCATCGACGTGGAAATGCTCCAGCCAATGGATGCCGCTGGCGATCAGGAATGCCTGCACCTCACGGCGGCCGAAATTGTAGATGTAGGTGTTCCAGTCCTGGTGAAAGCCCTCGCGCGGGTCCGCATGTTCGTAGAGCGGCGTGCCGTCGAACCGCGCCAGGCCGTGCGCGTCGGTGGGGAAATGCCCCGGCACCCAATCGACGATGACACCGACGCCGGCGCGGTGGCAGGCATCGACAAATCGCGCGAAGCCTTCCACCGGACCGAACCGGCCGGACGGCGCGAACAGGCCCAGTGGCTGGTAGCCCCAGGAACCGCCGAACGGGTACTCGGCGACCGGCATCAGCTCGACATGGGTGAAGCGCATCTCGACGAGGTAGGGCACCAGCCGCCCGGTCAGCTCGTCCCAGGTCGGCGTGCGCCCCGCTTGCGGACGGAACCACGAGCCGGCGTGCACTTCATAGACCGATAGCGGCGCATCGACGGCATGCCGCGCCGCGCGCTGGCGCATCCAGTCTTCGTCGTGCCAGACGAAGGGCAGCGTGTCGGCGACCACGGAAGCGGTGGCCGGCGGCGCCTCGGTGGCGCGCGCCAGCGGGTCGGCTTTCTCCGGCAACCGGCTGCCGTCGGGGCCGACGATCGCGTATTTGTAGCGCGCACCCGGCTCCAGCCGAGGCACGAACAGCTCCCACACGCCGGACGGATAGCGCAGCCGCATCGGGTGGCGGCGCGGATCCCAGGTGTCGAAATCGCCAACCACCGACACGGCGCGTGCGTTCGGCGCCCACACCGCGAAACGCACGCCCGGCACGCCGTCGATCGTCATCGGCACGGCGCCGAGCGTGAAGGCCAGTTCGAACAGCCGGCCCTCGTTGAACAGGAACAGGTCGTTCTCGCTCAGCAGCAACTGGGTGAAGGCGTATGGGTCTTCCGTCTCCTGCACCGCGTTGGGCCAGGCGATGCGCAGGCGGTAATCCTCGGGCGATTCAACCCGGCCGACGAACAATCCGTCCGGCTGGGCCGGCAACAGCGTGCCGATGTTGTGGCCATCGCCGCGCGCCACCACCTGGACGTCCTGCGCGCCGGGCATGAAGGCGCGGATGATTCGCCCTGATCCGGTGTCGTGCGGGCCTAGCGCCGAAAACGGATCGCGCAGCGTGCCGTCGGCGAGCTGTGCGGCGATCTCGGGCGGCAGCCCGGGGACTTCGACGACGACGTCATTCACGATGCTGCCTCCGTGCTGCGCAGTGATTGCGCGAGCCTTGCGAGGCCGCGCAACGGCACGTCGATCCAGGTGGGGCGGTTCGCGGCCTCGTAGGCGATTTCATACGCGGCCTTCTCCAGCAGGAACAGATCGAGCAAGGCCCGGTCGGCGGCGGACCCGGCGGAGCCTGCCGCGGTGCGGTAACCGGCGAGGAAGGATTCGGTTGCGCGTGCCACGAAGCTCTCCAGGAACGCCGCCCGTCGTGGCTCAGGCAGATGCGCATGGCTTTCGCGGCTTTTGCGGTCCACCACCGCGGCGGCGTAGTCGAACGAACGCAGCATGCCCGCTACGTCGCGGAACGGACTGTTCTTGGCGCGGCGCGCCGCCACCGGCTTGGCCGGCTCGCCCTCGAAGTCGATGATATAAACGTCGCCATTGGCCACCAGCACCTGGCCGAGATGCAGATCACCGTGGATGCGCGTGACGCGGCTGCCGGTGCCTTCCGATGCGCGTTGTCGCACGGTTTCGGTCAACCGGTCGCGCAGTGCCATGACGCGTCCGAGGTCCTGCGCGGCGTCCTCCGGCCAGTCCCGCCGCGCATTCAGCGCGGTGAACGCGGTGGCAAGCTGCTGTTCCGCCTGCGCTGCCCATGTCCGGGTGAGATCGCTGCCGGCAGCTTCCGGCGCGAAGTCGGGGTTGTCGGACGGGCGCGCCAGCACGGCGTGCATCTCGCCCAGCCGGCGACCGAGCAACATGGCGATCGCGTCGTAGTCCTCGTGGCGTTCGGCATCAGCCGCCGCCTCGTCCTCGCCACCTGCCAGATCGGACAGGCTTCGCATCAGCAGGTCGAGCGTCCAGGTCCAGGCATCGCCCTGGTTGCGAATGAAACTTTGCGCGATCACCAGCACATGGCGTGTGCCGTCGGCTTCGATCCGCACCACCTCTCCCAGCAGCGCCGGGGTATTCGCATAACCCTGCTCTGTCAGGTAGCGGCCCATTTCCGCCTCGGGATGCTGGCCGCTGGAGACGCGGCGGAACAGCTTGACCATCGCCACGTCGCCGACGATCAGCGAGGAGTTGGATTGCTCGGCCGACAGCCAGTTCAACTCGACATCCGGCGGCACGCTGATCTCGCGCATGCGGATCGTGGGTTCGAAACGAATTCTTCCGGCATCGGTTTCGGCGGTGCGGGCCTGCGCCAGGCCGGACATCACGCCGTGGGCGAGTTGCGGCAGGGTAAAGGCGTCGGTGAGCAGGCCCACGCGGGCGCCGTGACGCACGCGCGCGAGGGCAAGCTGCGCGGCCAGCGCGCCGGTGGGCTGGTCTTCCCAGGCGATACCGAGCGGCAGCAGCCAGCGCGCGGTACCGGCAGGCGTTACGGTCTCGATCTCGGCCAGCACGAAGTCGGGGTTGGTGCCGCCGGTCAGCAGTGCGATCCGCACGCTGTTGAGCTTCTGATCCTTCAGCGCGAACCAGCGGCGCTTGCCGAGATACGGCGGCAGCACCTCGTGTTCGAGGACATGGCGCGCAGCGAGCACCCCTTCGGCAAAGCTCTTGCGCATGACGATGGTCTGGTATTCGGGCATGGGCTCCGGTGCCGGCGTATGCAATGACGGCCACGCCGATTCCTCGGCGAGGTTGAACCAATAGAAGCCGAACGGCGCCAGCGTCAGCAGGTAGGGAAGCTGGCCGATCGGCGGAAACACCGAGCCGCCATCCAGCTCAATGGGAATACGGCCACGAAACTCCGAGAGGTCGAGTTCCACCGCCTGCGGGGTGCGCGCGAGGTTGGCGACGCATAGGATGGTGATGCCCTCGTGTTCGCGAAGGTAGGCGAGGATCTTGCGATTTTTCGGGTACAGCAGGCGGAAAGTGCCACGCCCGAAGGCCTGGTATTGCCGGCGCACGGCGATATTGCGGCGCATCCACATCAGCAGCGAATGCGGATCGGAAGCTTGCGCCTCGACATTGACTGCTTCGTAACCGTAGAGCGGGTCCATGATCGGCGGCGCGGTCAGCCGCGACGGGTCGGCGCGCGAGAATCCGCCGTTGCGGTCGGGCGACCACTGCATCGGCGTGCGCACGCCGTTGCGGTCACCGAGATAGACGTTGTCGCCCATGCCGATTTCGTCGCCGTAATACACCACCGGCGTGCCGGGCATCGACAGCAGCAGGTGGTTCATCAGTTCGATGCGCCGCCGGTCGTGTTCCAGCAGCGGCGCGAGGCGCCGGCGGATGCCGAGATTGATCCGCGCGCGCCGGTCGGCGGCGTAGGTCGCCCACAGGAAGTCGCGTTCCGACTTGGTAACCATCTCCAGCGTCAGCTCGTCGTGATTGCGCAGGAAGATGGCCCACTGCGCGGTGGCGGGAATGTCCGGCGTCTGCCGCATGATGTCGGTGATCGGGAAGCGGTCCTCGCGGGCGATCGCCAAGTACATGCGCGGCATCAGCGGGAAATGGAATGCCATATGGCATTCGTCGCCGTCGCCCTCGCCGAAATACTCCTTGGTGTCTTCCGGCCATTGGTTGGCTTCGGCGAGCAGCACGCGGTCGGGGTAGTGCCGGTCGAGCTCGGCGCGGATCTGCTTCAGGACGGCGTGGGTTTCGGGCAGGTTTTCGTTATTGGTGCCCTCGCGTTCAACCAGGTAGGGCACGGCGTCGAGGCGCAGGCCGTCCACGCCGAGATCGGCCCAGAAGCGCAGCACCGCTAGCACTTCCTTCAGCACGCGCGGGTTGTCGAAATTCAGGTCGGGCTGGTGGGCGTAGAAGCGGTGCCAGTAATACGCACCGGCCACCGTGTCCCAGGTCCAGTTGGAACGCTCGGTATCGACAAAGATGATTCGGGTGCCGGCATATTTCTGGTCGGTGTCGGACCAGACATAGAAGTCGCGATACACCGAGCCGGGCTTGGCGTGGCGCGCGCGCTGGAACCAGGGATGCTGCTGCGAGGTGTGGTTCACCACCAGTTCGGTGATCACCCGGATGTTGCGCAGGTGCGCCGCGTGGATGAAGCGCTTCACGTCGTGCAGAGTGCCGTAGTCGGGATGCACCCCGCGGTAGTCGGCAATGTCGTAGCCGTCGTCGAGCAATGGCGAAGGATAGAACGGCAGCAGCCAGATCGCATTGACGCCAAGCTCGGCGATATAGTCGAGCTTTGACAGCAGGCCGGTAAAGTCGCCGACGCCGTCGTTGTTGGCGTCGAAGAACGACTTGACGTGCAACTGGTAGATGACGGCGTCCTTGTACCACAGCCGGTCTTCGGTGACGGCGGCGGGGGCGGGACGCGGGCGGGCCAGCGCGACGTTCATTTCGGTGCTCCGGGGGGCGTGACCTGCCAGATGGCAAAGGGCAGGTCGGCAGGGTCGAGGCGGATGTGTTGGGTCTTGCCGTGCCAGGTGAAACGATGGCCGCGCACCAGGTCGGTAGCGTCCAGCGCCCCGCTGTCCGGCTGGCCGAATTCCCAAAGCGGGAGTTCGAACTCCGCCTCCTGCACGTTGTGCGGGTCGAAGCTGACCGCAACCAGGATCATCTCGTTGCCGGCCACGGTCGTTCCGCCCGCCGTCGCAGCCGGCGGGTGGGCGCCCCGGTCCAGGGCGGGAACGCGCTTGCCGAACAGCAGGATACGGTCGTTGAACACGTTGTAGAAGCTGACGCCGAGATGCGTCTGCAACGCGGGATGCGCCCGGCGGATGCGGTTGAGTGCGGCGATTTCTCCCACAATGTTGCCGGGAGCGGCGAAATCGCGGACGCGGATTTCGTACTTTTCGGCGTCGAGGTATTCCTCGCGGCCGGGCAGCGGGGCGGCTTCGCAGATTTCGAAGCCGGAATACATGCCCCACAGGCCGGACAGCATGGTGGCCAGCGCGGCGCGAATCAGGAAGCCGGCGCGGCCGGAGGTTTGCAGGAACTCCGGGTTGATGTCCGGCGTGTTGACGAAGAAGTTCGGACGGAAGAAATCGCTTACCGGCGGCGTGGTCAGTTCGGTCAGGTACTCGGTGATTTCCTGCTTGGTATTGCGCCAGGTGAAATAGGTGTACGACTGGGTAAAGCCCAGCTTGGCGAGCCGGTACATCACCTTCGGCCGGGTGAAGGCCTCGGCCAGGAACAGCACGTCGGGATGGCGACCGCGGATGTCGGCGATCATCCAGCGCCAGAACGGCAGGGGCTTGGTGTGCGGATTGTCCACCCGGAAGATACGCACGCCCTGGTCGATCCAGAACTGCACCACGTCGCGCAGCGCATACCATAGCCCGGGCTGCGCGGCTTCGGCATAGAAGTCGGGATTGACGATGTCCTCGTATTTCTTCGGCGGGTTCTCGGCGTAGCGCAGCGAGCCGTCCGGGCGCCAGCGGAACCACGCCGGGTGCTGTTTCAGCCAGGGATGGTCGGGCGCGCACTGCACGGCGAAGTCCAGCGCAATCTCCAGCCCGTTCGCCTGCGCCGCGGCGACCAGCCGGCGGAAATCCTCCAGGGTGCCGAGTTGCGGATGGATCGCGTCGTGCCCGCCC
>Ga0181521_10004291_pt1 | contig 16353 bp, 14 predicted proteins | sample PEATcosm2014_Bin_32_FD_119764 | JGI IMG/M metagenome (GOLD analysis project Ga0181521, IMG submission 119764) | Peatland microbial communities from MTU Mesocosm Facility, Houghton, MI, USA - PEATcosm2014_Bin02_60_metaG | ecosystem: Environmental > Terrestrial > Soil > Wetlands > Peat | place... | reverse complement strand
GTTCTGGACGGTTCGAGGAGCGAACGCCGTCATTGCGCTCCGCTGCTGCCGCCACAGCCGCCGGTTTGAAGACTACTGGGAAAACCGTCGTTGACTATTGCCCCCTCCATGTCGCGCACCCGTCTATTTGCTGTCCGGCATGGGGGCGGGCTTCACATCGCCGCAGTCCGCGCCCTTAAACACCGATGAGGACTCGGCCGTCCACTCCACCGCGGCGGTGTTCGGCCCCATCTTCATCGACCCGATAAAGTGAATCTTCCCCTTGGCGTGCTCGGAGTCGCTCGCGAAGGACTCCAGATTCCCTTTGCCGTTCATCGTTCCGGTGCAGGTCATGTCGGCGGTCATGCCGTTGGCCTTCCTGACGACATTGGTCAACTGGCAGCCGCGGATTTGCGGAACGATGGCGTTGTACCGGTCGATCATCTGCTGCGTGAGGCAGAACTTGGTTGTATTCGGTGCGCCCGAACCGGGCGGAGCAGCGCCGCCAGGCATGGGAGATTGCTGCCAAGTCTGGGTTGAGGTGGTCTCCCAGAGGCCGGCTTTTCTGGTCTGCGCGCAAACCACCACGGCCGTCGCCAGGTAGCAACCGCCCAACGTAATCCAAAATCGAGTCGTCAGCACGTTTGACATGATATCAGAAGGTCTCTCCGTCCTCCGTCCCGTGTGCTCAATCCCGTGTGCTCAATCGTTCAGATACCAGGGGATGTCGATCACGGTGATCCGCTTGTCGCCTTGAAACAGCAGCAGGGCTTTGAGCACGGTGGAGCGATGGTTGTGCAGCAGGTTCAGGTACCAGCGGCGCTCCACCAGCTCCGGAATCAGCACCGCGATCTGCCGCCCGGGATGGCTCTTTTCAAACTCCAGCACGTAATTCAGAATCGGCCGGATCACGAACCGGTAGGGAGATTTCAGAACCACCAGGCGCGGCGCGGGCAATCCGGCCTGGCGCGCGGATTCCTCCACCAGCGCGTCCCATTGGCCGGCGAGAGTGTCGGAAGCCTGCTCGTCATCCACGTGCAATGCCAAGACCTCGGGAGAGATCGCCATGGCGAAGCGCAAAGCTTTACGCGTGATGCGGCTCCAACGGTCGATTGGCATCACCACCATCGGCGGAGCCAGGTCCGCGGTGTCGAGCTGCGACGCGATATTGATTTCCACGGCCACCTGCTCGTAGTGGCTTTTTACCATGCGCATCAGAAGGATCAGCCCGGGAATCAGCAGCAGGGTGATCCAGGCGCCTTCGGTAAACTTGGCGATCAGCACGACGATCACCGTAATCCCCGTTACCAGGGCGCCCAATCCATTCACGAACATGCTTTTGGACGAGCCTGGGCCGCGCACGCGCTTCCAGTGCATCACCATGCCCGCCTGGGAGAGCGTGAAAGCCAGGAATGCGCCCACGGCGTAAAGCGGAATCAGGTGGTCGGTAACCCCGCCGAAAACGATGAGCAGCGCGCCTGCCAGCAACGCCAGCGCGTAGACCCCTTGGGTATAAACCAATCTCCGGCCGCGGATGGCCAGGCCGTGCGGCAGGAAGCCGTTCTGCGCGATGGCCCGCGACAGGCGCGGAAAATCGGCGAAGGCGGTATTGGCGGAGAGCGCCAGCACCGCCAGAATGGACGCGATGCTCACCCCGTAGAAGATGCCCTTGCCGCTAATGGCGCCGAGCAACTGCGAGAGCACGCTTTGGTATCCCGCCTGGCCCGGCGGCGTGGCGCCCACGCCATAGGCCTTGCACAGGAACGCGATCCCCAGCAGCATCGCCATCAGGATGCCAATCACGATAGTCAGCGTGCGGCGCGCGGTGACCGGAGACGGTTCCTTGAATGCGATGACGCCATTGCTCACCGCTTCCACTCCCGTCATGGCCGTGCAGCCGCTGGCAAAGGCGCGCAGCAACAGCCAGATGCCCAGAGCCTGGGTGGCGGCGCCCAACCGGGGAGGCGCCACCAGCGGGACGGGATGGCCTCCCGCTGCCAGCGTTTTGAAAATGCCCAGCGCAATCATGGCCAGCAGGCAGAAGATGAACAAATAGGTCGGGACCAGGAAGATGCCGCCGCTTTCGCGGACTCCTCGCAGGTTCACCAGCGTCACCATCAGCAGAATGAAGAGGCACAGCGGCAGCGTATACTTTTCCAAAGAAGGGATGGCGGAAATCAGCGCGCCCACGCCCGCCGAAATTCCCACCGCCGCGGTCAGGACATAATCCACCATCAGAGAAGCGGCGGCCAGCAGTCCGGCCCATACGCCCAGGTTTTCGCTGGCCACGGTGTACGATCCGCCGCCCTGCGGATACGCCATGATGGTTTGGCGGTAGGAGAAGTATACGATGGCCAGCAGCAAGACGATACTGATGACGATGGGGACAATGTAAGCAACGCCCGCCAGGCCCAGCGGGATCAGGAGCGTCAGCGCGGCTTCCGGCCCGTATGCGGCGGAGCTGAGGGCGTCCAGGCCGAAAATGGGAACTCCCTTGGCGGGTCCGATCCGTTCGGCCTTCTCTTCCTCGGTCGCCAGGGGGCGCCCCAGCAGTAGATCCGTCAGAGCCATGCAGCTATTCTCCCCCGAAACGGCATCCGCCCAACCACCGCGCCCCCAGTGCTATCCTCGTGACATAGGGAGGGCCAGCATGACTCTGCGGAAAATCTGCATTCTCGCCGCGTGCGGGCTCACCTGCCTTTCCGCCCTGTTCGCTTTGCAGCGGCCTTTCCGCGAATTTCCCGGCGTGGAATACGGCCTCGGCGAAATTCCCATGCCGCCCGACGCCGCCGAAAAAACCGAGTGGGCCTTCGCCCGCCTCATGTTTCCGCCCGGCCCGCTCAACGGCTACGAAGGGCGCGATTGGGAATGGCATCGCGGCAATTCTCTCTGGACGCAGGATTTTCCGCGCGCCGACCGCCATTTTTCCCTGGCCGTCCGCCGCCTCACCCGCATTCACGTCCGCTCCGTCGAGCAGGTGGTCAATCTGGACGAAGGCGACGCTTACGATTGGCCCTGGCTCTACGCCGTGCAAGTGGGCGAATGGGGCCTTACCGATCGGCAGGGCCAGGAACTGCGCGAATACTGCCTGCGCGGCGGCTTCTTCATGGCCGACGATTTCCACGGCACCGACGAGTGGAACGAATTCGCCAGCCGCATCAGGAAAGCTTTCCCCGACCACCCCATTGTCGATCTCCCCGATGGCGACGCCATCTTTCATACCGTGTACGATATCGACAAGAAAATTCAGGTGGTCGGCTGGAGCCACCTGCGCGCCGGCTACAAGAATGGCCCCACCGGCATCGGCGCGCACTGGCGCGGCATCTACGACGATAAGGGCCGCGTCATGGTCGCCATCTCTTACAACTCCGATATCGGCGACGCCTGGGAGTGGGCGGATAATGCGCGCTACCCCGCCGATATGGCCGATGAAGCCATGCGCCTGGGGGTAAACTACATCGTGTACGCCATGACCCACTGAGCCCCTCCGATGCCCACCAGCCGCCGCGCGTTCCTGCTTTCCGCCGCTACCGCGGCCGCCGCGCAATCCAGCGTCTCCGCCGCCGATACCATTTCCCTCGGAGTCATCGGCTCGGGCAGCCGCGGCACTTTCGTAACGGGCGTGTTCCAGAAGGATCCCGCCGTGCGCGTCGCCGCCATCTGCGACGTCTACGAACCGAACCTCGAAAAAGCGCTTGCCGCCGCGTCCCAAAGCGGCGTTTTCAAGCCGCGCCCTTATCGCAACTACCGCCAGTTGCTGGACGATCGCGAGATCCAGGCCGTGCTCATCGCCACTCCCGAGCACTGGCATTGCCGCATGGTCCTGGACGCCCTGGCCGCCGGCAAAGATATCTACGTCGAAAAGCCGCTCTGCCATACTCCCGAAGAAGGCGTGCAACTGGTGGCCGCCGAACGCGGCGCCAGGAACGTCATCCAGGTGGGCATGCAGCGCCGCAGTTACGATCTGTACCAGCAGGGCAGGGAAATCGTGGCCGCCGGCCAATTGGGAACGGTGCGCATGGTGCGTTCCTGGTGGCTGAATAATTATCTGGGCGCGAGGCCCGCGACCAAACTGGATGGCGCGCTCGATTGGGACCAGTGGCAGGGCCCCGCGCCGCATCGCCCTTTCGACGCCAATCGCTTCCGCCAGTGGCGCTTCTATTCCGATTACGCGGGCGGCATCCTGGCCGATCAGGGCGCGCACGTCTTCGATGGCATCCACATGCTGATGGGCGCCGGTTTTCCGCTGGCCGTCACGGCCGCCGCCGGCAAGCCCCACAAAGCGGGCGTCGATCAGCCCGAATCCGTGGTGGCCACCGCCGAATATCCCGAGGACTTCATCGGCGTCTTCTCGGTGAATTACGCGGCCATGCAGTACAAATCGCGCAACGATCAGTCCAACCAGTTGGATGGCGACCGCGCCCGCATGGACATCGGCCGCGAGGAGCTGAAGGTCTTCCCGAAGGGCGACGAAGAGCATGCGTCCATCCAGAAAACCTCACCCAAGGGTTTCGGCTGGGCCACCGATCTGCACGTGCAAAATTTCCTGGAGTGCGTGCGCGCGCGCAAAGCGACCACCGCTCCCATGAGCCTGGCGTTTCAAGCCGCGCTGGTGGTGCAGTTGGCCAACCTTTCGCTGAAGCAGGGCCGGCGCATGCGCTGGGACGCGGCGCGCATGCAGATGGTGTGAAGCGCCGGTAAACAACCGGCGCGCAGGATGCCATCCTGGCCTACGGCGCGGCTACTGGCGTTGCGCCGCCGTGCTTTCGTCCAGCAGATCCTTCATCCGCAGCAGCGGCACGCCTTCCTCCATCCACTTGGGCGCGGGCTTGTCCATCAAATAGTGGTCGAAGAATTCGCGCATGCGCATGGTGTAATCCTTCATGTTCTCCGGTTTTGCCAGCCCGTGATTCTCGCCTTTATATTCCAGCAGAATCACCGGCTTCCCCATGCGCCGCAGCGTATTGAAGTATTCGATTCCCTGCGTCTGGTCCACCGCGCCGTCTTTGTCGTTGTGCAGAATCATGAGCGGCGTCTTCACATTGCCCGCGTGGTAAACCGGCGAATTGCGAATGTAGGCGTCCATGTTGTCCCAATAGCCGCCCTTGAACCGTCCCTGGCTGCTTTCGAAAATCGCCTGGTTGGTTTCGCCCGTATTCTTGTAAATCAGGCTGTACATGCTCACCATGTCGGTGAGCGGCGCGCCCGCCACGGCGGCGTGGAAAATATCCGTCTGGGTCACTAGAAATGCCGTCTGGTATCCGCCCCAGGAGTGGCCCTGGATGCCGATTTTCTTCTCGTCCGCCACGCCCGCCGCGATGGCCGCTTTCACCGCCGGCACCACGCACGCCACCGCCGACATGCCGGGATCGTTCACCTTGTAAACGATATCCGGCTCCAGCACCGCGTAGCCATTGCTGGTGTAGTGCGCGATGTTGAACCCGTTGTAAGTGGGCGGCGGATAATCGTTGGCCGTCTGCGAAAGCTTCTCGTAGATGTATACCAGCATGGGGTAGCGCTTGCCCGCTTCATAGTTTGCCGGCAGCCACATGGCCGCCTGCAGCTTCTCTCCGCGCGTGCTGGTGTAATCCACCAGGCGCATGCCGCTCGACCACAGAAAATCCTTCTGCTGCGGATTGGCGTCCGTCACCTTTTTGCCGTTCGCCAGCATGGCGCCGGCGGCGTAAAAATTGGGAAATTCGCTGGTGGTTTCGCGCGTGTAGAGATACTGCTCCGCCTTCTTGGCCTTGAGCAATTGGGTGAACGCCGCATCGTCCCACTGCAGCATCTTCACCCCCGGCTTGCCCGGCTCGATCAAGCCGATCCCGCCCTTCTTGGTCCACTCTCCATAAACCGGAACGTACACCGGCCGGGAAAGATCCGTGCCTTTCTCCTCCGCATCCAGGCGGTACGGCCGCTTGTAGCGGATCTTTTCCTTCTTCCCGTTGACCGTCAGATTTTCCGGCGTGCCTCCATTCACCGGCACTTTCCAGATATCCCAACCGTCGCTCACGAGCACCGCCGCGCTGTCTTTGGTCCAGCCGAACTGCTGCGTGGGCGGCTTCACCACGTTGTGGTCGTCCTCCGTGTCCCAGAAGGTCGAAGGAATCTGGCGCGTCAATTCGGTGGATTTGCCGGTTTCCATGTCGTACGCCAGAAACACGCCGTCTGCGTAGTACAAAATTTTGGTTCCATCCGGCGATGCTCCCATGTTATGCGCGGCTTTCTGGATGGCCAGACGCCGTTCGCCGGTGAGCGGGTCGATGGCGTAGACATTCTGGTAGCGCCGCCCGTCCTGGCTCGCCTCCAGCTCGTAATTGCGAATGTCCACTCCCACCGCGAACTTCTGCTGCGGCTCCAGCGTCACCTGCCGCACTTTCTCATCGGCCAGGCGCACGAAGCGCTTCTGCTCGGGCAGGTACGCACAGAGGAAACTGAAATTGCGGTCCTGCGTCTCCTGCACCGCCTGCTGCGATTGCAGCCGCGGGTCTTTGTAATGCCAGATCACCAGCGACGGCTTATCGTCTTCCACGGCCGGCGGCCGCTGCGGCGCGCCCGTGTCCGCATCCGCCGTGTCCCGCCCGGCGCTCTTCTTCGCCTTCACCTCGTGAATGCCGAACAGCACCGCCGAAAAATCTTCCCGCCAAACGGGAGGCCGATTGGGGCTGACGGTCATCCCCGCCGGAAACGTTTTGTCGTCTTGGGGATCGAACGCCACCTTCGCCGGCGTGGCGGCATCCAGGTCCTTGAACGCCACCACGCTGTAGAGCTTGTCTTCGTAGCCTTTGTCGTCCACGCCGCGCAGCACCGCCAGGCCATCGCCTTTTTCCGTCCACGTGGGGCTCTTATAAACCGCCAGCGCGCTATCCAGCGTGCGCACCGCGCCGTTAGCCAGGTTGCGCAGCTCGACGCCGTTGCCGGCTTTGTCCTGCGCGTCGATGGTCCAGGCCAGCCACGGGCCCTTCTTATCGAAGGTGAACTCGCCCACGTTGCCGACGTTCATTTCCGCGCCGGTGGCCAGTTCGTACAGCAGCAGATCGCTGCCCGCGGCGCGGTCCTGCGCGGCTTGCGCACCGGCCGTCCCTCCCGGCGCTCCGCCGCGTCCACCCGCGTCTCCCGCGCCCGCTCCGCCGGCCGCGGCGCCCGCTTCCGCGCCGTAGCGCTGCAGCGCGATCACGCTGGCGCGCTCGCCCGAAAACGCAAATCGCCGCGTCTTCTCGAACTCGACCTTTTTACCGCTGGCCAGTTCCACCAGCACCACTTTGCTCTGAATGGGGCGCCGCTGCGCCTTCATGCGCTTGGCGTCGCGCGTCAGGGGATACGCCAGAAACGCCACCCAGTGGGAATCGTCCGAGAATGCCAGTTCCGCCGATGCGGCCGCGCCGCCGCGTCCCCCGCGACCGCCTCCGCCGCCCGCCGCCGGAGCCGGCACGGATGCCGCGCGGTCGCCCGCCGGAAAGCGCTTTTCCTCGCCGGTTTGCAAGTTGCGCAGCACCACCTCGGCGTTGCCTTCGGCCGGCGCCAGCTTGTAGGCGAACCATTGGCCGTTGCCGGAAACCGCCGGCGTTTGAATCCGTTTCCAGGCAATGATGTCCGGCACGCTGAGCGCCTTTTGCCCCTGTGCCAGCGCGGCGAACGCGAAGAGAAAGATCGCGAAAAATCGGCGTTTCCCAAAACAAGTAAACATGCCGCCGATGCTATCACATCGCGTGCCAGGCCTCCGGGACTGTTACGGCCAGCTAAAGCTTACCCCCCCCAGCCCACCTTTTCGATCAGCTCTTTCGCCATGGCCGCCGTGTTGGCGTGAATCGTGACGGTGTCTTCCACGCTCTGCGCGTACCCGCCGGCCAGTACGATGGCCACCGGAATCCGCTGCGCCAGCGCCGTGCCCATCACCAGCCGGTCGCGCTCCTTCAAGCCGTCGAACGTGAGGGAAAGGCCGCCCAACTGGTCTTCGTAATACGGGTCCGCACCCGCCACGAACACCACCAGCTCGGGATGGAACATGGACATGGCCGCCCGGTAGCCATTGCCGAGCCGGTGCAGGTACTCCGCGTCGCCCGTTCCGTCTTGCAGATGAATGTCCAGGCTGGATAGCGGTTTTACGGCCGGATAATTATGGTACTGGTGAATGGAAAGCGTGAACACCGAGGTATCGCCGGTAAAAATGGCCGCCGTCCCGTTGCCGTGGTGCACATCGCAATCCACCACCATGGCGCGCCGGATCAGCCCGTCGCGCTGCACGCGCCGCACCGCGACCGCGATATCGTTGACCGCGCAGAAGCCTTCCCCGTGCCCCGCAAACGCGTGGTGAAACCCGCCGCCCATATTGAACCCGATGCCCCCCGCCAGCGCCTGCCGCGCCGCCAGAATCGTGCCGCCCGCCGCCAGCCAGAAGGCTTCCACCATTTTTCGCGAATAGGGGATTTCCAGTCGCAGAATGTCGTGATAGGTGAGCGTTCCATGGCGCAGCTTGCCCACCCATTCGGCATCGTGCGCCAGCAGCAGGTCCTCGTCGTCGGCCGGCTGGGGCTCTTGAAAATCCTCCGCCGTGGCGAAGCGCGTCCACAAAAAACGGTGGTGCAGCCACTTATATTTCTTGGACGGGAACACGTGGTCGCCCAGGTTTAAATCGTAGCCGTCCGAATAAATGAGCCGGAACGGAAGCAATACGCGGCCTCTTATGGTTCGGATTGCAGCGCGGTAACGACGGCCACGCTATAGATGTCTTCCGCCGAGCAGCCTCGCGACAGATCGTTGGCGGGCTTTGCCAAGCCCTGCGTAAACGGCCCGATCGCCATCGCGCCGCCCAACCGCTGCACCAGTTTATAACCGATGTTGGCCGCCGAAAGCGAGGGAAACACCAAAGTATTGGCGCGCCCCGCCACTTTGGACGAAGGCGCTTTCGATTTTCCCACCGCCAGGTCCACGGCGGCGTCGGCTTGCAGATCGCCATCCACGTTCAGATCGGGCGCGCGGGCCTGCAGAATTTTCATCGCCTCCACGACTTTGTCGACTTCTTCGCCTCGCCCGCTGCCTTTGGTCGAATACGTCAGGAGCGCTACCGCCGGTTCGGTGTGGATCAACACGCGCGTACTTTCCGCGGTCGCGATCGCAATATCCGCCAGTTGCGTGGCGGTCGGCTCCACCACGATGGCGCAATCCGCGAACGCCATCAACCCGTTGTGCCCGAGGGAAAAATCCCGCAGCGCCATGATGAAAACGCTGGACACCAGGCGCGCCCGCGGATGCGGCCCGATGGCGTGCAGCGCCGCCCGAATGGTGTCCGCCGTGCTGTTGGCCGCGCCGCCCACGAAACCGTCCGCGTCGCCCGCCCCCACCATCAGGCATCCGAAATACAGCGGCTTGCGGGCCACTTCGGCCGCTTCCATCTGCGTGATTCCCTTGGCGCGACGCCGCTCGTAATACAATGCCGCGTATTTGCCCAGCGCCGGCGAGTTGGCCGGATCCACAAACGTCACGCCCTCCGGCGCATTGGCCGGCTTGGCGCCCAGCAACACCGGCCGCGCCGTTCCTTCCCGCGCCAGCCGCGCCGCCGCCTCGAGAACGCGCGCGTCTCCCCCCTCGGGAAACACAATCGTCTTTTTCAGTTTGCGGGCTCGCTCCACGAGCCCCGCCATGAATTGTTTCGCGGATTCCGGAATCGCGGGCATCATTGGGAATCTAAGAGTCTAACGCATATCGAGACAGTCATTTCACCGTGCCGCGGTGAACCGACACTGCTTCAGTCCCCTAAAAACTTCCCGATCGGCCGCAGCCCCTTGACGTTGTCGCACACCGCTTTTAGCCCGGCGGTCAGGGGAATCGCCAGCAGCAGGCCCGGGGCGTCCCACAAAAAACCCCACAGCATCAATGAGAACGTCACCACCAGGGGATTCAAATGCACGCGCGAACCCACGAACTTCGGATACAGCAGATTCATCGCCGTCAGATGCAGCACCGCCACCGAAACCAGCACCAGCACGTACACCGAAACCGTGTTTAAGGCCAGCGCCGAAAACAGCGGCGGCACCAGCGCCAGCGGCAGCCCCACGTAGGGCACCAGGCTGAAGAATCCGCTGAGCGGTCCCACCAGCAGCGGATAGGGAATGTGAATCGCCCAGAACACCAATGAGCTGGCCATCGCCAGCATCAGCCCCAGCAGAAAATTCCCCACCACGAACGCCCGCACCATGTCCGCGATGCCCTGCAAGCTGCGCGTCGCCACCATGCGGTCCTCGCCGTGGAAGAATTGCAGGAAGCTGCGGTTGATATGGTCGCGCCAGCTCAGCATGAAGTACACCAGAAACGGAATGAACGACGCCATCAACAGGATCTGGTAAAACGAGCTGAGCCGCGACGAAATGAAATCGCCGATGGGCGTGCTCTCGTCGTGAATGCGCACTTCCGGAATCGCTCCCGGCGCCGCCGGCAAAGTGACGCTTCCCGGCGGCGGCGCCGCCACCACGGTCCGGCTCCTCTTGCTGACGGCTTTGGCCGCCGCCTTGGCGGCCTCCTCCTGCTGCGCCCGCAGTTGCTCTTCCTGCCGCTGCCGGGCCGGAACTAACGCCTTGTAGGTGTCCTCTTCGGCGTTAGCCACCTTTTGGTGAATCGCATCCACCAGGTCGCCGATGCGCTCCCCGTACTTCGGCATATCGGTGTACATGGCCGCCAGTTGGGTGTACGCCCCCATGCCGATTACGTACAAAAACAGCAGCGCGATGGTGCACACCACAAACGCCGCCATGCTGCGCGGAAATCGCAGCCGCATCAGCAGCGCCACGAACGGCTCCAGAATGAACGCAATCGTCACCGCTACGATCGACGTGATGAAAAACACGCGCCCGAAGTACAAAACCGCGATGATCACTCCCATTGCCACGATGGGCAATGCCATTTGCCGCGCGTCCTGTACCGCTTTGGCGGTGCTGCTGATGGGCTTGGTTATAAGAGCCACGGCGCACCCTAAGACCCTTGCCTCGAATGTAGCATGCCGCCGTCTATAATGAAATTGATTGAATTCCGCCCCGCGCCGCATCCTCGCCCTGGACCTCGGCAAGAAACGCATCGGCCTCGCTATCAGCGATCCCCTCGGCATCACCGCGCAAGGTCTCCCCAATCTCAACCGCACCAATAAACGCGCCGACCTGGCCGAGCTCGGACGCCTGGCCCGGGAGCGCGAAGTCGGCCTCATCCTGATGGGCAATCCCATCAATATGCGAGGCTCCGAAGGCCGCCAGTCCGCCTGGGTGCGCGAATTCGCCGCGGCCCTGGAATCCCGCACCGGCCTGCCCGTCAAACTCTGGGACGAACGCCTCACCAGCGTGGAAGCCGGCCGCGTGCTCCGCGCGAGCGGCATCAGCATCGAAAAACGCGCCGCCGCCGTGGATCGCCTCTCCGCCGTCATTCTTCTGCAGAGCTACCTGGATTCCCTATGAGGTTCCTTCGCGCCATCGCTTTCCTCGTGCTGCTCGCGCTCTGCGCCGGCGGCTACGCCGTCTATCGCCTGTCGCGCCCCTACCAGGGCTTTTCCGGCGAAACTTTCGTGGAATTCCCGCGCGGCACTTCCACCGGGAGCATGGCCGAGATGCTGGTCCGCGCGGGAGTGGTGCGCAGCCGCTGGGACTTTTTGCTGGCCCGCGGCGCCGCGCGCGGCCGCATCCTGCAAGCCGGCGAATACCGCTTCCACACTCCCGCTTCTCCCCTGGAAGTGGTGGACCGCATCGCCCGCGGCGACGTCTTCTATTACACCCTGCTGGTTCCCGAAGGCCGCAACCTCTTCGATATCGCCGCCGCCCTCGAGCAGCTCGGCCTGTTTCCCGCCTCCCAATTCGTGGCCGCCGCGCGCAATCCCGCGCTCATCCGCGATCTCGACCCCCGGGCGCCATCCCTCGAAGGCTATCTCTTCCCCAATACCTATAAGCTCAGCCGCCGCGCCACGCCCGAATCCATTTGCCGCATGATGACCGCCCGCTTCCGCGACGCCTGGCGCTCGCTCTCCACCACCGCCAACCCGCACGACACCGTCACGCTCGCTTCGCTGGTCGAAAAGGAAGGCAAGCTGCCGGACGAGCGCCCGCTCATCGCCGCGGTCTTCGAAAATCGCCTGCGCATCGGCATGAAACTGGATTGCGACCCCACCACCATCTACGCCGCCCTGCTGGAACATCGCTATCGCGGCGCCATCTACCGCTCCGACCTGGAGAGAGACAACCCCTACAACACCTATCGCCGCGCCGGCCTGCCGCCCGGTCCCATCGCCAACCCCGGCCTGGCGTCCCTCGCCGCCGTTCTGCACCCCGCCCAATCGCCGGCGCTGTATTTCGTGTTGCGCCCGGATGGCTCCGGCGCCCACCAGTTCTCCAATACCATCCAAGACCAGGACGCCGCCGTCGCCAGGTACCGCCGTGCCTCCCAGAGATAAATCCGTCAAGCGCCAACTGCGCGAGTATCTGGAATCCGCCCGGCCGCCCGCCATCACCCAAGCCGTCTGGCGCGACCTGTCGCGGCGGCTTGCCCCGGTTTCGGAAAGCTACCTGCGCGACCTTCTGCGCGCCACCGGCCTGCCCTTCGATCAACCTTACGCCGGCATCCGCCAGCACACCTTCGAAGAACTGGAGCAGAGCCTGCGCGAGATGCTCCGCGTCTATGCGGAAGCCGCCGCCGCGGGGGATCGCGATGGCGCCCGCTATTGCCGCCGCCAGGTCATCGCGGCTAAGGACCGCGCCAAATTCCTGGCGCGCAAAATTCCCGAAAAAGAAGAGATGGTCCGGTGGATGCTCGTGTGGCTGGAAAACCCCGAAGTTTTCCCGCATTGGGTGGACGCGCGGCGTAGGACAGGCCTCCCGGCCTGTCCCCCTACTTGTCGTGATTGTTGAACCGGTATCCCAGAATCGCCTTGATCAGCAGATGGTCGGTCGCCTGCGTGACCCCCACCCCCACGCCGAAGTTGAATTCCCAGTTCTTCCCGAAATCCACATCCACCGCCGGCACGAACTGCTGTTCCTGATCGGGCAGCGGGTCCCAACTGATCACCGGACCGTACGCGCCGTAATACTCCATCCCGAACGCCACCTTTTTGGTGATGTCGTAGCTGAATTTTACGTTGGGCGAAAACTCCAGGCCGCGGTGCGCCTCCGGCCCGTGGAACGATTTGTCGATGCAAGGGTTCAACGCCCAATACCACCGCCCCATCTTTTTATCGACAATCGGCCGGATTTCCCACGTCCACGTGTCGCCCGAAAAAATCGGCCGCTGATAGCCGATCTCCGTCGAAAGGCTCAGCCCCACCGGCAGATGGTAGCTCTCCGGAACCGCGACGCGCGGCCGGATATGCGTCCCCACCCACTCCCACGATCCGTCCGGCTGAATGCTGGTGAACTGGTAGAACCCCAGCTCGAACCAGTCGTCGAACCCGTGCGTGATCTCCAGCGTCTCGTGCTCCGCATGGTAGGTCGGCAGAACGCCGTCGAGGGTCTGCCTTTGCCCTTCCGCCGTGAAGTTGCTGTGCAGTTCCACCATTGTGACCCGCGGCGCAACCAGGTCCGACCCGTAAACCTGCACTTCGTAATTTCCCTGGGCGGGCGTGGCTCCCGCGAAACACCCCAGCGCGATGGTGACGAGGATGAAAGAGCGCAAGCATCCAATTTACAGCAACTCCGCCGGGCGCGGGCGGCGCGATCGGGTAAAGTAACGGAATGAGCGAGGACGTCACACCCCCCTATCTCTTCGTCTATGGCACGCTGCGCGCTGGCGCCGCTACCGAATGGTCGAAATTCCTGACGGCGAAATCCCGCTTCATAGGCTTCGGCCGCGCGCGCGGCACGCTGTTCCACCTGGGGCGCTATCCGGGCATGACGGTGGGCGGCGAAGGCGTCGCGTGGGTCGCCGGCGAAGTCTATCTGCTGGACGACCCCCGTTCGGCGCTGCCTCTTCTGGATGCCTATGAAGGATGCGAATTCGAACGCCGGGTTGTGACCGTGTGGCTCGACGATGGCTCCCAACTCGAGGCCTTCACTTACCTCTACTGCCTGGCAACCGAGGGCCGGCCGCAGGCAGAGGCTCCCGCTGAAGCTTACGCCGCCCCGCTCACATCATGGCTACCGGAGGCGCCGGCTCGTTGGGGTCGCCCGCATTGCGCAGAGGGACCTTCACCAGCACAAACGCGATCAGCGCCATCACCACAACCCCCGTCAGATACGAGGGGTCTTTGAAGATTACAGGGAGCGGCCAGTCCTGGAAATTAAACGTCGCGGTGACGAGCCCCGCCAGCGCCTCTCCCGCGATCAGCCCCGACGCCACCAGCACCCCCACGTTCTCGACGCGCGCCCGCTGCGCTTCGTTGTAACCGGCGCGGTCGCGCATCGTGTCGGTCACCCAGCGAATCATGCCGCCCACGAAAATCGCCGACGTCGTGGCGATCGGCAGGTACATCCCAATCGCCACCAGCATGGGGCTCTTCACGCGGAACATAATCATCGCGATGCCCATCAAAATGCCCGCGACCACCAGCGGCCAGGCCATGTCGCCGCCCACGATTCCCTGCGCCAGCGACGCCATCAGCCCCGCCTGCGGCGCGGAAAGCGCTTTGTCGCCGAACCCGATCCCGCCTTTGTTGATGTTGCCCTGCGCCAGAATCATCAGCGGGAAATACATCACCACGCTGGCCACCACCACCGCGATCAATTCCGCGATCTGAATCTTTTTGGGCGTGCCGCCCAGGAACCAGCCGACTTTGAAATCCTGCAGCAGCTCGCCCGCGACCGCGCTCGATACGCACACCACCGCCGCCACTCCCAGCACGGCGACCACCCCGCTCATTCCCGAAACCCCCATCGTCACCATCAGCAGCGCCGCGATCACCAGGGTGGAAAGCGTCAACCCCGAAATGGGATTGTTGGAAGACCCGATCACCCCCACCAGGTAACCCGATACCGTGGCGAAGAAGAAACCCACGATCAGCATCACCAGCGCCGCCGCGACGCCTCCGGAGACCAGCCCCGAAAGGTACACGTACAAAACGCACATCGCGAGGAACGTGCAGCCGATCAGCGCGAACACCACCTTCGAGCTCATGTACCGCTCGGTGCGCCCTACGCTCTCCTGCTCGACGGCGCTCCCGCGCAGCTCGGAGAACGCCTTGCCCAGCCCCGCCATCAGGTTCTTGCGCATGCGAAACAGCGTGTAGCACGTCCCCACCATCATGCCGCCCACCGCGATGGGCCGCACGATGTAACGCCACACCGCGTAAGCCAGGTCCAGCCAGCCCTTGTCCGCGTTCGCTCCGGGCGGGAGAAATGTTTGCAACTGCGGCCCCAGGAAGAAAATCAGGAGCGGAATCAAAAGGCCCCACGCAATCACGCTGCCCGAAAAATTCAGCGCCGCCAGCTCCGGCCCGATGATGTATCCCACCCCGATGTATGCCGGGCTCACGGTGGGCGCGGCGCACGTGGAAACGCCGCCCGCGCCCAGCACGTGCGTGGTTCCCATGCCGCCCAGCCGCAGCTTGCTGGCCCCCGCCGTTCCCACGCGGAAGAAAAAGTCGTGATCGGGCGCGAACAGGTTGAACGCTCCCGCCACGAACGTGGCCGCGCCGAACGCCATGTTATAGAACAGGTATTTGGCCGCTTTCGCGCCGACCTGTCCGGCTTTGTGGATTTCCGCCGCCGCTACCGATTCGGGGAACGGCAGCTCCGGGTCTTCCACCATCACGCGCCGGATGAGCGAAACGAACAGCACTCCCAGCACCGATCCCACCAGCATCAGGGCGGTCGATTTTCCGTAGGTCGGGTCCTTCGCCAGCGCCCACATGCTGTCCCAGAATCCCAGCCCTTTGGGAATCACCGGCGCCATCCACGCATGCACCATGAAGAACGCCGGCAGCGTGAACACCGCGCCCGCCGCCACCGCTTCGCCGATCGAGCCGGCCGTTCGCGCGATGTTCTCTTCCAGGATGCTGCCCTTGCCCAGGCGCAGCACCGCCATCCCGATCACCGCCGCCGGATAGGTCGCCGCGATGGTCTGGCCCGCGCGCAACCCCAGGTAGGCGTTGGCCGCTCCCAGCACCACCGTCATCACCAGCCCCAGCGCCAGCGCGCGGCCGGTGAATTCTTTCATCTGCAGCGTTTCCGGCACAAACGGCCGGTGACGCCGGCCGGGGTCGCTAGGAGGCGTCATTGCAGTTTGCTCCTCACCTTCTCGCTGAGCGCTTTGCCGTCCACCGTTTTGCCTGGCAGCTTCGCCTGTGTAGCTTTCATCACCACCCCCATCTGTTTAAGCGAGGTCACGCCGGTTTCCGCCAGCGCGGCCGCGATGGCCGCGTCGATTTCGGCATCCGTCGCCCCCGCCGGCAGGTAGCTTTCGATCAGCGCGCGC
>Ga0181521_10004289_pt1 | contig 16356 bp, 14 predicted proteins | sample PEATcosm2014_Bin_32_FD_119764 | JGI IMG/M metagenome (GOLD analysis project Ga0181521, IMG submission 119764) | Peatland microbial communities from MTU Mesocosm Facility, Houghton, MI, USA - PEATcosm2014_Bin02_60_metaG | ecosystem: Environmental > Terrestrial > Soil > Wetlands > Peat | place... | reverse complement strand
TGGAACAGATGACGCCGGGACAACAACTCGACTATCTTCGCGGGGACCGCGCAAGTTTACCGAGTGAATGCATCGAGATCGCAATAGAGAGACTCGGGGAAGCGCGTTATGCTCCCGCCGCAGACATCTTGACCTCGTATCTCGACTTCAAAGTTGCCGGGAAAAACCCTCCTGGGCAGAACTACGTCATCCGCGTCCAATGGCCATTGGGGGACGAATACCCGGCAGCCCTCGCGTTGTTCCGTATCAAGCTGCCAGCGGCTGACAGTCTCGTGCACGCGATTGGAGACGCATCCTCGTTAGACATCGTGCGGGTGAACGCGGCTGAAGTACTTTTGGCCATGAACAGCGCAGATATGTCCAGGGCAGTAGCGGCCTTGGTTGTCGCGAGCAAAGGTGCGTCAGACGCGGCCACCGCCGGCCGGCTGTGGGAAGCGGCGATATCCCTTTCGCGAAAATGTCCCGGTCCGGAGCTTCGCAGCAGGTGTGAGTCCGCTCTCAATTGAGGCGATCCATCGGAACGCGCCGTTCCCCCGCGCGATCATGCTTTCTGTCGGATGCCTGGACAGACGCGCCACATTCGTGAAGTGCTGAGCAAATGAAGGCACCGCGGCAGGCGCACAGCCATCGGCTGGATGCAGGGCTGTCATTCAGCACGCGGGCCGGGCCTGACTGCGGGCAGCGCGAATTATGCTTCCGCAGCCAGCATCATGCAAGGCGTCACCGTGAGCCAGGCGGCGCAGACGATCACATTTGTCCGGTTAGGTGGCGTCACTTACCCTATCAGCACCCTTCATGATCGGCGCCACGACCTCCTCGGGACTGACCGTGGGGGTTCCACGCGAATCCAGAATTTCGATCCCGCTGACCCTGACGATTGTTCGACAATGCGTTCTCGTCTGCTTTTGTTCGAAATCGGTCAATTTCGAATTGACCTGCGATTCGGAACCGGCGACGGGACCACGGTGATCCCCGATTCCGTTACCACCCTGCCCAGTGCCCGGTCCTCTTCCGCATCGAAGCCGACCCGGCTGTTCTCCGGCAACACCACATCTTCACCGAGGATGGCCCGGCGAATCCGGCTGTATCTCCCTATCATCGCGCGCGGCAGCAGAATGGACTCGTCGATTTCGCAATAACTGTTGACTCTTACAAACGGGGACAATATGCTGCGGTTGACACGGCCGCCGGAAATGATGCAGCCCGGCGAAACGATGGAGTCCACCGCCAGCCCCATCCGCTGGCCTTCCTGCGCGAAAACGAATTTGGCCGGCGGCGCCTGGATCGCCCGCGTGCGAATGGGCCAGCGCTCGTCATACAGATTGAATTCGGGGGAAACGGCCACTAGATCCATGTTGGCCTCGTAGTACGCGTCCAGGGTGCCGACATCGCGCCAGTAGAGCGAGGCCTTTCGGTTGACATCGTCCTGATTCAAATCGTGGAAATCCCAAGCCACCACGCGCCGCCGCTCAAGGCAGTGCGGCAACACGTCTTTGCCGAAGTCATGCGAGGACGCGGGATCGGCGGCGTCGGCGATGAGCTCGTCGATCAATACCTGCCTTTTGAAGATGTAAATCCCCATCGAGGCGCTGATCTTCGACGGATCGAACTGCGAACGAGCCGGCTTGCCGTGCCGGGGCTTTTCTTCAAAGCCCCTGATCCTGTAATCCGGGTCGATCTGAGCAACACCGAAGCGTCGCGCTTCGCGCGGATCCATCCGGATGGTGGCGATGGTGATGTCCGCCCCTTTCGACTCATGCCAGGACAGCATGTCCCGATAGTTCATTTTGTAAATATGGTCGGCGGACAGCACCAATACCTCGTCGGGCGCTTCGGTGAGGATGCTCTGCAGGTTCTGATAGACAGCGTCCGCCGTGCCCTGGTACCACTCTTCGCTGACCCGTTTCATCGGGGGCAGGATCTCGATGAACTCCCCCCTCTCGGATGAGAAAATGTGCCAACCGTCACGGATATGTCTGTTTAGTTCCAGTGACTTGTATTGTGTTAGGATGAAGATTCTGCGGATGTCGGAGTTCACGCAGTTAGACAGCGTGAAATCGATAATGCGGTAGACGCCACCGAACGGAACTCCTGGTTTCGCGGTATCACGGGTCAGAGGATTAAGCCGTTCGCCCGCTCCTCCAGCCAGCAATATCGCGAGAATATTAGCCATAAACAGGGGTTTTGGCAAAGCTGGTCAGCAATGCCGGTTGGGTTTCTCGATGCGCCGCAAAGAGTTTATGGGCTTGCTTTGAATCAAGCTCATATGATATCAGTACCTTGGCGGATAACAGCCGAAGTTTAATATGCGGCTGGTTTGCCGGGGTTCAATCTGTGATCGGTTTGGAGGTGTAGCAAGTTTTGGCTGAAGTGAGACTCCAGGACGGTGAAACCCTGGAAAACGCCCTCAGGCGCTTCAAACGCAAAGTGCAGCAGGAAGACATCATCAAAGAGGTCAAACGCCACTCTTTCTATTTGAAGCCGGGCGAGAAATTGCGGGTCAAGCAGGCATTGGCACGCAAACGGAACCGGAAGAAAAGTCGCCGGGAAATTGAATGAGCGCGCAGTCCGCCGCTCTCGGTTCATCCTAACGGCGCATAACCACGCGGAGCGATTGGCAGGCGCTCCGCTTCATTCCTCAGGATGGTGCCATGCCGGAATTTCAGGATCGGGTTTTAAAATGTATGGATTGCGGTACGGACTTCGTCTTTACCGCCGGTGAACAGCAGTTCTATCACGAGAAGGATTTCAAGAACGAACCCAAGCGCTGCAAAGCCTGCAAGGTCAAGCGGCAAAATTCTCCTTCTGAACGGGGCGTGCCTCCTGGACGCATTGAAACTTCAGCCATTTGCTCCCAATGCGGACGTGAAACCACGGTGCCCTTCCGGCCCACGCAGGGGCGTCCCGTCTTCTGCCGGGAATGCTTCCAAACCCGCAAAGCCACAGGAGCCACGGCGGGCTGACCGGCTGTGGCCGATTCCGGTACCACTGTTGGGGAAGGCGCGGCGCCACGGGCGGAATCCAGTTCCGGCCATTCACTATTTCCCCGTTCCGCACCCCAAAGCGCCATGGATCTGACCAAGCACTCCGTGACCGGGCAGTCCCGGACCGAATCGGCCCTGACCGAACCGGACATCGATCGCCTGCGCCTCAAACTGCGCTACAAAGTTCTGTACCATGTAGGCCGCGGCTGCGCCGACGTGGACGATCTCGTGCAGGAGAGTCTGGCGCGGTTTTTCCGGGCCGAGCAACGGCAGTCGATCCGCAATACGGAGGAATTCGGGGCTTTCCTGAACGGCGTTTGCCGCAACGTCATTCTGGAATATCGCCGCCGGATCAGGCGCGAACCGGCCATCGATCCGGACGTACCGATCCCCGACACGGGCGTCAGGCCCGAGGCCGAAATCCTCGAAATGCGCGACGCCATCGATAGCGGCTTGAAAGAATTGGCCGAGAGGGACCGCGGCATCCTGCGTGCGCTCTATCTCGAGGGCCGCGAGAAAGACGATATTTGCAGGGACTGGGGAATGAGCGACGCTCAATTCCGGGTAGTACTATTCCGGGCCAAAGAACGCTTTCGTCGTGTCTATGGACTGAAATGAAACGAAAAACTGCCGTTGAGCACTGAGTAAATGGAAGAACACATGGTTTGCAAAATGGAACCGGTAGAACGCGAGCAGGTGATCGCCAGGTACCTCTCGCGATCGCTCGATTCCGAAGCCGTCGAGGAATTCGAAGGCCACTATCTCGGCTGCGACGAATGCTTCGACGAAATGCGCGTCAGTGAGCGCCTCGCCGCCGATTTACGCGCATCCAATCTCGCCTGGAACCAAACGGACGGTGTTTCTGTCCTGCGATTCAAAGCCAACGCGGAACTAACCCATTCCGCGCACGAACTCGAGGAGCTTCGCAAGGAAGTCCTCGAGCAGAGCGACTCCAGGGTCATTATCGACCTGTCCCGTGTGACGCGGATAGACAGTGCCGGTTTGGGGCAATTGATGAGCTGCTACTCGCACCTGGTAAAAAACCGCGGAGCCCTCAAAATAATGAACCCCGCGCCCGAAATCGAGAAGCTGCTCGTTATGACCGGACTCAACACCCTCATCCCTACCTTCCACAGCGAGCAGGAAGCCCTCAGCAGCTTCAAAAACTGACGCCTTAAAACGGCTTGTCGGTGTGAAAGTACTTCTTGTAGGCGCCGATCCAGTCCCTTGATATTTCCCGCTGCGCCGTTGCCAGATCCACCTGGCCCGCGCACACCAGTCCATGCAGCCGGTCTTCCAGCTCATCCTTCACGTGCGCATTCCAAACCGCTGAATACGGTTGGGGCCACAGATTGCGAATGCTGCTCGACCCACCCAGTTCCGGTGTGATCAGGTAATCCACCTCATAGGCGTTCGGACGCATGTCGTTGATGCCATACTCCCGGAACACCTGCCGCCTCAGCGAAACCGGCACAGTGTCTTCCTGCGTGCCGCGGCACACATCGTCGATGGTCACGTTCCGCGTTTCGCCCGGAGTCAGGCTGTTCTTCGGAATAGAGAGATCTCCCGTGCGCCGGGATGTGCCGCGTTCATAGACGGCGAATGCCGCGAGACACGCCACCATCAGAGACGCCGCAATGGAGACTCTGTGATCCGCAAACAACCATCCGTGGGTCTTCGATGCGGCGTGATTCTCCAACTGGGCTCGAAGCAGTGCCCTCGGTCCGGCCGGCGGAGTCAGCTGCGCGTCCAGACTGTCGCGGTAATAATGTACAAAATCCGCGACGGTGCCTTCGATCTCAGCCATTCGCGACCGGCAGGACCGGCACGCTTCCAGGTGTTTCTTTGCTTCATGTTCCCTGGCCTCGTGTGCTCCCGATCCGAGTTCGCCATCCACCAGCAGAATAATGTCGCGATCGGTCAAATGATCACTGCGCATGAGACCTCCTGCATTCGTCGGCCCGGCTCAGGCGCGACAACGATTTCTCGATCGAGTTCGCCACCGCGCCCAAAGAGATTCCCAGCACTTCGGCTATTTCCCGGTATCGAAGACCCTCGGCGCGAAGCGAAAGGCACCACCGATCCAGCTCCGGCAGCGCCTGGACCACCGCAAGCAGCCGATTCCGCCTCTGCAAGTCCGCCGCCTGCTCTTCCGGATCCGGCGCGGAATCCGTTTGCGCTTCCGCGGCAGCCGGCGACTGCCTCTGTGCCTTCATGCGATTCTTTAAGGCCAGATTGTGCGCGACCTTGAAGAGCCACCCCTGCAGATTCGCGCGCGATTTCCCCCGGCGCAAGTGCTGGAAGAGCGACAGAAAGACTTCCTGCACGATCTCCTCCGCATCCGGCGCCGCGATTCGAAACGACAACAGATACCGCAGCAGCGGATTCCGCAGCTGTTCGAACATTGCCACGACTTCTTCTTCGAGCGTGGAAGCCGCACAGGCACAAGTCCGTTGTGCGGCCAACTCCTCGGCCGGCCGGGACCCGGTTGCCGTTGAAGTGACAACAGGGAGGCTGATCGCCGCATCCGGGTTGCTTGCCATCGGTACTGAATATCCTTTTTACCATTTGGCACTTCATATTTTCAGAACTTGATGCGCAGTTCGACCCAAGCTCTCCGCGGTGCTCCGGGGGTAAAAAAAGTCGCGCTTTGCACCGGGTAACTGCCTGCCTGGGGCCCGGTGGTGTAGGCCGGAAACGGTTGCGCCTGGATCGTACCCTGGCTGGTCTCTCCCGCATTCACGAGTTGCGCCGCCGTGTAGTAGTGGTGGTTGAGCAGATTGTCGATCTGAACGGCGAGCTGGAGCCGTTTCGTCAGGTCGTAATGCGCCCGAAAGTTGGCGATCGCATAACCGGGTGAAACGCCTGGTCCGAGGTAGTAGACTCCATCGGCTTTGTACGCATTGTTCTCGTTCCCGCGCGCGTAGGAGCTCGACACGGTTACCTCACTGAGGTCGAAAACAAGTTTCTTCGTGGCCTGAAAGTCCGCGAAAGCCTTCCCGCTTTGCTTCGGAATCAACGGAATTCGATTGCCGGGGTGGATGTAAATGTTGCCGTCCAGCCCTGGATATCCGGATAACGCCGTGTCGCTGGTGCTGTTCGCCGAGCCGTCGACGGTCTCGCTGCTCTGGTACGTTGCCTGAAGAAACGTGTAATCGAGGCCCCAGCTGACACGCCCGATGCGCCCGGCGACATCGGCATCGAACCCTTCTCGCCGGGTCCTGGCAAAATTCCGGAAGTAGCCGGTGCCGGTCTGCACCGACGAGACGAAAAGGATATCGTTGCGGTTTTCGCCCCGGAACGCGCCCGCATTCCAGCTCAGATTGTGAATGAAGGAAAGCTCCGGCTTGCCGCGCAGACCGGCCTCCCATGTACCCGTGACCACCTGCTGAAGCGGCGGGTCGCTGGCCAGCGCGTTAGGCAGGCTGCAGGGATTGTTCGGATCGGCGCAACCGAGTTCAATGGCTGTCGGGGCGCGGCTGCCCTGTGTGTAGCTTGCATAGGCATTCAGCGTGGAGATCGGGCTCCAGGTGAACCCGACGGCGGGATTGAATCGGGCAAATACATAATCGCCATCGAGCGATCCGGGCCCGGCTATGGGGTTGATCCGGTCCCTGTCCTCGACGGTAAGCCGGTTATAGCGCCCGGAGACCGTCAGATTCACGGCCCTGGCGAGAGTGAGCGTGTCCGTGAAGTAGAGGCTCCAGTTGGGAGTGAGGCCGTGGAGGTTGACGCGTGAATCGATGCCTGTCGATCCATCCTGCCATGCGGGGACGCTGGTGATGGTGTAGTTGGGATTGAGATAACCGTACCCCGTGTTCTGTGTGTAATCGATGCTTCCACGATCGGCGGACGCTCCGGCTGTGAACTGATTCCTGGCGGGCTTTTTACCTGTAGAGCCGGAGGAGGCGATCCACGTAAATTGGCCGGAAAATCCGAACTCGTTCTGCACTTCTTTCGAGTAGATGGTGACGCCATCGCAGGTCTGGTCCGGATCGCCCAACTGCAGCGTTTCCGCGATGCAGCTCCACTTCGGAAACGGCGTGTTTGCGGCATTGGCGCCGCTGGTGGGGAAGCCTGTATAACCAGCCGCGCTGAGCACCGCTTGTTCCTGCGCCGTGGGCTGGTAGATCGACTGATTGAGTGCGTCGGTGTTGATGTTGGCATTGATTCCTTCCGTGCGGATGTCGCGGAACCATGCGTTACCGGAAAAGGTCAGCGTGTCGCTGAAGGTATGCCTGACGATGAAATTGAAGGAAGGAGAGCGGTCGGCCGTGCTGTCGGGGATCGAATAGACGCTCGAATAGTCGCGTTGGAGCAGGCGGTAATCCTGCAGCCCGTTCCCGAGCAGCGTGTTATAGGCGTAGGACATGGTCAGCGCAAGGTCGGTCTTGTCCGTTCGCCAACCGAGCCGGGCGAACCCCTGGCGGACGTCCGAGGGCGAATCGACGCGCCATCCCGATTCGTGGAAGGCGTTCGCGGCGAGGAAATAATTGAACCCGGTCGCCTTACCGCCGCCATACTCAGCCTGCACCGCCTTACGCCCGCTGCTGCCATACGTCAGGGATCCGGCGAGGCCCGGGCTGCCGATACCATCCTTCGTCTGGACCGACAGCGCGCCTCCCAAAGTATTCAGTCCGAACAGCGGATCCGATCCCGGCACCAGTGTGATCTCCGAGATCGCATTCCTGGGGATCAGATCCCAACTCACCACGTCGCCGAAAGGCTGATTTTGGCGCACGCCGTCCAGATAGACCGACACACCTTCCGGCGTTCCGAGCAGCGGAGAAGCCGTGTAGCCCCGGAAATTCACGTCGGGCTGGTAAGGGTTCCCCTGCATTTCATTCAGGTACACGCCGTTCAGCCGCCGGTTCATGAAATCCGGGAGATCGAGCGCGCCGCTCTTCTCGATATCGGCCTGAGTCGCCGACTGTATCGGAAGCGCGATCTGATCCGCTGAGAGATCGACTCCCGGCAGCGGCATCGTGTCGACCACATCCACTTTGCTTTGCGGCGCCTGCGCGAGCGGCATTTTCACCGTAACCACGACAGGCTTCGCCGACTGCACATCGACCGGAAGAGTTTGAGTGACGAAACCACCCCGCGTAACCGTGAGCCGGTAACTGCCATACGGCACTCCCTCAAAGGTGTACGCACCCTGTGAATCTGTCCGAAAGGCGCGATCCACGCCAGGCGCAACGCTCTTCAACCGGCCCGACGCTTCCATGGGCGCGCCGGTCGGATCTGCTGCCTGAACCCCGATCTCGCCAACGGGAACCTGTCCCCGCAGAGCGAAGCCCATCGCAACCGTAAAGCACAAGAGATTCCTGCCGGCCCGGTTCATGAGGTTCAATATGGATATCCCTTGCGGGCGCAAACTGTTCAGTGTTTATTCGATAAATTTACTCATGCGCGTAAAATGGTCAAATCAGTGCCGGAGGAAACCCGGAAAAATGCTCCGCGGACAGCTTCGCGCGCCCTTCTGTGGTTGCCGCTCGCCGCATTTGCAGGCATCGTGGGGTTTCAGATCCTCGGGCCCGTTCCGGTAGGGCTGGCGAATAACCGCGACTTCGCCCGCATCCTCGGACCGCTGGAGTTGTGGCCCGCAGCGCCGTTCAGGGACGATCCGCGCGTCATCTTCAGGTATTTCGTAAACGATTATGCGGTGGCGTACCCGCGCTACGACCTTGGAGTGCCCAGTTCAGAATAGCTCGTTGCGGTTCTGGCGAAAAAAGCAGCAAGGATGATCCTCCCGTCCGGAACCTTCCAACTGCGGCTGATGGGTTTGATTCACGCCGCGATCCTGACCCTGGCTCTTTTCATCTTCCTGGATGCAATTCGAGCGCGCGCCTGGTGGCTTCGATTGGTTTGTGGTTTCCTGCTCGTGTTCATTTGGACGGATCTGCAATACGTCCAGCGGTTCAATACGGGATGGAGTCGAACGATATGGTTTACGACCCCGATCCTGCTTCTGGGAACCAGCGCCTGGATGCTCCTGAAGACTCCGCAGGATTACAGAGTAGCCCCGGCCTTTACTGTAGTTTTTTACAAGCTGGCCGTGCTTTCGCCGGACCCGAAAAGCATGTTGGCGGATTTCCACATGCCGGAAGGAGAGTTTCTGAAATATGTCGGCCATTACGCGTACGAGCCCGAAGTACCGATTGGCGACCCGCAGTTTCGGCGCTGGATACTCAGCCTGGTAACGCCCTCGAGCCTGGGATCGTATTACTGGCATCATCCGGACGTGATGAAGAAAGTGCTGCTGTTCGAACTCCGCAAGTTCGCGCCGGATCTCGTGGCTCCCTTCCATCTGGTCTGGCTGTTCGGACTGGCGATCGTCACGTCCGGCTTTTGCATCCTAAGCCCCAGGATCGCCAACTGGATTCCACTGTGGCCCGTCACACTGCTTTCCGCGCTTCTCGCGGTCTCGTCATTTATGTTTGCGTCGATGTCGGACGCGGTTGAAAACGCCCGGCATCTGGCCTTTTTTCAGGCGGCGACGGATCTGACGATTTTTTCCGTTGCAGTATCGGTCCTTCTGAGCATCGAGAATCGTCTGGGCGAACGAAAGCCCGATCGCGTTCGTTATCCTTCAATAGAGTGCCCGAATACGCCATTGAAACAGAGGGATTGACCAAGGTTTTCCGCGGCCCGTTCTCCGGCCGCGAGTTGCGCGCCGTCGACGACATCTCATTACGCGTGCCCATCGGGTCCACTTACGGACTGCTCGGGCCCAATGGCGCAGGCAAGACCACCTTCGTCAAGATGCTGCTGTCGTGTACACATCAGACCGCGGGCCGCGCCATGGCCTTCGGCCGCGATACGCGCGAACCCGAAGCCCGCCGCCCCATCGGCTATCTGCCGGAGAACCACCGGTTCCCCACCTACCTGACCGGGCACGACATGCTGGACTTCTACGGCGCCCTTTCCGGCATGGACGCGGCATCCCGGCGCAAACGCATCCCCGAGCTGCTCAATCTGGTGGGTCTTGACGAACGCGCGCACACCCTGCGCCTCGGCAAATATTCGAAAGGCATGCTGCAGCGGGTGGGCCTCGCCCAGGCCCTGATTCATTCCCCGAAGCTCCTCGTGCTCGATGAACCCGGCGACGGGGTCGATCCGGTGGGCCGTAAGCACATCCGGGACGTGCTGCAGGCGCTGGAACAGCAGGGAGTGACGATCTTTCTCAACTCCCATCTCCTTGGCGAAGTAGAGCTGTTCTGCCGCGAAGTGGCCATCATCCAGAGGGGCAAACTCGCGCTCAGCGGAACCGTGGAGGAACTGACCAGCGGCAGCGGTTACCGCATCGAAGGTCTCCATGTACCCGAGGCGCTCGAGTCGGAACTGCGCACGCGCGCACGCGCATTCACGTCGAACAACGGCTCGCTTCAACTGCTGTTCGCGACGCGCGGGGAAGCCAATCAGGCGATCGATCTGTTGCGCTCGAACGGCTGCGAAATCGAATCGCTGGGCCGGTCGCGAAGCACATTGGAAGAAGTTTTCATGAAAACCGTAGAGCCACAATGAATGGAGCGAGATCCAACGTGGGCCAGCGCTTCCGCCCTGCCGCCGGCCTTCTGGCCGGCGTTTCGAGGCGCGGACCAATGGGCGGGCGACGCCGAGCGGAAGCTCGGCGGCAGCGCGGAAGCGCCGGCCCCACAAGCCTGCTTGCGCCTTTCGAGGGAAAGTGATAGTGAATACGACGGCAGCCTTGATTCGAGACACATTCCGGGAAGCCTTCGCGCGCCGCATCTTCTGGGGCTTTTTCGCCTGCTGCAGCGCGCTCCTGCTCTTCCTGATGTTCATCATGCGCATCGACGTGGTCCAGGGAGCCATCGCCACCGTCACCATCTTCGGCCGCAACACCCAAAGTTCGGACGTCGAGGCCCTCGTGCAGCAGACGCAGAGCGTCATCGCCATGATCCTTTATTTCGCCGGCATGGCGCTGTCTGTATTCGCCTCGGCGGGGCTTGTGTCGGCCGTCTTCGAACCAGGGCGGATCGAGCTTCTGCTTTCCAAACCGGTCTCGCGCGCGCATTTGCTGCTCGGCCGGTATCTCGGCAACGTTCTGGTGGTGGCCGCGAATATTCTCTATCTTGTCGCCGGTTCCTGGATCGTCTTCGGCGTGAAGACCAGCATCTGGGGCGCCGGATTCCTCGTCTCGAGCCTTTGCACGATCTTCATTTTTTCGGTCCTGCTGGCCGTCCTGGTTCTGATCGGGGTGTTATGGGACAGTTCCGCCGTCGCCATAATGGTCACGTTTGCGATCATGATTATTACGCCGATTCTGGCGCAAAAGGCCACTATCGAGCGGCTGCTGAGCTCGGAATGGTCGCGTGTTGTCGTGCGAGTCCTTTACTACGTGCTGCCGAAGACGTCGGACGTGAGCGTGATTATCAGACATCTGATCCTGAACCAGCCGGTGGAGAGCTGGATGCCGGTATGGTCCACGGCTCTCTTCGGCGCGGTGGTGCTGGGCCTCGGTCTCTGGCGCTTCCAGCGAAGGAGTTTTTGATGCGGCGCGAGTTGCTGGTCTTTGTTGCGTTCACCTCAGCCGTCTTCGCGCAACCCCGCATCGACAACGTGCTGGGGCGAATGGTCCCGCCCGGCGCAACCAGTCTGGTCGGCGGCCACATGGACCAGATCAGGCAAACCGAAATCTATAAGAGAATGCTGGCTGCTCAAAGCCTGGGCCAGTTGGACCAGTTCGCGAGCGACACCGGCTTCGATCCCCGCCGGGACGTCCGGGAGCTTCTCTATGCCACTGGTCCACAGGGCAGCGTCATGCTCGCGCGCGGCACATTCCTCAATACCATCAGCCATCTCAACTCCGCTGCGTTGAAAAACGTGACGAAGACCCGGCACGGGAAGTACGACATCTGGGGACAAGGCGGGAACGGCTTCTGCATCCTGGACTCCACCCTGGCCGCCGCGGGCGAGATTCCCGCTCTCGAAGCCGCGCTCGATGAATGGACCTCAGGGACCCACACCGCCGCGCAGCCGCTCCTCGCGCGCGTGGCCGGTATCAATCCGCAGAGCCAGCTTTGGGGAATTTCGATCGGCACGGGAAATTTCCTCGCCGACCACCCGCCCGCCGCCAATTCCGGCCTCGATTTCTCGAAGATCTTCAGCAGCCTCCATGACTACTGGTTTCAGGCCGATTTCAGCGCCGGCATCCGTGCCGAGGTGCACGGAACGGCCGGGACTGAAAAGGAAGCCATGGGCCTGCGCGACGCCGTCCGCGGCCTCGTCGGGCTGGGCCGTCTGAACGTGCCCGAAAATCAGCCGGAACTGCTGAAGGTCTGGGACGCAATCACGGTCGACCAGCAGGGCCGCTCGATCTCACTCCACGCCGACATCGCGCAGGACCTCATCGACAGAATGGTGCAGATGCTGAACGCGGTGCCTGCCGGCCCGCGCCAGATTCTGTAAGCAGCAATGTGGGGCGGCCCTTCCAGGCTGCGGATCCGCTGACCGCAGGTAGGCATATGGCGCTTGAAGTGCAGGCGAACAGGTTTCGCTGAGACCGTGCGGCGCGAATTGCCGCTCGCGGGAGGTCCGGAACGTAAGGCAGGCCGCGGCGGATGAAAGAGACCGGGAGGTTTCGATGAAGAAGCGGCTGGTGCCTGCGGCGCTGCTCGCCGTGATAGCGTGCTGCACCGCGTCCGGCCAGACCTACACCATATCGACATTCGCGGGCGGGGGAATACCGACAAATATTCCGGGAAAGTCCGCATACCTGGCCAACCCGGTCAGCATTGCGCTGGACGCAAAAGGCACTGCGTATTTCGTGACCGCAAACATTGTCCTGCGCCTGGATGCCACAACCGGTCTCATGACTCTGGTAGCGGGGAACGGGGTGGCGGGCTTCAGCGGCGACAACGGTCTGGCCACCAGCGCTCAGTTGAACCAGCCTCATGGCCTCGCGGTGGACTCCGCCGGCAACCTGTACATCGCCGACAGCGGTAACGGGCGAGTCCGCAAAGTCTCGAACGGGGTGATCACCACGGTCGCGGGAGGGGGAACAGGCCCGGGCATCGGCGACGGAGGCCCGGCCACCAGCGCCCCCAAAATGGGCGTCGAGGGCGTCGCGGTGGACTCCTCGGGGAATTTGTACATCGCCGACGCCGGTGACAACCGCATCCGCAAAGTCTCGAACGGGGTGATTACCACGGTGGCAGGAAGCGGACCAACTGGACCGTCAGCAGGGAGCAGTGGTGGCTTCAGCGGCGACGGGGGCCCGGCCACCAGCGCACAGTTGTTTGATCCGTCCGACGTTGCCGTGGATTCCGCCGGCAACCTGTACATCGCCGATACCTATAACGACCGCATCCGCATGGTCTCGAACGGAGTGATCACGACCATCGCGGGAACCGGAGTCCCGGGCTTCAGCGGCGACGGCGGCCCGGCTTCCAGTGCCCAGATCGGCTATTTCCCCCAGGATGTTGCCGTGGACTCCGCCGGCAACGTATACATCCCCGACAACGGTCGCATCCGCATGATCTCGAACGGGGTGATCAACACAATCGCAGGAGGGGGAACAGGCCCGGGCATCGGCGACAACGGTCCGGCCACCAGCGCTGAGTTGGAGCCAGATGGCGTCGCGGTGGACTCTGCCGGCAATTTGATCATCGCCGACGGGAACAAAGACCGCATCCGCAAGGTCTCGAATGGGGTTATCACCACCGTAGCGGGAGGCGGGCCAGAAAGCCCCGGCTTTGGCGACAACGGCCCGGCTACCAGTGCCCAATTGGGCGATCTCCTCCACGGAGCCCCCGACTACGTCGCCATAGACTCTGCCGCCAACCTCTACCTCAACGACACCAACCGCGTCCGCAAGGTCTCGAACGGGGTGATCACGACCATCGCGGGAACCGGAGTTCCAGGCTTCAGCGGCGACGGCGGCCCGGCTATCGGCGCGCAGTTGTCGGCCTCGGGCCTCGCCGTGGACCCTGCCGGCAATGTGTACATAGCCGACGCTGCCAACTACCGCATCCGCAAGGTCTCAAACGGAGTGATCACGACCGTGGCGGGGAACGGGACGCAAGGCTTCAGCGGCGACAACGGTCCCGCCATCAGCGCCCAGCTGAACCCCAGCGCCATCGCCGTGGATTCAGCCGGGAATCTGTACATAGCCGATGATTTAGGCAACGAAATCCGCAAGGTCGCGAACGGGGTGATCACCAGCGTTGCCGGGTTCCTGAATCCGGGCGGCATCGCCGTGGACTCAGCCGGCCACCTCTACGTCGCCGCCAGCTTGGCCGGCCCTGGTGGCAGCGTTCCTGTCGGAATCATCTATAAGGTATCGGGCGGGGTAATCACCACTGTGGCGGGGGGCAACAAGAACCCCGGAACAGGCGACCTTGGCGACGGGGGCCCGGCCACCAGCGCCGTCGTGTACCCCGGTGCTGTCGCCGTGGACGCTGCCGGCAACCTGTATATCGTCGACGCGGGTAACGGCATCCGCAAGATCTCTAACGGAGTGATCAACACTATCGCGGGAGGAGGGTCAAGCGTCCTCGGCGACAACGGTCCGGCCACCAGCGTTCTGTTGAACTCGGCCGCCGGCATCGCCGTGGACTCGGCTGGAAACGTGTACTTCGGCGATCCTTTTAACAATCGCGTCCGTCTTTTGACGCCGGGAACGGCGCCTGTCATCACACCGGGTGGAGTGGTTCCGGTCTATAGTTCGGTCCCGGTTATTCAACCCGGCTCATGGGTGTCGATCTATGGAACTAACCTGGCGAACGGGACCTTCTTTTGGAGCGGTAATTTCCCAACGTCATTGGGAAGCACCAGCGTCACCATCGATAACAAGCCCGCTTACCTGTGGTTTGTCAGCCCGACACAGATCAACCTCCAGGCGCCGGACGACACGGCGACGGGCCTGGTGAGCATCGCCGTGACGACGGCTTCGGGAACGAAGGCGTCCACAGTCACGCTGGCGCCGCAGGGTCCGTCGTTTCTCCTGCTCGGAGACAACAAACACGTGGTCGGCGAAATTGCGACACCGAACGGGACCGGAGCATACGCAAATGGAACTTACGATCTTGTCGGGCCATCCGACACTTTCTCGTACAGTACTCGCCCGGTGAATCCGGGCGAAACGCTGGTCCTTTACGGGGTGGGATTCGGGCCGACGACTCCCCACGTGCCGGCGGGACAGAATCCCACCGTCGTCGCGCTCACCAATAGCCCGATAACCGTCACCATCGGTGGAGTAAGGGCAAATTTTGCATTTGCCGGAATCAATACGGAAGCGGGACTCTACCAGATCAATGTGGTCGTCCCTAATACGCCGAGCGGGGACCAGGCGCTGCAAGCGACAGTGAACGGCGTCTTGACGCCGGCGGGGCCCGTTGTCACCGTTCAATAGTCGGCCGACCGGGAGGTTTCGATGCACTGCTCGGCGTGATAGCGTGCTGCACCGCGTCCGGCCAGACCTACACCAGATCGACAGTCGCGGACGGGGGAATACCGACAAATATTCCGGGAACCTCCGCAAGCTTGTCAACCCCTCGCTCCGTGGCTGTCGATTCGAAAGGCAACCTCTTCTTTACGGATCAAAATGCGGTGCTGCGCCTGGATGCCACAACCGGTCTCGTGACTCTGGCAGCGGGAAACGGAACAGCGGGCTTCAGCGGCGACAATGGCCTGGCCACCAACGCTGAGTTGAACTCCTCAGGCGGCATCGCGGTCGACTCCGCAGGCAACGTATTCATCGCCGACTCGCAGAACAACCGCGTCCGCAGAGTTTCCGACGGCGTGATCGCCACGGTAGCGGGAAGCGGGACGTGCACCAGAGGACCCGGGCCTCCGTGCACAACCAGCGACAACGTCCCGGCCACAAGCGCTTACCTGCTTCCGAACGGCATCGCGATAGACTCCGGCGGCAACTTATACATCATCGAAGATCTGGTAGACGCCGGCCCCAGCGTGCACAAGGTATCGAACGGGGTGTTCACTACAGTAGCTGTAACCTGGCAGGGCGGAGCAAATTTGCCCGTCCACTTCGTGAGCGGCGTCGCAATAGATGCCGTAGGCAACCTCTACATTGCCTGCGACAACGTCATCCTTGAACTCTCGGGCGGAGTGACTACCATCGTGGCTGGAAACGGCACGCAAGGTTTCGGCGGCGATAACGGCCCGGCCACAGCGGCCGAGTTGAACCAGCCCGCCGGTGTCGCCGTGAATCCTGCAGGCAACCTCTTCGTCGCCGACTTCTACAACAACCGCATCCGGAAGGTTTCGGGTGGATCCTGTGTCACTGGCCGGTGACCAATCCGCCAGGATTTATATTCCGAACTGAATCAAAGGTTTCCCCGGCATTTTCCGCAGCCGTGGTTCGTTTTGGGTGCCTCGTAGTGTACCT
>Ga0181521_10004284_pt1 | contig 16367 bp, 14 predicted proteins | sample PEATcosm2014_Bin_32_FD_119764 | JGI IMG/M metagenome (GOLD analysis project Ga0181521, IMG submission 119764) | Peatland microbial communities from MTU Mesocosm Facility, Houghton, MI, USA - PEATcosm2014_Bin02_60_metaG | ecosystem: Environmental > Terrestrial > Soil > Wetlands > Peat | place... | reverse complement strand
TTTGCCGGCCCGTTTTTGCAGACCGTTCTCACCGATCTTGCCGCGCGCCTGCCGCGACATTTGCGAGCGGCTTTCAAACCGGCGCTTGCGGCAATGATTCTTTACGGCGCCGTCGCCACTTATGCCGCGGCGGTTTTTCTTCCCAATGCCTCGTTCGTCCTGCTCTCGCCGGTGGGTCACGATCCGGTGCGTGAAGTGGACATTCTTTCACTCGCCCAGGCCAAGGGGAACCTGGCCACGCCCTTCGGGTGGGGTGGCTATTGCTCGTGGCGGCTTTATCCGCGCGTCAAAATTTCCATGGACGGCCGCTACGAAACCACCTTTCCGGAATCCACCTTTGAATTAAACGACGATTTTTATACCAGGCGCGGCGCCAACTGGGACCGGCTCATTCGTGATTACCAGGTGGATTATGTCATTCTTGAATTCACGCAGCAACGGTTGCGCCCGGCGGATTTGTTGGACCATGGTTACGTCCTGATTTGGACCACCGAAGGGCATTCCGCGCTCATGGCCCTGCAAAAACATGCCGACCAGCTCCAGCGCGTCGCCGCCGAACTTCCGTCCACCACCATCAATCCGGTGGACGCGAGCATTCCCAACGGATGGTGGTCCAGTCCATCATTCAACCAATGAGCACGGAACGGTTCTGTGATAGAAAATGCAGCCAGCACGCGGTCACAGGCCGCGAATAAATTCTGGCCAGGGCGCGCGCGTAAAGTTTCAATTGCGGCGCGTAAATTTTTATTTTTGCCGGCAATTCGCCCGCGCGAACTCCGTCCGTTTTGAAATCCACCAGCCAGATTTCCTCCGGCAGCAGAACGACCAGGTCCGCCACGCCTTGCACAACGACGAATTCATTTTCAAGCCGCGCTGCCGGTTTTGTCCCAACAATTTCGACCAATTCTTGCGGACTGAATTTCGCCGTGAAAGCCAGTTCGCGCCGCGCGTTGACGGCGTTGGCCCGGATTCGCCGGCCCGGAGCGGACCGCCAAAATGCGGAGACGACTTCCAAATCCAGCGCCGCGCATTCGTTGGCAGACAAGACCTTTTCCCGCTGCAGGCGCGCGACCTCGGATTTGAGCGCGGCAACGTCGCTCGCGCTTTCGAGCGCGAGGTGCTGGAGAAATTTATGGTGCGCCGAGCCGGTTTCCGCTGCTGATAGTTTTCCGTGCGCCCGTTTGACCGTGCGCACAAATTGGCGTGGAGCGAACATCTGCCCGGCCTCGTCATCCAACTCGTCGGCCACCTGGCGTCGCAGCGCGGTGACGGACGATTTGGCCGCCTGCTTCGTCGCCGCCGTGAACGGATATTCCCATGTCAGCCTGTCGCGCAGTTTTTGTTTCGTTCCGTCGTCGAGCGCCTCCAGTTGGTGGGGCGAGCGTCCCCGCGAGCCGGGCCGGTCATCCGCAAGAGCCGGCTCACCAAGTATCTCGCCCGGCCGAATTGCCGGTTCGTCATCGCCCGCAATCCGCCAGCGTAAATGTGACTGTTCGCCTTCAGTCATTTCCACGCTCACGCCGGACGCGTTTTGCGCAAACCACAAGCCCAGCCAGTCCGCGCAACATTTCGCCGCGAGAATTTCCCGGGGCGTCACCGCGCCCGGTTTGGTCCAGAGCATCTGCCATTTATTTTCCGTGACAGTCCCGCTCAAAATCAATGTGTCGCGCGCGCGGGTCATGGCGACGTAAAGCAGCCGCAATTCCTCGCCCCACAACTCGCGGCGCTCGCGCCGTTGGGCGAGCCAGTGCGGCAGGCTCGGATAACGCCCGCCCGTGTGCGGCGGTTTGACGCGAGCGCACAAACCGAACTGTTCATCCAGGATGATTTCGTCGCGCAGGTCCTGCGTGTTGAACGGCTTTGCCAGATCGGCCACGGCGACCACCGGGAATTCCAGGCCTTTGCTCTGGTGAATGCTCATCAGCCGCACGGCGTTTTCGTCCGCGCTCCTTGCGACCTCCGGTTCCACCCCGGCGTCGTGCTGCGCTTCGATGAATCTCAAAAAACGGAACAATCCCTGCCGCTGGAATTGATCAAACCGCCGGGCCAGGTTGAGAAAGCGTTCAACATTCGCCTGCCGCTGCGCGCCGCGCGGACGGGAACGCAGCCATTCGGCGAAGTGTGTTTCCGCCAGAATGTCTTCGAGTGATTGCGAGAGCGAAACCTGCCTTGCCATTTTCCGCCAGCACGAAAACCGTTCCAGAAATTTATCCACCTTGGCAAAGGTTTCCACCAATGCTCCCGATCTTGTCACATGGCACTTGTCACGTGTCACATCACGCCAGCGATTCAATGCCGTCCAGAAATGAACGTCCTTTGCCGCGAGCCGGATTTCTCCCAGTTCGTCGAGCGACAAACCGACCAGCGGCGAGCGCAGCACCGCGATGCACGGGACGTCCTGCAACGGATTATCGAGCAGTTGCAGCAGGCTCAACAAATCCAGGATTTCCGCGCTTTCGAAAAATCCGCCGCGCTCGACCACCAGCGGCACGCTGGCCCGCTCAAACTCCTTGGCGTAAGCCTCCGCCTTGTTCGCGGGCGAGCGCAGCAGCACCGCCATGTCGCGCCATTCAACCGGGCGAAAACCCTTCTGTCCTGTGTCCCGGATTTCATGCCGCGCGTCTTTCAACCCCTTCAATCGCTGCGCGAGTAACCACGCCTCCTTTTCCGTTTCCTGCAATCCAGCCAGAATGTCTGTGCCGGTTTCGTTTTCAAAATTCGCCTCGCCACGCCCGCTTGTTTTGAAATGCAAAAGCAATTCGGCTCGCGGGGTTGACTCCCCGGCAAGGCCAAGCACCGCGCGCGTTTCCGGCGAACCGAATTGCAGTTGCGCTTCGGCGTCATAACGCACACCGCCGATTTCCTCGCGCATGAGAAACTCAAAGACGGAGTTCACGAAATGGAGCAAACCCTCGCGGCTGCGGAAATTTTCCGCCAACGTGATTGTTTGCCCGTTTTGGCCGCGCCAGGCGGCGGCGTAATCGCGGAAGATCCTGGGGGCGGCGAGCCGAAAACGGTAGATGCTCTGTTTCACGTCTCCGACCAGGAAACGGTTTGCCCGGTGGGGCGAGCGTCCTCGCGAGCCGTCAGTAGATTCCTGCTCAGCCGTTTTCGGCGGCTCGCCGGGAGTCTCGCCCCACCCTTCCTCGCGGCTCAATGCCTCGATGATTTTGTCCTGCGCGGCGTTGATGTCCTGGTATTCGTCCACGAAGACGAACCGGATTTTTTCACGCCAGCGTTCCGCGACCGGCGACGGTTTATCCGTTGCGAAATCCCAAAGCAGCTTCAACGCGAATTGTTCGAGGTCGTGGAAATCCAGAACGCCGTCATCGCGCTTGCGGGCGGCGAACCGGGCGGAGAAATTTTGCGTCAGTCGCAACAATGCGGTCATGTGGCCGCGCACCCAATTCCAATCTTCCGCCAGCGGATCGTTTCCATTTTTGACGGCCGCGAGCGAATACAAAAAAGCGGCCTCGTCGAACAAATCCTCCAGCGGTTTGCGAAGAGCGATTTTGCGTTTTGCTGGCCAGTTATCATCGGCGGAAATGACTTGCTCCAGAATTTCGGAGGCGGCATTGCGGGTAAAGTCCTTCGCCAATCGCCGAAGAATACGCATCAATTCAGCGGCCTTTTCATTTGCCGCCGGAGCGCCGAGCACCGGCTCGGCGTGATGCGAAGTCCGAATTTTTCGCGCTGAGGCAGTGCTCGGCGCTCCAAGCTCTTGTAAAACTGGCAGCCATTCATCGCGCCAATCCTGGATGGCGGCCATCAGCCACGCGCGCCATTCATCCGGTTCGGGCGATGCAAATTTCTCCAGTTGCCGCGCCCGCCAGCCTTCGGCATCCGGCCGGGTTTGGGTGTAATGATGCAAACGAAGAACGAGTGAGCGGATTTTTTCATCACGCCCGCCGCCGTAAATTTGAATCAACTTTTGGACCGCTTCGGCCAGTTCATTCTCAGCGGCGTAGTGGATTTGTATTTCCTCGTCGAGCGTCTCGTTGGCCAGCAGCCGCGCTTCGCCCTCGTCGAGCACCACGGGCTGCGGGTCGAGGCCGAGTTCGTAAAAATGTTCGCGCACGAGCTTGAGGCAAAAACTGTGCAGCGTGCCAATGTGCGCGGCGTCGAAGAGCGCGAGCTGCGCGGTCCAGTGCGGTCCATCGGACTGGCCGCGGATTTTTTCCTCGATGCGTTCGCGGAGCCGCTGGCGCATTTCAGCCGCGGCAGCCTCAGTGAAGGTGACGATGAGCAGTTCGTCGAGTGATGCGCGTTCGCGGTCCAGGCAGTCGAGGCAGCGCTCGACGAGCGCGCGCGTTTTGCCCGTGCCGGCGCCGGCCATGACGAGCACGTTGCCGCGCGCAGTAACGGCGCGGCGCTGCGAGGGCGTCAAATTGTCGGCGGTTCTTTCCATTGCGGCGCGGGAAGGCTAATGAAGAAAGCTCCAAGCTCCAAGTTCCAAGCTCCAGAGAAGCTTCCGACACAAAGCTCCCAAAAGTTCGTCGAAGAAGATTTGGTGTTTGAAGATTGGAATTTCTCTGGATGTTGGAGCCTGGAATTCGGAGCTTTTTTCGCGTGCTTCACCATGTCCGCGCATTAGAATCCAAACATGTCAGGCTCCATGCGCCTCAAAGATCAGCCCGCGAGCGAGCGCCCGCGCGAACGACTGGCAGCAAAGGGCGCGGACGCCTTGAGCAACGCCGAATTGATCGCGATCCTGTTGCGCACCGGCTTGAAAGGCACAAATGTGGTCGAGGTCGGACGACAGTTGTTGAAAAAATACGATGGCTCGCTGCGGACTCTGGCGACGCTGAGCGTGGATGACTTGCGAAAAATCAAAGGCATTGGGCGCGACAAGGCGGTGACGCTGATGGCGGCGTTTGCGTTGGCGCGCAAGATGGCGGCGGATTTGTGCCGCGATGAACCGTTGCTCGAAACACCGGAGGCCATTGTGGAATTACTGCGCGAGGACTGCCGCGTCCGGCAGGTGGAGACTTTCCAGGCACTTTTGCTGAACACGCGCCGGCGACTGATTCGTGTCGAGCCGATTTCACAGGGCACGCTGGACACGCTGCTGGTGCATCCGCGCGAGGTCTTCAAGGCCGCCATTGCCGCCAACGCCGCCGCCATTGTGCTGGTGCACAATCATCCGAGCGGTGACCCGACACCCAGCGAGGCGGACATCAAGGTGACGCGCGACTTGATTCGCGCCGGACAGCTCTTGAAGATTGACGTGCTCGACCACGTCATCATCGGCCGCGCGACGCCGGAACGGCAGAAGGATTACGCGTCGCTGCGCGAGCTGGGATATTTTTATTCATGATTTTTGGTTGCGGAAGAACATGGAAAGGCGCGGACGCTTTGAACGAAAACGGTTTTATTGTGCGCCCGACTGTGTAAATCTGTGGCCGCAAAAATGATCCATCCGACCGCCATCATTCATCCGAAAGCGAAGCTGGACGCCAGCGTCGAAGTCGGGCCGTGTGCCGTCATTGACGAAGGGGTGGAGCTGGGCGCGCAATGCGTCGTTGGGCCGCACGTTTATCTCACCGGGTTGACGACGATTGGCGCGCACAACCGGTTCCACGCGGGGTGCGTCATCGGCGACGCGCCGCAGGATTTGAAATACGACGGCACGCCGACGCGGCTGCGCATCGGCGACCACAACGTTTTCCGCGAGCACGTCACCGTGCATCGCTCGACCCGGCCGAATGCGGAAACGCTTATCGGCTCGCGCAATTTTCTGATGCAGCATTCGCATGTGGCGCACAATTGCGTGATTGGCAACGATGTGATTCTGGCCGGCGGCGCGTTGCTGGCGGGGCATGCGGTGGTGCAGGACCACGCCTTCATTTCCGGCAATTGCCTCGTGCATCAATTCTGCCGCGTCGGCACGCTGGCCATGATGCAGGGCGGCTCGGCCATCAGCCAGGACCTGCCGCCGTTCACGGTGGCGCAACGCGGCAATGAAATTTGCGGGTTGAATGTGGTCGGCTTGCGCCGCGCCGGATTTAACGCGGAACAACGGCTGGAATTGAAGCAGCTTTACCAACTGCTGTTCCGCAGCGGGAAAAACCTGCGTGCGGCCATCGCCGAGGCGCGGGAAAAATTCACCGGCGCCCCGGCGGAAATCCTGCTGGACTTCGTCGCCGAAGCCAAACGCGGCGTGTGCGCCGATGTCGGCCACGCGACTGGCGAAGGGGAAGACGGGTAGCAGGCAGCCAAGCATAAAATTCCCGGTTCAGATGGGAACGAATACGGTCCGGTTTCCGCCGAGCAAGTAAGAAAATGGATTGCGGAAAACCGGGTTGAAAGGAAGACGCCGGCCATGCCGGAAGGCGAGGCGGATTGGGTTTTTCCAGGTTCGCTACCGGAGTTCGCCGCGGCGTTCACGCGTAAGTTGGGATTGTTTCGGGCGGTTTGTTCGGTTTTGGATATTTGGCGTTGATTGCCCTCGTTGTTAGACACTCAATGCGTTAAGTTTTGCATCATGTACAAAATCATCGGAGCCGACGGCAAAATCTACGGTCCGGCGAGCGCCGGGCAATTGCGGCAGTGGCTCGCCGAAGGCCGCGCCAACGTGCAGACGCAAACGCTCGCGGAAGGCGCGCCGGAATGGAAACCGCTCGGCGGGCTGCCGGAATTTGCGGGGCATTTCGCGCCGCCCACTCCGCCGGTGATCAGGCCGTTGCCGCCGGGAACTTCGACGCCGGGCCAGTTGCCGAGGACCAGCGGCTTCGCCACAACAGGATTGATTTTGGGGATTTTGTCCTTTGCGTGTTGTCCCAAATTTCTGTTTGGCACGCTCGGCCTGGTCTTCTCGCTCATCGGCCTTTCGCAAATCAACCGCCATCCTGAACTTTATGAAGGGCGCGGGGTTGCCATCGCCGGGATCGTTCTTTCCGGCGCGAGTCTGCTGCTGTTCGGTGTGCTTTTGTTGGTGGCGCTGGCGACCGGCCATTTTTACCTCAACTGGAGTTTCCGATAATTTGGATCGAAGTCATGCGCGCCGAACCGCAAACTGCCCCGCCGAAAATCGCCGCGCCGCCGTCGCTCGCCTTTTTCGCAGGGGCCGTCCTCGCGGCAACCGTGCTGGGTTCGGGCGCCGTTTTGTTTTTCTTCAATCCAGGCACGCACGGATTTTATCCGGTGTGCCTGTTTCACAAGCTGACCGGCCTGAACTGTCCGGGCTGCGGCGGAACGCGGGCGGCGTATCAATTGCTGCACGGACACCTTTTGCGCGCGCTGCGAGACAACGCGCTGTTCATTCTCGCGCTCGCGGCGCTGACCCTGCGCGGCTTGTGGTTCATCGCGCGGAGAATCCGCCATCAACCTGCCACGTTGACCGTGCCGCCGAAAGCGTTGTGGGCGTATTTGGTTTTTGCGGTTGCCTTCAGCGTGTTGCGGAATCTACCGGCGTTTTCATTTCTCTCGCCCTGAACCGTTATGGCTTCATTGACAGGAAATTCGCAGTCTGCCAATCAAACTTAGGGGTCAGTCCCAGCAATTAACAATTTCGCCCCACCACTCTCTTCTGCCGCAGGCAATGCGTCACCATGCTGCCGCTGCCCATCGCCAGTCGCCCGGCGATCCATTTCAATGACATTGTCGTCTCCGCCCGCAATCGCCGCGCCATTTGCACCTTCCAGCGATGCCCTTTGCGCTGCCGTTTCAACTCATCCTCCGTCCACCCCAATCGCCTCAATTCCTCCACCATGATTCGTTCCGCCTTCGCCTCCGCTGATTCCCGCAACTCCGCTCCATAGTGTGACGATCCGGCTTCCCCGGACATTTGCGCCAGCAGCTCTTGTTTCAGCGCCTCGTCCCCCAAGAACCACCCCCGCCGAATCGCCTTGTAAACCTGGCCGCCCTCCGCACCGCGACGTTGTTCCAGCGCCTTCTCCAGCCGCCGGCGTCCCGCCGTGCTGTCTTGCGGCACACGATACTCTCCCAGCAATCGCTCCACCCGCAGCCAGGCCGGACGTTTGGTCGGTGCTTTGAGATATTCGGGAAAACTGCTCCAGCGATAAGTCCGCAAAGCTTCTTCCCTCTGCAACAATTTCGCCCGTGCTGGGTTCAAATGCACATAATCGCACACCGTTCGCAGATACCCGTTGCCGCTCCCATCCACAACTAACGCCCTGTACCGTCCGCTGAACAAATGCCCGAAGAGCTTGTGCCGCCGGTTAAAACGCGATGTGTAAGTTCCCAAAAACCACTTCATCCCGGCCACCAAATTCCCCTGCGGCGTTTCCACCACCAAGTGAAAATGATTGGGCATCAGGCAATATGCCAGCACCTGCCAATCCGTCTTGCCACACGCTTCCCCCAGTGTCTCCAGAAACCGCCGGCGATCCACGTCATCCTTGAAAACTGGTTCACGCCGATCTCCACGGTTCATCACGTGGTAGATGGCTCCCGGATATTCCACCCTCAACTTGCGCGCCATGCCCGCAGACTGCCCAAACAACAGGGCTTGTCAAATGAAATTGTTAATTGCTGGGACTGACCCCTTTATGTCCGCTGTTGTCAATACTACAATACTAGGAACCGACCCGAATGGCCCTTAGTTAAGGTATATATCTATGAATAACAGCGACTTGCAAAGCAGTCAAAAATTCTCACTTTCCACCGTGTTCCGTAGCGTGTCGCACCTCGACCAACGAAAACGCTTGGTTATGAAGCCATCTGGCGGCTGCCCCCGCAGAAACGGAGCGCGAGCCAGAAAACCCTTTGAAAACAGCTCGTTTTGCTCGGCCTTATCTAAGGGCCATTCGGAACCGACCCGTTTACTACTGTAACTCGTGCTTTCGTAACAAATCGTATTTCATCTCGTAATCCTTAATTGCGTCCTGGCCGTTCGTTGAGTCCTTTTTAATGGAGGCTAGAAATTCCTCAAACGAGTCCGGGCAACCAATAAATCGTTTGTAATAATACGATTTTGAAGTCTCTTTTTTGGGGAGTTTAAGTTTGCTGATCAACGTCTTGGCTTGCTTCGCAGACTTAAATTCGACTCTAAGAATCTCGTGCGCAAAATCCTCTTTCGAGATGGTTCCCAGTTCCGCCCTATGAAATAGTTCCTGAAAATCAGCCTCATTCTCTGAATTGAGGCTTTCATAAACAAGGCAAAGAAACTCGTCCAAAATTTGTTGGTCTTCGCGAATGGCAATGACCACACCATTTGTCTCCGTGTAATAGTGACAGGCTAGCGGCTGGCTTGGGGAGTATACATAATATAATTGAAGTGAGCGATTAGTAAAAGCCTCGCTAAGCACGTTGTCAAGAAGTTGTGCTGCACTAGCATTATGATCCAGAAATTCTCGAAGTTTCGGGGAGAGCATGTCGAATGTATTTGTCCCTTGTGAGCAAGCCGAAACTGCCGTGTGCAACAATAACAACAGAATGCTAAGTTGTTTGCACCTCCGGACCGTACAGGCAAATTGTCTGATACACGAACAATGACTCGAGATTCTCATTGTGATGGGTTTTGAGGAAGCGGGAGGGATGGGCCAGTTGAAGGCGGAGTTCCCGGACCCCCCAAAGGAATTACGATTTCGAATCCTTTTGGAGACCACGTTGGAGAGCAGGTCGAGCCGGGCGGAAACGGTTTGGGCAATTGATAAGGCGGAAACAACTTCCTTATCTTCTTCCAATGCCAATTCCACGGCCACCACTTACCCGGCGGTAAACAACCGTACGTATCTACAAGCAGTATTGGCTCGTTGACCACAAACGAATATAAATTCACATCTCCTTCGTCCTCTCTGACTACACCCGTGGAGAATGTGGAGCCATCGTCACTTGCAGTTACATTTGGGGACATCAGCAGCGCAAACCCCAGCTCCGTAATCGGGTCTCTATTTGGCCACCTTTGCAAATTTGGGTCATAATAGCGGTAGAGGTAGTAATACAATCCGGCGTTGTCATTCCATTCTTTTGATGAGAAGCGGAATTTATTGGCGCTGGCCAGCGAGCCGCCCAACGAGAGCGTGTTTCCATACGGATCATACAAATACTTCGCCACAATCGCCTGATAACCGTTTATGAGCATGGTGATGTTTCCGTTGCCGTCCGCGTGATAATAGGCATGGGCGGTCGGACTGCCGATAATCCATTGCCCCATGTCCGTACGCGCCAAAAGCCCGCCAATGCCGCCCGCGCCCTGCATCGTCCCGCTCAAGTCATTGCCTCGCGTGTAAGTCACCTGCGGCAAGTTGTTGATGTCCCGTTCCTGAATTACCAGATTGTCGTCATAGACAAAACGAACTTCGTTCGTTTTTACCCACGAACTGCCGTTCCAAGCGTAATCCCGCTCAATGCGTTTGCGCAGCAAACCGTCATACATGAAATTGTTGCTCCACGTGTTGGCGACCCACACGCTCACCAACTGGTTCTCGTCGTCATAGGTAAAGTGCCTTGTTCCATCGGTCAAGAGATTCCCATTGAGGTCATACGAATACGTGTTGGTCGCCGGCAGATACACCGTCACGCTGTTGGTATCAAATCGCCCATACCCGTCCTGGGCGATGGCCTTGAAGGTGTTGTTCCCGTTGGCCGGCGTGAAGCCTGGCGCGGCAAATGTCCCGTCAAAGTACACGCTGGCCGCCTGCCCGTTTACCGTCACGCTGAACACTCCGTTATTCACGTAATTGGAATCGCCTTCCGTCGTCGTCCCGGCCACGGTGAGCGTGCCGCGATTCGTCGCTATGGTCAGTTCATTTAGTGTGTTCACGGCAAAACTTTGAATCAAGGCGTTGTTCGTTCGCTGATTCAAGTTCCATGCCGCATCATACGCATACCCAAACTGCTCCTGCAAGCGCGGCGTCACGTCATCGCTTTCCCAGCCTCGGGCCATTTTCAACTGGCCGATCTTGTCGTAGGTGTAATTGATGTAATTGTTTGCCGTAAATATCTGTTGGGTCACCTGCAACCCTTTATCATAGAGGTGAGCTTTCACTTGGTTCGTAGCCGAGATGCCAGCCCGGCGTTTGTTTTTTATTGGCACCTCGCGTGCTATGGTTGGCGTGTCGAGTTCAAGTTCCACGCCGCATCACCGAGGTGAGACCTTCGTATTAGTTGAACTTGAATTATTTCCCATGTCCCCTTCAAATACTTGGCGTATGCTATCAATGTCCTTGCCTTTGAACTGGTTACAGCCCTGCCTCACAGGAAATGTCACATCATCGTGAGCCAATATCTCCTTGGGATCAAAACCTTCAATGGCCTTCATGAAAAGTTCCTTCTGGTCCGTTTTAAGCGAATAAACCAGCAGTACTGTCGCCAATTGAAGACCTTGGTTTCTGCTCACATTTTTTGAATTTTTCAACACGAGTAAACGGGGAACAATTTCACGAACAACATCCAAGCGATCTAGTTTTATTGCAGTTAATCCAAGAGCTGGATAACTAAGGTCATCACCCAAACGGACGGCATTTGTGTAGGCGCTCAATGCCCCATTGAAATCGTTCATAAAAAAGTCGGCACCAGCAACGATTCTCCAAGCGTGCCAATCATTTGTGTAAACTCTCACATAACAGGACCTTTGGCCAAACGCATTGACTTGGTGGGGGTCTTGGCCAACCGCTGCGGCGGCAGAATCAGATGCCTGGAAACGGTAGGCGTGGTCGTCCTTGCACTGGTCTGAATTGCTGGCATGGGTAAACTCTCCAGTTCGTTTGCAATGGATGCCATCGGCACTTCTTCCACCAGAAGCTGTCTTCCAGCCGACACCAGCCATTGTTTGTTCACCGCCACCGAAGGTGAGTTTGTGCCTAACAGAAATGCCTTGCCCGCTACTATCTTCATCACCCCAAAGTCCAGATCATCATCTGTGAGATCGCCGGCACCAGTCGATACGGTGTTGGCGCTCACCGTGGGCTGGGGCGGATTGAAAAATTCGGTCAGGACTTGCAGTCGCGCGGTCTGAAGATTCAGACCGAAGGATTCCGGCGTCGGCGGTTGTGCCCGCAGAACGATGTCCTGCTCAGTTCAGGCCTTGGTATAGGTGTATAGCAGACCGGCTTCAACTTCCGGGAAGGCATTGGGGTACATGACTTGATTGGCACCGACCAAATACCCTGGAGAATTTGTCAGTACGGCAATCAGCACGGTGTTGCTCCCGTCGTCATAGCTCAGGCATATTGGTCTGGATTGCAGTTGCTTCCCGTCCGGCGTCACCAGATCAATCACGCCTTGGGCAATGTCTCCGGGGAAATAGACCTGGTGTTGCCCGTTGGTGGCCGCTGCCGAACTGCCGTCGGGTGATATGTTTATCTCTTCTTTGCTCGCCACCCATTGACCATTAATCAGATGGTTGAGCCCCGTAGCAAGTTCGTTATATGACACAAAGTTCGTCACGATGCTGCCGTCGGGGCCTAGATCGTAAGTCTGCCGCTGCCACACTTGGGAATTGGCGTCCCGCTGCACAATCGAATAAGGGGTGGGTGCCGGCAGAGCGGGCGGGTTCACGCTGTTGGCGGTTGTTACCGCATGGAGCAGGCTGGCGTTCAGGAAAAGGCAAGATAAGATAGGAAGGCGAAAAGAGGTTTTCATAGGAATTGACCAGAGTTTGGAAGTTAGGCTGAAATCCCGGCCTTTCGACCGGTCTGCCTTCGCTCCGAAGCGCATGCGTTGCCAGGTTTTCATCACATTCAGGCCGTTTGAACGGCATCATCTGCCTGCGATGTTATCCTTAAACAACAAGGGTAACCGCCCCCCAAAAAGTTTTGCGAGTCGCCTTCCGAAAATATTTGCCTCAAGCTGGTGTTACATCTACAGGAGTTTCTAGTCTCTAATGTAAATCATGTCAAGAACTACTTATTCACAATTTATTCGCAATTGGGTGACACTTGTGAAACAGCGCTTGTTCCTGAAGTTGAGAGGGAGCACTGGTCTTCAAAATGGGGCAAGGCCAGACGCGAAATGTTAAACCCCTTTCTCATTGCCGTTGCCCGGCATTTTATTCAGCGATTTGAATTCGCCCCGGTGATTTGCTGGAGGAGTTCCTCGGTTTGACCCTCTGCTAGAACTTTTCGCTTTTGCGGCCGCGCGTTCTCGTGTTCAATCGTTGACCTATGAGCCTGACACATCCATTGACAACCACGACGTTTGATTTGCCCGGCTATCGCGTGACCAAATCCTTCGGCGTCGTGCGCGGCATCATCGTGCGGTCGCGCTCGGTGATCGGGAATATCGGCGCGAGCATCCAGGCGATTTTTGGCGGGAACATTTCGCTTTACACCAACCTGTGCGAACGCGCCCGCGAGGACGCCTTCAACCTGATGCTCACGCACGCCGGCCAACTCGGCGCCAACGCAGTCATTGGCGTGCGCTATGATGCCACGGAAATTGCGGCGGGCATCACCGAGGTGCTGTGCTACGGCACGGCGGTTTACGTGGAGGCGGCCGGTTGACCGTTGGAAGAGAAAATTGGTTTTACCCTCAACTCTCAGCCCTCAACCAACAACCAAAGATGGCCGGCCACAGCAAATGGGCGAAGGTCAAGCACTTCAAGGGCGCGATTGACGCCAAGCGCGGGAGGATTTTTTCCAAGCTGGGGCGGGAAATCACCATCGCCGCCAAAATCGGCGGTGGCGACCCGGACATGAACCCGCGGCTGCGCATGGTGCTGCTCAAATGCCGCACGGCGAACATGCCGAAGGACAATATCGAGCGCGCGATAAAAAAGGGCGTTGGCGGCGGCGAAGGCACGAACTACGAGGATTTGACCTACGAAATTTTCGGGCCGAACGGCGTGGGGCTGCTTGTGGAAGTGACCACGGACAATCGCAATCGCACGGCGTCCGATATTCGCAGCATTGTGACCAAGAACGGCGGCAGCATCGCGACCCCGGGCTCGGTCAGCCGGTTGTTTCAACGCAAAGGGCAGATTATTGTCTCACGAGAAGCGGCGGGTGAGGATCAATTGATGGAGCTGGCGCTCGAAGCGGGGGCGGAGGATTTCAAGGCCGAACCGCTGGGTTATCAAATCATCACCGAACCCGCGCATTTCGAGACGGTGCACAGGCAAGTCGAGGCCAAAAACATCAAGTGTGAGGCGGCGGAGATCACGTCGTTGCCGACGACCACCGTGCCACTTGCCGATCCGGCGGCGGTGGCGGCTGTCAACCAATTGATCGAGGCTTTGGAGGAACACGATGACGTGAAGGAAGTTTTTTCCAGCGCCGAGTTCCCCGAAGTGTGAACCGCGCGACGAGGTATGAAGGCATTAAGTGCTGACTCCCTGCTGGCGCGACTGTTGTCCCGATTGACGACGGCGTTGTGCCGTCATCCCCGCTGGTTCATCTATCCGCAACTGGCGTTGTTTCTGGTGTGTGTTGTTTATACGACCGGTTACCTGAAAACCGACATGAACCGGGACAACCTGGTCGGCCCCAACCATAAGAATCACGAGAATTATCTCCGGCTGCAAAAGGAGTTTCCGCAGCAGGGCAACGACCTGGAGGTGGTGGTGGAAAGTGAAAACCTCGAGAAAAACCGGCAATTTGTCGAACGCATCGCCGCGAAAATGGAAGCGGAAACCAATCTGTTTCGCGACGTTTTTTACCAGCAGAGTTTGTCGGTAATGGGGGCGAAGGCATTGCTGTTTGCAGACGACGATGATCTGGTTGGGTTGAAAAAGGAACTCGACGATGCCCTGCCGTTTCTCCGCCAGTTCACGCGGACGACCAATCTCATCACGTTTTTCGAGCAGGTCAACACGGCTTTCCGCACCGCACCGCGTGAAACGAACGCCCAGACCGAATCTCTGATTCAGGCCATACCGGCATTGACGCGCATCGTGACGCAGACCACCGATTGTCTGGGACGGCCGGGGACGCCGCCGCCACCCAGTGTCACGTCGCTTTTCCTTGCCGGCGGCGAAACGAACATCTACATCACCTTCGACCGTGGCCGGATTTTTTTGGTCACGGCGCACGCGCCCAGCGACGAGCTCAATGGCAAGGCGATTGAACGTCTGCGTCAGTTGGTCGGGGAAACCCAAACCGAGGTGACCGGCGTCAACGTCGGTCTGATGGGGGAACCGGTGTTGGATTATGACCAAATGACCCAGGCCCAAAAGGACATGACCCTGGCCAGCATCTTGACCCTGGTTTTGTGCGCGTTGATTTTCATTTACGGCTACAATGAGACCGGCCGGCCGGTGAAGGCGATGATTTGTCTGGTGATCGGGCTGGCCTACACGCTGGCGTTCACCACGCTCACGATTGGGCACTTGAATATTTTGACGGTCACGTTTGTGCCTATGCTCATCGGCCTGGCCATTGATTTCGGCGTGCATCTGATCACGCGCTATGAGGAGGAATTGCGGCACGGCAAAACGGCAGAGGCGGCGATAACCAAGGCGATGGTCTTCACCGGACAGGGTGTTTTCACCGGGGCCTTGACCACGGCCGGCGCGTTTCTGGCGATGTATTTCACCAATTTCAAAGGCATTCAAGAAATGGGGCTCATCTGCGGCGGTGGTCTGCTGCTTTGTTTTGTGCCGATGATGACGCTGCTGCCGGTGCTGCTATTGCGCGGCAGGCAAAACGTCATTGACCACGGGACGACTGAGGATGAGACCCGCGCACGGATCGAAAACCTCTGGCTGCAACGTCCCGTGCTCGTGGTGGCCGTCACGGCCGGGTTGTGCGCCCTGGCGCTGACACAAGCCCGCAAGGTTCATTTCGATTATAATTTGGAAAAGTTGCAGAGCGCCGGATTGCCGGCGGTGGTGTTTGAAGAGAAGCTGTTTGCCGCGGCAGACAAATCCCTGCTGTACGGGGCGGTCGTTGCCGATTCACTGACCAATGCGATTGACCTGGAGAAAAGAATCATAAAGCTGCCGACGGTTGCCGAGGTTGAACCGCCGGCCAGTTTGCTGGACCACCTCCTCAATCCCAGCAGCGGTGAAAAGATCAGACTGATTGGCCAGATCAAACAGGAACTGGCGCCGCTGGAGTTCGGCGTGCCGGACACAAGCCCGGTGGATATTAATGCCTTCAGCCGGACGTTGTATGGACTTTACGGCTATTGCGGCGCGGCGCTGGAAGATATTGGCAGCAGCGACCCGGAATTGACAAAACAGTTTGTCGCGCTGCGCCAGGCGATCGAGAATTTGCGCAAAGCGATGCTGCAAGGCGACACCAACGTGCTCGCGGAACACGCGGACAAGCTGGCGCGATTCCAGCAGGCGCTTTTCACCGACATGCGCGCGACGTTTCAGTTGCTGCAAAATCAGGACAATAGCGCGCCATTGCATGTGGAAGATTTGCCCCAGGCCTTCCGCGACCAGTTTGTGGGTGTGACCGGAAAATACCTGCTGCAGGTTTTTCCGAAAAACGATGCCTGGCAGCGCGACAATCAGGAAA
>Ga0181521_10004281_pt1 | contig 16373 bp, 12 predicted proteins | sample PEATcosm2014_Bin_32_FD_119764 | JGI IMG/M metagenome (GOLD analysis project Ga0181521, IMG submission 119764) | Peatland microbial communities from MTU Mesocosm Facility, Houghton, MI, USA - PEATcosm2014_Bin02_60_metaG | ecosystem: Environmental > Terrestrial > Soil > Wetlands > Peat | place... | reverse complement strand
TCTTGATCAGGTGATAGACACGTTGAACCAACAAGTCGCTCTGCGACACGGAGGAGTCGAGCTGCGTTTAGCGGCAACAGCCAAGGAGAAGGAGAAGACATTGATCACCGTTAGTCTTAAAAACACGAGTCTTGCGGAGATCCTGGACCGTGTTGCCAAGGCAGCTGACTTGAATTTGATGGAGGAAGACAACGTGATAGTTCTTGTTCCGAAGAAGAAGGCGCCATGACGAAGCCGCCTAACAAATCGCTGCAGGCAACGCGGGATGGCCGCTTCCTCCGTCGCCGAGGCTATGGAGGACAGGCCAGTTCCGCTTCGCGGAGGACGTCATCCGTCCCGCGTGCCTGAGCTCTGGACGTTAGGCCGCATTACGCATCACCAAATATGAAGCCAAAAACTATTTTATGGATCGCAGTTGTTGGCCTCGGAGTGCTGGCTTTCGCCTGGGTGTGTCCTGCCACGAACCACCCACAGAAAAGACATGCACAGCGAATTGAGTCGGTTGTGAACATCGTTTCGATTACACTCACAAATGCGCCCTAACAAATCGCTGCAGGCAACGCGGGATTGATATTATGAAACTGCCATTACCTGTGCTGGGAAGCTCCGATGATGATTATCGGAACGAAGATCAAGGATAAGGCCAGGTGGCCTTCCCTGCATTTGACCGTCAACCCTGAAGCTTGTAAAGATTGTGGGAAGTGCGATCAGCATTGTCCGATGAGTCTGCCCGTGGCAGCGATGGTAAAGCGAGGGAGCCTCCAAAATGCCGAGTGCATCCTGTGCGGGAATTGCGTCGATCACTGTCAAGCAGGTGTCATCCGATATGCCTTTGGGATCCCGAACAGGACATTGCCGTTACCACGCCGTCCTGAAAATGCGGTGGAGTAGAAAGATTGCGCCTAGTAGCTTCGCTTGATCATACTAAGCCCAACCAGATCACTGGAGCCAACGGCCACTGCCTCTTCAGTTTCGACCAACAAATGAAATTTGATTGTCACGGTTGCATTTCGGAGTCAGGCTCCAGTGGCCGTGGCTCAACTTTGGATCGTTAGAGCATTTTCAATAAAACTGTAGCCATAAATCCAAGCGATCGCTTCGGCTTTGGAGAGCGTCACGCGCGACGTTGCCATGAACTGGTTTGCCTCCTGTGGCTACAGTTTTGTTTACACCGCTCCAGGCTGCTTAACACACATAGAATTACGCGCACCGGGCAGGGACAACAATGCTTAATCTTTCCAGAGCGCAAGCGACTGGCGGATGATTTCATCCAGCTCGGCTTTCGATTCGCCGCTGCCGAAGGTGAACGTGCCGGTGAGATGTTTCCAGTCGTCCAGCGACAGGCCGTAAAGTTCGCGGGCGATGAAGGCTTCCAGCGCGGCGTGTTCCTTCACGTCGCGCGGATTTTTCAACAGCTTCGCGGCGAAATCGGCCAGCTTCTTTTTCTGCGCGGCGGTGAGTTTGGGCAGCGGCAGTTCGTTAAGTTGGTGAATGTTGACATGCGCCGAGACTTTGTTGCGGATGTAGTAAAGTTGGCAGCGTCAATCTGTGTTCGTTGAGGCTGCTCATTTCTCACCACACACGAACACCGAAAAGTTCGTAGCATCTTTTTTTTCTGGAAGTACCTTTGCCCGGCGATTTTCCGGATGCAGGCTGCTTCCAATCTGGGCAGAACAATATGCCCACGAGGCTCAACGTTATTTCAAGAATTTGTGGCATCGGCTGTTTCCAATCTGGCAATCTGGAACAGTTCCTAGCTGTTCATAACATGACCCTAGCCGGAAAACAGCGCTCGCGCTATGGGGTGTTCACCCCATAGGCACATAGGAATTCAAACTGATACAATAGCAACTGCTCGTTTGGGACGACTGTCTTATGATTTAGGGCTTGGGGGTTTTATTTCGTTCCCGTGGTTTCGACCCGCTGCGGCGGGGACAGCCACGCTCCAGATATTATTTATCGTGCTATGAAAGATAACACAATCTCGCCGGCGGGAGAGTCAGCCTGCGCGCCACTTGAATGCCCAACGAAACCGCCCGGTCGCATCCTCGTGGTTGAGGACGACCGCGACCTCCGCCAGCTCAACGCCAGGGCGCTGATTCACTCCGGCTACGCGGTGGACACCGCCGAAGACGGCGCCGCCGGCTGGGAGGCGCTTCAGGCCAACCGCTACGATCTTGTGATCACCGACAACAACATGCCCAGGCTGACCGGCATTGAACTGCTCAAGAAGCTGTGTGCCGCCCGCATGGCCCTGCCGGTCATCATGGCCACCGGAACATTGCCAAAGGAGGAATTCACCCGATATCCCTGGCTCCAACCCGCCGCTACGCTGCTCAAGCCCTATACCGTCGAGGAGTTGTTGGGAACGGTGAAAGAAGTTCTGCGCGCGACCGTCAGTGCCTGCTCGCCCCGTGAAATATTACTGGCCGCCGGCTCCAGCGGCTCCGCACCGCCTATTTCACGGGGCGAGCAGATCGCGCCGCCGCCAGACTGGCGAAGCCAGCCATCAGCCGGTGGTTTGCGGCTATGATGATTCTACTCCGCAGTTCAGCGTCCAGTTGACCGTCCTCTGCCGCCGACACGCTGCGTCGAAACTGAATTCAAGAGAATTTCATGTGGGGTGAACACCCCATAGCGCCCAGCCGATTTTGGTTTGATTCCTGCTCATTCTTAGTCGTGTCCATGAGACTGCTGCAAGAAGATGTTGGCGAAATGATGAAGAATGATCAGGACGCGAACGTGCCCGACCACGACACGCGGATTGAGCAGGCGGAAATGCGGACGGAACGGGCAGAGATGCGGACGGAACAGGCGGAGATGCGGAGTGAGCAGGCGATCCGCGCCTCCGAACTCCGTTACCGGCGGCTGTTTGAAACGGCGCAGGACGGCATCCTCATTCTCGCCGCCGACACCGGGCAAGTGGTGGACGCCAACCCGTTCATGAAAGATTTGCTCGGCTATTCGCAGGAAGAATTTCTGGGGAGGAAACTGTGGGAAATCGGCCCCTTCAAAGGCGTGGGGGCTTCCAAAATCGTTTTCGCCGAATTGCAACACGCAGACCGTATTCGCTACGAAGGCCTGCCATTGGAGACGAAGGACGGGCGGCGGGTCGAGGTCGAGTTCATCAGCAACGCCTATCTCGTGGACCAGAAACGGCTCATCCAATGCAACATCCGCAACATCACGGAGCGCAAACGGGCGGAAGATGAAATACGCCGTCTCAACGAAACCCTCGAGCAACGGGTCGTCGAACGCACGGCGCAACTGCAAACCGCCAACGAGGAGTTGCAGGCGTTCAGTTATTCCGTCTCCCACGATTTGCGCGCGCCGCTGCGCCATGTCATAGGCTTCGTGGAACTGCTGCAAAAAGACGCCGGGGCGTCACTTCCCGAAAAAAGCCTCCGTCATCTGACGACGATTTCCCAGGCGGCGAAACAGATGGGAAAATTGATTGACGACCTGCTGGTCTTCTCGCGTGTCGGACAATCAGAGATGCGAAAGACGGACATCAATCTCGACGAGTTGGTCCGGGAGGCGTTGGGCGATTTTCAGGCGGACACGAAGGAGCGAAACATTGTCTGGAAAATCCACCCGTTGCCGGCGGTGCGGGCCGACCGTGCCCTGTTGCGTATGGTGCTGGTCAATCTGATCTCCAATGCGGTGAAGTTCACCGGCGCTCGCGCCGAGGCCAAAATCGAAATCGGAGAAGTCAAAGCAGAAATGGGGAAAGCAGAAAACAGAAATAAATTTCAGCTTTCTACTTTGTTAATTTCTGCTTTGCCGCAGGAAGAGACGGTGATCTTCATTCGCGACAACGGCGCCGGTTTCGATCCGAAATATACCGGGAAACTGTTCGGCGTGTTTCAACGCCTGCACAGCCACGACGAGTTCGAGGGCACGGGCATCGGCCTGGCGAACGTCCAGCGCATCATTCATCGGCACGGCGGCCGGGCCTGGGCGGAAGGCGTGGTGGACGGCGGCGCGACATTTTACTTTTCAATCCCAAAACCAAACGGCGGCATCAATGGACACAATGGACACTGAAATTAGAAGCATCAAAACCATCCTGTTGGTCGAAGACGATCCGCGGGACGTGGAACTGACCTTGGCAGCGCTGGAAGAACACCATCTGGCCAACAAGGTCGCGGTCGTCCGCGACGGCGAGAAGGCGCTGGATTATCTTTACCGCCGGGGAGAATTCAAAACCCGCGCGGGCGGCAATCCCATCCTGGTGCTGCTCGACCTCAAGATGCCCAAGGTCAACGGACTGGAAGTGTTGAAGATCATCAAGGGCGACGAGCATTTGAAAATAATTCCGGTCGTGGCGCTCACTTCCTCATGCGAAACACCAGATTTGATTGAATTTTATAAGCACGGCGTCAACGCCTACGTGGTGAAACCCGTGGATTTCGACGATTTCATGAAGGCGGTCAAGCAGCTCGGCATTTTTTGGGCGGCGGTCAATGAACCGCCGCCGCATATAGGGAGAGAAGAAACTTCGATTCAAAGCGGTGAAGTTATTTCCTCCGGAAAGAAAGAGGTTAAAAATGAAATCCCCGCTCCACATCCTGCACTTGGAGGATGATCCAAACGATGCCGCGCTCGTTCAATCCACCCTGAAAACCGAGGGCATCACTTGTGCGATCACCCGCGTCGAAAACCGCGATGATTTTGTGGCGGCGCTCGAACACGGCGGCATTGACCTGGTCCTTTCGGATTTCACACTGCCCGCGTTTGACGGGTCGTCCGCGGCGGAAATCGTGGGCGCCAAATGGCCGGCCATACCTTTAATCCTCGTGTCCGGGACGCTGGGCGAGGAACAGGCCATTGATTCACTCAAGAGCGGCGCGACAGATTATGTCCTGAAAGAACGTCTCGCCCGGCTCGCTCCGGCGGTGCGCCGTGCCATGCAGGAAGTCGAAGAACGGGCCGAACGCCGGCGGCTGGAGGCGCAGTTCATCGAAGCGCAAAAAATGGAGGTGGTCGGCCATCTCGCGAGCGGCGTGGCGCACGATTTCAACAATATCCTCGCGGTCATCGTGGGTTACAGCGATTTGATGATGCAGGCACTCGGCCCCGATGATCCCCTGCGCAAACATGTCGGGGAAATCCGGCACGCGTCGGAGCGTGCCGCCGGGTTGACGCGGCAACTGCTCATCTTCAGCCGCAAACAAACGGTGCAACCCGTCGTGCTCGACCTCAATGACGTGATGATAGACCTGAACAAAATGCTGCGGCGGCTCATTGACGAGAACATCGAACTGACGATGGTTCCCGGAAAACAAACCGGACGCGTCAAGGCCGACTCCGGTTATGTCGGGCAAGTGCTGATGAATCTGGTCGTCAATGCCCGCGATGCCATGCCCAACGGCGGCAAGCTCACCATCGCCACCAACAATGTCACGCTCGATGAAAACTACGCGCGCACCCACACGGGCGCAATTCCCGGCGACTACGTGATGCTCAGTGTCAGTGACACGGGAACCGGCATGACCGAGGAAGTCAAAGCGCGTTTGTTTGAGGCGTTTTTCACGACGAAGCCGAAGGGCAAAGGCACGGGTTTGGGCCTGGCGACCTGCCAGACCATCGTCCAACAATCCGGCGGTCACATCGGCGTTTACAGTGAGGTTGGCAAAGGCACGACCTTCAAGATTTATTTCCCGCGAGTTGAACAACCAATGGATATGTCAACCAAACCCGGCGAAACAAGTCCGCTTCCGCGCGGAACGGAAACATTATTGCTTGTCGAAGATGAGCCGTCGGTGCGTCATCTCACTTGCCGCATTTTGGAATCGCAAGGCTACACCGTGCTGCGCGCGAACAACGGCCAGGATGCGTTGCACATGGTCCGCGAACATAAAGGATCACCGATTCGTTTGGTGGTCACCGATGTCATCATGCCGCTGATGGGCGGCAAAGTGATGGCGGAGTGGCTGAAAATAACTTATCCCGATCTCAAAATCCTCTTCACGTCGGGTTACACGGATGACGCCATTGCTCAACATGGCGAGCTGGAGCCGGGCGTCGCATTTCTCCCCAAACCTTACACCCCGGCCGCCCTGGCCCGCAAAGTGCGCGAGATGCTGGATACGCCGCAGACTTAAGCCGGCACATGAACAAACTTAAACCACTGTCGGTTGGCAAACAGGTGTTGTTCACCTTTGGAACGCTGTGCGCGATTCTCCTGATCATTGGCGGGTTGGTTTTTTTCAGCCTGCGATCCATTGAGCGCGGGAATCAACTGCAACAATCGCGCGCCCTGAACAAATTGGCCTTGATTGACGACACCGCACAGGACGTGGGACAGATGCAAGCCGAAGCGCTTCGGCAGGTCTTGGCGTCGGACATGGGGGAGATAAAGCGTCTTGATCAAGGCGTCCGCGATATTGAGAAAATCAATGCCCGGGAACTCGCCGACTATCAAAAACTCGTTGATACAGAAAAGGAAAAAAAACTTTACGATAGAGTCATGCAGGCGCGAAAAGCGTATTGGGAACAGACGCAGCCGGTGTTGGCGCTTGGTTTGAGCAATCGAGATGCCGAGGCGACGGAATTGATCATCTCGAAGCAGGCTCCCGCATACGATGAATACCTGAAAGCAATCAACGAGTTGATCAACTATGTGGAAACCGACGCGAAAGAAACTGCCAGGGCAATGACTCGTTTCATTTTCAAAATTAGAACTATTGGCGATGTTCTCGCCGGGGTGGCGATCCTCATTGCCATTGGAACAGGTTTTGCCGTCGCGGGAGTTGCCCGCCGACTTAAAGAGGACAACAACATTTTACAAGCTGAAATCAAGGAGCGTAAACAAGCGAAAGAGAAGTTGAGCTGGGAAACGGCGTTCCTTGAGGCCCAGGTGAACTCCTCCCTAGACGGAATCTTGGTAGTGGACCAGCAGGGCAGGAAGATTCTTCAAAACCAGCGGACTGCCGACTTGTTAAAAATGCCCCAGCACATCGCGGACGATAAAGACGACGAGAAACAGCGCCGGTGGGTCGCAAGCAGGGCCAAAAATCCCGAACAGTTCGTCGAGAAAGTCGCCTATCTTTATTCTCACCCGAACGAAAGCGGCCGCGATGAGACTGAGTTTAAGGACGGGACGATTCTGGACCGATACTCGGCTCCCGTGGTTGGCAAAGACGGAAAATACTACGGCAGAATCTGGACGTTCCGCGACATCACCGGGCGCAAGCAGGCGGAGGAGGAGCGCAAAAAAATGTTACGGTGGCAGCAGGGAATCAACCTGGTCCAACAGTCGCTTCTCGCGCCAGCTCCGCTGGAGGACAAACTCAGGCATATCACTGACAGCATTGTCCGGCTCTTTGGGGCCGATTTCTGTCGCATCTGGCTGATTCGGCCCGGCGACTTGTGTGAATGCGGCTGTGTCCATGCCGAAGTGCAGGAAGGGCCGCATCTCTGCCGTTACCGCGACCGGTGTCTGCACTTGCTGGCGAGTTCCGGCCGCTATACTCACATAGACGGCAAGGCCCACCGCCGGGTCCCGTTTGGCGCCTACAAGATCGGACGCATCGCGTCGGGCGAAGACCACAAGTTCCTCACCAACGACGTGACAAACGATCCCCGCGTTCACAACCACGAATGGGCACACGAACTGGGACTTGTCTCCTTCGCGGGATATCAGCTCCGAATTCCCGGCGCAGAGGCCCTGGGAGTTCTCGCCCTCTTTGCCAAGCACCCCATGCTGCCTGCTGAAGACGCCCTGCTGGATGCCCTGAGCAGCGCCCTCGCTCAAGCCATCCAACAAGCCCAAGCGGCGGAGGCGCTGCGCCGCTCTGAGACGAAGTTCCGCACACTCTACGATTCGACGAGCGACGCGGTGATGCTGCTGGATGAGAAAGGCTTTTTCGACTGCAACCCGGCGGCCCTGGCGGTGTTCGGCTGCGCGACCCGGGAGGAGCTCTGCTCGAAACACCCCGCCGATGTGTCGCCGCCGGTGCAGCCGGACGGCACGGATTCCCGGACGCTGGCCGGCCAGCGCATCGCCACGGCGATGGAAAAGGGCAGCCACCACTTCGAGTGGATGCACCAACGAGTCGGCACCGGCGAGACCTTCCCCGCCGACGTGTTGCTCAGTGCCATGGAACTGGATGGCAAACCGGTGCTCCAGGCGGTCGTCCGCGACATCACCGCGCGCAAGCGATCGGAAGAGGGCTTGCGGGTGCAGAGTGCCGCCTTGGAAGCAGCGGCCAACGCCATCGTGATTACCGACCATAATGGCACGATCCAATCGGTTAACCTCGCTTTCACGGCACTTACCGGCTACACCGCACCGGAAGCCGTCGGACAGAACCCGCGCCTCCTTAAAAGCGGCAAACACGATGACGCGTTCTATCGAAAACTATGGCAGACGATTTCCTCCGGTCAGGTCTGGAGCGGGGAAATGACCAACCGCCGCAAGGACGGCAGCCTCTATGTCGAAGAGATGACGATCACCCCGTTGCGGAACGCTGACGGTGTGATCGCCCGTTACATTGCCATCAAGCAGGACATCACCGGGCGCAAAGAGCTTGAAGCACAAATGGAGCGGCTACGCGTTGAACACGCACTCATTTTGAACTCCATTGGGGAGGGCGTGCACTGGGTTGACGTTGATGGGCGAATTAAATTTGAAAATCCTGCCGCGGCAAAAATGCTTGGCTATGAGGTCTCCGAACTGCTTGGCCAGCCGGCGCATTCCACAATGCATCATACGCGGGCCGATGGCGCCGCCTACCTGCAAAGCGAATGTCCTATTTACGCGACTTTGAAAGACGGGGCGGTTCGCCGCGTGACCGACGAGGTCTTTTGGCGAAAAGATGGGTCGAGCTTTGCCGTCGAATATATCTGCACGCCGATTTACGACAAGAACGGACGTTCCGGCGGCTCCGTGGTTATATTTACCGACATCACCGCGCGCAAGCGGGCGGAAGAGGCGCTGCGTGCATCACAGCAGATCATCGAAGAGATTATCAACGCGATACCGGTGAGGGTATTCTGGAAGGACAAGAATCTCGTTTACCTGGGCTGCAACGCGATATTCGCGCGCGATGCGGGATTTGCCGATCCGAAGGACATCATCGGGAAAGATGATTACCAGATGGGATGGCGTGATCAGGCGGAATTGTATCGCGGCGATGACCGCCAGGTCATCGAGAGCGGCTGCTCCAAGCTTTTGATCGAAGAACCCCAGACGACCCCCGCAGGGGAAACCATCACGCTTCTTTCGAGCAAGCTGCCTCTGCGCGGTTCCAATGGGGAGATCAGCGGCGTGCTCGGAACGTATATGGACATCACCGCGCGCAAACGGCTCGAAGCCCAGTTGTTTCAATCTCAGAAACTGGAAACCGTCGGCAAACTGGCGGGCGGCGTCGCGCACGAGTTCAACAGCATCCTGACGGCCATCATCGGCCAGAGTGAATTGATACTGGCCGATCTTCCTGATGGCCATCCGCTATTCCAAAATGCGGCCGGAATCCGCCGAGCCGCCGAGCGAGCCGCCACGCTGACCCGGCAACTCCTGGCCTATGGCCGCAGAGCCTTTCTACGACCGGAATCGCTCGATCTAAACCAGGTCATGGCGGGCACGGAAGGCATGGTCCGCCAGCTCATGGGCGGTGACGTGGACATGCGCATCGTTCCGGCCGAGGGCCTGCGCGCGGTGAAGGCGGACGCCGGACAGATCGAGCAGGTCATCATGAACCTGGCCATGAACGCGCGCGATGCCATGCCCAACGGCGGCAAACTCACGTTGGAAACCGCGAACGTCTCGTTCGACCAGGAGCGTGTGGGCCGTGATCCGGAATTGAAACCGGGCGACTACGTGATGCTGGCGATCACGGACACCGGCACGGGGATGAGCGCGGAAGTAAAGGCGCGCGCGTTCGAGCCGTTTTTTACGACCAAGGGCGTTGGGCAGGGGACCGGTTTGGGATTGTCCACCTGTTACGGCATCATCAAACAAAGCGGCGGTCATATCAGCGTTTATAGCGAGCCGGGCCGGGGCACGACTTTCAAAATTTATCTGCCGCAAGTTGAACTCCAGACGAAGATTCCCCTCCGGCGCCTTGACTCGCCTGATTTGCCGCGCGGGACGGAAACCATTCTGCTGGTCGAGGACGATCCCGCCTTGCGTGAGATGGCTGCGACCTTGTTAAGACGGCTGGGTTACACGGTTTTGGCGGCGGCCAATGGCATCGAAGCCTTGAGCCTGAAACCGCAGCGCGACAGCGGACACGTTGATTTGTTGTTCACCGATGTCGTCATGCCGCATATGAGCGGCAAAGAATTGTCCGAGCGGGTGCGGGCGTTATATCCGCACACCCGGACTCTTTTCACCTCCGGCTACACCGAGAATGCCATCGTCCATCAAGGCGTGTTGAACCCAGGCGTGGCGCTGCTGCAAAAACCGTTCACGCCGTCCGCGCTGGCGCACAAATTGCGGGAAGTGCTGGATCAACCGGGCGCTCCGAAACCGGACCCCGCGCAGAAAACATCTGGCTTCACAAAAATCACGGATGGGGTGAACACCCCATAGCTCACGACCGCCAGCAGTTCGTCTATTGTCCTGACCAATGGAGCTCATGCCGACAACGTGTTTTGGCAAGTCGGCTCCTCCGCGACTCTCGGTGCAGACACGTCGTTTGATGGCAGTATTCTCGCTGACCAGAGCATCACCCTGGCATTGCTGCTGCGCATCCGTTATGCGCTTCGGGAATATGAGGCAGATCAAGCAAAAGCAGGCAGCGAGGGGAATTTGACAAAATTGCAATAGTTGGTAACTATTAAGACATGAGCGCAGCATTGACCAATTACTGGCAGGACTTCATCAACCAGATGATCAAGTCTGGACGTTACAACAACCGTTCCGAAGTGATTCGGGCGGGACTCCGTTCCCTGGAAGAGCGGGAGCTGGCCAAAGAGGTGCGGGACTTTGAACAAGTCTTTGCCGGTGGCCGTGCGGGCGAACCTGACGGCAAGACCATTGGCTGTATCGTGGGCCGCCAGAAAATACACCGCAAGGCGCGGCGATGATTCGAGCCGTCTATGATTGCAACGTGATCCTGTCCGGCATCGGCTGGAACGGTTCGGCGCGAAAATGTTTGAAGCTGGTGGCGGAACGCCGGGTGTTTCTTTTTGTGACGGATGAGATTCTTGCCGAATACGAAGCGGTGATTCCTGAAACTTTGGCGGAAGAAGTGCCGGAAGTGAATCCGCATCCGAAACTGGCATGGATCAAATCGAAGGCCCGTTTAGTCGGGGCGTCCCCGTTGGGCAAGCGGCGGAGCCGTGATGCGAAAGATGACGTTTATCTGGCGGCGGCATTGGGGGCGTCTGCGGAATACATCGTGACCTGCGACAAAGACCTCCTGGATTTGGACAGGCCGTTCGGAATTGAAACGGTCCGGCCAGCGGAATTTCAGCGGAGAATAAAAGCCTGATTTGTTTAGTCGCTTGGCATCGGGAGAAATTAAAGCCTGCGGCCAAAGTTGTTGCTGAATCAGCTTGAGATCCATTTTTAATGGACGGCGAAAATTACGACAGCCTGCAACAACTTTGGCCGCAGGCTTTGCTTTGCCTTGATTCCAAAAACGGGGGTGGCAAACTAATAAAATGTCAGACAATTCGGGCACGGCAGCTTTGCCTTGATTCCAAAAACGGGGGTGGCAAACTAGAGCCAGGCGCGTGGGAGCATTGCCGCTGGCTTTGCCTTGATTCCAAAAACGGGGGTGGCAAACTCAGCCGGCCGCCGAGCAGCGCGCAATCCACGCTTTGCCTTGATTCCAAAAACGGGGGTGGCAAACTGCCGTCTTCGGAACGGATGCAAAGATCGAGGCTTTGCCTTGATTCCAAAAACGGGGGTGGCAAACTATTAGTATAACTAATATACATATATAACAGCTTTGCCTTGATTCCAAAAACGGGGGTGGCAAACTCCTGTTGGCCTGGGCGCAAAGGTCGCCATAGCTTTGCCTTGATTCCAAAAACGGGGGTGGCAAACTAATAAAATGTCAGACAATTCGGGCACGTCAGCTTTGCCTTGATTCCAAAAACGGGGGTGGCAAACTGGTCAACAAATTCAGCAACGCTTCGGTGTCGCTTTGCCTTGATTCCAAAAACGGGGGTGGCAAACTAATCCGTCCACATGGCCGGCGGGGATGATAGCTTTGCCTTGATTCCAAAAACGGGGGTGGCAAACTCCTATGCCAACGAGCAGGCGATTGGCTTTTGCTTTGCCTTGATTCCAAAAACGGGGGTGGCAAACTGACCGCCGGATATTTCTTCGCCGTGTCGAGGCTTTGCCTTGATTCCAAAAACGGGGGTGGCAAACTGACCGCCGGATATTTCTTCGCCGTGTCGAGGCTTTGCCTTGATTCCAAAAACGGGGGTGGCAAACTCTACGTTCCGTGCCTGCCTTACCAGGTGACGCTTTGCCTTGATTCCAAAAACGGGGGTGGCAAACTGAACCGCTTGAGTTGCGGCGGCTCGTAAGTGCTTTGCCTTGATTCCAAAAACGGGGGTGGCAAACTGAAGAATCATCGCCCCACCCCGTGCAGGTTGCTTTGCCTTGATTCCAAAAACGGGGGTGGCAAACTGAATTGATACCACCATCACCGATGGCAGTTGCTTTGCCTTGATTCCAAAAACGGGGGTGGCAAACTGGGGTCCACATCCTTCACATCGCCGTGCAGGCTTTGCCTTGATTCCAAAAACGGGGGTGGCAAACTGGCGGGTAAATTCCACAGCACGCGGGTCAAGCTTTGCCTTGATTCCAAAAACGGGGGTGGCAAACTAACAGCAGGAAAAATAACCAGAGGATTATAGCTTTGCCTTGATTCCAAAAACGGGGGTGGCAAACTGACATCAAAATTATCCTCTCCCGACTTCCCGCTTTGCCTTGATTCCAAAAACGGGGGTGGCAAACTTTGCCGCGCCATCGCCGCTGCTACCGGCGAGCTTTGCCTTGATTCCAAAAACGGGGGTGGCAAACTCAGATGGCGATTTTGGCAATGATGAGAACAGCTTTGCCTTGATTCCAAAAACGGGGGTGGCAAACTGGCAGACGCTGCTCTGGGCCGGCTACGCCCGCTTTGCCTTGATTCCAAAAACGGGGGTGGCAAACTATTTTTAAATCGCGCCATCGGTTCCGGCAAGCTTTGCCTTGATTCCAAAAACGGGGGTGGCAAACTTTTTAGTCGCCGACGACATCAGCCTGGTCTGCTTTGCCTTGATTCCAAAAACGGGGGTGGCAAACTCGGTGGTCGTAAACCACTGATTTTGCCGCCCTTGTCCCGCTTTGCGGGACTACCAGAGTTGAATTTGTTCAGGCATATCTTCTGGTTCGGCCTCGGTTGCGGGCGAGCCTTGAATGACGTAGGAGCGTTCCCATTGTGCCCGCGTCACGAAAACGGCGCGCACACTGCCCTCTGGCGGGAGGTTTTTCTTCAACCGTTCAATGTGCGTTTCCTGCCGTGCGAATGAAACGCACGCCCGCACGTAAACGCTGAACTGCATCATCTGAAAGCCGTCATCAATGAGATAGTTCCGGAAGTCAGTCGCGGCTTTGCGCTGCTTCTTCGTGCCTACCGGCAGATCAAATGCGACGACTAGCCAGCCCATTTTGAATTTTTCGGTGTCCACGGTTTGTAATGGCGCGGCTGGTTTTCCACCACGGCCCGACGGAAGCCGCGCACCACGCCCTCAATCACGCCCTGAATCTCAAGTGTTAAATCTAGGTAGTCCACGCGCTCCAACGGGAAGCCCGTAACCCACTTGCGGAATTCTTTTGTGACCTCCCATTCTTTTGGGTCCGGGTGCTGTTTCACCCACTGGAACACGCGCCAGTCCACGCAAGGTCGGAATTGTTCCATCAAATCATAAGCTAGCGGCGTGCTGCGTTCGCGCTCGACGTGCGAAATGCCGAATGTGGGGTCAAGGCCGACGCCGAAAAGCTTTTGCAATACGGTCGAGAGCAGCACTGCGTAGCCGTAATTCAAAAAATGATTCAAACCACCGCGTCCCCTGTCGCGGACAAAATTCTCATCATTCAATGCCCGGCCAAATATTTGCCAGAACATTTTGGCGCAAATCGCCTCCTTGTGGGGTTTCTTGCCAAAGGCCGTTTCGCGCAGCCCGTCCAGCCACTTGTCCTGCGATGCGACGTGTTCCGCCAGCGCAAATTGGTTCTGGCATTTGGCGTCAATCGTTTTTTGCCACAGTTGTGCACGGGCGCGGGGCGTGAGCCTGAGCATCGCGCGGGAAAGAATGGTATCCGTGGAACGATTGGCTGGAAGCACCAAGCTAACCGGCTTGAACGCTTCGCAGATAATGAGCGCAACACCATGCTTGGCCGCTTCCAAGAAAAGTTCACTGTGGATGCTGGCCGAAAAACTGGTGATGATGATGGACGCCACGTCCTCCAGCGGAAGTTTACGTTCGCCTTCCGCCGTTTTGCAGGTCAACTGTCCATCCCGGCAGCTCAGACTGCACTGTGGACTATCAATGCTGACAATGTGGTATGACATGGCCAGTTCTGGTTGACCTAGAACCAGCCATTTCCGTGCCGTTTATCAGGCTATCTTGACGCTGTGGTGGGGATTACCGAGATGCCTGTGAATGGAGTTTTAACGACTTCCATTTTGCTTTTAAGCAAGCTGGCCAGCAAGACGTTGATCTTGTGTCCCTCAGTTTTGTTTTTGAGCCGGACAACATCTGGTTGTCCAATGTCAATCGCCATTCCTGTAGTGTTGTTCTTGGCAGAAAAAATCCGCCAAACACCTTTGTATTTGCCTTCAGGAACTTTGATGGTTTGCCCATTCCGCAGAACGCGCGGCAATTTGCCCCCGTTTGCCTTTTTCAGTTCCTGCAATCGTGGCCAGACTTTGTGGAAGGGAATGATTGTCGGCAACGGATCGAGCGCGACGCCGTAATTGTCGGGAATGACAAGGACGCCTTTGTTTGCCGCAAGTTTCCCATTGCCATTGGCAGGTCTAAGGCCAAGCAATTTCGACGTTTTCTCTTCCCCGACTTTTTCCGGGCGCGAGCCGTCTGGCTGGCGGATGCGCTGGCGAATGGTGACATTGCCATTTTCATCCGAGGAAACCACGCGCCAAGTATTTTGCTCGACCCGCAATCCATCCATCCGCGCCGGGATGTGTTGCACGACTCGCTTCTCGGCGAGACGTTGGCGGATTTGCTCTTTGAGTTTGTTGTCGAGGTCGCGCATTTCAAAACGCTTTTCCGCATTGAAACCAAAAACGCCCAGAGCCATGAGTTGTTGCCTCTCCAAGTCATTCGGGTTGCGTTTCACGATGAGTTCCCAGACTCGACCATTGTTGGGAATAAAGTGTGAGGTCAAGCCCAGCACGCACGCGTCAAGCGCGTGGTGCAAGTGCGTGATGTCACGGATGTCGGTCTTGGTTTTCACGTCGCCGTTTTCATCCAGCACCTGCTGGTTGGCGAGACTCAAGCAACCGAGAACCTTCCATGCCTTGCGAACCGCGCCGGTAACAGAGCCAGGCAGGGAAACGACTGTTGGCTTTTCTTCACAGTTGGCAAAAGCGTGTTTCAAAACCTGTGCGCCAAAGCGAACAAGTTGTGAGGTTTGGGTGAGATCGCGCGGGACAAATTCCTTTTCCTCGTATTTTGGCAACAACATCAAATCCTTGCGCCGTTTCTTCCGGCGCTTGTCATCGTCATGGCCTTTGTAAGTTTCCAAGCTTTCAACGAACTGTTTGTATCGTGTGAGACTTACAATGGACAGGTTTGGCAAATCCGGTACAGGTTTGCCTTGTTCATCGGACACAAATTGCCACGCCGTGCGTTTGCCCTTCCATTTATTGATCGCCGAAAATGTAATGACCAGTGAATCCAGCGAATCGGACGCGCGTTCGGAACGCGGCACGATGTGGTCTTTGTCCACGCGGCGGGTGACGAGGTCTTTGGGTTCGTAGTCAACGCCGGTGTAGGGGCACCGCCAGCCAAGGTCTTCGGCAACACGCGCCTTGCGAATCAGCCCGGCGGTAATCGGAATGGACTTTCCGTTGCGCTCTTCTGCAAACGCCTTTTCTAGTTTTTCGGCGACGGCATGATGATTGGCAATTCGCAATCCCAAATCCTGCGCTTTCTCTTTGGCCGTCTTACCTGACATTTCGCGCAGGTCACGATTCACCTCGATGGTGATTTTGCCGACGCGCTTTTTGTCGCCGGCAGCATATTCCTTGATGATGTCGGCAAGCAGCCGTTCCAAATCAGCAGCCGGTGGCGGACAAGGTGATTGTTGGTTTGATCCGCAATGGCGAGATTTAATTGTGCTTCTCGTATTTTTTCCGTGATGAAAAGGCAACCGCTTGCTTCCTTCGGATGCGGTT
>Ga0181521_10004280_pt1 | contig 16374 bp, 15 predicted proteins | sample PEATcosm2014_Bin_32_FD_119764 | JGI IMG/M metagenome (GOLD analysis project Ga0181521, IMG submission 119764) | Peatland microbial communities from MTU Mesocosm Facility, Houghton, MI, USA - PEATcosm2014_Bin02_60_metaG | ecosystem: Environmental > Terrestrial > Soil > Wetlands > Peat | place... | reverse complement strand
GCCCGGGCTTGGCGCAGGACCCTGGACAGGTCGGGAACGGACGCGGGTTTGGCTTCGGTCCCCATGCGACGGACGGATCCGTCACGGTGCAGGATCACCGGTCACCTCGTCATTTCCCAGGGTCTGGTCGTCGTCCGACGGTCGCAGTTAGCGTAGTGCTTGACCAGCCATTTCGTTCAGTCACCGTCCCCGCCCGACCGGGTCGGGGGTCCGGTTGTGAGTGTCGCCAAGGCCACCTTGTCGGCGGGGCCGCCATCGGGAATGGAGAGAGACATGGCAGGACAGGCCGCCGAGAGTGCAACGTCCGACCGGCGAGGACCCGAGCGGGGCGCGGACCTGCTTGTCCGCTGTCTCGAGGCCGAGGGAGTCCGCTGGATCTTCGGGATCCCCGGCGAGGAGACGCTCGACGTCTCCGACGCGCTGGACAGCTCGTCGATCGAGTTCGTGCCGGTCCGCCACGAGCAGGCCGGCGCGTTCATGGCCGATGTCCAGGGCCGGCTGACCGGTCGGGCCGGCGTGTGCCTCGGGACCCTGGGACCCGGCGCGACGAACCTGGTGACCGGCGTCGCCGACGCGTTCTTGGACCGGGCGCCCCTCGTCGCGCTGACCGGGCAAAGCGGGCTCGAGCGGATGCACAAGGAGTCGCATCAGTACATCGACGTGGTGCGGCTGATGAGCCCGATCACAAAGTGGAACGCCCGCGTGTCGGGACCCGGGATCATCCCCGAGGCCGTTCGCAAGGCGTTCAAGGTCGCCGAATCAGAGAAACCCGGCGCGACCCACCTGGAGCTGCCCGAGGACGTGATGGCGGCCCCGGTGTCGGCCACCCCCTTGCCCCGCACGGCGGTGGTGCATCCCCGGCCGGCCGACGGTGACCTGGACCGGGCGGCGACGCTGTTGCGGTCGGCCGATCACCCCGTCGTGCTGGCCGGCAACGGTGTCGTGCGGGGGATGGCCTGGGACGCGCTGCGCGAGTTCTCGGCCCGCACCGGGGTGCCGGTCGCCGAAACCTTCATGGGCAAGGGCCTCTTGGATGCCGACGACCCGCGGGCCCTCGGTGCGGTGGGGCTCCAGGCGGGCGACTACGAGATGGTGGGGTTCGGGGACGCCGATCTGGTGCTCGCGGTCGGCTACGACCTGGTTGAGCACGCCCCGAAGTACTGGAACCCCGGACGCGACAAGCGGATCGTCTGCATCGACTCGTCACCGGCCGAGATCGACGACCACTTCATTCCCGAGGTCGAGCTGGTCGGGGACATCGGGTTCACCCTGCGGACGCTCGCGCAGCGGTGTCCCGGCGTCTGTCTCGAGGTGCGGGGCACCCGCCTGGCCAACGCGGTCGCGGCGACGCTGGCCAAGGCGGCCGGCGACGATGCGTTCCCGATGCGACCGCCGCGGATCCTGCTCGAGCTCCGCCGAGCGATGCGACCGACCGACGTGCTCGTCTCGGACGTGGGGCTCCACAAGCTGTGGATCGGCCGGATGTTCCCCGCCCACGAACCCAACACCGTGCTGATCGCCAACGGTCTGGCCGGGATGGGCTTCGCCGTGCCGGCGGCGATCGGCGCCAAGCTCGTCTTGCCGCAACGGCGGGTGGTGGCGGTGTCCGGCGACGGAGGCTTCCTCATGAACGCCCAGGAGCTGGAGACGGCCAAGCGCCTCCGGACCCCCTTCGTCAATGTGGTCTGGGAGAACGGGCAGTTCGGCTCGATCGTGTGGAAGCAAGATCGGAAATTCGGCCGCCACTTCGGCACCGACTTCACCAATCCGGATTTCGTGGGCTTCGCCAACTCGTTCGGGCTGCCGGCGGCCCGGGCCACGTCGGCCGGCCACTTCGCCGAGTGCCTGGCCCGCTTCCTTGAGCTCGACGAGGCGTCGCTCATCGTGGTGCCGGTCGACTACTCGCTCGATGTGGCGATCTCGGCCGAGCTCGGCGAGGAGACCGCGCCCACCTGAGTCGGCTCAACCCGGCCGGCAGAGCACCTCGCCGTGGATCATCGAGAACCAGCCGTCCTCGTCGTCGGCCCATCGGAGCCAGGCCCGGCCGATCTCGTCCAGCTCCTCTTGGTCGGCCAGCCCGAGCTCGCGAACCCGGGCGGCCAACTCGGTGACGGTGATGCGATCGGCCCAGGTCTCGGCCCACCATCTCCGGTCCTCGGGGGCGGCGAAGCACCACGCAGACGCCGAGGCGGTGATGTCGGCGCACCCGGCGGCCCGGGCCCACGCGACCAGGCGCCGACCGGCGTCGGGCTCCCCGCCGTTGGCCCGGGCCGTCCGGCGGTACAGGTCGAGCCACCGGTCGAGCTCGGGGTACTCGGGGTACCAGGTCATCGAGGCGTAGTCGCCATCCCGGACCGCCACCAGACCGTCGGACCGGCAGACCCGGGCCATCTCGACCAGGGCGCCGACCGGGTCGTCGAGGTGCTGGAGGACCTGGTGCGCGTGGACGACGTCGAAGCTTCGATCAGCGAAGCGCATCGAGAACAGGTCGCCGGCCTCAAAGGAGACGTGAGAGGCCCCCTCGAGCAGGCCCCGGGCGGCGTCGACGGCCTCTTGGGAGCGGTCGATGCCCATCACCGGGCCCGGCGTGACCAGGCGGGCCAGGTCGACGGTGATGGTGCCGGGTCCGCAGCCGATGTCGAGGACCGATTTGCCCGCGCTCAGGTGGGGGAGGAGATAGCCGGCCGAGTTCTCGGCGGTCCGCCACCGGTGCGAACGAAGGACGCTCTCGTGGTGCCCGTGGGTGTAGCGAGGCGGCGCGGGGTCGCCGCGGCCCGCCCCGGGCGTCTCACTCCTCACCGGAGAAGCGCTCCCACGCCGATTGCCTGGTCATGGCCAAGGCCTCGCCGATGCGGGCCCAGGTCGCGCCGAGCGCCCGGGCCTTGCGCACCCACTCGACCAGGTTCCGCTCGGCCTGGGCACCCGCCGCCGCGACGTTGGGCAGCAGGTCCAGCAGCTCCTCCAGGGTCATGGCGACGATCCAGGGGAGTGGCTGGCGATCGACGGCCGGCTTGGTCTCGAGGATGGAGTGACACAGCGAGACGCACTCGTCACAGATGTACACGCCCGGACCGCTGATGAGGGTCGCCACCTGGGTGTTGGGCTTCCGGCAGAACGAACAGTTCGCGATGGCGGTCTTCGTCGCGGTCATAGGCTCCTCCCGGCGTCAGGAGGAACCTTACAACATGTCAGGCGATACCTGACGGATCCTCGGTGGGCGAGGGGGGACTTGAACCCCCACATCCTTTCGGACACAGGAACCTGAATCCTGCGCGTCTGCCTATTCCGCCACTCGCCCGGAGCGGCTCAGGCTACTCAAGGGCCGACGTCGACTCCATCCCGCGACCAGGTAAAGCAGGGGTTCCGAGGCCCGGTTCCGTGTATGTGGCCGGTAGGATATCCGAGACCATGGGACTCCAACAGTTCGAGGACCGACTCGAGCGTCTTGTGGAAGGAACGTTGGCCAAGCCCTTCCGAAGCAATCTCCAGCCGGTTGAAATCGGCCGCCGACTGACCCGAGAGATGGACCTTCACCGCCGGGTGGGGGTCCGGGGGCTCATCGCCCCCAACTCCTTCTCGGTCACCTTGGCCAAGCCCGACGTCGACCGGTTCTCCAACTTCCTCGACGCGTTGGTCAGGGAGCTCGCCGAGGCCGCCCGAGAACACGCCCGCAACGAGCAGTACACGTTCGTGGGCCCGATCGACGTCCAGATCCTGGAGGGCCCCCGCCTGCGCTCGGGGCGGTTCACGGTGGCCGCCGAGTTCATCGAGGGCCCCGATGGGATGGCCCCGGCGGAGCTGGTCCTCCCCGGCGGGGGGCGGGTCCAAATCGAATCCGGGCCGGTGGTCATCGGCCGGATGCCCGAGTGCGAGGTCGTGCTCAGCGACCCGAACGTGAGCCGGCGGCACGCCGAGGTGGTCCGGGTGAACGAAACCTTCGTGGTTCGCGACCTGGGTTCGACCAACGGCACCAAGCTGAATGGGGTGCCGATCAGGGAGCAGTACCTCGCCACTGGCGACAACATCACCGTAGGTTCCACGACCCTCGTCTTTGAGATGTTGTGACGGTAAGTCCCCGGTGTTCATCGTAGGGACCAACTATTCCGCGATCATTCGACCGCTCCAGTGGTTGGTCGTCGCGCTGATCTTCCTCTTCTTCCTCCGGGTCGTCCGGGCGGTCTTCGTCGAGGTCCGGCCGGCCGGTCCGACCCGGGCCCAGCGGCGGGCCGATCGTCGGGCCGAGGAGGACGAACAGCGTCGCCCGCGCGACAGCCATTCCCGCAAGCAGCTGCGCCTCGAGGTGATCGAGCCCCGGGAGTACGAGGGCACCATCTACGAGCTCGACGGCGAGCTGACCGTGGGCCGGTCGAACGGTTGCGCCATCTCGACCACCTATGACTCCTACAGCTCGACCGTGCACGCCCGCCTGTACAGAAGTGGCGGCCAGATCTGGGTAGAGGACCTCGGGTCGACGAACGGGACCTTCGTCAACTCCGAGCGCATCACGCAGCCATCGCGGCTGGCCAAGGGGGACCTGCTGCAGATCGGCGCAACCGTGTTCGAGGTGCGCCGATGACCGTCCTGCGCTCCGGCGTGGCCACCGACGTCGGTCGTGTCCGAGACCACAACGAGGACCGTGCGTCGGCCGGGGACAACCTCTTCGCGGTCGCCGACGGCATGGGGGGCCACGTCGGCGGGGAGGTGGCGGCGCGGGTGGCCGTCCAGACCCTGGAGTCGGCCTACGAGCACAACCCGACGATCGCCGGCCTGCGCGAGGCCGTCGTGGCCGCCAACAGCGCCATCTGGGAGCAGAGCCTGCGGGTGGACGAGCTGCGCGGGATGGGCACCACACTCACGGCAGCCGGTCTCACGGTTGGTCCCGACGGCCGGGACGTGATGTGCCTGGTCAACGTGGGCGACTCACGCGCGTACCTGATGTCGGGCGGATTGGTCCGCCAGGTGACCGCCGACCACAGCCTGGCCGAGGAACGGGTGCGCAGCGGCGAGATGACCGAGGCCGAGGCCGAGGTGCACCCCCACCGGCACATTCTCACCAGGGCGCTCGGGGTCGGGCCCGCGGTGGACGTGGACCTCTGGGAGTTGCACGTGCGCAGTGGCGACCGCCTGCTGCTGTGCAGCGATGGCCTCACCAACGAGGTCAGCGTCGAACAGATCAGCCAGGTCCTCCACTCGGTGAAGGACCCGCGCAAGGCGGCCCGGGCCCTTGTCGACCGGGCCAACGCGCACGGCGGGAACGACAACGTGACCGTCGTCGTGGTCGACGTGTTGGTCGGCGAGGAGGGCAACGCCGAGCCCTCGGTCGTCTCCCGGGTGTCGCTGGCCGATCTCGCGGCCGACCCGCCGACCGCACAGGGCGCCCGGGCCGCCACCCCGGCCCCGGCCGCGACGACCCCTTCGGTGCCCAACGGGGCGGTGCAGACCGAGCCGCCGACCGCCGCCGTGCCGATCACCGAGGCCCCGCCCGCTCCAGCCACCGCGACCCCGGCCACCCTGGGCAGCGCGGCGGCGGCCCCGGTGCTGATGACGAACGGGGCAGCCGGGGACGTGTTCGTAGCGTCGCCCATGCCAATGGGTGTGCAGACCCTGCCGCCACTCGAGCATCTCGGCGCGGAAGAGGAGAAGAAGGCCGCGCCCGTGCCCAGGGAGTCGCGACGCGAGCGGCGCCGCCGTCTTGGGGTGCCGAGGCGGATCACGGTGCGCGTCATCCTGTTCTTCCTGCTGCTCTTGGCTGTCCCGGTGGGCGGCGTCGCGGTGGTGCGGTGGTACTCGATGGACAACTGGTACGTCGCCATCGACCACGGACATCTGGCCGTGTACCAAGGCCGTCAGGGCGGGTTCCTCGGGTTCAAGCCGAGGCTGTTGGACCTGACCGGTGTGACAACGTCCGAGGTCCTGCCGTTCCGGCTGGCCGACCTCCGCCAGACGGTCAACGAGCCGTCGTTGAAGGCCGGGGCGCGGTACATCGCCAACCTGCACCAAGAGTTCGTCGCCCAGCAGGACTCGTTGCCATTGGACGAGGGGTAAATGGGCCGCCGCATCCGGTGGTTGGGGGTCGTGTTGATCTTGTGCTTCGGCCTGGTCATCGTGCAGCTGACCAACATCCAGTTCCGCCGGGCCTCCGCGTTGGCGACGTCCAAGGACAACCCCGTCAACCGGGCCCCCGACTTCGACAACGCCCGGGGCGTGATCTTCGCCGCCGATGGCACGCTGTTGGCCCAATCGGTGCGGATCGCCGCCAAGGGCGCCGACACCTACCAGTTCCAGCGGGAGTATCCGACCGGCTCGCTGTTCTCCCAGATCGTCGGGACGTGCTCGCCGATCTATTGCAACACCGGCATCGAGGGGTACTACGGCCAACAGCTGGGGCTGCACCAGCAGCCCGCCCAGACGTTGAGCCAGGTGCTGTCACCGCCACCACCCACGACCGACGACATCACCCTCACCGTCGACCCCGCGCTTCAACAGCTGGCCACCCAGGAGCTGGACAGCCTTCCGGGGCCCAACCGGGACGGCGCGATCGTGATGCTCAATCCGAAGACCGGGGCGATCCTGGCCATGGCCTCGAACCCGACCTATGACCCCGACCCGCTCGTGTCGACGAACTTCCAGACCGAGGAGGCGGCCGAGGTTCTCGACACGCTGAAGGACCCCGAGGGTTTCGCGCCCATTGACCCGATGGCCAGCTACAACACGATCTTGCCGGGATCGACGGCCAAGGTGATCACGACGGCCGCCATCTACAACCTGGACCCGTCGCTGGCCACCTACAACTTCCCGACCACGGCCTGCCTCACCAACATCCCCGACACGAACCAGCAGATCTGCAACGACGCCGACACGGCGTCGGCCGCCAACGCGTGTGGCGGAACGATCGTCCAGATGCTGCCCGCGTCGTGTGACCCGGGATACGCCCAGCTCGGACTCCTGCTCGGTGCCACCGACCTGAGCGAGCAGGCGCAACTGTTTGGCTTCAACTCCACGCCTCCGCTCGACCTGCCGACCGGCTATGTCCAACCGTCCATCTACCCGACCGCCGCCGCGCTCAGCCAGGGCGGGAACCCCGGCATCCCGGGCCAGGCCTACTCGGCGTTCGGGCAACAAGACGTCGCGGCCACCGCGCTGCAGAACGCCCTCGTGGCCGCCGGCATCGCCAACGGCGGCGCGGTCATGGTGCCGCACTTCCTCGACAAGATCGCCAACGCCCAGGGCCAGGTCGTCGAGACCTACCAGCCCAAGGTGTGGAAGCAGGCCATGACGCCGCAGGCGGCCGGAGAGGTCATCCCGCTGATGCAGGCGGTGGCGACCTCGGGCACGGCCGCCGGAGATGGGTTCCCGGACTCGCTGGACGTGGCCGTGAAGACCGGAACCGCGCAGGTCGGCTTTCCGACCATCACGTCGGTGTCGGACTGGATGATCGGGTTCGCCCCGGCCAGCAATCCGCAGGTCGCCATCGCGGTCGTCGTGCCCTACCAACCGCTCTCCACCCAAGGTGCATCGATCGCCGGTCCGATCGTCAGGACCATGCTCGAGAGGGCCCTTCCTTGACCAAGCTGGTGTTTTCGATCGGCCCTCGACCGCCCCGTGTTCGCCGTTCGCGGCGCGCGCAGGCGCGTAGGCTCTGACCGCCATGGAGCCGGTCGAAGTACCCCGCGTCTTCTCGGAGCGCTACGAGCTCACCCATTTGATCGCCCGGGGCGGCATGGCGGAGGTCTATCGGGCCCGGGACCGTCTGCTCGACCGCCCCGTCGCGCTGAAGGTGTTGTTCCCCGAGCTCTCGGTCGATCGGGCGTTCGTCGAGCGGTTCCGGCGGGAGGCGCAGAACGCCGCCAAGTTGTCCCATCCGAACATCGTGCCGGTCTTCGACTGGGGGGAGGACACCGGCTCGTACTTCATCGTCATGGAGTACATCGACGGGCGCGCGTTGTCGGCGGTGCTGCGCGAGGCCGGACCGCTCGACCCCGCCCGGGCGGCCGACATCGCGTCCCAGGTGGCCGCGGCGCTCGCCTCCGCGCACCGTCACGGCGTCGTCCACCGCGACATCAAACCCGGGAACGTGCTGATCACCGAGGACGGCCAGGTGAAGGTGACCGACTTCGGGATCGCCCGCGCCGTGAACACCGAGGAGAGCCTGACCCAGACCGGCGCGGTGATGGGGACGGCGACCTACTTCTCACCCGAGCAGGCCGAGGGGATCGGGGTCGACGCGCGCACGGACATCTACTCGCTGGGCGTCGTGTTGTTCGAGATGCTCACCGGCCGGCCGCCGTTCCTCGGGGATACCCCCGTCTCGGTGGCCTCCAAGCACGTCCGGGACATCGCGCCCATGCCGAGCGAGCTCCTCGAAACGGTGCCGGCGGAGCTCGAGGCCGTGACCATGAAGGCCATGGCCAAACTGCCCGACCAGCGCTACCCCGACGCCGACGAATTCCGCGCCGACCTTTTGCGGTTCTTGGACGGCCAGCCGGTCCAGGCGGAGCCATTGACGGCCAACGCGGTCACCGGGGTGATGGGCACCATCGGGGCGACCCAGCCGGTCGGGACGACGCCGGGGACCCAATCGGTGCCCCGAAGCGCCACCCGACGACGGGAGCCGGGCACCGGGACCCGTCGTGGCAGGGGCTGGCTGGCCTTGCTGGTCATCTTGCTGGCCGCCCTGGCCGTCGTCGCCTATCTGCTCGTCGACACGTTCGCCGGGGGGTTCGCCCTGCCCGACGTGGTCGGAAAGACGGTCGCCCAGGCCGAAGCGACGCTCACGGCCAAGGGCCTGGTCATCGGCACGACGACCAACAAGGCCAACACCGCGCCCACCGGGACGATCCTCAGCACCAACCCGCCCGCTGGCACCAACGTGTCCAAGAAGGCCGTCGTCAACCTGGTCGTCAGTGCGGGCGAGGCGGAGGTGGTCGTCCCCCAGACGGTCGGGTTCTCCCTCGACAGCGCCGAGGCCCTCTTGGCCAGCGACGGGCTCAATACGAAGGTGAAGTTCGTCTCGACGGGCGGCCAGCAGAACGTCGTGCTGGACCAGACCCCCACCTCGGGCGCCAAGGTCCGGCGCGGCTCGACGGTGGTGCTCTCGCTCCTCACCCCGACCAACCAGGTCCAGGTGCCCGACCTGAACGGCTTCACCCCGACCCAGGCGGCGAGCGCGCTCGCCGGGGTCGGCCTGTCGGTCGGGGCCCAGAGCCAGGCCTGCTCGAACTCGATCCCGTCCGGTGAGGTCTCGGGATCCAACCCGTCGAGCCCCGAGCAGGTCGCCCGGGGGACCTCGGTCGCCCTGGTCATCTCGTCGGGACCCTGTCAGGTCGTGATCGAGGGGGTCATCGGCGACAGTTCGAGCGATGCCACCGGGGTGCTGACCGGCCAGGGCCTCACGGTGGCCACGGTGGCCACGACCATCTGTGATCCGTCGCAGAACGGGAACGTGGTGTCTCAGAACCCGGCGGCGGGAACCCAGGTCACGCTGCCGGCCACCGACACCATCACGGTCTGCAGCGCGGTGTTGCCCACGTTGCCGACCACCACCACCACCACCTTCCCCTAGAGGCGGTGAGGGTCAGGCGACCAGCTGGCCCAGGAAGTTCGCCAGCAGGGTGGGTCCGCAGGGGGTGAGGATCGACTCGGGGTGGAACTGGACACCCTCGACGGCCAACGTGCGGTGGCGGAGTCCCATGACCACCCCGTCGCTCGTGCTCGCGGTGACCTCGAGCACGTCGGGCACCGACTCGGGGTCGATGACCAAGGAGTGGTAGCGGGTGGCGGTGAAGGGGTTGGGCAGGCCCGCGAACACCCCGGTGCCGTCGTGGTGGATCTGGGAGGTCTTCCCGTGCATGAGGGTGGGGGCCGAGACCGTCCTGCCCCCGTAGACCTCGCCGAGGCACTGGTGGCCGAGGCACACCCCGAGGATCGGGATCACCCCGGCGAAGGTCGAGATGACCTCCATGCTGATGCCGGCCGACTCGGGCCGCCCGGGCCCCGGAGAGACGACGATGGCATCGGGCTCGGCCGCCCTGATGCCGTCCATGTCGACCGCGTCGTTGCGGAAGACGACCGGCTCTGCGCCGAGTTCGCCCAGCTCCTGGACCAGGTTGTAGACGAACGAGTCGTAGTTGTCGATGAGCACGACCCGGGACCCCATGGTGGGGCCATGGTAACGGGCGTCCGCAAATCGCTAGTGTCGTGCCCCATGGCTCCCACCACGAGCGGACCCGGGCGCGCCCAGCGCAAGGGTCGCTCCGAAGGACGTACCACCAAGAGCACGAAGAGCGGGTCGTCGGGATCCGGCGGGGTCGGCCGCTACACCCCCGCCGAGCAGAGCGGTCGCTACACCCGGCCCACCCCGACGACGGTCCGCCACAGCGCGCGCTGGTTCGGGCCCCTGATCCTGTTCCTGATGATCTTCGGGGTGCTCACGATCCTGCTCAACTACCTGACCGTGCTGCCGGGGTCGGTCTCGATCTGGTACCTGGTGGCGGGCCTCGTGATCATCTTCACCGCCTTCATGATGGCGACCCGCTATCACTGACCCCCTCGGGGGACCTCAGCCCAGGCGCTCGATGACGGTGGCGTTGGCCAAGCCGCCGCCCTCGCACATGGTGAGCAGGCCGTAGCGGCCGTTCGTACGCTCGAGCTCGTTGAGCAGCGTGGCCAGGAGCTTGGCGCCGGAGGCACCGAGCGGGTGGCCGAGGGCGATCGCCCCGCCGTTCACGTTCACCTTGTCCATGTCGGGGTGAATTTCCTTCTCCCACGCCAAGATGACCGAGGCGAACGCCTCGTTGATCTCGACGGCGTCGATATCGTCGATGGTCAGCTTGGCCCGCTCGAGGACCATCCTGGTCGCCGGGATGGGTGCGGTCAGCATGGTCACCGGGTCGGCCCCGGTCACCGCGAAGGCGACGAACCGAGCCCGGGGGGTGTACCCGAGGGCGGCGGCCCGCTCCTCGCTCATGATGAGGGTCCCCGACGCCCCGTCGGTGATCTGCGAGGAGTTCCCTGCGGTCACCTTGCCGTCGGTCTTGAAGGCCGGCTTCAGCGCGGCCAGGCCCTCGACGGTGGTGTCCGGCCGGATCCCCTCGTCGGCCTTGATGGTCTCGTTGGTGTCGTTGCCCTCGTCGTCTCGGATGGGGATCTCGATGATCTCGTGGTCGAAACGGCCCTCGGCGGTCGCCTGGGCGGCCCGCTGCTGGCTGCGGGCGCCCCAGCGGTCCAGGTCCTCGCGCGAGATGTTCCATTGGTCGGCGATCATTTCGGCGCCGATGCCCTGGCTGACCAGTCCGCCGACCGGCGCGTAGCGGGCGTTGACCCGCGGGCCGAAGGGCAACCCGACCTCGCGGACGATCGACGCACCCATCGGGACCCGCGTCATCGCCTCGACGCCGGCGGCCACCACCATGTCGTAGGCACCCGCGATGACCCCTTGGGCGGCGAAGTGGACGGCCTGTTGGGACGAACCGCATTGGCGGTCGACCGTGGTGGCCGGAACCGACTCGGGCCAACCGGCGGCCAGCACGGCCGAGCGCCCGATGTTGAGGGACTGCTCGCCGACCTGCATGACGCATCCGGTGATGACGTCTTCGATCTGGGCCGGGTCGAACCCGTTGCGGGCCTGGAGGGCCTTGAGCGGTTCGGATGCGAGGTCGACGGCGTGCCAGTTCCGCAACTTGCCGTTGCGCTTTCCTCCGGCGGTACGTACAGCGTCAACGATGACGGCGGTGGTCATGGACTCCCCTTCCGGCGGGCTGGAGAAGTTTCCAGCCAAAGACGCCGCCATGCTAGTTCCCGGCCTTCCGACCCCGTCCTGGCCACGAGTAACGTCGCTTTGATGAGCGAGAGCACCGGCACACCGCCCGGGGAGACCCGGGTCGCCCGAGACATGGACCGATGGCTGGGTGACGGCGGCATGCCCATCATCGGCCAGGTCGGCGGGTCGCTCGAGGTCTACGGGGTCGACGGCGAGGACCTCGGCTGGGTGGAGGGATCGTTCAGCCCGACCCCGCTGGCCTGCAACTTGGGTGGCGTGGTCCAGGCCGGCATCCACGCTCTCCTTCTCGACGCGTGCATCAACTTCGCCATCAATGCCGGGCTGCCCCGGGGGGACCGGGCTCGGGCCACCCTCGAGCTCAAGACCGAGACCATGCGCGCGGTGACCCAGGGCACCACCTACCGACTCCGGGGCGAGGTGGTCAGGATGGCCCGCCAGGTCGCCTACGGCGAGGCGACGGTGCGGGGTGCCGACGGCGAGCTGTTCACGCGGGCGACCGGGACGTTCCTCCTGCACCGGGCGGCCGAGGACGGCGCCAGTTAGCCGGCGTCAGGACCCGATGTGCTCGGCCGGGACGGTGCCCAGCCTCCCGGCCGAGAAGTCCTCGAACGCCTGGGCGAGCTCGGCCCGGGTGTTCATCACGAAAGGCCCGTAGGCGGCCACCGGCTCGCGGATGGGCGCACCGCCGAGCACCAGCACGTCCAGCGCGGCCACGTTGGCGTCCTGGCTCTGATCGGCCTCGATCACGACGGCGTCGCCGGGGCCGTGCACGGCCAGCTGGCCCATCGAGAAGGGCCGCCGCTCCTCGCCGATCGTCCCGTGCCCACTCAGGGCGTAGGCGAGCGCGTTGAAGTGGGATGACCAGGGGAGCACGAGGCGCGAGCTGGGGGAGAGGGTCGCGTGCACCAGCGCGATCGGCGTGTGGGTCAGACCCGGCCCCCGGTGGCCGGCCACCTCGCCGGCGATCACCCGGATCAGGGCCCCGCCGTCGCTCGACGACAACAGGACCGCCGCACCGGGCTCGATGTCCTGGTAGCGGGGGTTGGCCCATTTGGAGGCGGCCGGGAGGTTCACCCACAACTGGATGCCGTGGAACAGACCGCCGCTCACGACCAGGGACTCGGGCGGACGTTCGATGTGCAAGATGCCCGAGCCGGCCGTCATCCACTGGGTCGCGCCGTCGGTGATGATCCCGCCACCCCCGATCGAGTCCTGGTGCTGGAAGATCCCGTCGATCATGTAGGTGACCGTCTCGAAGCCCCGGTGGGGGTGCCAGGCCGTCCCCTTGGGCTCGCCGGGGCCGTAGTCGACCTCTCCCATCTGGTCCATGTGGACGAACGGGTCGAGGTCGGCCAGCGACACGCCGGCAAAGGCGCGCCGGACCGGGAAGCCCTCGCCTTCGAAGCCCGATGGGGCGGTGGTCACGCTGGTTACCGGGCGGATGGTCGCGTGGGTTGGGTCAAAGGCTTCGACTCGCGGCAATACGAGCAGGTCGTCGACGGTCACTGCGGGCATGGCTCACCTCCTGGTGCCACCGAGATCGATGGACCCTCGGTTGAACGTCAGCGCCCTCGCCGGGATTCCCGGCGGTCGTCGAGTCCCGCCCCCCAGGACGCTATTGACGGCCCGCTCCCGCTGACGGGGCGATCAGAGTGAACCCTGTGACACGAGTTGAGATTGGCGACCGGGTGCGAGTGACCGGGGGCCATGCGCGGGAGGGGTCGGAACCATCTCGGGGATTGACTGATCAACGTCAGCGGCCTATATGTGCGAGCCCGTCGTAGGCCGCGTACTTGTAGGCATCGGCCCGGGTCGGAAAGTTGAACGTGGTGTCGATGAATTCGTTGATGGTGCCGCCCCTGTGAAGCACGGCCTGAGCAATGTGGATCAGCTCGGTTGCCTCCTCACCGAGGATATGTGCGCCGAGCAATCCACCGTCCGAGGCCCGAAACACCAGCTTGACCAAACCGTCGGTGGATCCCGCGATCCGCGCACGGGCGTTGGATTCGAAGAACGCGCGGCCGGTCGCAACGTCATCGCTAACGGCACGGGCGGCCCTTTCGGTCAGCCCGACCATGGAGGCCTCAGGGAGCGTGTAGATGCCGGTCGGCACAAAGGGATCGACGGCTTCCTTCAACGGAATGTTGAACGCGCGGCACATCGCCACCCGCGCCTGCTCCATGGCCACCGAGGCAAGCCCCGGAGGACCTGTGATGTCCCCGGCGGCGTAGATTCCCGGGGCGGTGGTCTGGAAGTTGGCATCCACGCGGACGCGCCCGCGGTCGTCCACGTCCACCTGTGCCTCGGCCAGCCCCAACCCCTCGACGTTTCCAGCGCGACCGACCGCGTGCATCACAACTTGTGGGTGGAGGGCCTCGCCGTCCGCGTACACGGTCAGGCCTTCGGCATCGCGTTGGATCGACTGGACCTGAGATCCAAGCATGAGTCGGGCACCAGAGGCCCTGAGGCTCTCCGCGAGGGCCTCGGAGAGCTCGTCATCGAGGAGCGGCAGCAGGCGTGTTCCGTGGTCGACAAGCGTGACCTCCACGCCGAGGGCGGCGAAAATAGAGGCGTACTCGGACCCAACCGGTCCGCCTCCGATGACCAGCAGGTGGTCGGGCATGCGTTCGATCGACAGCATGGTCTCGGAATCGTGAACGTCGGGGTCGTCGAAGGGGATGTCCGGCGGGTGGAAGGGGTGGGAACCGGTGGCCAACAAGATCACGCGAGCGTGAAGTGTCCGCTCGCCGTCCTCATCTCGAACAATCACGCTTCGGTCCGGACCCAGCCTGGCGTCACCGTGCACCAACTCGACACCGTGACGCAGAAGGGTCTCCTGGACGGCCGCCGTCATCGTCGTCACCACGTCGGACGTGTGGGCACGCAGTCGGTTCATCAGCAGGTCCGGTGCGAGGCTGATGCCGATCCCGTACACACTGCGCCGAGACCAACCGGTCAGGTAGACGGCCGTGTCCCGAAGCGCCTTCACCGGTATTCCGGAGGCCGCAATCGCGGCACCTCCCGGCCCTGATCGACGCTCGATCACCGCCACCCGGTAGCCGTGGTAGGCGGCCTGGTTGGCTCCCTTCTCCCCGGCCGGGCCCGAGCCGATCACCACGAGGTCGTACTGGTCCGATTCCGAAGGTTTCGCTCTCACCATCGGCCTGAAAGTATCAGTCGCCCGCTTTTCTCCCTGGGCGTTCGTCACGTCCCAGTGGACCGAGCAAGGAGAATCCGGACCGAACGTCGAGGGACGCCGGCGCTTTGGAGCAGCGGTCCGATTCACCTGAGCGGGATCGCAGAGCGCCGCCGCAACGAGCCAATCGCAACCGACGTCCGAATAGGCTGCGGACGCCTAGCGACGAAGGATGGGAGCAGAGCATTGGCGAACGAATGGGGCCCACTCGGGGCGCTTGCCGGTGAGTGGGAAGGCGAGGGTGGGCTCGACACGGCGTTCGCTCACGCCCACAACCAGGTGCTCGGCACCCCGTACCTCGAGAAGTGCTCACTCAAGGCCTTTGGCCCGATCGTGAACGGGAGTCAGCATCTCTATGGCCTGGATTACAAGAGCACCATGTGGCGCGGGAATGAAGAGATCCCCTTCCACGCAGAAGTCGGCTATTGGCTATGGGACGCAGCGACCGGTGAGGTCCTGCGGGGATTCGTCATCCCCCGAGGCATCACGGTCCTGGCCGGAGGTATCGCCGCTGCTGATGCCACCGAGTTCATCTTGAAGGCCTCACAGGGCGATGCCCAGTACCGCATCTGCCAGAGCATGTACCTCGCCAAGAACGCCACCGCGCTGAGTTACGAGGTCAGCATCTCGTCTGGGGATGACACTTGGTCCTACGACGAGACCACGATGCTGCGACTGAACGAGTTCGACGAACCGTTTGCGCACACCGACCACAACACCCTCCACCGGGTGGGTTGAACGGGAATTAGCCGCGCAAGCCACCGACCTCGCCCGGGCATTCACCGGTATTTCACAAAGTACGCTCGCTCAACCGATTAGGGGCGGCGATGAGGTTCCGATCAGCAAAGGTGTTGGCCACCCTCGTGTTTGCAACCTTGGTCGGCCTGGGAAGGCCGTTCGCAACTGGTGCCGTCACCTTGGTCAGCGGCTCCGCAAGTCCGGCGACCAATCTGCTCGACGGCGAGACCATAGCGGTGTCCGGTGCGGGTTTCGATCCCAACACACAGGTCGGAATAGCTGAATGCCTCAGCGGCGCGACCGAACCCGCACAATGCGACCTCACTGGGGTGAGCTTCGCGACCGCCAGCGTGTCGGGCTCGTTCTCGATCCAGTTCAACGTCACTCGCTTCATCAATGTCGGAGGCGCGATCATCGATTGCGCCGCTCCGAACAGTTGCGTTCTCGGGATGGAGGAGACGTCGAACATCTCACTGTCGGTCACGGTTGGCATATCGTTCGAGAATCTGCCGGTTGTTTCCCCCTCTATTCAGGTCGACCCCTCCACCAACCTGATCGACCATCAATCGGTTCAGGTGGAAGGGACGGGGTTTACCTCTAGGGCGAGCATCGCCTTAGTCGAGTGCACGAACGGGTCTACGGCCGTCAGCGACTGCGATCT
>Ga0181521_10004279_pt1 | contig 16376 bp, 14 predicted proteins | sample PEATcosm2014_Bin_32_FD_119764 | JGI IMG/M metagenome (GOLD analysis project Ga0181521, IMG submission 119764) | Peatland microbial communities from MTU Mesocosm Facility, Houghton, MI, USA - PEATcosm2014_Bin02_60_metaG | ecosystem: Environmental > Terrestrial > Soil > Wetlands > Peat | place... | reverse complement strand
CGGGCCGGCGACACAGCTCGCTCGGTTACCTCACACCGAACGAATTCGAAGATTTACACTCAACCACCATCCAACAGGCCACTTTGTCTTAAGAAGTGGTCCACTGAATGGGGTCAAGGCCTAGCGGTGGAGACAACGGGACTCGAACCAGCGACATCCTTCTTGCAAAGCAGCTTGGATTGAGCGCTGTACTTACCGGGGATTTCCCAGGTGGCTGACGAGCGAAAGCGGCGAAGCTAGGTGCTCTGGTCGAGCCCTGCCCGGCAGTTGCTCCGCGCTCGCGATGCTGACGCACCAGCTCGGGGGTTTGCCGCTCGGGGTGAGCGCTTACTTGACTCGTGTCGGACCTTCGTGCGGATCGAGCGAGACCAAGGGTTGGCCGTGACGGATGGCCCGACGCTGCGCGGCGACCGAGCCGCCCCGGTGCTCGGTGCGTTGGCAGAGAAGTGGCAAATCTAGCCGGCCGGCATTGCATTCGCGCTATCGAGCCCGACCGGGTGAGACGGTCGTTGCGTCTTACTCGAAGGATCGCCCGAGAGCGTGCTTGACTTTCGACGTTGGCCAACTGATTGCAGGTCCGAGGGACAGAGAGCTAGATGTCTCGATCAGCGTTGCCGCGTGCTCGTCACCAGCCAGGGCTGGCCGAAGACCGCAAGTACCAGCGTCGGCGGCGCATTCGTCGCCGGCGAGCCGCAGTGGGCTCGATCGTCCTGGCGTTGATCGCGGCCGGCGTGCTGGCGGCCACACAAACGATGAGCTCCCGGAGCACGGCGCCACGCGGTTCAGCTTCCCGGTCTCACCCGTACGCCAAGAGAGCCATTCGCCCAGCCACGTTCCTCGGCTCAGATGGCGTTGAGGCCCGTTGGGTGATCACGGAGAACGCCAAGCCGGGCACCACCGCATGGCAGATCACCTCCCCGGGTGGAGCGGGTGGGATCGACGGCTACGCCTCGGCGGTCCAAGCCACTCAGGGCCAGGAGGTGACGCTTTTCGTCTCGACGGCGGCACCGAGCTATCAGGTGATGGCATTCCGCATGGGCTACTACGGTGGGAACGGGGGACGGCTCGTGTGGCGGTCGGCGACCGAGACCGGCGTCGTCCAGCCCTCCTGCCCTCTTGCGGCGGGTATCAACATGATCCAGTGCTCCTGGGCCCCTTCGCTCCATTTCATGGTCTCGTCGAAATGGGTGCAGGGCGACTACCTGCTCAAGCTGGTGGGAAGCGGAGGTCAACAGAGCTACGTGCCGCTCACCGTTTGGGACCCAGCGAGCCACGCCACCTACCTCATCCAGAACTCGGTGCTCACCTGGGAGGCGTGGAACACCTATGGGGGCTACGACTTCTACGGTGGCGGATCCCCGGGAACGACCCTCACCTACGACGCCCGGGCTCGGGTCGTCTCCTTCGACCGTCCCTACGACAGCTCCTTTGGCAGCGGTGCTGCCGACTTCCTCGGCGAGGAGTACCCACTTGTACTTTTTGCCGAGCAGCATGGCCTTGACGTGACGTACGGAACCGACATCACGACCGCCGAACAGCCGACGCTGCTCGAGAACCACCGGGTCTTTCTCAGCCTTGGCCACGACGAACAGTGGACGCTGGAGATGCGCAACGCAGCGATCAACGCGCTCTCCGATGGGGTGAACCTGATCTTCTTCGGCGCCAGCCCTGTGCTGCGCAAGGTGCGGCTGCAACCCTCGCCGTTGGGACCAGATCGCCAGGAGGTCAACTACCGTGACCCCCAAGAGGACCCGCTCTACGCGACCGACCCGGCTCAGGTGAGCCAGAATCAGTGGAGCCAGCCGCCAGCGAACTGGCCGCCGAGCGAACTCGTGGGCTCCAACTATCTCGGATACGGGATCGACGCGCCGCTAGTGGTGAGCGATGCCTCGGCGTGGCTGTATGTCGGCACGGGTCTGAAGAACGGGGCCGAGCTTCCGGGGGTCATCCGAAGTGACTTCAACGGATACGTGCCGAGCAGCGCCGATCCCGCCAACGTCGAGATCCTGGCTCATTCGCCAGCCACTCCCAGCACCGGCACGCCGGGACACGCCGACACCGTCTACTACACCGACGCGACAAGCAATGGGGGTGTCTTTTCCACCGGCACCAACGGCTGGATCCCGGCGATGGGCTGTTCACCTCCGAGTGCCACGTGTCCCGTGGTGGCGCTGGACCAGATGACGGCAAACCTCCTCAGGCTCTTCGGTTCGGGGCCGGCCGGCATCCTGGAACCTTCGGTGGCCAACTGGCAGAGCTACTACACCGGCTGACGGCAGGCGTATCGGCATGCGACTTCACCCGAGACGCCCGGTGACGACACCCGGCCGACCCACTGAACCGCTCCGACCGTATGACCCACAAAGGCGTCGGACATCCCTTTCAAGCCGTGTGAATGGGCCTCCCATAACTCCCTGCCACCCTTCACAATCCCAACTCCATCGCAACCTCGAGGGCGCGCGTTCCGGTCACGTGCAGCTGGTTGGGCGTGAGTGAGCTTGGCTCAGGCGCCGGGTTGGGCTGAGGTCTGACCAGCCTTGATCGCCGCGAGGAGGACCTGATAGTCGATCTCATTTTGATCGGCATAGGCCTCTGCGAACCGGACGATGGCCACGTCGAAGGCGCTACTGGAGCCGAGATATCCGGCGATCTCGGCTGCCCGTCCGCTCTGCGCATGTGCCCGGGCCAGTACCCATCCGCACAATTCGAGGTACTCGGTGAGCGCTGGTGGTGGAAGTGCCTCGATCGGCGCCGACCCTTTCATGTCACGAAGTTGCCGGACGTAAAAGTGGTGTCCCCGGGCGCTGCTCGATCCGAGGAAGATGTCACTAGCCGATTGCATGATGCGTTGACCGGAGACGACGCGGCGGCCGGGGTGCTCGATCGGGCTTGGCCGCCAGTGTCGTTCCAGAACGGACTGCTGCGCTTCCTTGACCTGCAGGAACAGGGGAGCATCTCGGTCGTCGAGGAGCAGGACGATGAAGCAGGCCGTGCCGACGCTTCCCACCCCGACGACCTTGTGGGCCGCGTCGACGGGGCGGAATCTCGACAGCAACAAGGCGACGTCCTCACGGAGGGACGCGCTGTAGGCGGCCACGGCCGCGTCGATGAGCGGCTGGTCGGATTGAAGCTCGGGCGGATGGACGACCAGGGGTGGCTGGTCCACGATTCGAGGTGAGTCGTCGCTGGTGACGGCCAGTTTGGCCATCGCCCTGACCGCGGTATTGCGCCGTGCTGTCGCGACGGCCTTATCAATCTGTTTGCGCGGTACGGCAGCCATGACCATGACGATTGAATCGGTATCGACTTGGCTGTAGTAGGTGTCGAGCGCTGTCAATTGGGCGAACGTGATCATGCGCTCCCGGTAGCTTCGCACCGCTCCCCTGACCGCCTCCTCACTATGTGCACGATCGAAGCCGTTTTGCCGGGCGGCGATCATTCCGCTAGCTGCCAGCCGTTTGACGTCCCATTCCCAGGGCGCGGGGAGTGTCTCGTCGAAGTCGTTGACGTCGAAGAGAAGGCGCCGCTCGGGTGAGGCGAAGAGTCCGAAATTCGAGAGATGGGCGTCGCCGCATGCAACGACCTCGATCCCCGTCACCGGGGTGGACGCCAGGTCGGCCGCCATGACAGCGGCTGCACCCCGGTAAAACGCAAAGGACGAAGCGGCCATGCGGCCCATGCGAACCGGCACGAGTTGGGGGATCCTGGCGAGGTTTTGCTCCTCCAGCAACGCGAGCGGGTCCGCCCTCTTCGGTCCCGGATTCCACTCTCCGTGTGCCTCTCGGGGAACGACGCGCCGCAGACGCTTGCCCGCAACAGCCCGGGCCTTGGCGGGCATGACCACTTGATCGCTCAATACCATGGGTAGCCCCTCGGTCATCAGCCTCGCTCCGATCATCGCACCTGATCCAGCGAAGGAACAGCCGGATGATCGTGGTGATGCGCTCGGCAGTCCGGCTGGATGCCTTCTACAATTGCGCCATGGAGCGCCGAACACGAGCCGCACTCGCCCTCGGGAGCGGGGGTGCCCGCGGTTACTCGCACATCGGCGCCATCTAAGTGCTCGAGGAGCGAGGCATCGAGATTGTGAGTGTCGCGGGCGCGTCGATGGGTGCTCTGGTCGGTGGGCTGTATGCCGCTGGGAAGCTCGACAGTTGTATCGACTGGGTCAGGACCTGACCCACCTTCGCCTCGTATCCAACTTGGCGACACCGAGGTCTCAGGGCGCGAGACTCGCCACATGTCGAAGGAGCGCCCACGGGGGACGGCGGCAGGCAGCGCCTCGGCGGTCACCCGCAATTTTCCGGCCGCACCACCGTTCGGGTCGAGGATTGCGGCGGGGGGCGCGTTGGCCGTCTCCGTGGCCACGTTGGCGATCCTGGCCGCCTTCACGGCCAAGGACCTGCTCTACGTCTCGGGCTCCCTGCTGGCAGGTGGGCTGGGCATCTCGGCGCTGTGGATCGCAGCCACCAATCGTCGATTCCGGTACTGGGCCGCGACCGCCGCCGTGCTCCTCGTGGGTGGCGCGATCGCCATCCTGGTTGCGGCCGGGCGAGGCATCGCAGCCGTGGCCATCGCGCTGGTTGGCATCGTCGCCGCATCGGCGCTCGGCACCGTGGCGCTGCGCTGGGAGGTCCGAAAGGCCCTGGCCCAGCGTTGGAACCATGTCCCAGCCACACGTCGCGGTGTCGTCTTGATGAACCCCAGGTCTGGTGGCGGGAAGGTCGCGAGGCTCAACCTGGCCGACGAAGCCCGTCGTCGCGGCATAGGTGCGGTGCTGCTCGAGCCAGGCGACGACTTGCGGCTGATCGCCGAGGCGGCCGTGGCCCGCGGAGCAGATGCTCTTGGCATGGCGGGCGGTGACGGCTCACAGGCGGTGGTGGCATCGGTGGCCGCGGGACACGGGCTGCCTTTCGTGTGCGTCCCCGCCGGCACGCGCAACCATTTCGCCCTCGATCTTGGGATCGACCGTGATGATGTGGTGGGGGCACTCGATGCATTTGGACCGGCCCTCGAGACCACCATCGACCTGGGAGAGGTGAACGGTAGGGCCTTCGTCAACAACGTGTCACTCGGTCTCTACGCGCGGATCGTGGCCTCCGAGGAGTACCGCGAGGCCAAGCGCCGGATCGTGGCCGAGATGTTGCCGGACCTGTTGGGCGCGGATGCTGCGCCGTCGGGACTCATGGTCAGAGGCCCGGACGGACCCATTATGGACGCGCAAGTCATCCAGGTGTCCAACAACCCGTACGCGCTGTCGAGCGTGAGCGGCTTCGGATCGCGCCCTCGGTTGGATACGGGCTCGCTCGGAGTGGCGACGCTCTCCATAAGCCGGCCGATAGACGTGAGTCGCCTGGTCGCCCTGGAGGCAGCTGGTCATCCCGAGCGCTTCCAAGGCTGGCGCCAATGGACAACCAGCGCGCTCGAGGTCACGGGGCCGTCGCCACTAGCAGTTGCCACCGACGGCGAAGCGCATGCCTGGGCGCCGCCGCTCCACATCGCCATCCGGCCCGCGGCGCTCCGGGTCCGCATCGCCCCCGGGCAACCGGGGGCCTCGCCGGCCTTGCTCTGGGCGCCGGTGGGAGTGTCGACGCTGGTCGGCCTCGGCCGCATCCTGCGTGGCCGGCCAAGCGGCATCTTGGGGCGCTCCGGAGGGAGGGCGCAGCGTGAACACCCCACTACGCGCTCGACCGGGCGATCTACGACTCGCTCATGAAACCGGGCGCCGGGTGTCGGGTCTTCGAGAGTCGCGTCGATCTCGGCCTCGGTCACGAGCCCACCGGCCGTGTCCGCCGAGCACCGACCTGAAAGGTCATCGAGCGCTCCAGAGCGGCTCGCCATTGACGTTCAGCAGCCGGTACATGCTCTCCTCCATCCTCGGGTCGACTCGTCAGAAGTGGTAGGGGCCGAATCGACCCCAGGTCACGAACACGGCGAGCACGATGAGGACCAGGTTGATGGGGATGCGGTTGGCTTCGTCGTAGCGGATGTTGGTTACTACCGCACCAATCTGCAAGACGACGATGCCCGTGGCGGCCAACGGCACCAGGATCGGAGCGACGTGCAGCACACCGGGCAGGATCAGCCCCACCGCGGCGAGGACTTCGAGGGCGCCGATGGCGCGCACGGACGCGTCGGAGAAGTGCCCGGCCCAGGACATGTTCTCGGTCAGCCGGGCTCGGGACACGACGAGCTTCATCGCACCGACGGCAAGGTTGACTGCGGCGAGCACGCTGGCCGCGATCCACAGGGCGACGCTCATGGGGCACTCACGAATTGGGGCACCGTGACACGCCCGGACTCGAGCACGGAAAGGACGCTACTCACGACAGAGCCCTTTCGCCGTGGTGGGTCGCCACCGTAGGCAGCAACGTCAAGGCCGTGGAGCGCTCGACCAGCTGTCGATCTCGGGCGCTGTAACCGTCATACGCGACGGAGACCGCTCACCTGCATCTTCGGTGGCCAGCTCCGGAGCGAAGGGGTAGTCGCTGCCGAAGAGGACATGGTCGGGACCGACCAGCTCGGCGAGGGAGCGCAGGGCGTGCGGGTTGGCCGACAGGGCAGTGTCGTAGAACAGCGATCGCATGTAGGCCGACCCACCCTTCGGGGCACGCTCGGCCAGTTCGGGATCCTGCAACCACAACAGGTCGAAGCGAGCCACCAGGTAGCAGGCGGATCGGGCGGCGTCGCTCGCGCCGCGTAACGTGGCCCGAGGTCCAGGAGAAGAGGTGGGTCCGTAGTCCATGTGGGTACGAAGACGCCGTCAGCCGCGGTCAGCGGTTGCCGAAGGAGCCGTCTCCGACCATGGGCCGACGAGCGTGGCCCTCGGGACGGCCAAGGCTCCCCCTCGGCGGTACCTCTCCTGGACGGTGTTGGCGATGATGACGGTGGGATCCGTCGGTTATCTGGGGTCCGCACCGGCCACGTCGGTCTTCGGTCTCGCCTCCGTGTTCCTGTACGTCTTCCCTGCACTCGTGTTCCTGGTGGCCGTCACCCTGGTCGCTGCGGAGTTGGCGTCGGGTTGGCAGGGTGGCGTCTACAACTGGGTGCGAGAAGGCGTGTCTGCCCCGATGGGGCTCCTGGCCGTCTGGTGCGAGTTTGCCCAGACGATCTTCTACTATCCCGCCCTGCTCGCCTACGTCGCCGGGACGCTCGCCTACGTCATCGATCCGAGCCTGGCCGCCAATGGCATCTACAACGCCGTTGTCATCATCGTTCTGTTCTGGGGTGGCGTGCTCATCTCCTCGCGGGGAGTCGGGCTCGTGGCAAAGCTCTCCTCGAGTGGGACGCTGATCGGGACCCTGATCCCGGGGGCAATCCTCGTCGCTCTCGGCATCGCCTACCTGCTGCAGGGAAACCACTCGGCTGCCCCGATGAACACGCACCATCTCCTGCCGGCATGGACGGGTATCGCCAGTGTCGTCCTGGTCGTCAACAGCTTCTTCACCTATGCCGGTATCGAGGTCAATGCCGTGCATGTTGACGACCTCGAGAACCCCGGCCGGGAATTCCCAAGGTCCATGTTCCTCGCCATGGCACTCGTCCTCGCCATCTTCATCCTCCCCACGCTGGCGATTGCATGGGTGATCCCCGAGAAGAACATCAGCTTCACGGCCGGTGTCATGCAAGCCTTCAACAGTCTCTTTGAGCACTTCGGGATCAAATTCGCTGTGCCGCTGATCGCGATCGCCCTCGCGATCGGGGCACTCGCGGGAATGCTGGCCTGGCTCGACGGTCCCTCCGAGGGGCTGCTCAGGATCGGCCGCGAGCAGGGCTTTCTCCCTCCCTTCTTTCAGAAGGTGAACCCCAAGGGCATCGAGATACGCATACTCACGGGACAGGCGATCGTGATCACGGTGATCGCGCTGCTCTACGCATTCATACCGGACGTCTCGCGTGACTACTGGATTTTTGCCGTGATGGCCACACAGGTCTATCTCATCATGTACGTGCTGATGTTCATCGCAGCGGTTAGGTTGCGCCGGAAGCAGCCCGACCACCAGCGCGGGTACTGTGCACCGGCTCTCCGCCTCTTGTGTGTCGTCGGGGCCGTGTCGTCTGTGGCCGCTCTAGGCATCGGCTTCATCGCCCCGTCGCAGTTCGGCCACTCGAACTGGCTGCTCTACGCCCTCCTCGTCCTGGGCGGGATACTCCTGATCGGGATAGTTCCGCCGCTCTTGATGCATCGGTTTCGCAAGCCGGAGTGGAAGGTCGCCGGCAGCGCGCCGATGCCCGAGCTCTAACTTCCCCCCGCTCACCAGGTAGCCCATTGCGCTCCCACGAGGCCACCACCGCGTCCACGACCACCGACCCAACAACCGTTCAAACCGCTGACCTGCTTGCTCGAGTTCACTCTGCCTCGGAGCGGCCCTTTCTGGCGCTTCGGATTTCAGCGGGAAGTGACGGTGGGGAGTAGGTCCCAGTTGGGCTTGCCCGCAAGCCCACCAGCTCGCGCGCGCTGGGTTTCCACAGGGGCTCTCCAGGTTCGAGTGGCTTAGGAACCTTTCGATTCCGGGAGCCCCTGCTACTCCGGACGGAGCTTGAGCGCCCACCTCGGCACGACCAATGACATGAGAAAGATCGGCGTAATCCTGCGTCCGTGGCACCGGAAGCTGATGACTTGGCCATCAGTCATCTGAAACGAGAGTTCTCGGCTCGAGTATCGGCCTTCGCGGACTTGCAGGGTGTGACGTCCAGGTGCGACTGGCGTCTCGATCGTGTCACCATCCGATTCAATTGACCCGACGCGTTTACCGTCGACCAAGACATCGAACGTGCCACGGTGGATGACCTCATGACGGGTCCTTTTCGCGTCAGCTTGACAGTTCCGACATCTTCGCTCTCCTCGTGTGTTGGGCCTTGGGCTAAACGTTGTAAATCTCACATCAACGGTGGAGACGATGGGACTCGAACCCGCGACTTCCTGCTTGCAAAGCATTCCGGGTTGAGCGCTGTAGCAACCCGCACCCTGGTGTCGAACGCACACCCATCATCACTGGTCATGGGGCCAGAAAGCATCCTGTTGAGCCGTTCGCTTCGTTGGCCCTGGCGTTGGTCCCCGGATGATGGAGTACTCCGAGCACGTAGGCGACGGAGGACGGGCCGGGCAGGCGACGCCGCTCGCGCACGGGGGTACGGCGTCTCACACCATCCTGATGGTTAGACCTCAACGAGCATGAACCTCCGCCGCGAGGCCCCGTTTGCGTCCTGAGGACTGAGCGGCAAGGGTTTGTCGTGCGCAGGGGTCGCCACGCTGGGATACCGAGCCGGCGCATATTGGTCCGCAGGCGATTGCTGGCGCTCGGTCTCACGATCGCAGGTATTGGCGCCCTGATTGCCGTGTTCTGGCCATCGGCCCGGGCCTCACACCCCGGGTCGGCTCACGAGAGCCCGAGCGTGATCCGTAGGGTCCATGGGACCACTCCGACGACCACCTCGACTACGTCGCCGTTCGCCCGGATCCCGACCGGGCCCTCCTCGAACCAGCGTCACCTCGTACTGATCGACACGATCACAGGTGCCATATCGCCCAAGTCCGTCGACGCCTCGGACACGGGCCTCGTGTTCGCGCAGAACATGATGTACCGCCACACGGTCACCGTCTACGACAGTTCCGGCAACCTCGTGAAGACGATTCCCGACACCGTCGACATGACCGCGTTCGGCTTCCCGGGCCATCCGGGGATCACCCACGGTGCGCCCGTAGAGGCTGCGTTCACCCCGGACGCGCGGTACGTCTACGTGTCGAACTACTCCATGTACGGCGCGGGCTTCGGCCCCGAGGGGAGCGACACGTGCACGCCCTCGTCTGCCGAGGCTGCCGGGGACACCAACAGCTACGTCTACCGGATCGACACCCGAACCCTGAGCATCGACCAGGTGATCGAGGTGGGGCTCGTGCCCAAGTATCTGGCGGTGTCTCCCGATGGAAAGTGGTTGGTCGTGTCCAATTGGTGTTCGTTCGACGTGAGCATCGTCGACACCGCGACCGCCACACAGGTGGCCCGAGTTCCTGTGGGAGCCTACCCCCGCGGCATCGCCATCTCCCCGAACTCCTCGGAAGCGTACATAGCCATCATGGGCGGGGACAACGTGGTCACGATCGACCTTCAGAGCTTGGCAAAGACGGGCAGCTTCTTCGTGGGGGAGAACCCTCGCCAATTGGTGATGAGCCCCGACGGGAGCTACCTGTATGTGACGCTCAACGGGCCGGGAGAGGCGGTGAAGGTTGACCTTGCGACCGATCAGGTGGTCGCCTCCACCTATACCGGCGAGGACGAACGCTCCATGGCCATCGCGACCGACGGCCAGTCGCTCTATGTCGTCAACTACCTGTCCGACACGGTCACGAAGCTCAGAACATCGGACATGTCGATCCTCCAGACGGTTTCGACCGGCGTTCACCCAGTTGGCATCACCTACGACGCAATCACCGGTGACGTATGGGTGGCCGTCTACACGGGCCAGCTACTCGTGTTCGCGGACACACCTTGAAGACCGTCTAGGGAACCGCAGGACCCTGGCCAAGACGAGGGTCCGGAACCAGCCGGTCGGAGTGGCGCCACATCTTCGAAACCTTCAGGGGGGTGGATCGGTAAGCGTTCACAGAATTCCCCGCCACGCTTCCGATCCGCGGTCATCTCCTTGCAGAGCCCGGAACCGAGTGGAGCTGATCGCGTGCTATCGCAATCGCTCTTTGACCCCTGTTCTGGAATCCCTCCTCACGCCGCCACCGGAGACGTAGGGCGGTTTCGCGGCTCTTCGCGTTGAACTGGGGAGCATGACGCAGGGAGCGATCCACCAACGCGGTCAGGGGTCCCGCCATCGTTGCTGTGTTCCACCACGGCGACGAAGGAAACCCCTGACAATGAGCAACGCTATCGGTCTGGCCGAGGCACTGTTGGGACTGGACGACTTCCGGGTGCTGATGGTGACCGAGACCGACGCCGAAGTCGTGATCACGGTCGAGACGACGGTCGATCTCGCCGGGTGTCCGGCCTGCGGGACCCGCGCCCAAGCCCAGGACCGGCTTCGTGTCGACATCCGGGATCTGCCCTGCTTCGGTCGCCCGGCCTGCCTGGTCTGGATGAAGAGGCGCTGGCGTTGTGCCGACGCCGACTGCGCCGCCAAGACCCGGACGGAGGGATCGGACCACGTCGCTCCTCGGGCCGTGCTCACGCTCAGAGCGGGCCTGGAGTCGACCCGGCAGGTGGGCGAGCTGGGCCGCTCGGTGGCCGAGGTGGCTCGAGAGCTCGGGGTCGGCTGGTGGACGGTCATGGACGCCGTCGTCCTCCATGGGACCCCGCTGGTGGACGACCCCGCCCGAGTGGGACCGGTGCGGGCCATGGGTATCGACGAGACCAACTACCAGGCCGCCACGAGAGAGCACCCGACCATCTACGCGACCGGGCTGGTCGATCTGGACCGCCGGGTGCTCATCGACATGGTCGAGGGGAACGCGGCCCGTGACCTGCGCCAATGGTGCGCGGCTCAGGACCCAGCCTGGCTGGGCGCGATCAGGGTGGTGGCCACCGACCTCACCGAGCACTACCGGGCTGGCATGTCCCCGCACCTCGATCACACGCTTCGGGTGGCCGACCCCTTCCATGTGGTGCGGGCCGGAAACCGTTGTCTCGACACGGTGCGTCGGCGGGTCCAGAACGAGACCCTCGGGCACCGGGGAAGGAAGGACGATCCACTCTATCGGATCCGAAAGCTCCTTCTCTCTGGCGCCGAACGGGTCGACGAGAAGCGACACAATCGCATCTTGCTGGGCCTGCGGCTGGGCGACCCCCACGACGAGACGCACGGGGCCTGGCTGGCCAAGGAGTCGGTGCGTGACGTCTAGCTCAGCGACGATCTCACTGAGGCCACCGTGCTCTTGGACAAGGCCATCACCGGTTGCCAAGCCGACGAGGTGGACGAGATCCGCTCGCTCGGCGCCACTCTTTCGCGTTGGCGTACCGAAATCTTGAACCACCACCGCACCGGGGCCTCCAATGGGCCAACCGAAGGACTCAACCTCTGTGTGAAGGAGGTCAAGCGGGCCGGTCGGGGCTTCAAGTGCTTCGACCACTACCGGCTACGCGTTCTCCTTCATGCCGGCGGTGTTACATGGCCCCATCGGCCCCGACCGCCGACGATCCGAACCCGCTCTCCCCACTTCAACGCGTAGGGCCAGTAAAGGAGACTCACGGCCCGCCCTGGTCCATGACGGTTCCGTAGTGACGGTCAGTTCATCACAGACAGACCGTTACGAGATGAACCTGATCTAGTTGTTCCCTGGGATGCGTGCATAGCCTTCGACAGCAGCAAACCAGGCGACCGACTCGATTCTCACAACCCCGCCGGTGTGCGGCGCATCGATCATCAGGCTGCACCCGACATTGTCGCATATGCCTACGTGGGCAGGGTTGCTCTGACCAGGCTCGTTGAAGTAGACGAGGTCCCCTGGCAGCGTCGATGACTGCGGGATTATGGCCCCTCCAGCGGAGAGGCCGTCCCACTGCGTGACGGTGTCGTCTCCGGGCAAGCTCAGGCCTGCTGCAAACGCGGCCCACTTGACCAGGCCGGAGCAGTCGAAGCCGACATATGGCGTCTCGTCTCCATTGACATAAGGCACGCCCAGCTGGCTATACGCGTTGGCGCATACAGCGTTTGCCGCGCACGTCGTCGACTGCGGGTCGGAGTACACGGCTTCTATGTTAAGAACAGAGTTTGGATTCGTGCAGGCGAAGCTCCATGTTGAGCCTGTCGTAGGGGTCATTATCTGCAGATTGCAGGTGGAGCCAGCTCCCTCGGTCCAGTAATCGAATGTGCCATATGGGTTTGGAGTCGAGACGGTCAATGTCTGCCCGATAGGAATGCCTATCAGCGCCTGGCCCTCCTGTATCGGGGCTGTGGTCAAACTATAGCCGGTGTACTCCGGTGGATTTGGATATCCTAAGGCCGAAGGAAATGAGGAGGGGTATAGATTTATGCTATATGTACCCGAGGATGAGCCAGACGAGGTAGACGGGGGGCATGACGCCCCGCATAGCTGGTATATCGGCTGTATGTTTGCGACTGTGTTGTTGCCAGGGTTAGCACAGGTGAACTGCCATGTCGGATTGAGTGTTGCCCCAGGGGCGTACTCGTAGTCGCATACAGACTGGCCTGCTGAGTTTGGATCAGCGGTCCACCATAGGAATTCGTAACCGGGTATTGCCGCAGGCGCTGTCACGGTAATCCCAGTGCTCGCGGATATGCCGGAGACTGGTGTGCCTGCGGCAGGGGTTGTAGACGCGCCGAGAGGGCTTGAAGGGTACATATAGAGGTTGAAGGTGCCACCTGAGGTCTGCTGGGGCGCCGTCGTTGTCGCCTGAAGGGCACCGACCTCGGGTGCAAGGCTCACGGACAGCACGCCAGCTATCAAGGCCACTGACAGCACCTTCGCCCTCAAACCCTTACCCCCTTCTCACCTTCTGTCCCGTCACCGTGACATGGTCAAAGATAGACTCTATCGATCCTCCTCGGCCTGTTCGGTTCTAGCCAGGCCTACCGCGTCTCCTCGTCACTTGCAATTCAGTTAGGGTCACGGCGGTCGCCTCCTGGCTTCGGTGGCCGGAGAGCGGAGCTAGATGAGAACACTGACTCAGTCAAAGAAGGCCCGCACGATATTCGGTGGCGGAGCGGTGGCAACACTTCTTGTCATAGGTGCCGCGACCGGTCGGTGATCTCTGCGGGCGCCAACCCACCGCCGGCCTCAATTTCCGCTTGCGTTAGCTCCTTTGGCGGGGAGCTCTACAACGTTGTCCAGTCTCCAGAAACGCCCAGACCCTGTTTTCGCCATGACCACCGGGTGACGTGGAGCGAAGGCCCGACCGAATCGCCACAATACGCCTACGTCTACGACCTCAGCCCACCCGATCTCACAACGACTATCGCGGCCGGGGCTGATGTGCCATTTGCTCACAACGGCTCCATGTCCTCAGGCATCACATACGCGACGAACGGGCAAATCACGATCGCCACTGCTGGCGTGTATCGCGTTGAGTTCATGGCGAGCGTCACCGAGCCCGGCCAACTCGAGCTGAACCAGAACGGACTGGCGATCTCCTCAACGCTGTACGGGCGCACAACGGGCACAAGTGAGATCTTGGGACAAGCCACCCTCACGGTCGCGGCCGGCGACATCCTTACCCTACGGAATCCATCCGGGAACTCCCCCGCTCTCACCTTCACCCCGCTTGCCGGCGGGACGCACGCCGACGTCTCCGCCTCAATCACCATCGAGCAAGTGGGCTAGTGGATGTCGGAACGTCCCGTTAGCGGCTCCCGACGCTCAGCCGTATCCGGCAGGAGCAGGAGTTCTGTCATCAGCGCGGGTTGCGGAGGGGGACCAACGTCCACCGCGCTGACAGCAGAGGCGTTGTCGATTCGACCAACCGGTGGAGACGACGGGACTCGAACCCGCGACATCCTGCTTGCAAAGCAGGTGCTCTAGCCAGCTGAGCTACGTCCCCGAGGCAATTCGCTGGGTATTCTGCATCGTCACCCACCCTACCCAGCCACGCGGTCAACTCGTAGCGTGTTGGCGTAGTTCGCCCAGTTCAACCCACTCGAGGACCGACGCATGGGTCGCCGCCAGAACGACCGGCGGAGCGACGTCGGCGTCGAAGGCCTCCTTCCAGCGCGACGCGCACAGGCACCACCGGTCGCCGGCAGTGAGGCCCGGAAAGCCGGCCTCGGGTTGCGGCGTGCTCAGGTCGTTACCGGCCGCCTTCGAGAACTCCAAGAACTCGTCGGTCATCTGCGCGCACACCACGTGGACGCCGACATCGTCGGCTCCGGTGTTGCAGCAACCGTCCCGATAGAAGCCCGTCAGGGGTTCGGCGCTGCAGAGCTCAAGGTCTTCACCCAGGACGTTCAGAGCCATGACCTATTTCACCACGGGTCAACTTCGGTCCCGGGACGGCCGGCTCGGGGAGGCCGTCGGCATCGGAATCCGCCACCTCGTCGCTTAATGGCCCCCGATGGCCTTGTCGAAGCTCTCCAGGTCGGTCGGCACGACGACCCCTCGCGCGACGAACCGAAGCCGGGTCAGCAACCCGACTCCTGCCGCGACGAAGCAGGTGACGGCGCCGACACGCACGGAGGCCGGCACAAGGCGGGGGAGCCGGTAGCCTGCCCGGCGATGGACGCCCGCCTGTTCCTCGGCATGAACCCGGTCGACGACCAGCAGCTGCACTGGGATCTCGACGTCCTCCCAGGGCTTTCCACGCCCGGGGAGTTCCTGTTCGGAGGGTGTGGCCTGGCCGCGGGCATCGTGGCCATGGAGGGCGCCTCGGGGCGGCCGACGATCTGGGCCGCGGCGCAATACCTCTCCTTCGCACCGACCGGCAGCCACCTCGATCTCGACGTGGTGTTGGCGGCGGCTGGACATCGGACGACCCAGGCGCGAGTGGTGGGGCGGGTCGGGGACAAAGAGATCCTCACCGTGAACGCGGCGCTCGGTGAGCACTCGGGGGCGCTCGGCGGCGTCTGGGCCGAGCCTCCCGAGGTGGACCGACCCGAGAACTGCCCGGAACGAGGCGCCTTCGGCGGAACGCTCGCCGAAACCATCTTCGACAAGGTCGACACCAGGCAGGCCATGGGCAGGTCATTCGAGGAGATGATGACGGGCGAGCCCCTCCAGGGAGCGGCCAACTCGGCGATGTGGGCCCGGGTACCCGGCCATCTCGGGCCCGAGGCGGCGGCCCTCGCAGTCTTTGGCGACTTCGTCGCCGGCGGCGTGTCCCAGGTCGTGGGGCGGCCGACCCATGGGAGCAGCCTCGACAACACCCTGCGGGTCGTCGAGCTCTCGCCGACCGAGTGGGTGCTCTGCGACATCCACATCTACGCGCTGTCGGGGGGCTACGCCCAGGGTCACTCGTTCCTATGGTCCGAGGACGGACGCCTGCTCGCCACTGCGAGCCAGTCCATGTCGGTGCGGCCGGTCAGCGAATGAGCAGCTAGAGGACGTCGAGCGGCTGGGCACAGTTCGGCGGCATGCCACAATGCTGGGCGGCAGATTCCGGCTCGAGGCGACTCGTAGCTGTCTGCCGGTAGCGGGGCTATAGCTCAGTCGGTTAGAGCGCAGCACTGATAATGCTGAGGTCGCAAGTTCGATTCTTGCTAGCCCCACTAGCCCCTGTGTGGTTCCGGGTGATCCTGGACGATTTCGTTCCAGGTGATCCTTTACACAGTTTCGGGTGATCCTTTACGCAGTTCCGGTTGATCCTTGACACTTCGGATCCCGCCGGCCTTCGCTCTCAACGAGCGGGGGAGGTGGCCGAGTGCTCATGGAGCTCACCAAGATGGAACAGCGTTACGACGCCGTGCTCGGAGTGATCCGG
>Ga0181521_10004277_pt1 | contig 16384 bp, 16 predicted proteins | sample PEATcosm2014_Bin_32_FD_119764 | JGI IMG/M metagenome (GOLD analysis project Ga0181521, IMG submission 119764) | Peatland microbial communities from MTU Mesocosm Facility, Houghton, MI, USA - PEATcosm2014_Bin02_60_metaG | ecosystem: Environmental > Terrestrial > Soil > Wetlands > Peat | place... | reverse complement strand
CGGCGAAGAGGTTCGCCGTTGCTGCGCGAGGCGGGTAGCGCACCGTCTCCGCCGTCATCAAACAACGAAAGCTGAGGAGTTGGAACAAACTCAGGTAGTGACTCGCAGAGCGTGGTCTCATCGGGAAGGCAAATACCGACCAGAGAGCATCGCGGGCATTTCGGGCTATCCACCAGCGGCGGCGGGATTTCGCCTCGCGTGGCCAGCGCTCTCGCGCCCTCCAGAGCAGCCAATGTTTCACCAACTAGTGCGTCATCGACCGCTACTCGCACGCGCTGGCGGGTGGCATGGTAATAGGCGACCGCCTCATCGCATCTGTAGCCGTTGTCGCGCAGGATTAGCGCTTGCTCGCATAACTGCACGCGATCAGCGGGCCACGCTTCCGGGCCGTCATCACTCTCCCCGCGGACTCCCCTTCTTGTAGTCCACTGGAACGACGGTGCCGCCTTCACCTTCAATCAGATCCATCTTGGCGATCAGCAGATGAGTCTGGCTGCTTAGCGTGACCGACCGAGAGTGTATAGTTGCCTCCTGCTCCGGCGCTGGCATCGGGTCGGATTTGGTTTCCAACTTCTCGTGACGCAGCGCACCTTCTACCGTGTCAGTACTATGGGCGAAGATTCCTTCGACCCATTCATAGAAGAAAAGACGCGGGCAATAGACGAACTCGTTCAGCATCCGCGCCGGCAGGTAGTCGGGGAGATCGACCTGTACCCGGCGGCGCCCTTCAGGGCCGATCGTCAACGAGCGCCCGGAGTCAGTGAGAGCAGAAATGGCTTTTGCGGGCTCTGCCATGGGATTCGCCGTCGGCGCTAAGAGCGCTCTAACTTGTCAGATGATTCGGGCTCGCCATCGATGACGATACAGGGGCTGTCGATTGGCGAGTACGCCTGGCCCAGCGCAGTGATTACCCGGTCGCCGCGGCCCTCAACCGGACCGAGGTCCACGAACAACACCTGGTCATCGCGATGATCGATAATTTCGCTGAGAACATGGCGGCATCGCACAAGATCAGGAGGAGTGAACTGACATTCGAAGATTGAGTATTGGAGATGGTCTCCGAAGTCGCGCATGGTCTTGTACACGGTCCGCAGCCGCTTGTCGTCACGGATGTCGTAGCATACGAGGTAGGTGTTGCGCATGATGTAGCTCCCCCAACTTGTTACTTGTTAATGCCGTCATTATCCGTATGCTGCGAACAATCCCAGCCCATAGAAGCGGCCCCCGCCGATGCAAACCGGGCCGGGCACCTCCAGGCGCCTGTTCTCGTCGTCTCGCCACGAGATCTTGACGTGCAGGCGGGGAAAGCGCGCCAAGTGATCTGGCACCGTGTAGCGGCTCGCCAAGTCAACGCCCGGCCAGAAACCGGTCGGGCGCCATTCGAGTTGCGCATGCTCAGCCAACACTTCTGAGAACCCGGCCTGACCGATGGCTTTGCGGAGTAGCCGCTCGATGCGCCGATCTAGCCGATCCAGATATCTCTTCTGATCGTCGGCCGTTAGCCCATTCTTTAGTCGGCGCCGGTAGTGGTTCGGATCGTCATAACCGGGAAGCACGACCGGCGTCACAGTGGCCCACGCAGCAGCGGAGCGAGTGTATTGGCGAACCATCCTGTCCGTCCTCGGCAACAAAGAAAGAAGTGCCTCCGGCCGCGTGATATCGCTCGCCGTTAACTCCTCGCCCGCCAGTGCTCTGCGCAGCCATGCGATCTCGGCTTCTAAATCTTCGCCGAACGAAGTGATGATCACGCGGCGAATACCGCCCACCACACGGGTTCTTTCCTCACTTCTGGCTTCGAGGCTGGGCAATGGCAACCAGGCGAAACGCGCCGTCATGACCGGAACGTGGCCGGATTCGCCGCGAGGCTCTCCATGTCCCATTATCACGTGGTCGATCTTCGACTCAGGCCATCCGGCCTGTTTCGCGGCACGTCTCGCCGCGCCGCGCACCATCTCGGCGACAGTCGATGTTCGACGAACCGGGTCGAAAAATCGGAACCCGCTAGCGTCGAGGTTCAGCAGCGAAAAGGCAGCCATAGAGCGCGATGGCGGATCGATCACGCGCCGATACTCGATCATTTGGTACACAGACAATGCTGTTGGTGCAGCTAAGCCCTCCGGCCCGATCTTCGCCGCGTAGCTCTTGTGTCTTTCTACCAGATCATTGAAGGTGCCCAAGACTGGCACCCGCAACCCTGCCATACCGGCACCATATGGCAGCCATCGCTCACCCGGCAGAGCATTCATTTCCTCGGCTGATAATATGTCGCCGTGTCCGATCGCCATATCGATGCCCCAGCCCAGACATACAACGCTACGGGCTACTTCGCAGAGTGTCTCGATAGAACCACGAACCTCACCGCTGCTTGGGTCCGGCAGCAGCCAGATGTAGTTTACTGCGTCACCGTCGGACAGCAGGACTGGTCGCACGGTCTTCATCGTGCGGTGCGTTGCGGGATTTGAGTCGCGGACGTTGGAATAGTTCCCTCTGGACCATGCCCTGGCAACAATGTCCATCGAGTTGTTTGGCACCGACAAGCGGTAGCCCGACGCGCTCACACCCTTTGGTGCAATAACGACTGGGGGTGGCTGTTTTTCCAACCACTCCAACGACACGCGCACGTGCGGCGCAAGCGACCCGTCACGCCACCGTGCCGACGCGGCATTAACCAGCGACTGAAACAGACGCATCGGCGAAGGAGGCCACTCAGGCCCGCCGCCGTCCCGCCGTCCGTGAAAGGCAGGGGCAAGAAAGCGCAGGGATAGGCAAAGGTGGGAGGCCATGACGCTGTCGCGCTACTTTGTTGGTCTGATTTCGAGCTTCTTAGATTTCCCTTTTGCACCCTCGCCGCTGATATCTTTCCTCGCTCGTTCCTTGTCGAATTCAACAGCGCGATTGTTTCCGACACCAAAGTCCTTGGCAGCCGCGCGGGCATACTCTAGAGCGTCTTCGTGCCTCACGGTTGCAGTGGCGCGACGACCATCGCTGTAAACTTCCGAGAACTCGCGCGGCTTGTCTGGGTCAGCGACAAGGTTGCAGCCTTGGCGCAGGTACCCGGCCGGAGAGTATGTAAACGCGGTAAGTGCCAAGCCAAGCACGTAACGGCGCAGAGCAAGAGTCCTGGAATGGTTATCTCCGGCGCTAAGCAACCGAAGGGCAGCAAGATGAAGCGACGCATCGCGGCGGATTCCACCGGTGGCGATCACACCTCCGGGAACCCGCGAAGATGGGACATGAACAAAGCCGCGCTCAGCATAGACGTCCTTCGTCTTCTTGTCCGCCGCCTCGCCCAGCAGACCTGATTTGACGTACTCCGCCGCAGGGACGTACTGAGCCGATCGTTTCAATTCGCGCACATCGAAGGCCCGGATGGTCGAAGCGATCAGCCGCGGCAGTTTCGCTCCAGTGTCACGGGAATCCCACGCACCGAATACGAGCGATGTCGGCGCTACCTTTGCCAGCGGCTCTGCATTGCCGCTCTGCACTGAGACAAAGCCCGCCCGAAGTTCCTCTTGCAGATCTGAGCATCGGACAATGGCGTCGCCGGCGCGATGTCCCGCTTCGAGCAGGTTGACCCGCTTGTCCCCCGCCTTGACGACAATCTGAGGCACCAGTTCGGAGTACCCGCCTTTGCTGAAAAGTGGTTCGATGCGATTTGCCTGAGAACCGACACTGTCGATCAGGCAAACATTTTTGCCATCTGCAAAGTGATCGACATTGTACCCTCCGGCGAATCCGTCTCCGGCGGCGAACGTCGCCGGGAAAAGCACGCCGTCCGCTCCTTCAACCGGCACGAGGTGTTCGCGGATCACCAATGCCGCCGCGCCTGCGTCATCCAACCAGGCATCAAACTTTTTCAAATCGATCATCGTCTTCTCTCCCAAGAGCGGTAGCTGTCGTAAATGCCTTGTGTTTTCTCTGGTCGGTGCGAAAGGCGTTCTCGAAACGGAAGCCGCGGAGACCAGCATGGGTCAGCACTCCGCAAACGGCAAGCGGTGCGATGCATGCCTCTAGTGGAATTGCCCACGTGTGATACTTGAACATGCGCGGCGTCTCAGTCGCCGAGGGACGAAACCGTTGAATTCCTACCAGACACAGGAACTCAACCGCCGGATAGGCGAGACTCTCCATTTTGAGAGCATCCGGCGAGAATCCAATATCGATCGGCCGCGCGTTTGATCCGCGGCGCGCATCGAAGTAGAACGGTTCGACCTTGTTGTCTGGTTCTGCCGGGTCGTAGACAACCTCCGCACAATCTAACAAGGCGGCTGTCTGCAGCTCTTCGCGGTTCAACACGCTCTGCATAGCACAAGCGATCCGAAAGCCGCGCATGCTGCCCGCCCAGGCCTTCAGACGATCACCTCCCGCACGATCGTCTTTCCACCAGTCAAGGCGCAACTCGAACGGAACTGGTATATCGATCGGAGACGAGTATTCGTCCTCCAGATCGACGGCCCGCGGCGATACCTCCGCTACAGTGCGCACGAGACCGCCTAAGCTCCGTTCTGCTTCATCGACCCCGTCCAGCGCTCTAAGGGAAAACGCGCTTTCCCGAAACCAACCTTCCGCGCCCTTCCACAAACGATCGGCAAGCTCGAGCAGTCCGCAGCAAGCGAAGAACTGTCCAGGATTCGCCGGATCGACGCGGACGGTGATACTGGGCTCGGCAGTTTGGCTCATTGTTCGCCGTTCTGCCGTGGCGTGCTGACTACAGGGGGCGGTTCGTCTTCGCTGGGCTTCGCTTGCGAAGCAAGCGAGTCCGCCGCGCGGACCAGCGATTCCAGATAGGCCAATCCCCACCGCCCGTATTTTCGCTGCAGCCGGGCAAATCGACGCGGAGTCTCAGTGGCGACCTTGGCGGCGTCGGCGTCGGTGTAGTTCCGATCCAATACTTCGTCGTCGGGGAAATGCGGACGGGCACGGCCGTGGTGGGCTGCGATGAGATGTAAAACAAGGTCCTGAACTTCGGGCACTAGCGCGAAAAACTCCGAGCGATGCCGGTCGCCGAAGGAAAGATCCATAAGCGATCCGAATTCGTGGCGATAACCACTCAACTGCTGCGGGCGCATCTTGCCGCCCGACTTTGCCAGCACTGGATGGGGGTAATCGAAATTGTAGATAGAGCGCTGCCAGACGCTTCGGTCTTTGCCCAGGTCGTGCCAGCCTGCGGCGCATCTAACCGCTAAGGCTTCGGGGTCGCGCATTCCAAGCCTCTCGACTATCGCTGCCGCAAAGCTCTCGGCCGATTCGAGATGGGGCGCGAGCTCCTGCCGCTGAATCGCGCTCAACGAACCATCGTCGTCAGCCGAGCGCGGGCGCACGTACCAGCGCCAATAGCGCCGGCGGGCGCTCGCCTCTTCGTCTTCAATTTCATCCGCTTCTTCGTCGGCTTCGGGCCTAAGATCGATGGTCCGCACCAGGCGCATGCCGTCCGGCCGCCGGTCGTCGTCCCATCTTCGCGCGCGACGCGGATTGTCATTGTCGTCGTTCCAGCGATCGGCAACGTCATAGCGCCGCGTCCCATCGAATGCCGCTCGCCCGTCGAGCATGCCGCTCTCTGTCAGTCCGCCGATCGACGGCGGTAGCAGCAAGGTGCGGTTGCTGATGACTCGCGCGTCTTTTTCTTGCGCCAACTCGCCTAAAGTGATGATCTTCACAGAATCGAAATCGCTGGCGATCCAGATCGGTGACTGATCGTGGCGGCTAGCAAGCTCGCATAAACCCTTGAATATCCTGTCACTCCGGTCGCGCAACAACTCGTGCGGCTTGACCGGATAGTCCTCGAGCAGATCTCTCGGTTGGTAGCTCAGGAGCAAGTCTCCGGTAACGAGATCGACTTCTTCACGCCAGGCCACGTAGGTTTCGGGCGGCTCCCATTCAGCAATGCCGTGAAGCCATTCCGCAACCGCGGGACGTCCGGGAAGTTTGTCGCGAACGGACGTCAACGCCCATGCGTCGAACAGGATGTCCGTCGCCGGCAAAATCTGGGGGCCGGGTGTGGACGCGTCCTGCCGCTCCGAGAGCGGTAAACTGCCTAATGCGGCGGGGCTGACATCGTGGCGTTGATCCTTGCGCTTCGGTAACCTCAGCAAGAGAGACAGAGTCCGCACCAGCGCTTCGTCCAACGGCCTCGGATCTTCTGCCGGTTCGGCGTATACCACGTCGACTCTCGCATCGCCGTCGCCGAAGCGGTTAACCCGGCCCAGGCGCTGGGCCATGCTGTCAAACGGGCTCAAATCGCCAACCATGTGGTCTGCAGAGATATCTACCCCGACCTCCCCCGCTGACGTACAGATCAAATACACGGTTCCCGGCTCAGGCGCAGCGGCCGACCCTCGCATGAAGCGCGCGAATATCCGATTTTCCCTCACCATCTCGTCCCGTTCCAACCCGCGCATCGTCCCGGTTAGCTCCAGCACGTTGAGCTTTTCCGCCCGGAGCTTTCTGGCGGCGGTCTCCACATCGTCCAACTTGCGCAGGAAAACGATGATGGCTTGTTTGCTGTCTCGGTAATCCAGAGCGTGCCGCACGACCTCGTCGGCTGTCGCCTTCTCATCCTCCACGCGAAAGAAACTGATGCCCTTCTTAGCGGTAAGCCGCTTCGAGACGATGGGGTGCTTGCGGTCCTCGTCGGTCAGAACGGAACTCTCGGAGCTATCGCCGGTCCGCGGCGTGGCAGTCAGCGCCATTAAGTGGAGCGGAAGGAAGTCGCCGCATCGCTTTTGCTCGCGCTCGATGGTTGTCAGGAGTTCCTGGAATGCCGGTTCGAGATGAGCTTCGTCGTGTATCAAGATAGAATCTTGGCCAAGAAACCCGGCGTGTAATGGACGGGTCTTGAACCCGCGGCCATACCCCGCGAACAGCAAGCGGCTACCGATCATGTCCACCGTACCGACAATTATCGCCGGCCGCGCAGGATCGATCCGCCATTCGGCGTTGTCGGCGAATTGTCCCCGTAAAGTGCTGATTGCAAACGGAGCGTCGGACGCTCGATTTATGGGAGACCGTAACCCGCTCGCGATATCTGCGAGCGTCGGCTCACTGACGATCGCCCGCCGGATGCGCTCCGCCTCACGCGTGGCTTGGTCGACGACGGTCCGACGGTTGACGATGTAGATGAGTCGACGCGGAAAATCGTTCAGTGTGTCGGTGCGGGCATGATGGACAAGCGCAAGGAGCCAAATCGCAATGATCGAGGTTTTACCGAGGCCTGTTGGAACATCGCACGTCTTCCGGAATTGTTTCTGCAGGAATTCAGCGAAGAGGTTCCGTTGCCAGGGGAACGGCGCATGGTCTGTCAGCCTCAGGAAAAGGTCGTCGAATGTTTCTGATTTGGGCAAAGCCATTCCCCTTCGCGACTCCGCGATCGCCTCTCGTCGAACCCTCGGCGACTCCCAATCGCTTCCGGTCGATCCTCAGGGCAACGTATAGCATTATCCTTGCGATTTGGAATCCGTAGAAACTAGCTGGTGAATTCGAAAAAACGGCTCCGGCAGGTTCCAGAAAGAGCCGGAAAGCGACGAATTTATTCGAGAAGCCAGGAATCGCTCTAGCAAGGTGTCGATTAACGATACTTTTCGCAAGCGTCGTTTTGCAGTCCCGGCGCTTGGGGATAATTCGCCGGAAATGTCGCTTGCTCAAATCATCTTCAGTCCATTCCGAACTTCTCTTTCATTTTAGGAGTCTTCGCCCAAGGCTCGCCGGGCAGAATTGTGATCAGCCTCTCGAAAACAGTGACAAACGGTTTCCGTACAATATCATCGGTCAGCTTCTCCTCTGGAGCGAGCAGCGGCCGGATGTCCCCCATGAATCGCGGCGCGGCAAGCTTGGCAAACATCCGCTGTTCGGCCTGAGCGCGGCTGATCGGCGCGCCGCCGCCATCGAGATAGAGTCCGAAGCATTCGACGATGCGTGCAGTATTCAAGTCAGAGAATGCGCGTACACGCGCGAACTTCGCGAGCTTCTCCGGAGATTCGAATTTCCTTTCGCCGGATAGAACTTGCGGCAAAACGGGGCTGAGGTATTCTCCGGTTCGCTTCAACATCCTCTCAATGGCGGGCTAAGGTGTGACCCGCAGTTGCAAGAAATTAGCCCTAAACGAAAAGGGGCCGAGCCCTTTCGAGCCCGGTCCCTCATCTCACGCCGTGAAAACTATTTCTTGACCTTCGCCTTCCTCGGCCGTGCCGCCGACCCATAACGTTCACTAAAACACTTGCGGCATCGGCGATCCCGCCGCTTGATGAAACTGAGAGCCAGGTCATCGCTCCCGCAATAGCGGCAAACCAGTTTACCTGACTTCGACTTCTTGGCCATCTCCTTGCGGAGCGGCCGTGGAGGCTTGGCCTTTCTCGGGGCAGCTTTCTTCCGAGCCGCCTTCTCACCGGCCGAGCGCGCCGCGTCCATCTGATCCCGCAGGGCCGGTGATGCGGAGTGTCCGATCGGTACTTTATGCCCGCTTCCGTTGGCCAATTTCGCGTGTTCCATTTGCTCTAAATCTCCTAAGCCGTAAGGGCTCGCTGGGATGTTCGCTCTGTTTCCCACATGAAGCGAGTGATTACCCCCCAATCGCAAGAGGCCGGCCATTGGCGCGGATCGACTGTCTGCAGATCGGGGCGATTGGAAGGCGAATTAGGCGAATCTGCATAGCCCTGGCGTTCGAAATACTCCCGCCGCGCAAGACTGGCTCCGTGCCGCGAAACGAGCAATGTGTGTGTCAGTGGGGCGGCAAATCGCCCGCCTCGAGGAGGACCATAAATGAGCTTGGGTGCCGACCTGAAGGTCGCGAAATATCGAGCGAAACGAACATGAAGCGGCGGGCGCCGGCCGTGGAGCGAGACCCGCTCAGCACGGAGCTTGCGGGTCTGTCAAAGGCCGGCATCAAGGACCTCCGCGAGCGCTGGAAGACCTTGAATGGCAAGGAGCCGTCAGGCGGTCTCGGTCGGTCCTTTCTGATTCGGGCGATCGCCTACCGCCTCCAGGAAAAGGCCTTCGGCGGGCTCAAACCCTCGACTCGGCGCCTGCTCGCTCGGGTCGCCGAAGAGGCTGCGGCTGGGAGCTCGCCGAAGCGCCCCCCGGTGCGAAAGGCGGCAACGGGAACCATCCTGGTCCGCGAATGGCAAGGAAGCGCGCACCGGGTCACGGTGCTCGGCGACGGAGTGTCTTTCAACGGCAAGCGTTACCGTTCGCTCTCCGAAGTCGCGCGCGAGATCACCGGCAGCCGTTGGTCAGGGCCGCGATTCTTCGGGCTCCGATCGACTGCGCTGGAGAACAACCATGGAACGCTCTAAGGCCTCGATCCGCCGTTGCGCGATCTATACCCGCAAGTCCTCCGAGGAAGGATTGGAGCAGGACTTCAACTCGCTGGACGCGCAGCGCGAGGCCTGCGAAGCGTTCATCAAGAGTCAGGCCGGCGAGGGCTGGCGCCTGGTGAAGACAGCTTACGACGATGGCGGCCTCTCGGGCGGGACGATGGAGCGACCGGCATTGCAGCACCTGCTGGCGGACATCAATCAGGGCGGGATCGATGTGGTTGTCGTTTACAAAGTTGACCGCTTGACCCGGTCACTAACGGACTTCGCAAAGATGGTCGAAGTGTTCGACGCGCACGGGGTGTCTTTCGTCGCCGTCACACAGCAATTCAACACCACGACCTCGATGGGACGCCTGACGCTGAATGTCCTGTTGTCCTTCGCCCAGTTCGAGCGCGAAGTGACGGGCGAGCGGATCCGGGACAAGATCGCGGCCTCCAAGCAGAAGGGCATGTGGATGGGCGGTCTGGTGCCGCTCGGCTACGACGTGCGTGACCGTCGTCTGGTCATCAACCGATCCGAAGCAGAGACGGTGCGAGAGATCTTCCGGCGATATCTGGAACTCGGTTCCGTCCGACTCCTGATGGAGGATCTGAATCGCCGCGGCGTCCGATCCAAAGTACGCGTGGCAAGGAACGGAAAAACGTCGGGCGGGAACTCGTTCTTCCGTGGCGCGCTCTATGTGCTGCTTTCGAATCCCATTTACATCGGTGAGATTCGTCACAAGGGCGTCCGCCATCCGGGTCTGCACGAACCGATCATGGATCGAGAGCTTTGGGAGAAGACGCAGCTGTTGCTGCGCAGCCAAGCGGTTCGGGGTGCGTCGCGAACGAATTCAGTCGCGAGCCCGCTCATGGGCAGGCTATTCGACGAGAGCGGCCAGAGCCTGACGCCAAGTCACGCGGTGAAGGGCGAGCGGCGATATCGCTATTACGTGTCGCGCAGTCTGATCAAAGGGACGGCGGATTCGGGCGGAGGAGGCTGGCGCTTGCCGGCGCCAGAGATCGAGCGGACCGTCGCGGCTTCGGCCTGCCAAGTTCTGAGCGACCGGAGCGGAATCGCGGCGGCCGCTCAAGCGATCGGTCTCGCAGACCATCGACTGCCATCGCTCTTCTCGGCGGCAGCAGCGTGGAGAGAGCGCCTGCAGTCGGAGGTCGAAGCCGGCGCAGCCCTGAAGGCCTTGGTCGACCGTGTCGACCTGGCCGATACCGGCATCCGCGTATCGCTCAAGGTGCCGCTGCCCCAGACTGGGTCGCGGCCCGCACCGGACACCAACGAGCTGATCGTCACGCGCTTCTTTCCGATGACAATCAGGCGGCGCGGTGTCGAAATGCGTCTGGTCATAGAAGGCGATCGCGCGCCTGCTCCACGGGCTGATCTGGCACTCTTGAAAGCCGTCGCCCGGGCACATCAATGGTCGGCCGATCTTCTGACCGGTCGAGCCCGCTCAATTGCTGAAATCACTGAACGCGAACGAGTCGGAGCCCGGTACGTCAGACGACTAATGCGGCTGGCGTTCCTGGCACCGGAGATTGTCGCGGCGATCGCCGCAGGTAATCAGCCCCCCGATCTTACTGCCGAGGCTCTGGCCGAACGGATCGATCTGCCGCTGCTCTGGACCGCGCAAGAACAAGCGGTCGGAATCGCCTAGTCCGCTTACCTTCGATCACCTCCTCACATTTCGGCCGAGCCTATTCCTGTCGTGCGTTGAGCATGGATGGACCCGCCTCACTTGCCAACAGAGACTTTGGCCGCATCTTGCCCGTGAACCGCCGCAAATTGCTTTCTCCGGTGCCGAGCATCACGCAAATGAGGCCACACACGCGGGCTATTTCGCTGATTGGAGCGATGAATCCGCAGAGACGGGACTCGCTGGCGGAGAGGGAGGGATTCGAACCCTCGGTACCGGTTGCCCAGTACGCCAGATTAGCAATCTGGTGCCTTCGACCACTCGGCCACCTCTCCGCTCAATGGAATCAAATATTTATGCGGCATTTGCCTGGGGAGCAAGCTCCGAGCCTCCAAGGCCGCGCGCGCTGTTAGTCCCGTCATGAATACGGCCGTCGGGCAGTATCCTGATTCAGGACACTACCCGGCCGTCTGCGCCCCTGGCCAAATGGCCCGACTCGGCCCACCAAGGGCGAAGCGAGCCCAGTCCAGCCGGCCTGTAATTACAAGTTGTTACTAAAGTAGACCAATAGCTATAGGGAGCGGCGGGTGCCAGATAATAACCAGCCGTTATATATCTACAACAAGTAGATATTTGACTCATATGGGAGAGATATACGATAAGCTATTAATCTCGTCTTTGTGGAGAGAGCACTTGATTTCGTACAGACGCGCCAGCCGCCGCACTATCGAAGCCGTATCGGGCTCGCATCGCGAACGCGCGGGCGCGGGTTGCGCGGCTGCCGGAAAAGCCTCGAACAACGACCATCCGAATGGAGAGTGTATGAAGTTCCAAACCATCACGTCCCTGGGCCGCAGCCGGATCGCTCTGATCGCCGCGGCCGGCCTTTGGTTGATCGCCGCATCGCCGGCGCGATTGCGGGCCAACAATCTCCCCTCGGACGATGGCGGGAAGGGCGCGAACTGCGCGACCCCGACGCCGAAACCGACTCCTACTCCTGCTCCGTGTCGGAGGGACAAGGATAATGGGCGGTCGTGGTCGAACGGCGATTCTTCATGCAAAGCGCCGACGCCAACCTCGACCCCTTGCCCGAGCCCATGCCCGACAAAGAAGCCGAGCTCTACTCCGTGTCCGAGCTCCAGTCCGTGTCCGACGCAGAAGCCGACGCCGACTCCAAGCCCGAAACCGACCCCGACCCCGACGCCCAGGCCGACGCCCACTCCTACACCTGCACCGACGGCTTCGCCGACGCTCAGACCGACACCGACGCCTACGCCTTCTCCGACGCCGACCCCGACCGCGGCGCCGACGCCGACGCCGACATTTGCGCCGACGCCGACTCCGACAGTCGCGCCGACGCCGACTCCGACAACTGCACCGACGCCGACTCCGACCACTGCGCCGACGCCGACTCCGACAATTGCGCCGACTCCGACTCCGACAACTGCACCGACGCCGACCCCGACAACCGCACCGACGCCGACGCCGACATTTGCGCCGACTCCGACTCCGACCACTGCACCGACGCCGACTCCGACCGCTGCACCGACGCCTACTCCGACGCCAACGGCTACACCGACATCTTCGCCGACGCCGACGGCTGCGCCTACGGCAACACCGACGCCTACACCGACACCTTCGCCGACTCCGAAGCCGACGCCGACGCCTGCGATCCCCAGGATCGTCACCTCGTATGACGCGGACACTTCGTCAGGCGGCGACGTCTCCCTGCCTATGATCTTGCCGAGGGTCGCGAGCGGCCGATTCCTGTTTGCGACGGTCGCGATCCAGACGGCTTCGAACTCCCTCTGCACCGATGCCGGCATCCCATTCAACTGCTGTACCGGCTCAGCCAGCGGAAGCTGCCAGGATGCGAGCTCGGCCAGCATCGAAGTTCCGGCGGGTTGGACCGAAATTCAGCACGACACCTGCGGCAGCGACCTGACGATGTCCCTTGCTTACCGAATCGCCCAGCCGGGCGACTTTGATGGGATGCTGTTCTCCTGGAACTTCCTGGGCGCCGGGCAACCGTCCGACTCCAGTTCCTGCACCGGCTTCGGCACGCCAGACGCGTGCTGCACCGGAACCGGGACCGGCACCTGTCCATACTCGACGTTCCTGGGCGCGGGGGGCATAACCGAGGTCTCCAATGTGGACACGATTACGCCGATCGAGAACGTGTCGTCGCTGTGCACGCTCGACAGCGCGACGCTGACCGCGCCCTCCATCACCACGACGGAGAACAACAGCCTCGTCTTGCTGGCGTATGGAGTTGTCGGTAGCAACGATATGACGGAGCCCGCCGGATTCTCGCTGGTCTATAAACACGACATCGGCGGGGTCGGAGTGGACATGGCGAATTTCACCAGCAGCCTGGTCTACCCGACCTCCGGCACAGACACCGGAGATCAGATCTCAACCGCGACCACGCCAGGGGACAACCTTGGCTACCAGATTGGCTTGTCGCCACCGTTGCCCTGAGCGAGTCTGAGGCAAAAGTGAACCGGGAATGCCCGTGAGAGACAGTCTCACGGGCGCTCCCGCGAGCCCCGGAAACTGGCTCGCCGGCAATAGCTGGCTTGGCCGGCATCGCGGCCAGAGCCCGGCGATGGATCGGGCGAATTTCTACCGAACACTTTCAGCGCAAGGGGGATATGGCCAACTGAAAGCCCAAGCTGTCTCCGGGCGCAATCGCAGTTGCCACCTGATCGCCGGTCGCCTGCGGCTTCATGATCACCAACTCGTCCGCCTGGGCGTCGGGGCCGTACTCCTCAACCGCGTGCTGGTAGATGAGCGAGTATCCACTCGGGGTTGCGACCGAATTGTTTCCGCCGATCGAGTAGAGCAGCAGGTCGAGCGTGTTGTTTCTCGTCGTCCTGACGGACGGGGCGGTCAACGCCGTGCTGTCGAGGTTGCATTGATGCGTAACGGCCCGCACCGGATTCGCGCCCGCGTTCGAGACCCCGATTAATCCCGCCACGCCCAGGAAGGTCGCCGGATTGCCCGCCGCGCTGAAATTCCAGGTGTAGCTGGTCGTGCTGTTCTCGCCGGCCTGGACCAATTTCCCGTAGATCGAGACCTGCAAGTCGTTGCCGCAGGAAGCTTTCCTGAGCAACGTCCAATTGCAAGTGCCGGTTCCGTTGCCGGTGCAACAGCTATCGGGAGCCTGGCTTCCCGAGCACGTGGCGTCCGAGGGAGGCACAGTCGTTGCCGTGCCGGCGTCCGGACAGGTCCCGGTCCCGGCTCCGGTACAACACGCGAACGGCAGACCGGGTGCGGTGCAATTGGAGTCTGGAGCGGTCTGGATAGTAATCGAGGCCAACAGGTATTCACCTGCCGTCGCGGTGCCCGGCAGCGTCGCCGTGATGCTGGTGGCGCCGGCGCTGCTAGTGTCCGATTGACTGGAGGTCACGCTTTGCGGAGGTCGTGGCGTGGGGGTGGGTGTCGGGGACTGCGTAGGCGCCGGGGTCGGCGTAGGCGCCAACGGATGGGGGTCGCAACCGGCCGCCAAGAGTATCACGAGCAGCGTAAGCCACGGGAACAAGCTCTTGTTCACGCGACCATATTTGTTGAAGGCTGAAGCGCGCGCAATGGCCGGGGAGGGTGGGGTACGCGCCGGGCCGCTATTGGCGGTGCGCTACAGCTTGCGCTGCCCGCCGGCGCGATTTGCTTGAGAGTGGGCCCGGCGATTGCCAGGCCTCTCTCTACAATGCAGGTTGATCGCGGTGGCGAAGCTTGCCGGCTTTTTCACCGCAGGTGGGTCGCAAGCGTATTCATCGTATTGCTCGAGCTCGAACCGGACGACACAATCGTAGAAGAACCCTCCGGGACCAAATCGATCTGGTAGGCCAGGCTGTTCCCGGCCGCTTGCGCCGGCGCAGCGTGCGTGCCGGTGTTCGTATAGATTGCCGGAATCACCTTTGATTCCACCAGGATGTCCGGCCCAGTCCCGGACACCTGATGCTGCGAAATCAGCGAATAACCCGCCACGCCGTTCATATTGTTGTTGCCGGTGATGCCGTAGACCAGCATGTTCATGTCGTTCGGGTTCAGGGTGGTCATGCCGCCCGCGCTCGGATCTGAGGTCTGCATCTGGCAATTGCTCGGCGAGATCTGCTCGATCGGCGTGGACGTGTTGACGTTCGCGATACTCACGATCCCACCGGTTGCGAGTACTGGCGTCAGGAATCCGTCGCTGAGAAAGCCCCACGTGAATTGAGTGCCGGGCTCATCGTTGGCAGTGGCTATTCTCCATGCGATCGACATCGCCAGATTAGGGCCGCTGCCTACTTCATTTTCACCACAGTTATTGGGCAGGCTCGCAATCTCAGTCCAGCCGCCGGCGGGCAGAATGACCGACCCCCACGGGGTGATAGCCGGATTCGAGCCCTGGATCGCGACCGTGGCCAGCAGGAGTTGGCCCGCGACCACGCCGTGGGGCAGCTCCATGGTGAGGTAGGGCTGCTCGGAGCCGGTATCCGTCGCCGACGAGCTGATTATCCTCGGCGCGGGAAAAGATTGCGCGCGAGCCGCGGTGGCGAAACCGAGCACTGCCAGAACTGCGCCGAGCGCCGCGCCAAGTTTTCCATCAAAGGTGAAAGATCTCATCTTCAGGCTCCCTGACCCGGCACCTTCAACGTTAAAGAACCTCACCTGCCACCGGACCATCGGATAAACACTCAAGCAAGCGCTGGGCCACTCCCAAGCCTTACATAATGATTAGAAATGCTACAAGTAGTTGGGTCTCTTCCGGAAAACCGTCGCATGAGAGCCGACGCTGGTAGTGTCGCGCGCGCTACATGCCGGTGCGCACGGGCCATATCCGCACGCTACCCGTCGACCGCGAAGGGTTCCGTCCGACATCACAATCCCGGATAAAACCCTACGCCGGCGCCTGATGGGAAAACGAAGGAGTCACGCCTGGCGTCGCATCGCCCGTCGCGCGCATCATAACCAGCGGATGATCCCCGGCTGCCCGCTGCTCGGCCGATAAGACAACTGAAGATCGCTGATAATCCGTCCCGGGCATCCCCGCAACCCTCGCCCCCCAACGGCAATCGTTACAATTATACCCTTCATCGCCAGCAAATGCGATTCTTCGTTCCGCGCTCCGCTGGGGGGCGCAAACTGCACACGGGACCAATCGAGTATCATCGCGCCTGCAGCGGCCTAACCCTGCCCGTATTCTGGGATCCTGGAAGGCTGCGGCGAACCCGCCGCGTGGTGCGGCCGTGAGAGTTCGACGCCGCGCCATCAGGAATAATTCAGTGAGCTCGAACGCCACCGGTCCAGCTTCGCCTGAAAGCGCGAGAGCGCATCGTCGCGAGACAGCACCTGATTCCGGCTCGCGCTGTCTTTTCCAAACGAAAAACGCCCCGTGTTTGTCCAACCCGATTGCATTCGGGGGACAAAGCACGGGGCGTCCGAGTGTACTCGTCTAGCGGGG
>Ga0181521_10004273_pt1 | contig 16388 bp, 14 predicted proteins | sample PEATcosm2014_Bin_32_FD_119764 | JGI IMG/M metagenome (GOLD analysis project Ga0181521, IMG submission 119764) | Peatland microbial communities from MTU Mesocosm Facility, Houghton, MI, USA - PEATcosm2014_Bin02_60_metaG | ecosystem: Environmental > Terrestrial > Soil > Wetlands > Peat | place... | reverse complement strand
TTCAGCCGGCGGCTGCGCCGGCTTCTCCACCGGAGCCGTCCCCGCCGCAGCCGGCAGATCCGCCTCCGCTCGCGGCGCCGCCGGCGCCTGGAACATGCGCGTAAATTCTCCCGGCCCGCTCACTCGCGAAGCCTCGGGCGGCTGCGCCGGCTTCTCCACCGGAGCCGTCCCCGCCGCAGCCGGCAGATCCGCCTCCGCTCGCGGCGCCGCCGGCGCCTGAAACATCTTCGTGAATTCGCCGGCTTCCGCTTGTGGAGCCACTCCCGCCGGTCCCGCCGGCTTACTCTCCGCCACCGGCACTTTCCAAACCCCCGCCCGGGTGAACTTCAACGCTTCCGCCGCGCCCGCTCTTTCCTGTTCGTCCAGCCACTCTTCCAGGTGTTGAAAGGGAGGCGCCTCCGTCACCACGTACGTGGTGCCCTCGTTGTCCCCCACTTCCACCAGCTTCTTCAACGATTGCGCCGGCATGCCGCGCAAGCGCGCCAGCAGCGCTTCGTTTTCGGGCGTCGCGCCGCCTACCAGCAAATGCACCGTGACGTCGCGTCCGCTCGCCGTCTGCCTGGCGCGAAAACTCCTGCTCCCGCCCCCCGCCAGCGGATCGATCAGCTCATACTTCCGGTAAAAGTCCATAAGTCGCCCCGCTTTCCCAATCATAGTACCGCGCGCGGCCATCCCTTTCGCGCCGCTTATGCTACATTACGGGACGGACTATGAAGCTGCTTTCCAGAGTAGTCTGGTCGGAAGGGATGTATCTCGGCCCGCATCACTTCCAGGTGCAAAGCCGCTACTTCGAAGACTCCATCCAGTTCGCCGCATCCTCTCTCTGGTTTGCCTGCCATGGCCTCGCCGGCGTCGAATTGGATGCCGATGCCCTGCAAAACGGCACTGTCTCTCTCCTCCACGCGCGCGGAATTCTTCCCGATGGCCTCATCTTCAACATGCCGGAAAGCGATCCGCTGCCCCCGGCCCGCTCCATCGCCGATCTCTTTCCGCCCACGCGCGACTTTCTCGAAATCCTGCTGGCCGTTCCCCCGCGCAAGCCCAACGGATTCAACTGCTCGCTCGAAGAACCCAACGGCGCCGACCCCCGCTATGTGGCCGAAACCCGCGTCCTGCATGACGAAAACACCGGCGCCGGCGAACGCCCCATCCGCCTCGGCCGCAAAAACCTGCGCCTGCTGCTCGATACCGAACCCTCCGGCGACCTCGTCACCCTCCCCATCGCGCGTGTGGTCCGCGACGGCTCCGGCCACTTCGTCTACGATGCCGCGTTCGTGCCTCCCGTGCTGCAGATCGGCGCCAGCCCGCGCCTCATGCTGCTCTTGCGGCGCCTCATCGAGATCCTCGATGAAAAGAGCGATACCATCAGCCGCCGCGCGGGCACTGCGCGCGCCGAATTCTCCACCCGCGAAATCGCTAACTTCTGGCTGCTCCACGCGGTCAATTCCGCGTTAGCTCCCTTGCGCCACCAACTGGTCTCCAAGCGCGGCCACCCCGAGGAGTTATACCTGGAACTGTCTCGCCTGGCCGGCGCCTTGTGTACCTTTGCACTGGATTCGCACCCGCGCGACCTGCCCGCTTACGACCATTCCAGCCTGAACCAATGTTTCGACCGATTGGATCGCCATATCCGCGCGCACCTGGAAACCATCGTTCCCACCAACTGCATTTCCATTCCGCTGGCGGCCGCCGGCGATTACTTCTACGAAGGCGAAATCACCGACCAGCGCTGTCTCAATCGCTCCCGTTGGGTCCTGGCGGTGCGCGCTTCCCTGGGCGAAACCGACCTGATGGTCAAGGTTCCCCAACTCATCAAACTCTGCACTCCGCCGTTCGTCCGCGAATTAGTCAAACGAGCGCTCCCCGGAATGCCGCTGACCCATCTTCCCGTGCCGCCGCCCGCCATCGGCGCGCGCGTGGAGACGCTGTATTTCGGAATCGGCCGCAGCGGCCCGTGCTGGGACCACATGGTCCAAACGCGCCGCATCGGCCTTTACATCCCCGGCGAGATCCCCGGCCCGGAAGTCGAAATTTTTGTGGTGCTGGATAATTAACCATGACTCCTTCGCCCCCCGCGCACAGGCCCGAGAACCTGGCGCTGATCTTTCAGGAAGTTCTCACCGCCATCGAGCGGCTGCGCGCCAATCGCCAGGGCGTCACCGACGCCAACGCGTTTCGCCATCACACGCGCGAAGCCTTGAAAACCGCCGCCAACCAGGCGCTGGCGGCCGGATATTCGGCCGACGATGCCAGGTTCGCCACCTTCGCCACGGTAGCGTTCCTGGATGAATCCGTTCTCAATTCGCAGAACCCCATCTTCGCCGATTGGGTGCGCAAGCCTCTGCAGGAAGAGCTCTTCGGCACGCACCTGGCCGGCGAAGTCTTCTTTCAAAACCTGCAGCAACTCCTCGGCCGGCAGGATTCGCCGGATCTGGCCGATGTTCTGGAAGTCCATTACCTCTGTCTGCTGCTCGGCTTCGGCGGCCGCTATAGCGCCGGCAATCGCGGCGAGCTGAACCAAGTCATGAGCATGACCGCCGATAAAATCCACCGCATCCGCGGGTCCGTGGGTCCGCTCTCGCCGGCGTGGATGCTGCCCGGCGACGCTCTCCGCACCGGTTCCGATCCGCTGCTGCGCAAGCTCGGGTTTCTGGCCTTCGGCTGCGCCGCTCTGGCCCTGGTCCTCTGGGTGGTCAACAAAGTGGTTCTCCTCAGCGGGGTGAATGTCACATGACGCTCTATCTCGTCCTCGCGCTGGTGGTCGTAGTTTTGATCGTTCTCGCCATCCTTTACTTCCTGCAAAGGAAGAAGGCCCGCGCCGCGGCTCCGTCCGGCGCCGCTCCCGGCGGCGACGAAATCTCCATCCTCGCGCGCGAAGCCGAAAGTAAGCTCTCCGGCGCCAAGCTCGAGCAGGGCGCGCGCCTCGCCGGACTCCCGGTGTACATTCTGCTGGGCGATACCGGCAGCGCCAAAACCAGCGTCATGGTGCATTCCGGCCTCGATCCGGAGCTGCTCGCCGGCCAGGTCTATCAGAACGGCAACGTGGTCTCCACTGCCGCCGCCAACTTCTGGTTCGCACGCCGCTTTATCTTCGTGGAAGCCGGCGGACGGCTGCCCGCCGATACCGGGAAGTGGTCCAAACTGGTCGCCCGCCTGGCCCCGCGCACCACCGTGGTGGGCACGGGCGAGCAGGCGCCGCGCGCCGCCATCGTCTGTTTCGATTGCGAAAACTTCACCCGCCAGGGCGCTCCCGATTTCGCCGCCAATGCCGCCCGCAATCTTCGCGCCCGCCTGGGCGAAATCTCCCAGGCCATGGGAATCAACCTTCCCGTCTATGTCCTTTTCACGCGCATGGACCGGCTCCCCTTCTTCACCGATTACGTGCGCAACTTCTCGAACGACGAAGCCGCGCAAGTCCTGGGCGCCACTCTTCCCATGCTGGCCGCGCGCAGCGAAGGCATCTACGCGGAAGAAGAGACCGCCCGCCTCACCGGCAATTTCGAAGCGCTCTTCCGTTCCCTGGCCGCCGGCCGCACCGCGTTCCTGCCGCGTGAAAACGATCCCTCCAAGTTACCCGCCGAATACGAATTCCCGCGCGAATTCCGCAAGATCCGCCAGACCCTGGTGCAGTTCCTGGTGGACCTGTGCCGCCCCAGCCAGCTCAGCACCGGACCGTTTCTCCGCGGCTTCTATTTCACCGGCGTGCGCCCCATCCTGGTGAACGAATCCGCGCCCGTCTCGGCTGCCCCACAGCAACCCGGATTCGGCTCCGCTGCCGGCGCCACCGGCATTTTCAGCGCCGGCGGCCGGCCGCAGCCGCAAGCCGCTCCCCCACCCCCCGGCGGCACGCGCAAAGTTCCGCAGTGGCTCTTCCTCAGCCACCTGTTCAACGATGTGCTGCTGGCCGATCGCTCCGCCCTGAGCGCCAGCGGAGCCAGCACCAAGGCCAATTCCACGCGCCGCCTGCTGCTGCTCGCTCTCGCCCTGGTCGGCATCGTTCTCGTCATCGGCTTCTCCGTTTCCTTTTTCCATAACCGCACGCTGGAAACGCAGGTGCGCGACGCCGCCCGCGGCATCTCCTCCGCCGAATCCACCGGCGCGGATCTGGCCTCGCCGGATGCCTTGCGGAAACTCGATACCCTCCGCCAGGCGCTCGCCAACCTCTCCGTTTGGAATCGCGACGGCGCTCCCATGAGTTACCGCTGGGGCCTGTACACCGGCGGCGCCCTTTATCCCGAAGCGCGCCGCGTTTACTTCGCGCGCTTCCGCCAGTTGCTCTTCGCGCAGACGCAGGATAACCTGCTGCAATTCCTGCGCTCCCTGCCGGCCACTCCCGGGCCCGATTACAGCCCCACTTACGACGCCCTCAAGGCCTATCTCATCACCACTTCCAATCACGACAAGAGCACCCCGGCGTTTCTCGCGCCCGTGCTGCTCAAATTCTGGGAGAACGGCCGCACCGTGGATTCCGACCGCGCCCAACTGGCGCAAAACCAGTTCGAGTTTTACGCCTCCGAGCTGCAAGGCTCGAATCCCTATTCCCCGGACAACGATGGACTGGCCATCGAAAAAACCCGCCGCTACCTGGCCCAGTTCGCGGGCGGCGAGCGGGTCTACGCCTTCATGCTGGCCGAAGCCGGAAAGCAGAGCCCGCCCATCAATTTCAATCGCCAGTTTCCCGGCTCCGCCGCCGTGGTGGTCGAAACCCATGAAGTGCCCGGAGCTTTTTCCAAAGCCGGCTGGAACTTCATGAAGGACGCCATCAATCACGTGGATCGCTACTTCAACGGCGAACCCTGGGTGCTCGGCCAGCAGACCACTTCCAATTTCGATATCGGCAAGCTGCAGCAGGAATTGAAAACGCGCTACTCCGGCGAATTCGTCGGGCAATGGCGCGAGTACATCAAGGACGGCAGCGTGGTGCGCTACACCAGCCTCAAGGATGCCGCCGGCAAGCTGATGCAGAACTCCGGCAACCAGGCGCCCATCCTGGAGCTCTTGTGGGTCTGCTCGACCAACACCGCCGTGGACGATCCCGCCGTGGCCAATATCTTCCAACCCGTTCAGGCGGTGGTCCCGCCCAGCGCCACCGACCACTTCATCGCGCCCCAGAATCAGACTTACGTCAACGCCCTGCTGGCCCTGCAAACCGCCGTCGAGCAGATCGCCGATCAGCCCGGCCCGCCCGATCCCAACGCCGCGTCGCAAAGTATCACCGCCGCCGCGCAGGCCAAAATGGCCACGCGCCAGATGGCGCAAACTTTCCGCGTGGACGCCAATGGCCACATCGAAAGCGCCGTGCAGAATTTCCTGGAAGCCCCCATCACCGCCGTCGAAGCGATGCTGCGCAACGTCGGGCCCCAGGAATTGAACGCCAAGGGCAAGGACCTCTGCGCGCAGATGCGCCCGGTGTTGAGCAAGTATCCGTTCAACCCCAACACTTCCGCCGCGCTGGCCACGCTGTCGGATCTCGATTCCATCTTCGAGCCGCACCGCGGCGCGCTCTGGCAATTCGTCAACGGCAATCTCTCCAAAGCGGTCACGCGCCAGGGCGACCAGTTCGTGCCCAATCCCTCGGGCGGCGTCACCGTCAACCCGGCTTTCCTGGCGTTTCTCAATCGCGCCGCGGCCTTCACCAATATCGCTTACGCCAACAACTCGCCCGACCCGCATTTCGCTTACTCCATCAAGCCGCTCTTCTCGCCGGACCAGGAGAGCATTCAGCTCGGGGTGGACGGCCAGGCGGCCGATTTCACCGCCAATAATGCCGCCGCCAAACAATTCGTCTGGCCGGGTCCCGGCCAGGGCGTGCAGTTGACCGGTAAGTTTAAAGGCGGCACCACCTTCACCTATCCCAGTTATGACGGCCTGTGGGCCGTTTTCCAGTTCGTGGGGGATGCCGATAAACACATTGGCCAGGAAATCGAAATGACCCTGCGCAGCGGCAAGCAGGGACGCCCGGTGCTGAATCCGTCCGGCCAGCCCGTCACGGTGCGCTTCGGAGTGAGCGCCAATCCGCCCATTTTCGATCGCGGCTATTTTTCCGGCCTGGGCTGCGTGCCGGAGGTGGCCAAACCATAAATGCAGCTACCCGCCCGCATCGGCAAATATGAACTGGAGGAGTTTCTGGGCGGCGGCATGTCGCACGTCTATCGCGCGCGCGATACCGTCATCGGCCGCGTGGTGGCCGTCAAGATCCTCACCGCAGCCGGCTGCGAGGATGCCGAGGCCAAAGCCCGCTTCCTGGCTGAAGCCCGCATGGCCGGCAACCTTTCCCACGATAACGTCCTCCACATTTACGATTTCGGCGAAGACGACGCGCACCATCCCTTCATGGTGATGGAGTTTCTACGAGGCGAAGATCTGCGCCACGCCATCGCCGGCGGCCGCACCGGAGATCTTTCGGGCAAGCTCAAGATCGCTTTGCAGGCCGCCTGCGCCCTGGAATACATCCACTCGCAAAAAATCATCCACCGCGACATCAAGCCCGAAAACATTCACCTCACCGCCAACGGCGTGGTCAAGCTCATGGATTTCGGCATCGCCAAAACCGAAGGCCTCGCCATGACCCGCGCCGGCTACGTGCTCGGCACCCCGTATTACATGGCGCCCGAACAGGTGACCGGCCAGAACATCACCGCGCAGGTGGATATTTACGCTTTCGGCGTCCTGCTGTTCGAATTGCTCACCGGCTCCAAGCCCATCTCCGGCGATACCGTGGAGCGCATCTTTTACAGCATCCTCAACGAGCCGCTCAAGCTCGATCCGCTCTACGCCGCCGGGATTCCGCAATCCGTCTGCGACCTGATCGCGCGCTGCACCGCCAAGAAGCCCGAAGACCGTCCGCAAGGTTTCGCGCCGGTCTGCGCGCAGATCGAAGCCATCCTGGGCGATCTCAACGCGCCCACCGAAGTTCTTCCCCAGCCCAAGCCGGCGCCCCCGCCGCCCGCCGCGAAACGCGGTTTCCCCTGGCTGATTCTCGTCCTGGGGCTGGTTGCCCTGGTGGCCGCCACCGCGATGTTCTTCCTGGTGGTGCGCTCCAAGACCTCCGCGCCGCCCACCATGGCCAGCGCGCCCGCGCCGAGAGCAACCATCGCCACTTCGAGCGGAGAAATGGTGCTGGTCCCGGGAGGCCCCTTCGAATTCGGCCAAAACAAACAGACCGCCACCCTCCCGGCTTTTTATATCGATAAAACCGAAGTCACCAACGCCGCCTACGGCGAATTCTGCAAAGCCACCGGACGCGAGCTGCCTTCCGGCTTCGCCGCCGCCGGCGCCGATTATCCGGTCGTCAACGTCACCATCCTGGACGCCCACGCCTTTGCCACCTGGGCCGGCAAGCGTCTCCCCAACGCCAAGGAATGGGAAAAAGCCGCTCGCGGCGACGATGGCCGCACCTATCCGTGGGGCAACGACATGGACGCTTCCAAGGCCAACGTCGCCTCCACCGGCCTCAAACCCGCCAGCGACTTTGCCGCCGGCGCCAGCCCCTACGGCGCCCTGAACATGGTGGGCAACGCCTGGGAATATGTCGAGCAGTTGTCCCCGCCCAGCGCCACGGCCCTGGCACGGTTCGCCAAGCTGCTGACTCCCGCGCCCACGGCGGCCGACCCCTGGTACATGATTCGCGGCGAAGGTTTCCGCGAACCGCTGGACCCCAGCGCCATCTGGGATTTCACGACCGTCCCCTCGCGCTGGAAATCTCCGGACCTGGGCTTCCGCTGCGTCAAAGACGTGCACTGATCCGGGTGGGGCAGGATGTCATCCTGCGGCGGGTTGGCAACCCGCCTCCCGGCGGGCGCCGGTAAGCAACCGGCGCGCAGGCTGCCAGCCTGCCCTACTGGCCAATTTGGCCGGAAAGTCCAAATTCGCTCCGCCGCCGCTCCCCCAAAAAGAAAAACCGCATCGGGCCAGTCCCAAGACCTTCGGGACCGATTCCGATGCGGCTCGCCCTGGGTTGGGCTGGGAATCCGGCGTCGGGCTATCTGGAAAAGAGCATATACCGTTCGATTCCTGGTCAGGTCCGCGTCCTAATTTTCCTCACCAGAAACGCCAGACAACTACCGCTACCTTGGACCCCCCGGAGAGATCGTTTGAAACCGTTTGACAAAAAAACCCCTCTGCGGCAACCAACAAGGGAAGACTAGTGAGCTAAAACTATTGCAAACACCGGCTCCCGCAAGCACGCTGTCTCTTCGGCTCACTTTTCTTCCGCCTGCCTGTTGCAGCAGAGGGCAGGTTAGAAAGTTACTTCGCCAATTCAGAACCATAAATAGCAATCGGATGCCCTAGTGTCAATCTCTGCTGGCCGTTTTAAATCAAGTATTTTGTCCGGAGGCTGCCCAAACGTGTGTCCCAGGATGGGCAAGGGCTGTGTCCCTATGACACAATCGGTCTCATGTGGACCCTCCGGACGGCCGGAATGCTGGCGGCGACGACTGTGGCGCTGATCGCGACGGCGCCCGCCCAGACCAGCGCGGACGATCCCATCGTGGTGTCGGCCGAGCATCCGCGTCTCTTTCTGCGGCCCTCCCGGCTGCGCCTGCTCAAGCGCGAGCGGGAGCGCAGTTCCATGCGCTGGCGCCAGTTCGAAAGCCTGGTGCGGGACAATGCCGAATTTCCCGAGCCGGGCTTTGCCTGGGCCCTGTATTACGCCATTTCGGCGGATGAAGCGGTGGGCCGGCGCGCGGTTTCCTGGGCGCTGGGCGCGGCCGGCGACCTGCGGCAGATGGCCCTGGTCTTCGATTGGTGCCAGCCGCTCTTCAGCCCCGCGCAACAGCGCGCGCTGATTGCGCGCATGCAGCGGCGCATGGCCGAGACGGCGGGCGACGACTCGGTCTCCGCCGTGCGCGCGCGCATGCTGGCGGCCATCGCGCTGTTCGACGAAACCCCGCAGGGGCCTGCGCGGGAGCTCGAGCGGGACGTGCGCCGCTGGTGGCTGGGAAAACTGGCGCCGGCTTTGAAATCCGGCAGCGCCGCTTTGGCGCGCGACGACGCTTACCCGTTCTGGGAACTGCTGCACGCCCTGCGCGACACCGCCAACCTGGAGTTGCGCGACGACGCGCCGGATTATTTCCGGGATTTTCCCATCGAGCACCTGCTGAGCTATTACCCGGCGCCTTACCCGGCGCCCGAGAACGATTACTACATCGGCGCTTCGCGCCGCGTGGGGGAGCCGGATCTCCGCCTGGCTGCGCTTTCGCGGGCGGCCGAACTGGCCATGGTGGCGTATGACGTGAACGCGCCCGAGTCGCAGTTGCTGCAAGGCTGGCTGATGCACGACCGTTTCCTGATGCGCAGCCCCATGGGCAGCCCCTATGAATTCCTGTGGGCCAACCCCTACCAGCCGGGGTTGAGCTACGTCAATGCGCCGCTGGTCTTTTACGACCCCGCGCCGGGGAGGCTTTTCGTGCGCTCCAGTTGGGAAGAGACGGCGCGCTGGTTCGGGGTGTTCGATGGCGTGACGCAGACCTTCTCCGACGGCCGCGCCATGAATTTGAATCTGGATCTGGCGGCGGGCCCGCTGGCCATGACCGAAGCCATGATCTGCTTCGGGAAATTGTCGAGAAGATTCACCGTGGCGCTGGACGACGAGCAGCCGGTATTCGTGACCGGCCTCGAGCCGCGCCGCGCATACGCCGTGGAGGTGGATGACGAGGAGTTGTACGAAGCCGCCGCCGACACCGCCGGACTGCTGGAACTGGACGACGTGCCGTACGGCAAAAGCGTGGGCATCCGGCTGGCGGCTGTGGGGCGGACGCCATCGTCCGCGCGGGACGCCCACGTCCCGCTGCCGCGGTAACAAAGCGGGCCGGCGAGGGCGCCAGGGTGCCCGCCGGGCCCGGACCAGGGGATCCGCCCTCCCTAATACGCCCAGCGCCACAGGCTGGCGCCGACCGTGAAGCCGGCCCCCACGGCGGCGTACAGCACCAGGTCGCCCTTTTTGAGACGGCCCTGCAGGATGGCGTCGCGCGTGGCCAGGGGAATGGTGCCCGACGTGGTATTGCCGTAGCGGTCGATGTTGATCATGACGCGTTCGCTCGGGACGCCCAGGCGCTCGGCGGCGGCGTTGATGATGCGCAGGTTGGCCTGGTGGGGGATCATGATGGAAACCTGCTCCCCGGAAATCCGGTTGCGTTGCAGCAGGTCGCGGCAGACCTCGAACATTTTGCGCACGGCGTATTTGAAAACCTGGCCGCCTTCCTGGTGGACGTAGTGCTGGCGCTTATCCACGGTTTCGTGGGAGGCGGGCAAACGGCTGCCGCCGGCCGGCATTTTCAGGAAGTCTCCGCCGGAGCCATCCACCTCGCCCATGAAATCGATGAAGCCCAGATCTTCCTCGCCCGGTCCGACGGGCTCGATGAGAACGGCGCCGGCGCCATCGCCGAACAATACGCAGGTGGCGCGATCCGTGTAATCGATGATGCGGCTCATGGTGTCGGCGCCGATCACCAGAACTTTCTTGTGAGTGCCGGACATGACGAGGTACGCGCCGGTGGTGCTGCCATAGACGAAGCTGGAGCAGGCGGCGATCAGGTCGAAACCCCAGGCTCCCCGCGCGCCCAAGCCGTGCTGCACCAGGCAGGCCGTGGAGGGGAACATCATGTCGGGCGTCACGGTGCAGAGGATGATGGCTTCGATTTCGGTGGGCGCCACGCCTCTCTGTTCGAGGGCGCATTTGGCGGCTGCGATGGCCATATCCGAAGTGGCCATGTCCGGGTCGGCGATATGGCGCTCGCGAATGCCGGTGCGCTCGACGATCCATTGATCGTTGGTGTCGACCATCTTCTCCAGGTCCTGGTTCGTCAGAATGCGCGGCGGCGCGTAGCAGCCGAGAGCGGTGATCTTGGCCTTAGGCAATGTTTTTCCTTTGAGGGTTTAGGGTAACCAAAGGTTCAGAGTAACCTATCGGGGTGTGGGGCGCGCAAGTTCCGCGGTACGCTGAAGAAGATGCCGGATGGAGAGGGACTGCTGGACGCGCAGAGTTTCGAAAGCTCGCTGTTCTTCGAAACCCCGGCGGAGATTTACGCGCGCGTGTTCCGCCTCTTGAAGCCGCGCACGCCGCTTCCGGAGCTGCGCGTGGATTTCTGCCGCTTCGCCAATGCCGACAGCTTCATCCGCCTGGAAAACGGGCGGCTGCACATCCGCATGTCGGACCTGCTGGAGGGGGCGCCGGCGCCGGTGATCGAAGCGCTGGCCCACATTTTGTTGGGGAAACTCTACCGCAAGGCGGTGCCGCGCGTGTTTTCCAATCGCTACCGGCTGTATCTGAACCGCAAGGATATGCGGCGCCAGGCGCACCTGGTGCGGCAAATTCGCGGGCGCAAGTTTATTTCCGGGCCGGCGGGCGAGCAGCACAATCTGGAAGATGTCTTCGAGCGCCTGAACGGGCTGTTTTTCGATGGTCTGCTGGGGCGCCCGCAACTGGGATGGAGCCGGCGCCCTTCGCGCGGACTGCTAGGCCATTTCGACCCCTCGCACAATGCCATTATCATCAGCCGCATCTTCGATCGGCCGGGCGTGCCGCCGCTGGCGCTGGATTACGTGATGTTCCACGAGATGCTGCACCTGCGCCACCCGGTGGACCATAGCCGGTCGCGGCGCTGCGTGCATACCCAGGAATTTCGCGAGGCGGAAAAGAAATTCCCGCATTGGAAAGAGGCTAAAGAAATGTTAAAGCGGCTGTGAGCGGAAAAAATCCGCCCCAGCCGCTCCCATGAATTCAAACCTGGGCGAAGTTTATGCGCCCATCATGGCGGATGCGGGAACCAGGGTGCGCAGCTCGATGCGCATCATATCGAAGATCTTGACGATGCTGGTCACATCCACTCCGCACAGTCCCCAGCGATAGAGGAATAAACGGCACTGAACCACCACAATGCCCGTGGCGAACATCATCTGGTTGCGCAATAGCGCGGTAGCCAGATCGGGGCGATCGTGTTTGGACTGCAACATGACGAGTTTGATGGCCGAGCAGACGCGTCCGAAATCATTGCTCAAGCAGCGCAGATAGCCGCGGAAAATCTGGCAGCGTTGGGCGCGCAGCTTGCCGGCCATGCTGGAAGTGAAACCGGGCTGGGAACGAAGAAATTCCAGATCCCCGCCATCTAAAAGACGCATCATCGGCCGGTATCGCTCGATGGAGAGTTCATCGATCCATTCCGCGGTCACGGGCAGGTTGCATCCGGAGAAGCCCCATTTGCGGATCAGCAGAAATACTGCGCTCAGCAAAATCAGGCAAGCGCAACTCGATATTCCGATTGCTAAGTCCATTTCGTAATCTATTCCCACATGCAAGGTTACGCGTATTGGATTGGAATTGCAATGTGGATCGGGTAATACCGGTACTAATTAACCAAAGATAATACCTTATTTCCAGGAAACTTTTAACAGGGTAGCGTTTAAGCTTTCGAGCTGCTGGAGGGCGCGCTTTTCGTATGCGGGCCCGAAAGACGGCAGGTTGGCGGGGACTTCCTCTCCCTTGGGGGTCAGGAGGAAGAACCACAGGTAGACGCAAACGGCGGACACGGCTCCTAATAAGAGGTTCACCTGAGCGTTGACCTTCAGGCCAAAGACGCTGCGCAGCAGCCAGGCGAGAAAGTTGCTGAAGAAAAATGCGGTGTAGATTGCAATATGGACGATCAGGTTGCGGCTCATGGGAATCGGGTAGCGAGTCAGAAAGAACACCATAAACACCAGAAAAATCGCCAGGCCGAGCGTCACGCCCCGTTCCGCCGCCAGATAATAGCCCATGGTCTTCGATTGCAGAGCGCCCGCGTTTTTGAGTTTGGGGAGCAAACTGAGGATCGACACCGTGATGGAAATGCCCATGCCGGCGTACAGCGCCCACCTGCCTAACGTATATAGGCCTCCGTGCTTCTCCAGAACCAGACGGTAAAGTTCCAGCACCACGGCGATGTGGAAGACCCAGGTGAATGGTTCCGTGGCGATCCAGAAATAGAAATATAAACTCCCCGTATTGGCGAAAAGCAGCGGCCAAAGACCGTTAGGAATTCGAAAAAGAAAATAGAGGAAAAAAACGCGATAGCGGCTGTAAAGACCGGTCGCCAGGAGCCTGAACACAACTAATAACGACCCTATTAGGGAAAAAACCTGGACCAGCAGATACAATTTGGCGATGGGCATTACCGGCTCTCGCGCTTAATTGTAACACCCACCGCCTGAAACCTTCCCTGTAAGTCGTTTCAGCGGACAAACGGACAGGGGGAGCAGCCAGGAGCGCCGTTGTCCTTCTGGATGGTCCGGGCCGTTGCCAAAAACGAGAATGCGACCAACGCGAAGAGCACGAGCTTTTTCATAAGTGTTTAAAGGGTCCTTTCTGTATATGCTTACTATAGTAAGCTTAGTACTATACTAGACGTAACTGTACCGTGGTAAGGAGTTTCACCTAAAAATATTCCGAATGTGGAACGTTAACGGCAGAAAGCCATAGAAAACAAAGATCGCCGAGAAGTTCCAGAGCGGCTAGCCGGGTGTAGAATCGGACTTGTACGGCAGTTCCGGTACGGCGCTAACCCGGGAGCCGGATTACCGGAATTTGAGGGAGCTGAATCTGGCCGAATTCGAAAGGTCGCGGTACCCCCGCAGTCCAGCCACGGACGTATGGCGGAAAGCTGTCAGCCGAGTCTCCACGCGCTTTGGGCAACTGGTCTATTTAGCTTCCTTGCGCGACCCGGATACCGGCCGCTACACCCACGAAATGCTGCTGAATTATATGACCGAGGAGGAGGCCGACCGCACCGTTCGCCACAGCCATCACCAGGCTTTTCAACAATGGCTGACGCTGAGTCTAAGCGAACAGAAGGGCGATCTCAACCAGTACCTGGCGGAAAGCCATGGCCCGCGGTACGCCCTGCCGTACCGCAACCTGGCGCCTTCGACCGCGCGGGACGTCGAGCGGCAGCTTTACCTCACCGATCTGGAGACCCTGCTGGAACTGCTGCGCTTCGAACATGGCGGCGCTTACGCGATTCCAGAAGCATAGCCACGCCGGAAACCTGCCCGACCACGTCGATTTCGGTCTGCTGCTCGAAAATTCGCGGCTTTTGCTGGGATGCGGGATGGGCCTGCACGATTAATCGGTCACCGGCCAGAGAGCACCAGCCGCACAGATACCCCTCGCGGGTTTCCAGAAAATAGATGGGCCGATCCAATTCGCTGGTCCAACCGGCCTCGGCAATGCGGCGGCAGCTTTCGTCGATCGATACCAGCGAACCGGGGTGCAGAATCGGATACATGGACCAATCTTCCAGCCCGATATAGCCGTAGCGATGCTGCCGCAAATCGATGCCGTTGAGCAAACCGAGCGGCAGTTTTCCCCAGCGGCGCATTAAATCGCTTAAGAAAGTAGTCCGATTTACATCCAGTTCCAAATCGGCATGTTCCGGAACAGCCTGGCGCGTTTCGAGGGGAAACTGAAAGGCGTGCGTGGTTTCGAATCCAAGATGCATGGAATCGGCGGCAAGGTGCTCGCGGGGCACTCCATACCAGTGCAGGACTTCGTCGAAATCCAGCCGGTAGATCGTGCAAAGAGTGTAAATTCTATAGATTGAAGGTATCGTCCCTTTATTTTCGATATCCGCTAAGCGGCTCAAAGCAAGGGCGAACTCGTCGCTGCCGCGGCGCTTGGCGACAACCTGGCTGGCCTGCTCCACGTCGCGAAAGGTCAGATTCAGCCGTTCCCGCGCGCGCTTCAGCTTTTCCCCGGCTCGGTCCATGATATGATCCTCGCTGTGCGGAAGAGCGATCCGGCGGTTCGGCCGGACACATCTCCGAACGCACCCGGATTATAGCCCGCTGGCGCTATCCTGGCAATAGAAATCGCGGGTTTTTGTTCCGTTTTTAGAACAGGCGATCTCGTGGATGAAAAAAAACTGAGAATTGTGGTGGGCATCTCGGGCGCCAGCGGCGCCATTTACGGCGTGCGCCTTCTCGAAAAGCTTCGGGGGATAAAAGAGAGCATCGAAGTCCACTTGATTCTGACAAGGTCGGGCGAAAAAACGCTCTTTCTGGAAACTGGAAAAGCAGCCGCGGAGATCAAGCAGCTTGCCGATTATTCTTATGCCTTGGAAGATATTGCCTGCCGCCTGGCCAGCGGTTCGTTCCCCACTACCGCCATGGTAATCGCCCCTTGCTCCATTCACACCATGTCGGCCATCGCCACCGGCATCAGTTCCAATCTGCTGGTGCGCGCGGCGGACGTAGCCTTGAAAGAGCGCCGGCGGCTGGTGCTGGTGGTGCGCGAGAGCCCGCTGCACCTGGGCCATCTCAGAAATCTGACCGCGCTGGCGGAAATGGGAGCGATTATCGCGCCTCCCGTGCCCGCATTTTATAATCGTCCGCAGACTGTAATGGATATTGTGGATCACACCGTGGAGCGCGTTTTGGACCTCATCGGGCTGCCCGATCCGGCTGCGCGCCGCTGGGAAGGACCGGCCCGATGAAACGCCCGGCCCCCATCGCATTCCAGGGCGAGCGCGGCGCTTTCAGCGAAGAAGCTGCCCGCAAACTGCTGGGCCCGGCCGTGGAAGTGCTGCCCTGCCAGCGTTTCGAGGACGTTTTCCGCGGCTTGAAGGAGGGCCGGGCGGCGGGGGCGGTGGTGCCCATCGAGAACACCCTGGCGGGCTCGGTCCACGAAAATTACGATCACCTGGTGAATTTCGAATTACCCATCGTGGGCGAAACCAGCGTGCGCATCGTGCACCATTTAATGGCGCCGAAAGGCGTGACGTTTTCGCAAATCCGGCGCGTATTTTCGCACCCTGTGGCATTGAATCAATGCCTGGATTTCTTCGCGCGAAACCCGCAAATCGAACGAATTCCCCACTACGACACCGCCGGAAGCGCGAAAATGGTGACCGAGCAAGGGCTGAGCGACGCGGGAGCGATCGCCTCCGCGGTGGCCGCCGAAATCTATGGGGCGCGCATCCTGCGCCGCTCGATCGAGAGCGACCGCCAGAACTACACGCGGTTTTTCCTGCTGCGGACGCCGCAATACGCCCGGCGCCATCGGGTGAAGGCCGCCGCCAACGCGGCATGGAAAACTTCCCTGGTGTTCAGCACCAGAAACGTTCCGGGCGCCTTGTTCCGGGCGCTCAGCGCTTTTGCCTTGAGGGACTTGAACCTGACCAAAATCGAATCGCGGCCGCTGCGCGGCAAGCCTTGGGAATACCTGTTCTACGTGGACTTCCTGGGCCGCTCCGACAGTGCCAACGCGCAAAATGCCCTTAGCCACCTGCGCGAGGTGGCGGACATGCTGCGCGTGCTGGGCTGCTATCCCAAAGGCGCCTAGCGCCGCGCGCCGGCGCGCGCGGCCCGGTTCATTCGAAAGATCCTACGGCGGGGCGCAGGGGTACAATTCGCGCGCG
>Ga0181521_10004271_pt1 | contig 16389 bp, 13 predicted proteins | sample PEATcosm2014_Bin_32_FD_119764 | JGI IMG/M metagenome (GOLD analysis project Ga0181521, IMG submission 119764) | Peatland microbial communities from MTU Mesocosm Facility, Houghton, MI, USA - PEATcosm2014_Bin02_60_metaG | ecosystem: Environmental > Terrestrial > Soil > Wetlands > Peat | place... | reverse complement strand
GCGAAGATTCACGTCTTCCCGCACAAGGATCACGAAGCCGCCGGCCGTATCCTGGAACAACTGGATGCCGTCGCGGGGCGCAAACTGGTGATCACGGACGGCGTGTTTTCCATGGACGGCGATATCGGCCCGCTGCCCCAGCTGGTGGCGCATGCGGAGCGGCACGGCGCGATCATGATGGTGGACGATGCGCACTCATCGGGCGTGCTCGGCCGCAACGGGCGCGGCACGATCGACCATTTCGGTCTGCATGGACGCGTGGATATTCAGGTCGGGACGCTCTCGAAGGCCAGCGGCGTCCTGGGCGGCTACGTGTGCGGAACGAAGGACCTGATCGAGTTTCTGTATCATCGCGCGCGCCCGTTTCTGTTCTCCACGGCCCACCCGCCGGGCGTAGCGGCGGCCTGCCTCGCGGCGTTCGATGTGCTGGAGAGCGAACCCGAGCGCATCGAGCAGCTTTGGACCAATACGCGCTACTTCAAGAAGGGCCTGGGCGAAGCGGGCTTCAATACCGGAATTAGCGAAACGCCGATCACGCCCGTCATGGTCGGCGAGGCCGCGCGGGCCCACCAACTCTCGGCGGAGTTATTCAAGGAAGGCGTTCTCGCCACCGGGATCGCGTTTCCTACGGTCGCGAAGGATAAGGCGCGCGTACGGACCATTGTGACGGCCACGCACACACGCGAGGAACTGGACGAGGCGCTGGATATTTTCAAGCGGGTGGGCCAGAGGATGGGGATTATCTGAGATATCGAACTACGAAAGGAACTGCGCGCGATCAAGCTGGATTCGGCCCTCTAGAACGGCAGCTTCCTGTAGCGCGATCTCGCGCTTCGAAGGGTCGCTCTCGCTATCAGCAAACTCCCTGAGTCTGGCCAAAGCGCTCTCCAAAGTGGGTAGCTCCTCCGAGACGACGCGTCTGGCCTGTCTCCATTCCACGAGGGTTGGCCGGTCAAGCCTGATATGGTCCCTGGTATACCGGCCACAGTTTGTAAGCGCTTCGAGTCGGCCATCCGCGCCCTCCTGGAGATGCGAGAGGTACATATCCTCCGCACACGGGTCGGAAAAACGGAATCCTTCCGAGAGTTCCTCGTCCGACGGCCATGTCTCCCACTTGTGACGATTACACTTACGACACGAATAGTATAGGTTCTGGTAGTTCGCCAGCAGCTCTCTAAAGCGCCTGGGTTTGAAGTGATCTATTTCAAAACCTTCATCCCCGCGGAGGTAGGACTCGGTCCGCTCGCAATAGGCGCACCGATATCGGAAATCCACGCGGAGCAACTGCCGATATTTCTCATAGTCACTATATGAGGGCGGATTCAGACTACGCGAAAACCGGGCCATTCCCTGCTAACCCGCCTTAAGTCCGGCAATGAGTCGCTGAATCGACGCTAACAATTCGGACCGCTCCACCGCCCAAGCTTGCCGGAATTCAGTGACGCGGTCCATCTCGGCCCGTTCTTCCGAATCAAGACGAGCGTCGATTCGCTCCAATTCCAGCGCCTCCATGAGCCTGATCGTTCCGTTGAGACGTTTGCCAATCAGGCAGTGAAATTGCTCGATCAGCTCATCGGAAGAAAAGGACCGGACTTTGTCGTCAATGTCCCGGAGGGCCTTATTGTTGAGGCGCAATTCAGGGCCGGGTGCGTTCTTGTAGCTTCGCTTTGCGACAACTCGATGCTCAGGCCGAATCCGCGCATGGCTATGCTGACCGCGTTTCTCTCGGGGAAAGGCCCGGCGACCCAGCGGCACTCGCCGACGAGCTTTCGGAGAGCCTGCCAGCCCGATTCTCAAGCTACTTGATCTGGAAGAGCTCACGCGTTGAATCTTTTAGTATAGCGAGTTGCTCGCGTGCCCGTTGGAGCGCCGATTGAAGATCCTCAAGGGATTTCTCGTTCATTTGGAAGGACAACTTGCGGGTCTTGCCTTCAATGTCTTCGCTGAGAAGTTCCACCAATACCACGTAGCTGAACCCGAGGATCTTCCTGTAATCGACGCCCTTGCCCTTCACGGGAGCGGGGAAAACGTAATCCTCAAATATCGGCCGGATATCGCAGACGACGTCGATGTCCTCAATGGTTGGAAGGATCGCGTTCTCGTGTTCGAAGCGCATAAAACTCGCATAGACGCGCTCCTTAACCGGCTCTATACGCAGAAGTAACGCCGCGGACAGGCGATCGATCTTCTCGTTGTCGTAGCCAAGCGTGAAGAGATCACGTTGAATATCCAACAGCTGCAAGTCGTGCCGCTGCCATGCTTCGAGGACAAATCGCAAACTATAGACACAGTCAGAGAACTGCTCCGGCAAGAGAGAGCTCGCGGCTATCGCGGGGGAAGAACTGTCATCAATATCGTCAAACGACTTTGTGGTAAGAAACCAATTCGCAAGGTCGTCCCACGCCTCCTCTTCGATGTCAAAAAGAGTCTTCAGCCCCTTCGTAAACTCCTCGTCCGGCACAACGCTCGAGCCGAAAATTTTCAGCTGCATTCTTATCTCCAGGCTATCAAACTCTAAAATCCAGCGGCCCTCGCGACGCCTGCGGACATTACAAGATACCAAAGCGCGGCATCAGATACAGTGTCACAGAATATTAACCGCCCTCGCAGCCAGCAGCACCACCGTCCCCAGCGAAATGAGCGACTGCACGATCATCATCACCTTCGCCCATCGGGAGAGCACGGGCACATCCGTCGGCGAAAAAGCCGTACTTGTATTGAAGGCGAGAAACAGGTAGTCGACGAAGCCGGGGCTCCATTGATCCTCGCCCATTTCGCGCCTGCGTTCCGGATCCATCATCATCTGCGGAAACAGGAATGCGCCGTCCGTGTGGACGCCCTGTTTGTCGCGCTCGTTCGGCCCACCGCCGTCCAGATGCCAGTACCACGATGCGAAAACCAGCAGGTTGGCCACCCACAGCGCCGCCGCCGCGCGCAGGAGTTCAACCGGTGTCTCCTTGTGCGCGGGCAAGCGCAGGATCAGCAGGATCAGGGACGACAGGACTGCCAGTGTGATCACCACCAGAACCGAATACCCGAAGATCGCATTCAGCGCCACGCGACCTGTTCTGTGAGCGAGCGAAGTCGGAATCATCAAAGCCGCCACCACCACAAACAGCAGCCAATCCGGACCGACAATCAGGGTTCTTGGCATAGCGTAAAACAACACGCCGGTGGCGAGGCTCGCGATGAGCGCCGGCCAGCGCGCCTGCACCTGCTTCCGTGCTTTGCGCCTCAGATCGTGCACCGGAATCTTCATATCGAGATTATGATCTCGCATGTCCGGCTATCGAACGTTAGCGATCGATTGCCAACCAATGCGGGGTTTCGCCCGAATCCACAAACTCGTTAAATTCGTATCATGCGCGTTCACCTTTTCCTGCCGATGGCAATTTTCTCCTTCGCGGCCGTGTTGAACGCCAGGAAAGCCGAGAGCGTCGAACAAAAATTGCACTGGGCGCGCGAAACCATCGACGCCTGGGCGGTAACGCATCATTTCGAGCCGCCGGCCAGATCCAGCGGGACAAAATGGCAAGTCAAGCGGATCGAGGGCTGCACCGTGGAATTGAAGGAGTCCATGCATCGGGAATCGCCCGATTCCGCGATAACGGGCGAAGGCATCTTTGACCTTGCCGAAGACAAAGTCGTCACCTGGACTTTCGACCTCGCGAATCTGCTGCCCCAGTTCGTCGCGGCCAGTAAAGTCGGCGGGCCTCACGTGGAAATCTTTTCGCAGGGCGACGCATTTCACTTCAATACCGAAGGCGTCTTACGAACTCTGAGGAAAGACGGAACCACCGTAAACACCAGCACCTGGACGGCGCCCGGCACTGCGCAAAATTTCTGGATCTATTTCGATTCGCCGGCCGCGGACAACAATCTGCTGGTAAGGAGACTGGAGCACGATTTGCGGGATGCCGTGAATCGGTGCGCAGGCGAGGCCAGGGCCCGCTGATCACCAAAGGTGGTAGTAGCCGTCGCGTTGCGCAAGTTCCACCTCCACGCCGAATAATTCTTTGAGGGAACCCGCCGTCAACAGCCTGGCCTTCGCGCCGTCGGCTACGATCCGCCCACCGCGCATCAGAATCACGCGGTCGATCTCCGGGATGATGTCGGAAAGCTGGTGAGTGACGAGAAGGATTCCGATCCCGGACTGCGCCAGCTTGCGGATCGTTTCGCGCAGTTCATGCTGGGCGAACAAATCCAGACTGGTTGACGGCTCATCGAGCAGCAGCGCCCGCGGCCCGTGCACCAGCGCCCTGCCGATCAGCACGCGCCGGGCTTCGCCGGATGACATCTCGTCCACCGGTTTCAGCGCCAGATGAGGCGCTTCCAGCAGCGCGAGCACTTCGGACGCCTTGTTTCGCATTTCAGCGGTGACGTGGTGGTTCGGCCAGATGCCGATGCTCGAAAAGAAGCCGGAGAGCACGACGTCGAAGCCGGTGATCTCGCGTGTGCACTGGATCATCAGGTCGTTCGAGACAATGCCGAGCATGCTTCGCAGATCGAAAACGTTCCATAACGATTGGCCGAGAATTTCCACCGAAGATCCGGCGCGCGCCAGCGGATAGCATTCGCGCGTGATGGTCTTGATGAGCGTCGATTTACCGCAGCCGTTCGGTCCCAGAATCGCCACGTGCTCCCCGGCTCCGATCGTCAGGCTGACATCCCGCAGGGCAATGTTCCCGCCGCGCATGACGGTGACGTCGCACAGCTTGATAAGAGGTGGCTCGAAGAGAGGTGGAGAGGGCATGGGAACTTGTATGTTAGCTTCTTGACAGTGGCGCGCCAACGTATTGCATGGGCAACCCTGCTTGCCGGACTGTTGCTCGTGAGTGGCGCGGTCTGGCTCAGAATTCACTCGACGCGCGCCTTTTTCGATCAGCGCGTTCTGCTGTCGCGCTTTCCCGCCGAAGACGCGCTGGCAGTGAGCGCCGATTTCGCAACGTTGCGGGCCGCGGGCCTGCTCGATGAATCGTCCGACCAATCAAAGATGACCATCGAGCCCGATTACAAGCAGTTCGTGGAAGGTACCGGCTTCGACTACAGGCGGGACCTCGATTCAGTAACGGCCTCCTTCTCCCGCAGCGGCAATTACTTCATCGCGCGCGGGCGCTTCCACTGGGCGAAGCTGCGGGCCTATGCGATGCGCGAGGGCGGCTCGTGCTACCAGGATCTCTGCCGTGTGCAGGGCAGCCGGCCCGAACGGCATATTTCATTTCTGCCTTTGCGGAACGATGCCATCGCACTCGCGGTCAGCACGAACGATCTGGCGGCGACGCTGCTCACGAAAACCGGCCAGCCGGTGACAGCCGTTATACCGGCCGCTCCGGTTTGGATATCCGTCCCCGGCGAGGAACTTCGCCGCCAGGATGCTCTGCCGCCCGAAATGCACCTGATGCTTTCGGCTCTGACCAGCGCCGATCGCGTAATCGTCACGCTCGGACCCGCTGGTGACGGAATCGAGGCCCGCATGGACGCAACGTGCCGGACACGAGACGACGCGCGGATACTGGCAAGCCAGCTGCGTTCCACGACGGCCCTTCTCAAAGAAGCGCTCACGCGCGACAAGAAGGTGACCGACGACGAGGTTGCCGCGTTGCTGACGGCGGGTAGTTTCGATCAGACGGACCGCCGCGTTACAGGCAGATGGCCGATCAGGAAGAGCCTTCTCGACGCGCTCACCGCCGGCATCTGATGCGGAAAGTTACCCTGACTTTTGACAACGGGCCGGAACCGCTCGTAACTCCATTCGTGCTCGATTGCCTCGCCAATCACAATTTGAAAGCTACTTTCTTCGTGCTCGGCCGGAAAGTCCGTGAGCCGGCTCGAGCCCGAATCGCAATGCGCGCGAGTGAAGAAGGCCACCGCGTCGGGAATCATACTTTCACTCACAGCACTCCGCTGGGTGAGCTGGATTGGAAGGCGGCTCTCGATGAGTTCGAACGTACCGAGGAAGCTCTGGCGTGGCTGATTCAGCCCCAGCGCCTCTTTCGGCCCTATGGAGGAAGCGGCCAACTGGGCCCTCATCTGCTCCATCCCGCGGTGGTGGAGAAACTCGAGACCGGAGGTTACACGTGCGTCCTGTGGAACTGCGTACCGGGGGACTGGCAGGACCCCGATGGGTGGGTCACCCGGGCAATAGAGGATTGCCGGTCGCGTTCCTGGAGCCTTGTGGTGCTTCACGATCTCCCCACCGGCGCGATGGCGCATCTGGACGAGTTTATCCGCCGGCTCCCGGACGAAGGCGTGGAACTAACCGAGGACTATCCTCCGGAGTGCGTGCCCATTGTGGCCGGCAGGATCGTTCTGCCTATTGCCCAATATACTCAGCATTAAGCCAACGTGGGGCAGGATGGTATCCTGCGCGGCGGTTGGCAACCGCCGCTGTTCGGGAGCAGACCCAGGCCGGTTAATCCGGATCCGGGATTCCCGCAAGCCTCTGCAGCTCTCGCAAAACACCCACGGCTGGCTCCCCCTGCGCTGTCGGGACGAACAGGTGGTCATGGTAATAGGCGGACACGCAGTTTGGCGCCGATACCGTGCCTCGCCAGTTCCGCCGCAATCCGGGCAAGGAAGCCCACGGCGTCCAAACTGGAATGTACATGAAGAGTGATCTTCCTGCATGGAAACGGTACATTACACAAATTCGTCCGGACATAATTCCGGCTCCATGTTGCGCAACAGCGCGCCGAGGTCGGTTTCCGCCATAGTCCCGATCGTTACTGGTTCAGCGGAATGCGCAGGTAGACCATGCCTTGCTCGATCTCGACCCGCTGCGTCTGCGTCTTGCCCCCTTTTTCGACAGTGATTGAATAGCTCCCAGGAGGCAGAGTAATCTGCGCAGGCGTTACTTGCTGAATCAGCTGCCCGTTCACGTGCACACTGGCTCCAGGCGGATTCGTGGTCAGCATCAACGTCCCGCTGGGCTTCCGCAGGGTGATGGGCGGGACGTCCTGAGCCGTATCGCCGATGCGGATCTCCCTGTACTCGTTCTCGTATCCGGCTTGTGAAATCGTCAGATTGTGTACACCCGCGGCCGCATGCACCATGCAGGGGGTCCGGCACGCCTGGGAAAGGTCGTCGTCCATCACTGCTTTCGCGCCCGGCGGATTCGTGCTCACCCAGACGTCCTGAAGACGTGTTTCTCTGCCTTCCCTTGCGATGGGCGCCCGCGCTGGTTTCGCCTGGCGCAGCAAAGCCTCGGTCTCAGGAGCCGTTCTGACTGGCGGCGCGAGCGGGCTTGGCTTTGCGAATGCGGGCTCGGCGCTTTGCTGCGGAGCCGCCTGCGCTGAATCTGCGGCCGGCAAGTCGGTTGGCTGCGCGGGCGGCGCCGCCGCAGGCTCGGGCACTGTCGCCGGCTGCGGGGTTAATTTGGGTTCGTTTTTTCCGCTGGCCGCGTTTTGGTCCTGCCCGGTGGCTGCTTCCCCGGGCGGCTGATTCCGCCAAAACGCCAGGCTTTGCAGTATCGGCTGATTTTGAAGAAACGAAACGACTTGCGGCATCAGACCCGCTTGCCATACGATTACCCCGGCTACCCCCATAACCACCATGAGGCTCAACAAAAGCGGTACCAGGATGGATGGGCGACGGCGACGCTCCGCGGTATGCGCGGCGGGCAAGTCGCTGGTCGGCAACAGCAGTTCGGGCTGCTTCACCGAAGCCGTTGGCAGCACTCCGGACGCACCCGCCGTCAGCGTCGTCCAGCCTCGCGACTCCGCGCAGGCCATCTCGAGCGCGCCCACAAAACTCGAACAGTTGGGATACCGGTCTTCCGGCTTTTTTGCAAGGCCGCGGCGCAGCACCTGATCGATCTGGGGCGTCAGCGTGGGGTTGATCCGCTGCGCATCGGCCGGCTCCTCGGCGACAATCTTGTATACGACCGTGCTCAGATGTTCGCCCTGGAACGGGCGTTCGCCGGTGAGAATTTCGTAAGCAATTACCGCGAGAGAGAACTGGTCGGAACGCCCGTCGATTACGAGGCCCTGCACCTGCTCGGGAGACATATAGTTCGGCGTTCCCACCACGGTGCGGGTTTCGGTCATGTTGGTGACGGCCGTAATCTTCGCAATCCCGAAGTCCGTGATCTTCACCGCGCCGTCTTCATCCGTCATGATGTTGGCTGGTTTGATATCGCGGTGAACGATGCCGCGCCCATGTGCGTAATCGAGTCCCGAGGCCGTCTGCCGCAGAATGCGCAGCATGTTGGCGCCGGATAACGGCGATTTTGAAGCGAGAATTCTCTCGAGCGTCGGGCCATTGACGTACGCCATGGCAATATAGGCGAGCCCGTCGACTTCGTCCATGTCGTAAATGGTTACGATGTTCGGGTGTGAAAGCACTCCCGCGGACCTGGCTTCGCGAAAGAGCCGATCGCGCAGCCTGGCGCGCTGTTGTGTATCGTGGATATCGCGAATCCTTATCGTCTTGATCGCGACGGAGCGCCCGATTGCCGGATCCGTAGCGTGGTACACCACACCCATCGCGCCGCGGCCGAGTTCGCCGATGATCCGGTAGCGACCGATGGTCTCCATACCTGTGATGTTATCGTGCGCGGCCGCCGATCGCTCCTTCAGGAGCGGCTGGCATGCTGTGCGCCGGCATCACGCTCCTCAGAAATTCGATGGCGACTTCATCCAGCCAGAACCGGGCGCCGCGCCGGGCCAGAAATCCCAGGTGCCCGCCATGTTCGGTTGCAATCAAACGCAGACGCGGGTTGGATTCGATCGCCGGATGCCGGAACATTTCAAACGGAATGAAAGTATCGTCTTTGGCCTGAATCAGCAGCGTCGGCACGCGAATCCGGTGGAGGTAGACCTGCGCCGACTGCGTCGCGTAATAATGATCGGCGCCTTCAAAACCGAATGACGGCGCCGTAATTTTGTCGTCGATTTCGTAAAGGCTTCGCGCCGCTTCCAGCTGCCTGCGCGAATAGCGGCCGGTGGCGAACAGCCGGTTGCGCATTCGCTTGAGAAAACGGCGCTCGTAGACGCGATTGTCGAGCCGTCCGATGCGCCGCACCCCGGCGGCCAGGTCGATGGGAGTCGAGATCGCGCAGACTCCCTGAATCAGCTCCGTCGCACCCAGTTCGCCGGCCAGTTTCAAAGCCACGTTGCCGCCGAGCGAAAACCCGATCAGAAACAAGGGCAAGCCCGCTCGCTCGTTCGCCAAACCATCGAGAAAAGCCCGCAGGTCGGACGTGAGACCGGCATGATAAAGCGTCTTGCACATTTGCGCGGTGCCGCCGCAAGTACGCATGTGGAACCGGTGCGAAATGAACCCGGCATTGAGAACGTCCCATGCCATGCTGCGGATATACCCGGCTTCCCCGCTCCCTTCGAGGCCGTGCAGCAGGACCACGTGCCCAATGGGCGCGACGCAAGGACGCTGGGTCTGGACGAGCACCTCTGTGTCCTCGTCTGTGCGGATCACCCGGTCTTCGATCGGAAAACGCGAGAATTCATACTCGCGCGGCCAGAAATTGGCGAGAATCGTGAGAATGTGCGGATTCTTGAAAAGCGGTTCAAAGGCCCGCATGAGGCGCGACTTTTATTCTCTCAGAATGTGAACTTCGCGCCCATCTGGACCAGCCGGGGCGCCATCGCGCTAACCACCTGGCCGAACGTCGCACTGCTGATATTGCCGTCCACGGCCTGCGGCCCGAAGAACTGCGCGTGATTGAATACGTTGAAGGCTTCGAGCCGGAACTGCAGCGACTTCGACTCCGTCAGACGCAGGCTCTTGAGAAGCGCGATATCGAAGTTCTCCATTCCGGGGCCATGGAAATAGCGCCGTGAGGCATTGCCGGGCGTGCCCAGCGCATTTTCGCTGAACAGCCCTGCATTGAAGTACGACTGCCCGTTTCGTGGATTGTGATTCAGATTGAGGGAGCCAGCCTCGACATCCGGTTCATCGACGCCAAAGTTGTTGATCCCGTTCGGCTCCGCGCCCAACAGCGAGTTGTCGCCATAATTGATGAGCGTCACCGGCAGACCCGTCGCGAAGCGTGTGATTCCGGAGAATTCCCATCCCTGGGTCCATCTGCTTTTGGCATGCAGCAAACGCGCAAACGGGATTTGATAGTTGTAGCTCAACACAAAATTCTGCGTGATATCGAAAGCGGACAGGGCCCGGCTGAGCGAGGGATTGAGCGGGTTCACCTCTTCTCCCAGATTGGAAGATTGATCGAGCGACTTGCTGTACGTATATGCCGCCAGCAACTGCAGCGCGCCGCTGGTGTGCCGCAACGTCACCTGCAGTGAGTTGTAGTTGGAATTGCCGATCGTAGTCTCCGTCGTGTCGCTTCCAAAGTTCGGTCCCAGCGGCCCTCGCGTTCCATCGATCACCTGGCCGGACGCGGTGGTGAAGACGTTGCTTTCGTTGAAAGGACCGCAGGGAGTTTGGCCGGCGGCCAGATTGGCCGGATTGCTCAGATACAGGCAGAGTGCCGGATTGCCGGGATTGGCCTCTCTGAGCACCAGCAGGTGATGCGCCTGATTGCCCACAAAGCTCAGGTCGAGCACGGTGTTGCTTCCGAAACTACGCTGGATCGACAGCATGTATTCCTCGGTGTAGGGGATTTTGTTGTCGGGCGCGTAGTTCGGCATTCCGCTGATGGGTTCAAACTGCGACCAGTCGAGACTCGCGTCGGGGTGGCTGGCCGACGTATTCAAGGGCGCAAGTTGAACCGGAAAATACTGGCCCACATTCCGGCCATTGGCGGCCGTAACAAACGGCGTGGCAAACAGCGGCGGAGCGGGGCTCGTGTAGGTGGTTCCATTCGGCGCGTTCGCACTGCTGATGCCGATCGTCAGGGCTTCGATTGCCGTGTGGAACATGCCATAACTCGCCCTCACACTCGTCTTGCCGCCGCCGGGCGACCACGCCAGACCGATACGCGGCGCAAAATCCAGATTTCCGGCGGGCGCCAGCGTGCGTGGGACGCCGGGATCGGTTGGAAACAGGATTCCGGCGGGCGCGCCGGGGAAAACCACCGACTGCCGGCCGGGCTCGAACGTAGCGATCTGGTTGTATTTTTCATACCAGGGTTCGATACGGTCCCAGCGCAAACCATAGTTCAGCGTGAGATTCTTCTTCACACGCCAACTATCCTGCGCAAAAACGCCGACATACCTGTTGCGACCGTAAAAAGATCGAAGCTGGCTTTGGTTGTACTGGCTCGGAATGCCCAGCAGGAAGTCCGCGAAGTCGACGCCGATCTCGCTGCCGAAAAATATGAAATTGCCATTCAGCTGGGCGATCGGATCGGTGTTGACCTGATCGTAGTGGAACTCCGCACCCGCCTTGATCGTGTGCGTTCCCACGACCTTTGAGAAGTTATCGCGCCACTGAAAGGTGTTGTTGGCCTGCTTCAGCTCGTTGGTATTGGTCCCGATCGAGAAGTTATTGAAATCGACGCTTTCCACGCCCTCGGTCTTCGGCGACAGCGCGACAATGCCGGGAGTATTCGGACCCACTGCAAAGCCCTGAGACGCCAGGCTGGCGCCGACTCCGCCAACCGGCTGACCCAGATCCGCGGCGTCGCGCATGACGCTGAAGTGAAATTCGTTGACGGCGGTCGAGCCGAATGTCTTCGTATCGCCCAGCGCGAGTAGTTGCGCGCGTCCCGCATTCAGCGCGTTGAAACCCGGCACATTCGCGCCACCCTGCGCCACGGGGTATGGATTATTCTGCGACCAGCCGTCCAGAAAATAGTAGGCGGACATCATTCCCCAGCGAGTCGTGCCGTCCAGCCGATACGCGCCCTTGTCGTCCCGCAAGGTCTCGTTGTAAGCCGACGTGGAAAAAGTGCTGTTGGCATTGTTGGGCGCGGGAATATATTTCACAAGATTCGCGGCCGGAGCGGACCATGCGCTCTGCGGAATCACGGCGTTCGGAAGCACGCACTGCGCCGAACTGGTGCATCCCTGGAAATAGTAAGACTCGCCCGTCGTCACGCCGTAGCCGAGCTTCTGTGTGAGAAGCTGTGCGAGATTCGGCCCGCTCACGGTTCCGGTGAGCGAACTCGCCACATCGCTCAGATTGCCGGTACGGTCCTGCAGGGAAGGAACAGGGATCTGTCCCGTATCGATTCCCTGCGTCGACCGGGTTCCCTGATAGTCGGCGAAGAAAAAGACCTTGTTCCCGCGGATCGGGCCGCCCAGGGTTCCTCCAAACTGGTTCTGATCGAACGCGCCGCGCGCGGGAGAAAAGTAGTTGCGGGCATCGAGATTCGTATTGCGCAGGAATTCGAAGGCATTGCCGTGGAACGCATTGGTCCCGGACTTCGTGACCACATCGATCTGGCCTCCGCTGAACTCGCCGTACTCGGCGTCGAAGTTACTGGTGAGAATCCGGAACTCGGCGATGGAATCCAGATTGGGAATGATCGCCGCGCCCATGTTGACGTCTTCTTCGACATCGCTTCCATTCAGCACAAAGCTGTTGGCAAATTCCCGCTGGCCGTTGATCGAGATGGTGCCTGGGTTCAAACTGCCGGAGGGAGAGAATGCGCTGACTCCCACATCCTGTGTCGTGCCGGACGTCAAAGACGTGACGGGAACAACGCCGGATTGCAGGGCCAGCAGGTCCGTGTAGCTGCGGCCGTTGAGCGGCACGGCTGTCATCTGTTTGCCCGTGATGACCTCGCCCTTCTGGGTATCGGCGGTGTCGACGTGAACCGCCGATGCGGAAACCGTGACCGCATCGGTCCGCTCGCCGATGGCCAGGGATGCGTCCACCACGACCTTGCTGTCGACATCGATCACCACACCGGTGCGCCGCACAGGCTTGAAACCGGAGGCGTCCGCGTCGATGTCGTAGCGCCCAACCGGCAGACTCTGGAATGAATAGTAGCCGCGGGCATCGGTTGCGATGCTGTGCCTCACCGCTGTAGCCGTTTCCGTTGCCGTGACCCTGGCATCGGGGACCGCCTTACCACTGGGGTCGGTAATGGTTCCAAATACGCTGCCTCCGTCGCTTGCCCACAGCGCCGGTCCCAACAGGCTAAACAGAGCGATGGCGCGGAATTGTCTCGTTGGCACGCACCAATGCCTGCGCATTTTACAGCCTCCTTGATATGGGACTCATTCGGTCCTCAATCAATGAATCAGCTTAGCCCGCACTTGGGAGAGTGTCAATTAGTTTTTGCAAATCATTTGCAGAATACTATACTGACATCTATAAACTTGTAATTTTCTTAATATCTATTTTGCAAACCAATTGCAGAAATCGGTAGTGTACAGTATGCTTGTTCTCTGTTTCAGGCGCAAAGGAGAGGGCCGTATTATGGACCGACGCGATTTTCTGAGGATTTCCGGGCTGGGGCCGGCTGGTATTGCGCTCGCCCTTGATTCCCTGAATCCGGGTTCGGCGGCGGCATTCGACACGAAAGCCGATGTGGAGCTTCGCATTGCGCCGCTGTCGGTCGAAATCGGTCCGGGCAAGACAATCCGCACGACGGCATATAACGGCTCCGTACCGGGGCCGGTGCTGCGATTTCAGGAGGGCAAGACGGTTACCGTCGACGTGTATAACGACACGGACGTGCCCGAAGTGGTGCACTGGCATGGGCAGAAGGTTCCGTCGTCAGTTGACGGGTCGATGGAGGAAGGAACGCCGGCGGTGGCGCCTCGCGGGCATCGCCGTTTTCAGTTCAAACCGGGCCCTTCGGGCGCGCGCTGGTATCATACCCACTCGATGGCGCACGCCGACCTCAGCCGCGCGGGCTTTTCCGGCCAGCACGGGTTTGTCCTCATCGAGCCCGCCAGCCATCCCGGCAGTTACGACCAGGAGATTCCGATCGTGTTTCATCATTGGGAGCCGAAGCTGGCCAATATGGGACCTCCCGACAATGGTTGGGAGATCGACTACGATTCGGCGACTTTCAATGGCAGGATGCTCGGTGCGGGCGAACCCGTTCGCGTGCGCGAAGGGCAGCGCGTCTTATTCCGCTTGTTGAACGCCAGCGCGACGGATGAAGTGCGGGTAGCGCTGCCGGGGCACAGTTTCCGGGTCGTTGCCATGGATGGAAATCCCGTGCCTCGGGAACAGACAGTCGATGTCGTTTATCTCGATATAGGCGAACGGGTGGATGCCGTGGTCGAAATGAATCGCCCGGGTGTCTGGATTTTCGGCTCGACGAAGGAAGACGAGCGGAAGAAGGGCATGGGCGTGGTGGTCGAATACGCCGGAAAGTCCGGCCAGCCGCAATGGCAGCAGCTGGCGAACATCGAGCGGGGTCCCTGGGATTACACGCAGTTCGGCAATGGAGGGACGGCGCCCGAGCCGGACCACACGTTTGAAATGAAAATTCAAAAAATCCCCGGGAATCGAAAAGACTTCAACCACTGGACCATCAACGGGAAATCGTTTCCGGATATCGACAGGCTCCGGCTTGAGAAGGGGAAGCGATATCGCCTGTTCTTCAACAACGACAGCGGCGACATCCATCCGCTTCACCTGCATCGCCACATTTTCGAAATTACGCAGGTTGCGGGGAAGCCGATGGCGGGATTGCGAAAGGACGTCGTGAGCGTAGCGCGGCGGAACACGGCTGCGGTCGACTTCGTGGCCGACAATCCCGGACTGACGCTCTTCCACTGCCACATGCAGCTGCACATGGACTTCGGGTTCATGCAGTTGCTCGAATACGCCCGATAGCGCCGCGCTACATGATTTCTTCGTCTTCGCGCACCGGGACTTTTGGCGCGGTACCTTCCTTGCGGTTCAGGTCGTCGGCCAGAATCACGGCCTCGGCCAGGTCCCGCATCGAACGGCGCAGTCTTCTGCTCTCATTCCGCAGCCGAAGATAAGCTTCCTCTTCGGTCAGGTTGTGTTTGTACTGAAGAATACCTTTGGCGCGTTCGATCAGCTTTCGCGCCTCCAGCGTGCGCTTCATGTCCAGCGTTTCCGACATGAGCCGCGCGTTCTGGATCGCAATCGCCGCCTGTCCGGCCACCACCTTGACGAAACCAACCTCGTCATCGCTGAAGGCCCGCTCATCCCGCGTGTAGATGTTAATCGACCCGATGACTTTTCCCTGCGACGTCAGCGGCGCCGCGAGCAGCGACATGAGACCCGACTTGCGAGCCAGTTCCGGATAGCGGTACTGTTTCTCGTTGTGAATATTCGGAATGATGATCGGATGACCCTGGCGAATCACATACTCGATCAGCGATCCTTCCATGCGGATCGGCATGCGATGCATGTAATCCGGGGCCGAGCAGCGCGCCGCGCTGACGGTTAATTCTTTCTTCTCTTCATCGACGAGAAGGATCGAACAGACCGCCGAATCCAGAGTCTCGGCCAGCATTTCCGAAATCGCCTGGAGTATCCGTTCGAGATAGCTCTCGGCGGTAATGGCCTGCGCCACCGCGGCCAGCGTCTCCATACGGCGCACGGCCGTTTGGGACTGCTCGGCCAGCTTCGCCCGCGCGATCAGCCCGCCCATCTGCTCGCCGATGAATGTCACCAGAGCCACTTCATCGCTCGAGTGCTGGTGCGGCTCCCGGTGATGCACGTTGATGACGCCGATAATCTCGCCGCTGTCCACCAGCGGAACCGAGAGAAACGCCTGGTAAGTATCTTCCTGCAGCGAACTGAACGGTTTGAAACGCGAATCGGCCGAGGCGTTTCTGGTCAACGCCACCACGGAGTTATGGGCCGCCACCCAGCCCGTGATGCCTTCACCCATCTTCATCCGCACATTGCCGATTTCCGCGTCATGCGGCAGCTGCGAAGCGCGCAGCACAATCTCATTCGTGGTGTGATCGATGAGATATACCAGACAAGCGTCCGAGTGGGTAACATTCATGGTCAGCATCACCATTTCGTGCAGGATCGATTCGATATCCTGATCCGAACTTACGATATTGCTGATGCGATGCAGCAGTGCTACTTGAGTGCTCGAAGTCTCCACCGGCGTGACCAATTGATTTCCCCCGTCAAATCTCAGTGTAGGAACGACTAACAGAGGTGGTCCAATTCATTTTTTGAATGGTCGATATCGGGGTATCCCGCACGCTTTAACCCCGCAAAGTATCACGGTAATTTGTTACAAAACTCATGTTCCGAATACAGCTTTCCCGGAAACAGCTCACCCTAACTCGCTGTGAATGGCGGAGGCGATTCGTCCAGCCCAGTTTTCCACTTGTGCGCGGTCGGGCCCCTCCACCATGACTCGTGCCAACGGCTCCGTTCCCGAAAACCGCACCAATACCCGTCCCAAGCCATTCAGGGCGGACTCACAGGCGCGGATTTCATCCACTACACCGGGTAACTGTTCGAGCGGCCTACGCTCTTTAACGCGAATATTCACGAGCAGCTGCGGGAAGACGATCAAATCGGCCGCCAACTCGTCGAGCGTGGCCTTTTCGCGGGCGCAGGTTT
>Ga0181521_10004265_pt1 | contig 16392 bp, 13 predicted proteins | sample PEATcosm2014_Bin_32_FD_119764 | JGI IMG/M metagenome (GOLD analysis project Ga0181521, IMG submission 119764) | Peatland microbial communities from MTU Mesocosm Facility, Houghton, MI, USA - PEATcosm2014_Bin02_60_metaG | ecosystem: Environmental > Terrestrial > Soil > Wetlands > Peat | place... | reverse complement strand
GCGCACGCATCGGCGGCAGCGATATCCGCCGCGCCGTGCTACGGGTGGTTATCGGCGGAGCGCTGGGGCTGGCCTTCACCTACGGTGTCGGGCACCTGTTCGGGACCGCCATCGGCTGACGGTTGCCATCGTCTGCCGGGCCGCACCCGCAGGTACCAGCGCCGTCCAGCCGGCGCGGGCATGTGCCGTGGCTGATAAGGGTGCCAGGACACTTCCATACGTGCGCCTCCCAGCGTCTGCGAGCTGCCGATATTCCAGCGGCCTCCGGTCGACCGGACGATCGAGTCGGCGATGGCCAGCCCGAGCCCGGCTCCCTGGCCGTCGTCGACCGCGCGGTGAAACCGGTCGAACAGCCGTTTCTGTTCTTCGTCGGGTATGCCCGGCCCGCTGTCCTCGACCGTGAGGCTGACCCGGCCCGCCGTCGCCGTGACACCGACGCGGACGCAGCCGGCTGAGTCCGCGTACCGGCAGGCGTTATCCATCAGCACCCCGGCGAGCCGGTCGATCCATTCTGGCGGCGCGATGATCAGTGCGGGCGCGGGCGTCTCGGTGTCCGCCTCGATCGTGATGGACCGTGACTGGGCCAGTACGCGGAAGCGGTCGGCGCAGGTGCCGGCGATCGTCGCGACGTCGAGGGGCTCGTCGCCAGGTGGTGGTGGCTGGGAGTCGAACCGGGCCAGCCATAGCAGGTCCTCCACGATCCGGCGCAAGCGCTGGCCCTCGCCCTGAATCCGTGCCAGTGCGGCCTGGTATTCGGCTGCTGCCCGTGGGCCGGTCAGCGCGACGTCGGCCTCAGCGCTGATGACGCTCAGCGGAGTCCGCAGCTCATGCGATGCGTCGGCGGTGAATTCCAGCTGGCGGCGGCGCGATTGCTCGACCGGGCCCAGGGCCTTCAGGCCGACGGCCAGGGAACCGAGAAACATAGCCACCAGCAGCAGCGGGGCCGCGGCGATCTCAGTGCCCAGCAGGACCGCTTCGGTGTGCCGGTTCTGAGCCAGGCTCTGGCCGGCCGCGATCCACCGGCTCCCGGTGCGGCGGGCCTCGAGCCGGAACGGGCTGCCCCCGATGCTCGTGGTCAACGGCCAGCCATCGCCCGGCCGCAATCCCCGGGGCAGCGGCGGAATATCCTCGCCGAACGGAATCACCCGACCGCCGGGCTCGATGAGCCAGAGAAATAGCGGCGCGTCGTCGACATCGCCATCGTCATAGTTGCCGCCGTCTTTCGACGCCTGAGTGACCCGACCAGATCGGCTAACCTCGGCCAGGCGGTCAACCAGCCGCGCGTCAGTCTGCCCAGTCAGCCGGCTGGTCACCACGAGGTTCAGCGCCGTGACGCAGCCGGTATAGACGATGGCGATGATCAGCGTGGCAGCGCCCGCGACCCGGGCGGCGTGCGCGAATTGCGGCGACAGCAGCCGGCCCCGCACGAGCCGGCCCCCCGGTACCAGCCGGGGCAGCCTCACGTGACGGTCATCCGGTAACCGATGCCGCGGACGGTCTGGATCTGCACCCGGGCGCCGGCCAGCTTGGATCTCAGCCGGGCCAGGTGGACGTCGATGGTGTTGGAGCCGAACGCGTCGGCCTCGTTGTCCCAGACCTGCTGGGCGATGGACCGCCGGTCGACCACCGCCGGGGAACGGCGCATCAGCATTTCCAGGATGCCGAGTTCGGTGCCGGTCAGCGATGGATGGTCCTGGCCGACCCGCGCGCTGCGGGCCGCGGGATCGAACTCCAGGTCCCCTACCACCAGCAAGGGCGGCTGGACCTGCGGTGGCCGGCGCTGCAGGGCCCGGAGCCGGGCCACTAGCTCGCTGAAGTCGAACGGCTTGACCAGGTAATCGTCGGCGCCCGCGTCCAGTCCCGTGACCCGGTCGGCGGGGGTGTCTCGCGCCGTCAGCATCAAGACGGGCGCCGCGGACCGAATCCGCCGCATGCGCTGAACCACTTCCAGGCCCGACAAGCCCGGCATCCGCCAGTCCAGAACCACGACGGAGTACTCATAGATTCTCAGGTATCGCAGCGCGGCGTCCCCATCGGGCACCAGGTCCACTACATAGCCTTTTTCCCGCAGGCCGCGCCCGATGACCTCCGATAGCCCCCGGTCGTCCTCGGCAACGAGTACCCTCACTGCGACCGGATTTCCCGATGCCATGTCCTGTTCAGCACAGGCTCAGCCTCCTGCCGAGGTCGGAGGAGAACACTTTACGGGGGTCCAGTAGCTCCCGGACCTCCCGCCATTCGGCCAGCGAGGCGTACATGGCGGCGAAGGCGTCCGCCCGCATCCGGACGTCCTTGGCCAGGTAGACGCGGCCGCCGGCGTCGGCGACGCGTTGGTCCAGATGATTCAGGACCGTCCGCAGTCTCGGATTTCCGGTCGGCATGTCCACGGCCAGCGACCAGCCCGGGCCGGGAAATGAAAGGTAGTTCCCGCTCGCCGGGCCGAATCGCTTCAGCGTGCCCAGGAACGGCGCCGCATGATGCCGCCGCAGCGTGCTCAGCACTTCGGTGATCAGCTGCTCAGCTCCGTTCGGCACCGCGAACTGGTACTGGATAAAGCCGCGCGGGCCCAGCGCGCGATTCCAGTCCGAGATCGCGTCCAGCCGGTGGAAAAAGGGAGCCAGGCCGATGGAGCCGATCTGTTCCTGTGGTGCCTTGCGGTACCAGAGGTCGTTGAACGCGCGCGCCGTCAGCGGGTTGAACGGGGAGAATGGCGTGGCCGGCGCGCGACGGCCCCGGCCGGCCCGGTAAGCCAGCCCAGCCTCGTCTTCGGAACCCGGTTCGGTGACGTGATCACCCACGTCGAGGATGCCGCGCCCGAAGGACCGGCGGTTGGCCGAGGTGTCGATCCAGGCGACCGCGTACCGATCCGTGGCACGGTCCATGGCGGACAGCAACGCCTCCAGATCGGCCAGCCGGCGCGTGGTGACCCGCATGGCGGTGCTGCTGATCCGGAGCAAGCGCAGCTTCACCGCCAGGATGATCCCGGTGAGGCCCATACCGCCTACGGTGGCACGGTACGCATGCTGCCCCGGGGTCAGCGTATGCAGTTTCCCGTTGCCGTCCAGCAACTCGATCTCGTCGATCCACGCCGAAATGCTGCCGTCAACGTGCTGGTTCTTCCCGTGCACGTCGGCGGCCACCGCGCCGCCCACGGTGATGTGACGGGTGCCCGCCAGTACCGGCAGCAGCAAGCCCAGCGGGACAATGTGCTCGAGCACCTCGGTGAACGTGGTGGACGCACTCACCCGCAGCGTCGCTGCCCCGGCGTCGACTTCCAGGCACGGGCGGGTCACCGGCGCCAGGACGTAGCCTCCGGCGTTCTGGGCGGCGTCACCATAGCTGCGCCCCGCGCCCCGGGCCAGGACGCCACGAGCCGGCTGGGCCGCAATGATCTCCTGCAGCTGAGACGTTTCCACCGGCCCGGCGACCACCGCGCGGCTCGGAGCGGTGCGTCCCCAGCCGGTCAGCACGCGGCCGGTCCCATTGATCCGCGTCATCGCGCGTTCCTCCTGGTCGGACGAGCTGCCGTCGGCCTCACGGCATGAGCTCCCACAGGCCGGCCACGAACGTGAGCAGCCACACGGATTCCAGGACGACCATCACGGTGTCCCGGGCGAGAAGATCCTCAACGGGCCGGGGGGAGGCTTGCGCGGTGAGGTAGTCGAAGCGCACGAGCGTCGCGGCGAGCGGCAGGGCGCTCGCCAGGTGCCAGCCCCGAATCCAGCCACCGTGCTCGCCAAGAGCCCACAGCAGGTAAGCGATGATCATCGCGATGGCGGTCATCCGCTGCGTCAGCCGCAGGGCAGCGGGCCGGTACCACCGCATCGACGGCCGGTGCCGGACCGCGTCCGCGCCGAGCACGACCATCTCGGTGTACCGCTTGGCCGTGGCCACCAGGAAGGCGCCGAGGCTGCAGACCAGCAGGAACCAGCCAGAGGGCAGCACATGGGTGGCCGCCGCGCCGCCCAGCGCGCGAAGCACGAACCCGGACGCCACGAAGACCAGCTCGATCACGGGAAGATGCTTGAGCACGAGGCTGTAGAGCAGCGAGGAGGCAAGGTACCCGGCGAGAATTGCGGACAGCAGCGGCACGCTGACCGCCAGGCCCGCGGCCAGCGCCGCCATGGCGCACACGGCCGCGATGGCCAGTGCGTGTGACTTCGGCAGGTTCCCCGCCGCGACCGGGCGCTTGCGCTTCACCGGGTGGCGCCGGTCGCGATCGGCATCGACGACGTCGTTCACCATGTACACGGCGACCGACGCGGCGCAGAAGGCCACGGCCGCCACCAGGGCGTAGCCGGGCCCGTCATCGCGCCCGAGCGACGCGCCCGCGAGCGGTGCCGCGAACACCAGCAAGTTCTTCGGCCACTGACGCGGACGGGCGGAGCGCAGCACCGCGAGCGGCCAGCGGAGCCAGCCCGTGTACAGCGCCAGGTCCGGAGCGGGCGCCCGGCTGACGCTGGCGACCGGAAGACGGGGCGTCACCGGGCGTAAACGGCCGTGAAGTCACGGCTGTTGACCGAGTAGTAGCGGTCCGCCGGCTCCAGCTGGTCCGGGAGCAGGTTGACCGGTGTGGGGTCGGAGGCACTCGGCGACGGCCGGTAGGACATGTACGACATCCATTCTGGATTGATGTCCAGCTGCATACCCTCCACCACCCCGGCCCGCTGGAGCAGGCCGGCCAGTGTCCGCACCGACAATGCGGGGCCGTAGACGAAGATGATCCGCCCGTCGCTGGTGATGCCGATCCCGGAACGCCACACGTAGTAGCCGCCGCCCAGCGTGGCACCCCACTGAGTTTCAACGTTCTGATCCACCGCGGCGGGGACGGCCCCGTGGTCCACGATGAGCCGGAGGTTCTGCCGGACTCCGAGGACCTGCGAACTCATGCCGAGACCGCGTCCCCACTCGCCGATAGCCACATGGCCGTTCTTGTGGTAGACCAGCGAGGCTGCCCCCTGCGTCAGGGTGCCCTTGGTCATGCCATTCAGGTAGAAGCCGCCCTCCGCGGCATCCAGCTTGAACCCCCCGTTGAATGCGGCGAGCAGCCCGGTGCGGGAGCCCGGGGGCAGCCAGGGCGCGTACCCCCAGTTGCCCGGCCCCGGATCCTCGGCGCCCGGACGGAGCTGGAACGTGAGCAGGCGCTGGTCCATCGACGCGATACCGGCCACGTAGGACGTATGAACGCTGTCCGGACGCAGATAAGTGCCGTAAATGGCCGGAATGCCGTCCACACTGGCCAGTACCCGCCACTGACCTTCACCCGGCAGCGGCGTTCCGGCGGGCGAGCCGAGCTGCGCGGGAACGTCCGGGCTAATCGTGGCGGCGCTCGCCTTCGACGTGGGATTGGGATAGGGCCGCCCGGTCTGGCCCGGCGTGGACGGAGCCGCGAGCGAAAATTTCGGCTTACCCCCGACCTTTGGAGCCTGGTAGGTGAGCCATTCGCCAAACGTGACGGCGGGCCCCAGGTAGTGATCCCGCGCCCACTCGGCGAGCCGGGTCGAGGCGTTGGTGTTGCCGGGCGCTGTCAATGCCTGCCCGACCGAAAAACCCACCCAGCAGACGAACACAACAACGACCACCAGCACGGCCCGCACACTGCGGTGGGCGAACAGCCGGTACAGGAGCCGTGGACGGCGCGGCTTGCCCGGCTTTCCGCGCCTGCCGGCGTGCTTGGGCCCATCCGGGCCAGAACCACCGCGCGTGGTCGGGACGCCGGCTGGACGCCAATCGCGTTGACCGTCCTGCTGGCCACCCGGCTCCACGAGACTGTCGCCGTCCCCGAACCTCGACGGCCCGAATCGCGGCACAGGCACACCTCCCCAACCGAGCGCCTATTTGGCTACCTACGAGCCGTAGGTCTACCTGCGCAACATGAAGGGTCAATGACAAGGCACCTACTCCAGGACCTAGCGCCCCCGGAATAGCAGCTCTGATGAGAAGCAAGCGGTTCAACGCACCGCCCCTCCGGCCCAGACGCTGTCCGCCATACGTCTGTGGCCTGAGGAGGCCGGACGGCGCGGCCTGCCCTGCTGAGGCAACTGGCACAAGCGCAGCCCCAGCCGACACCATGGAACCAGCGCCAGACGTCGCGGGCGGCCGGGAGCCACGCTGGGAGCCGGCTGGGCGAACGGCCATCGAGAACTTCGCACTCACCTGAACAGCGGAGCAGCATGCGGAGGTCACGGCCTGATCTGAACGGGCACGGATGCCCAGACGGTTACCTACGGAGCAGATGGCCGGCAGCAGGGGCTGACCCCGCATGCCCAAACAGGCCCTGACCTGGGTAAATCTTCGCGTCAGACCCTCTTCCGCACACGGAAGGGGCCTTCTTGCCGTGGCTTGTAAACGTGTTTGTCAACGAGGTGGGCTATGGCCCTCCCGCCAGGGTCTGCGTGGCCCCTTCGCAGTGGATCAGTGTTCTGGGCTATGCCGGTCGCCTCGTCGGCGGAGTTGGCGTAATGGCTGGTCGCGGTGGTAACTTATGGTGTTTTTCGCCGATTCCGCATGGCTGGGCTGCTGGCAGTGATCTAGTTAGACTGCCGGTCGCTGGGCGCCGGGACGCCTCAGCCCAGAGACAACGCACCGTCCAGAGCGATTTCCTGGATCTCCACGGCTGGCACGTGCGCTCGGTAGCCGGCGTGCTTCTCCCTAAGTGACGTGCGCGTGCGTCTTCGCGGTGCTGGTTTCACCTGTGCAAACCGAGAAGATCGGCGGCTACGCGCACGGCTGCCGCGTTAGGGCACTACGATCATGCGCTCCATCATGTCGTTGTCTTCGTGCTCGACGATGTGGCAGTGGTGTACGTACTTTTGCGGCCTAATGAGCTTGCCTGCCCCGTTCAGCGCGGTGCTGGGCAGCGAGAACCTGGCGCGCACGACCGTGATCTGCCCCGGGTTCGCCTTCACTGTCTCCTTCAGTCCCGTCTCGTCCGGACCCGGATCGATCAGTCCGGACTTCAGGAACGGCCTCAGCGTGGAGACGTCCAGCTGCGGGACGCCGTTCGCTGTGCCGTATTTCGCGGCGTAGCCGTCGGCGTCGTAGTTGTAGCGGCCCATCACCTTGAAGGTGACCAGGTGGGTGTGCATCGGGTGGGTGTCCGGGGTGGTGTTCACGAAATACCAGTCCTCGACGCTGTTCCAGGTCAGCGTCTCGGTCACCGGGTGGGGGTCGCCGTACGGGTGCGCGTTGAGGTTCAGCTTCCAGCGCGGGGTCTCTGCGCCGACCTCGTTCAGCGTGATCATCCGTGCCGGAACCGAGCCGCCGCTCAGTTCCGGCGGTCCCAGCCTGGTCAGCTCGGTCACCTTCGGGTTGACAGGCAGCGACCCGGGCCCGGGCACGCTCATCGGCGCGCCGCTGGACGCCTTGTACTTCACGGTGATCTGCATGACTCGCATCAGCGGCGGCGCCGGCGTGGATACCGGGCTGGGCGGGGTGGTGTTCGTCATGAGCAGCGTCTGGCCCGCGAACCGGCGGAAGTCGCAGATCACGTCATACCGCTCGGCCGGAGTCATCACCAGGCCGTTCGAACTCGCCGGGTTCACCGGCAGCAGCCCGCCCTCGGTGCCGATGATGACCATCGGCACGGCCGCGTGGCCGTCGGCCGTGGATATCCGCAGATCCATGATCCGGGCGTTGCAGCCGTTGAGCACCCGGAACCGGTACACCGCCGGCTCCACGGTCAGTTTCGGCCAGATCTTGCCGTTGACCAGCATCACGTCGCCGAAGTACTCGCCGATCCAGGGCCCGTGCATCGACGCTGGCGCGACCGGGTACAGCAGCGACCCGTCCGGGTTGAACTGCCGGTCCTGTACCACCATCACCAGCTCGTAGGTGCCGATCGGGCCGGGCAGCAGCGGGTTGGTGCCGGTGTCGAAGGAGTCGCGCAGCAGGTAGCCGCCGGCCAGCCCGGCCACCACGTTCATCCGCGTATCCCCCTGGTAGTGGTCGTGATACCACAACAGGGTGGCCGGCTGCTCGTTCGGGTAGGTCACCGGCTGGGTTTTCCCGGACCGGAACGCGTCCGGCTGCGCGAACGGGTTCCCGTCGTCCTCGGCCGCGTCGAACCCGCCGTGCAGGTGGGTCAGGATCCGGACCTCGGGGTACGGCGGGAACTGCAGGTAGCTGGCGCCGCCGTTGGTGAACACCTTCAGGAAATCGTCCGGGGCCAGGCCGTTGACGTACCTGACCTTCACCGCCGTCCCGCTCTTGGCCACGAAAGTCGGTCCCAGGTACGACGCCCCGGTGTCGTCCGCGCCGGGCCCGCCCGAATGCAGGTACCCGAACAGCGTCGTGGCGGGCAGGTCGTGATGAACCTTGCGGGAGATCAGCGCCGTGGTCAGCCTCGCCGTCCCGCCGCCGGTCGCGTCGACGGCGTTATCGACGAGGACCGGCATCGGATCCAGGTATGGCGTCAGGCTCGATGCCACCGACGCCGCCCGCGCCGCGACCGCCGGGGCCCGGGACGTTGCCGCCCGCGCCGACCCGCTCCAGAGCCCGCGCCCGGCCACCAGCCCTGCTCCGCTTGCCGCGGTCCACTTGATCAACTCCCGACGCGTCGTCATGAACGACCTCCTTTTCAGACCCGGCCTTCCCGGCCCTTTTCTGGGGCCGGGAAGGCCGGAAACGTATCCTGCGAGGTCAGCTATCGTCAGAGCCAAAAGTCCCAAATCGTATTAAAAAGTACACATTTGTTGGATACATGCGGAAATGCGGTTCGCAAACGGTGCTGTCTACCTCAGGTACCGCCCCACGTCCGCGTGATCGCCTCCAGGGTGTATCGGCCGATCGCTGCACCCGGATTGGCCACCCAACCGGACGCCTCGCAGACCCAGCTCATTGCGGCAGCCGGAGAATGTCTGGTAAGTGCGCCGGGTGCCGGGACGCAGCACGGGGGCCACGGCTGCCTTGGCGACCGGGGCCAGCAGCCCGTTGCACGCCGGGCACCGGGTCCATGGCGCCAGCCGCGGCCTGAGCCGGTCCAGCACGTCCCGGAACTGATCATCAGGGCGCGTACCCGCACAGAGGCGCCCAGCCACAGCGCCCGGCGGCGCAGCAGGCCGCGATCCTCGGTTAGTAGCACCCGGCGGTCGGCGTTCGCCTGCTCGATGAGGGCATCATCGTCGGCGTCATTGACGCAGGCGGCGTCCACGCCGACCAGCCGCAGCGGCGCGCCAGCGTGCCCAGGTGAACATCGAGAACAAACGTGCCGACGCCCGCTCCTGCGGTCGCCGCACGGCCTCGACGGTCACCACATCCGCGGGGCGGGGCCGGTACCCGGGCGCGGCCGGCTCGCTGTGACCGGCAGGCGGCCGACTTCGGTCAGCGGTACCCCCAGCGACTCCACCACGTGACCCAGCGACGAGGTCCCGTCCAAGGCCACGGCCACCGGGCCGCTGCGGCGGCCTGGCCGCAGGAACAGCCTCAGCTCAGCCGCGATGATCACGACCGCCTGCGCCTGGTTCACCTACCGGGCATGCCCAGCCAAGATCCTCTCCCGCCATAGCCGCAGAGGAGTACCCATCCCACTCTGCGCGCCACGTGATGACCTCGGACCGCAATCGCGGGGCCGTGCACGGCCGGGCGTTCTGCGAGGTTGAAGAGCGAGGATCAGCCTGCGCCCGCTCAAGCACCTTCAAGTGCCGGGAGATGGCCGGCATGCTGATGGAGAACGGTGCGGCCAGTTCGGTCACCGTCGCTTCCCCGTCCGCTAGCCGAGGTAGGCGACTCCTTGAGGAACGGACGAGTCGCTGCCGCAACCGTGGCTGCCTGGCAGGCCGACGCCGCCCTGGGCCTCGGTGTCCTTGTCGCACCATTCAGAGACGAAGTCGTAACCGTCACCGTTGGTGGTGAAGGTGAACGTGACGGTCCTGCTGAACTCGTCGGCCGAGACCTGCTGCGCCGCGCCGACGACCGGATCGCCCGCGCCCAGTTGCATCGTGGTTGGCGTCGCTGGTTGACCCGACGACGAGAGGTTGACGGCGAAGTACGTGTACCACTGCTTCGACATCTCCGCGGCTAGCGCCGAGGGCGGCACGGTTTCGACGTATGAGTAGGTGTAGGTGCAGGTCGTGCCGTTGCAGGACTTCGTGTCCGTGTTGGTCCCGTGGTACACCACGTAGACAGTGGTGGCGATGGAGACGGCCAGTGGCTTCGTCGCGGTGCTGTTCTTGAATAGCTCGGTCTCGTAGCGGGTGGCGAGGGTCGGGGCCACCTGGAACGCGTACGCGGCGGTTCCGCCGGCCGGCTGCAAGGTGAGGGACGCGACCGGCGCAGGCGCGCCAGTATAGGGGAACTGCTGCGCGTAAAGCCGGGCCACCTCGCCGCTGGTCGCGTTGCTTATCTCGCCGCTGATCTTGGCGTTCGGGCTGTTGCTGCCCTGTCCCAGGTACGTCACGAACACGTTGCCGGTCACCGCGGCCGAACTGGAGGTGGCGCTGATCGGAATGCTCACGGGCACCGGGCCGCCGCCTGAGCCACCGTTTCCTGAGCCGCCGCCCGAAGCGCTGCTGCTCGGGCTGGCGCCGGCCACGGCGCCGCCGGCCGGGCCGCCGCTCGCGGAGCCGCCGCTCGCGGCCAGCGCAATGCCGGTGGCCAGGGCTGCGACGACCGCGACCACGGCGATGGCGCCCGCTCCGTGCCCGGCCGACAGCACGTTGCGGGTGTAACGGCCGAGGCGGCTGGGCCGGGTGGCCGACGAGCCGGAAGGCGGCGGGGTCGTGCTCGCGGTGGTGCCGGCGGTCGCGTTAGAGGACCCGGCGCCCTCCGCTGTCGAGGTACTGGAGCCCGTGGCGCTCGACGCGGACTGGCCGGCGTGCGCGGCCTCCTCGACGTGCTCTAGGTGCGCGACGTGTTCAAGGTGCTTAACGTGTTCGGCGTGCTCTAGATGCTCGACGTGCTCTAGATGCTCAAGGTGCTCAAGGTGCTCGACGTGCTCATGCTCTAGGTGCTCAAGGTGCCGGACGTGCCCGGCATGCTCAGCGTGCCCGGCCTGGTTGGCCTGTTCGGCGTGCGCCGGCTGCTGGGCTTGCTGGGGGGCGTGGTTCAGGTGGACCTGCTCGATGGCCTGCCCCTGGACGGCGGGCGCGGAGCCGGACGGCCACAGGGCCGCCAGCAGCAGCGCCGCCTCCCCTAGGTGCGACCGGCCCCGCTCCGCCCAGTCCTGCCCGTAGAAGAACGGGGCCACCGCCAGCAGCTCCGCGACCAGGGCGGCCGCGTCCTTCGGCCGGTCCTTGGGGTCCTTCGCCATCCCGGCGGCCACCAGCGGCCGCAGTGCCTCAGGCACCGCCTCCAGCGGCACCGCCGCCGACTTATGCTGGGACAGCAGCGCCTCCGTGGTGTCACCGGAAAACGGCGGCCGCCCGGCCAGGCACTCATAGAACGTCGCCGTCGCCGCGTACACGTCTCCCGCAGGGCTGGCCGCCCTGCCTTGGAACTGCTCCGGCGGCGCGTACGCCAGCGTCCCGGCCGGCACCGGCCGGTCCCCCGCCCGCACCGCGATGCCAAAGTCCGTCAGCTTACTGGCGCCGGTGCCGTCGACCAGCACGTTCGCCGGCTTGTAGTCCCGGTGCACCACTCCCCGCGCGTGCGCCGCCGCCAGCCCGAGCAGCGACCCTTGCAGCACCACAAGCGCCGCCTCCGCCGAGGTCTTGCCCTCCCGGTCCAGGATCCCCCGCAGCGACACCCCGTCGACCAGCTCCATCACGATCGCCGCACCGTCCGCCGACTCCACGTACTCATACAGCCGCACGACGTTCGGGTCATCGAGCGAGGCAAGCACCCGGGCCTCACCACGGAACATCGCCGCGAACCCCGGGTCGGCCAGCAGTTCACCGCGCAGGTACTTCACCGCCACCAACGTGCCCGACGCGTCATCCCGCGCCAGCACCACGTCACCGAAACCACCCGAACCCAGCTCCCGCACCTCGGTAAAGCCAGGAACAACCCACTCACGCATAGCAACCTGCCTCTTCTCGTCAGCAGCTCAAAGCCACATGGGCCGACGCGGCCGCGGTGCCGGGGCCAAGCACCTGCAAGGTGACGTCCCGTAGGGTGCTGCCCTGTCCCTGGCCCTGAATGGCGACGGTGACGTACACCGCGTCCTGCCCGGCCACGACCGACTGGTTCATCGGCTGCGCGGCCTGGGACTGGACGAGCCACTGGTAGGAGACCGTCCCTGCCGACCCGTTGGTCGTGATGCGGCCGGTCACATTGGCCACGCACCCCTTCGATATCTGCTGTGTGATCGCGACACCGGTTACGTGCAGCGGCGCGTGATGGAACCGCAGGAACAGCACCACCGCGGCGGCGGCGAGCAGCACCACCGTGACCGCGCCGCTGGCCGCCCTGCGTAGCCGGCGCCGGGACCGGGACGGCGCGGGCAGCCGGCCGCTACGCCAGACCTCCTCGGCCGTCGGGCCGGTCTGGCCCGCGGGCGGGGCGGCGGGAACCCCCGGACCATGCCGGATGAACCCTGCAGGGCCGCCGGCCGTCACCGTCTGGCCGGTCGCCGGCTCCGCGCTGGCCCGAGGAGGGGCAGCGGGAGTCCCGCCGGTCTTGGTCGGCGCGTACGGCGATGCCACTTCCGTTGGCGGATGCGACGGCGCTATTGGCTCAGTGTCGTCAGGGGAACCGGAACCCGCCCCGCCGGGCGACCTCGCCATCAGTACGGGCACTCACGCCGACGCGCGGCCTTACCCGACGGCTGTTTAACTCCGCCTGTCATCCCCATCAACTCCCCCACCACCAAATGACAACCGTCAAATGGCGCCCCTGCTGGACGAAATGTTTCCTAGCTGTCCCGCACCCGCAACCCCGGCTAACCCACGCCCAACCGGGATAACTCCCCCAAGGATGAAATCACCGCGCGCACGATGTCAATCCTTCCAATGCCGCGTTACTGAATGTCGGAACCCTCGACGGGGTGGCCGGATGGAACGGGCGGTCTCTTCGTCTGAAGCCAAGTGGCGGTACCTACTGCCAGCGGTGCGGCATCTCTGATCTGGGAAGTACCGTCCGCTGGCGTCAATCGCTGTCGGTGGCGATTGATACTCACTTGGTTACTCGGTCTCTCGCGGCTGCCGCGAGCCGTCGGTGGCGTGCTCGGGTGCGAAGATCAGGAATAGGGCTAACGCTGGGCACGCTTTGCCCTGGTCTGGGGGCAGATGCCGTGTTACGGTCTGGCGGTATCAGCAATGCCGCTGACCCGTGGGGGGGCGTCATGAAGTTCATCGTCGAAGTCGATTTTCCGCTGGAGCCGTTCAGCACCTATGTCCGCCAGGGCACGGCCGGAGAGAAGATCGGCGAGGTGCTCGGCGCTATTAAGCCCGAGGTCATCTACTTCACCGACAACGGCGTAGGACGCGGCGCCGTGATGATCGTCGAGGTGGACGGCGCTAGCCAGGTTCCGCACGTGACTGAGCCGTTGATGCTCAACTTCGGCGCGTCCGTGCATTACCGAGTGGCGATGGCGCCAGAGGAACTCCAGGCTGCTGGCCTTGAGAGGTACGCCACAACCTGAGAGCTGTGACCGCTGACGGCGGTGGCATCGTCAAGCCCATCGAGATCCAGCAGTAGCTGCGACGGATCATCGGCGCCTGGCAGGGTTAGCTGATCCTGTCGGTCGTGAGCTCGTGGCCAGAGAGTGGCCCCAGCTCCTGGCGGGTCCGCGGAACCTGCGCCGGTCGAGGTGCGCCAGGTGCCCGCCGTCGTGTTCCCCCAGGGACGTGTCCGGGCCGGAACCCATTTTGGCAAGCACGCAACTGGAAGGTAAGAGGAAATGCGAAGACTCGCAATCGCTGTCGTTAGTGCCGCTATCGCGGCACTGGCCGCCGCCGGGTGCAGCAGCACCGCCAAGCCGACGGCGACAGCGCCACCGCTGCCGTCGTCCATGACCGTCACCGAGTCATCCAACGGGCAGGTCTTCACCCTTCAGCACCCAGAGCTGAAGGCCGGGCTGGTGACGTTGACGCTCACGAGCAACGAGAACCCGAACAACTTCGGCTCGTTCGACATGCAGATCTTCGCGCTCAAGCCGGGCGCGACCCTGACTGAGTTCCGCACGGAGCTGGCGGCGGTGGGGGCCGGCAGCAACGGCCCGCCTACTGCGGCATCCCTCAAGCTCGCCGCGGCCACAGTCACCAAGATCAATAACCAGGTGCTCGCCTACGGCGGTAACCCCGGCACGTCTGCCACCGAGCAACAGGTCATCCTGCCCGCCGGGACCTACTATGTCGCGGACACCACGCAGTGGCCGAAGTCCGGCGGCAAGAATGGCATCTCCGCGCCGTTCACCGTGACTGGCTCGGACACTGGCGCGGTGCTGCCGGCCAGCAGCGAGACCATCAGCATGACCATGCCACAGATGGACACCCCGCGCTTCGCCATCTCGGCCGCCACCCTGAACCCCGGCTGGGTCAGGATGGACAACACCTCCACCGACCTGCACGAGGCACAGATGCTGCCGGTCAAGGCGGGCGCGACCGTCGCCCAGGTGCAGGCCGCCCTGGAGAGTAATAGCAACACCCCCCCGGCTGTCTTCGCTGACGCGCCGCACGGGCTGCCCACTGGTGTTGACGTCATCTCGCCCCACTCGCAGGTGAACATCATGCTGACCGGCACGGCCAGTGAGTACACCGTGGTCTGCTTCATCCCCGACCCGACCACCGGCAAGCCGCACTTCGCGATGGGCATGGTGGGCTTCTTCACCCTGGCCAAGTGACCCTGCCGGGGCACCGCTGATCGTCCGATGCGGGCCGCCCGCGAGCTGGCCGGGGGTGATTCCGGGCGGATCATCGTGCAGCGCGACGGCAGCGTGCTCGTCGCCAACCGGCCGCGCTCGAGTTGGGCCGCCCCCCGGCGTTAGGAGAATGCCAGGGTACCGCCCGCGCGAACTCATTGCCGCAGGCCAGAGGGCGACTTGACGTAGGCCGTGGAAGGAGCATCGTTCGGTAGCGGACGGTTGCGAAGCGACTCGGGGAGTCCGGTTACCCTCTGTGATGGCCACCGGTCGTTCGTGCTCATTTCGATGCGGCCCTCCGCCTGGACCGCGGTTCCGCGGCGGCCGGGATCGCAGCCACGAACGTGGGAGCGATCTTCCGCTCGGCGGCGGCGCTCGGGATGGGGGCGGTGATCCTTTCGCCCCGGTGCGCCGACCCGCTCTACCGCCGGTCCGTCAAGGTGTCGATGGGTGCCGTCTTCGCCATCCCTTACGCGCGGATGACGGACTGGTACGGCGGACTGGCCGCGGCGCGCGCGGCGGGATTCCGGCTGCTGGCTCTGACCCCTGACGTTTCGGCGGTCCCGGTCAGCAAGGTCCTGCCGGGGGAGCGGGCTGCGCTGATGCTTGGCACCGAGGGCGACGGGCTGTCCTCACGCTGGCTGCACGAGGCGGACGAGGCCATCTGCATCCCGATGGACCCGGCGGCCCGGGCGGCAGGCGTCGACTGGCTCAACGTCGTAGCCGCCGCCGCGATCGCGTGCCACCACCTGACCACCCGCAACGCCAGTCCCGCGCGCCAGTAACCCTCGCCGGGCGATTTGTGGGCGATGTGGGCGGTGGTAGCAGCACCGACGGGGCGGGAGCGGCCTAGTAGATCATTTGCTGCGGCTTGAAGTACGCGGTCGACTCGCGGCGCCACAGCATGATCACCGCGCCCAGCCCGACGAGCCAGGTGACGATCGCGAACACCGCGGACACGGAGCTGGCCGACCTGAAGGCGCCGAGCAGGTCCAGGGTGTTCAGCCCGAAGAGCACCGTGCCGGTGATCCGCGCCCAGTTGCGGCCCTTGAGGTTCATCCGCGCCATCCACAGCCACAGGCCGACCCCGATGATGCCGACGACGACGATGGCCCCGATCGAAAAGTGCACCGCATTGTTGATCTGGGTGCTCGTGTAGTGCGGGTACCTCGTCCGGAGAGAAGACTTGAGGCTGCCGATCGTGGCCAGGCCCAGGATGAAGCTGATCGCGCTGATGACGGCACCGGCGTACATGAGGCGGACCGCAGTCTGCACGGACGTCGGGGGCGCCGGGCGCTGTGCCGGCTCCGGTACCTGTCCGCCGCCAGCGGTGGACGGGTAGTTTTCGTACATCTTCGCTCCCTCGCGCGCGCGTAAACTCAGCATAGCGGCAGGGCTCGCACGGCAGTCGCCTCGTTAATGACGCCCCGAGCCTAGTAGCCGCATGCTTGCGTGGCCAGCACCAGTTCGCCGAAGGTGCGGAAGACGCGGAAAGCGATATCGACCGGATATTTGGCCGTGTCCATCGACTAGCACCGCAACGTAAAGGCTGCCGGTCGTGTATTTGTGATGGTGGGCGGTATCATGCCCTGTACACCTTGCAGCCGCAAGGGATGATGCACGTGCAAATTCGTAACGGTACAGCGTAGCGTGGG
>Ga0181521_10004261_pt1 | contig 16404 bp, 11 predicted proteins | sample PEATcosm2014_Bin_32_FD_119764 | JGI IMG/M metagenome (GOLD analysis project Ga0181521, IMG submission 119764) | Peatland microbial communities from MTU Mesocosm Facility, Houghton, MI, USA - PEATcosm2014_Bin02_60_metaG | ecosystem: Environmental > Terrestrial > Soil > Wetlands > Peat | place... | reverse complement strand
TACGTTTCGCAGGTTGAAAATGGGCATTATTCGGCATCGCTCGATGCCATCATCGCCTTCGCCAACGTTCTGAAAGTCATCCCTTCCGACCTGCTCAAAGGGATTTCTTAATCCGGGCCTCGTTCAGACGATTGCAGATACGGCCAGAAATGCAAGTGTCCATGTTGGGAGCAACTTGGGTGCAACAATCTTTCGAAGAACCCCTGACTTTTGCCGTCATCCCAGGCAGCATTCAAGCTTGGGTGCAATTAGGGTGCAATAAGGCTTCCCAAGGGTTCCTTTGGACGCTAAAACAGGCGATCAGCGCCGTTAAGTTTCTATCAGTTACCTCTGAAACGTCCTCTGTCACGGCAGAGGTCGCGAGTTCGAGTCTCGTCGTCCCCGCCATTCTTTTCAGCAGTTTACGAACAAGTGCTGGAACAGCGTGGTACACAAGAACGCACACATTAAGCGGTATCTCGCGCTGCCATCACAATTGGTGCCTTGTTGGCAGGCGGCAGAACCATCATCTACCCTCGGCCAGCGCGCTCCCAATGACGCCTCCAACCAGGCACCTGCCAAAATTTACGTCTGCGCTGTACCATAGCGGGTAGCTGTTGATCCTATGGAGCGTGACGTGAACCCTGCACTTGCGAACCTGGAACCTGAAGCGTTGTGGAAGCACTTTGACAAATTGGCGGCCATTCCTCGCGCCTCTACCAAGGAAGCTGCGGCACGAGATTACATCCGTACGCTGGCTACGAAGCTGGGCTTCGAACCCGTACAGGATGATGCCGGCAATCTCGTCGTCCGGAAACCTGCGCATCGGGGACGCGAGGCAGCACCCATCGCCCTCCTCCAGGGCCACCTCGACATGGTGTGTGAAAAGAACGAGGGAACCCCTCATAACTTCGATACCGATCCGATCAAAGTGATAAGAGATGGCGACTGGCTGAAGGCAGATGGCACGACGCTGGGCGCCGACAACGGAATCGGGGTGGCCGCAGCACTGGCCGTGATGGAGAGCAATGACATTGCCCACGGGCCGCTGGAGTTCGCCTTCACCATTGACGAGGAGACCGGGCTTACGGGCGCTACGGAGTTCCCTGGTGGCGTGCTCAAGTCCAAGTATTTTCTCAACCTTGACAACGAAGATACGGGGACGCTGTGTATCGGCTGCTCGGGCGGCATCAAGACAACGGCTCGGCGCAAGGTCGGGCTTCGCCCCGCTGGGACGGGATCGGCCTGGCGCATCAAGGTTTCTGGCCTGAAAGGTGGTCACTCCGGTGTTGATATTCACCAGGGCCGCGGCAATGCCCTGCGCATTCTCGGTGGGGTCCTGCAAGTTCTGCTGGATAGCCTTCCGATCGAAATCGCCGCGATCAATGGTGGAAGCGCGCAGAATGCAATTCCGCGCGAAGCGGCGGCCCTCGTGCTCGTCGACCGAACTCGAGAGAGCGAATTGAAATCGCTTGTAGCCAAAGCCGAAGCTGGATACAAGGCTGACTTGGGGGGATTCGATCCCGGACTGCAGATCACGGTTGAAAATGCCGAACGTCCGGAAAAGGTGCTGGACCCGACTGACGCGAAACAAGCGGTGGCGCTGCTCGCCAGCTTGCATCACGGCGTTCTGGCGATGAGCCCGGATGTTGCTGGTTTGGTCCAGACGTCTACCAACCTGGCGACGGTTACCACGAACGGTGACGTGGTGGAGATTGTCACCAGTCAGCGCAGCGCGATCGAGAGCAGCATGATGGCTGCTGCCCGCATCGTTGCCACGGTGTGCCGCCTGGCGGGCTTCGAAGTGGAGCACACAGGCAAATATCCCGGCTGGAAACCGGAACCCAACAGCGAAATCGTGCGCAAGCTCCAGGAGGTGCACAAGAAACTCTTCGGTGAACCCGCCAAGCTAATTGCCATGCATGCTGGTTTGGAGTGCGGCGTGATTGGCGAGAAGTATCCCGGCATGGAGATGATTTCTTTCGGGCCGACGATCGTCGATCCGCACAGTCCGAACGAACGCGTGGAGATTTCGTCGGTGAAGAGTTTCTGGGACTACCTTAAGTTGGTACTCGAGCACCTGTAAGCAAGGCTTCATTCTCGACTGTCCGGCGGTCCAAGCCGGGCGTTCTTGAAGTCAAAAAGGAGATTCCCGATGAAAACCGCCTTTGTGCTGTTTTCCTTGCTTCTCACTTTTGTTTTGTTTCCGGTTTCTCTCTTCGCCGCGCCGCGTGATGTGTCTGTTTCCGCACCTCCTTCCACCGTGGAGGTTTACGACGTTCTCGAACTCACCGCCTCCGTCTCTTCGCCCGACGCGCCGAACCCGTTCATTGACGCTTCCCTGGAAGGCGACTTTCTTCTACCTGCTACCGGCCAGTCCTGGCACGTCTCCGGTTTCTGCGACTCGACGGATGGCTCGGTTTTTCGCATCCGGTTCATGCCCCCAACCGCGGGAGCCTACAGTTTCGCGTTTACCTACACCGAAGGCGCTTTCTCCAAGGCTTTCAAAGGCGCGTTCCAAGCCACGGCCTCTCACCGTCGTGGTCCCCTGCGCGTGGACCCGCAATACCCGTGGCATTTCATCTGGGAGGGGACCGGTGAGCACTATTTCTTCAACGGCACCACTGCCTATTGGCTTTTGGGCTGGAGCGACGATCGCATCGTGCGCTACTCGGTCGAACGCCTGCATCGCCTCAAAGTAAACCGCCTCCGGGTCACGCTTGCCGGCCGCACCAACGTCTACTATGGCGAACCGGTGATGCAGGGTGAGAATTTTACGATGGATCTTGCCGCCTGGCCTGCCAAGGATGCCCACGACTTCCTGCATCCGGGGTTCGACTACTCGCGTTTCAACCTTACGCACTGGCAACGCTTCGAGTCCATGCTTCGCTTTGCCCGCGACCGTGACGTGATCATATCCATCGTGCTCGACATGAATGACTCGCGCATCCATCCCGTCGCCGGCAGCGACGACGAGCGCCGCTTCCTTCGTTATGCTGTTGCCCGCTTCGCCGCATTCTCCAACATTACCTGGGACCTGGGCGACGACCTCGAGCGTTTCCGTGACGATGCCTGGACCCATGACACCGGTACCTTTCTGGTACAGCTCGACCCTTACCATCACCTCGCCTCCAGCCATCCCGTGGACGTGGTGATCGACGGTAAGTCCGTCCACCAGGATCGCGCGTCCTCGTGGTTTGGTTTCACCTCCTATCAGGAGTGGTCCCGCAACCAGCACGCGCTCATGCTTCAGTCGCGCAAATTCCAGCAGCAGACCGGCCGCATCATCCCTCAGACCAACGAGGAATACGGATACGAGGATCACTATCCTCTCTGGGGCATTCCCAATCAGGAATCGGCTGACTCACTGCGCCGCGTCGCCTGGGACATCGTAATGGCTGGAGGCTATCAAACCGCCGGCGAGTCCGCCCGTCGCGGCACGAACGTCTGGCCCGATTCCGGCGGCGGCTGGATGAATGGCCGGGGCGACGACTCTATGACCATGTTCGTCGGCATTGGCCACATTGTCGATTTCATGACCAGCTTCGATTGGTGGAAGACCAACCCGCACGACGAACTCATCGACCACGGGAACTACTGCCTCGCTGATCCCGGCCGTGTTTATGCGGTTTATCTTCCGCAAGGGGGCCGGTTTACGCTCCAGCTGCTGCCGGGTACATACTCTGTTACTTGGTTCAGTCCGCTGACCGGTGAACGCATCCCGGGGCCCGATGCCGCGGCGCCTTCCTGGCTCTCTCCCGCCCCGCCGGACGCTAAGGAATGGGCTGCGCTTCTGATTAGGAAATAGAGAAGATGAGTCGAATGGGTTATGCGCGACTTCTGACAGAGCGCAATGGGCGCTAGCGTGACCGGCCACTTGACATTGGCGACAGTGAACAAATAGTTCGCAATCTCTTCCCGTTATCCCGGTGCTCTCCAGTTTGCCGGCCACACCTCTGGAGGTCGAGTCGAGCCCCGTTCATTTACGTTGCCCCCGACGAGCTAAATGTGATGGAATTCAGTGTTATGAATCGTCGAGATTTCATTCGCCTCTCTGCCGCGGCCTCTGCGGCTGCCTTTCACCAACCACTCACCTTTGGCGCGACCAGCCCGGCCGCGTCCGTCCGTCTGACTCTTCGTACCGATCGGCTCGGCAACAAGATCGGCGACGACTTCACCGGGCTCAGCTATGAGTCGGCGCAACTCGGGAATCCGCATTTCTTCTCCGGGGACAATACGGATCTGGCCGGCTTTATGCGGCGGCTGGGGACGTCGGGCATTTTGCGCATCGGCGGCAACACCAGCGAGTATTGCTACTGGACTCCGGATCCCGCAAAACCGGCGAACGTACAGAATAGCGTTCAGAATAACGCACAGAATCTTGAGAGCATGCGCACCGGAGACAAGGCGAATCCCATTGCATTTGGATTGGCTGTCGGTCCAGATACTGGGCACAAAGCGCCCGCGCCGGTGAAGATTGCGCCGCTCGCCATCCGCAATCTCCGCGAGTTCCTCGACGCCTGCGGCTGGAAGCTGATCTATGGCTTAAACATGGGCACGGGCACGGCTGAGGACGCAGCCGATGAGGCAGCCTATGTGATGGACGTGGCCGGCTCAAAGCTGGTGGCATTTCAACTGTGCAACGAGCCCGATCTTTTCTATCGCAACGGGATTCGCAAGGCGGATTATGATTTCGCGCAATTTGCGGGCGAGTGGCAGCGTTTCTACCAGGCAATTCGAGCGCGCGTTCCGGCGGCGCCGTTTGCCGGACCGGATACGGCATACAACAACGAGTGGCTTGTACCCTTCGCCAGGCAATTCAAGCGCGAGGCGGCGTTCCTTTCGCAGCACTATTATGCGGAGGGTCCGCCGACGGATCCCTCGATGACGATTGAACGGCTGCTCCGGCCAAATCCCCAGCTGCAAGCCGAGTTTGAAGGGATGAAGGAGACGATGCACGAGTCTGGCTTGCCCTTCCGGCTGGCGGAAACGAATTCCTGCTACCAGGGAGGCAAGCCGGGACTCAGCGATACTTTTGCCTCCGCGCTCTGGAGTGCGGACCTCATGTATCAGCTGGCGTCCGAGGGCGGCTCGGGGATCAACTTTCACGGGGGCGGTTATGGCTGGTACACCCCGATTGCTGGAACGGTGGCAGATGGATTTCTGGCAAGGCCGATCTATTACGGCATGTTGCTATTTGCGCAGGCCGGAGCGGGGCAACTGGTCGAGAGCAAACTCGATCCGTCGGAACAAGCGCCGCTGCTGACGGCTTATGGCCTCCGCTGCAATACAGGAGCAATCAAGGTTGCGGCTTTCAATAAGAGCCTGGATCGTGGCGTTCGCCTGACCATCGATGCGGGACAACGCGCACAGCGCGTGAGTGTGCTTCGCCTGCATGCGCCGCGCGTGGACGACACCACTGACACTACCTTCGGCGGGGCGCCGGTGGGCGCGGGCGGCGCATGGTCGGCCACTCGGGAAGAAACTCTGTCTGTAGAGAACGGCGCTGCGGTCGTCGAACTTCCGGCAGCAAGCGCGGCCTTAATCACGTTCGAAAGCTAAGGCCCAGTTTCTTTGGCAAGCGGCTCTCGCCCGCGATGCCCATAGCGCTCGGATCACGGCCGACTCGGAAACAATGCCCCCGTGTTCTGCGAGTTCTCGAAAACCTGAAGGCGTGACCTCTGCCGTGTCCATTCTGTGGTCAATCACCTAACGCCCTTTCTTCATCTGGCTTTTCCGGACTCGAAAGGGCCCGAGGACACCCACTGAATTGCGCGGTTTCCGTCGCTAGTTGATGGCCAGTTTTTCAGGCCCCGCCCGGCCAACGAGCGATATCGCGGTCTTACGTCAATCAGTGGGGTGCTGTTCGCCCAGACGTTGAATCCAATCGTTGCGGACGGGCGGGATATAGTTGGGTAGCAGCAACCCGCCACGGTCAAACCATTCGCCTGCGGCCGGACCGATATAGCCGCCCATCCACGTAGCCGGGTTCTTGCGCCAGTGCCGCCGGATATAGCGGATGATTTGCTCATAGCACTTCTCAAAATCCGCTTGCTTGTTTTGGAAGACCCCATAAATGCGCCCTTGGGTCAGAGCAGGACGGCCCTCCCACGTCGTGAAGCCGGACAGCGACAACTCGAACACCGGCTCCGTTTGCTCGTCCGCGAGGTAATAGGGCGAGTCCGCCGTCGCCACGAAGCGCCTTTGTAGGTTGGGAGCGAATCGTTCGCTCCACAAAACCAAACTCTGTCCGCTCACATTGTCAGGAATGAACGATTGACGCTCCGGCGTGGCGGAGTTTCCGCGCCGCAGGGCTACCTCCAGTGGCTCTTTGTCGTGCATAGCCACAAGTAGTTCGTTCAAGTCTTTGGGAAGGACGTGTAACTGTGTTTGGCGGCCCATCGCCTCCATTGTAGACGGCGCGGTCGCCCGACAACTGTGGTAAAAAGGCCATTTCGCTCATTGAACCCCAGCAGGGCTCCTTCACAGCTTTAACCAACCCTCGTATTGCCGCCAGTCGCTGTCAATGATCCGTCTGCGTCTTCCTGGGATTCGTCGTTGCCGGATCTGCCTGCGCCGATTACGGAAGTACCGTTGACCCTCCTTTCTTAGGGATCGACGATACAGAAGCAACTCGGTTGCAGACGGGGCCGAGCACTGTCTGCCACGCGCGCACAACGGCGGCTGCCAATAGGCAAGCCGGTCGGACGCTCCATTTCCGATCGAAAACGTCAAGTTCCATGCTCGTGCAGTCGCGCAGCACAAGCGGTTGTTCCTGGAGCAAAGCGCTGTCGTGGCGAGCGCCATGAACTCTGGTTGAAGGAGCGAACTGATGGTTCGCAGAGTGGTTTCCACAGCCGTTGTTGTTCTTCTTTCCGCCTATCTCGCGGCCACCGGACCTCACGGTCAGTCTGCCGGTGGCGCCGCGCCGGCGCAGCCAGCCAATCCGCCGGCGGCCGGTCCGCCGATCGGGTCCATTGGCATGCAATTCCAGACCGGAAATGAGCCGCCGGAACGCGTTACAAAGATCGTGGTCATGAATGTGATTGAAGGCGGTCCCGCAGCCCAGTCCGGCCTTCTGGCGGGCGACACCATCACATCCGCGGACGGTCATGCGGCCGCAAACATCGCCGAGTTTGTGAGCGCGATCAAAGCGCACGGCATCGGCTCAACTGTCACCATCGGCTATGAACGCAATGGCCAGCCATTCGAAACCAGCGTCAAGGTCGTGGACCGCAACCAGCTGTGGACCGCCTGGCTTATGAACGGTTCGCAGGCGGAACAGTCCGCCAGCGAACGGCCACAGAGCGATGCCCAGTTGACCCTGCGCCGGGCGCTCAGCGCGGTCATCGCCGGACTCCAGAGCAATCCCGAAGCAATCGTCATTGATCCAATCCACTGTAATTTCAGCTTTGACACCCTGGACTTCGGCGCCAAATTCTCCAGGCATGGAGACTTCCAGCAGTACAAGTTGGACCTGAAGGCCCTTCCCCAAGTTTTTCCCAAGCGTGGTTTTGGTGGAATGTACCGCGTCAAGGACGAGGCCGGGAACGACCTTCCCAAGCCCCTAGACCACCTATGGTGGCATCCCCGCGACCCGCATGCGCAGGCGAACGCCGAGTCGTTGGCCAGGGGGCTCAACCATCTGCGCTACCTGGCCAACGATCGGAACATTATGGCCCTGCGCAATTTCGAGCAGGCGGCGGGAATATGGCTCACGCTCTCGCCGAAACCTCCAGTTCCGGCAGCGGTTCGCGACGAACGATTGCTCGCCGAGACCGCTTTCAAAGAGGGCAAAGTCGAGGAGGCTTTATATCACTACGAAAGGGGCGTGGAACTTGATCCGGTATGGCCCGAGGGCCGCTTCAACGCCGCTCTGATCGCTGCGGAGTTGACATTCTACGCCGAAGCCGTCGAGTACATGCGCGCCTATCTGGAGTTGGCGCCTGATGCCCCCGATGCGCAATCCGCCCGCGACCAGATGGTGATTTGGAAGGACAAGTTAAGGCAGCTGACAAGCAAGTGATGCGGCGGCGTGACGAAATTCGCACGCCATTCGAAAAGGAGTTTTTGCATGACTCGCGTATCGAGAGATTTCGCAATAGTTGCCATCTTGCTGGTTGTACTAGCGGGAGTCACTACCCCTTCTGCCGCGCAGCGCTGGGCAAGACGTAAACCAGATCAAGCGCAAACCGCCGAGCCCGAGGCAATCTCCATGACCGTATGGCAGGCGCGCAGATCGGTTATTGCCGGGCTCAAGACTGTTCTCCCGAGTGTTGAGACTTGGCACAACGCATTCGGAGATAAAACCGGATACAACGTCGCCATGCGCACTCCAACCATAGAAGTTAGCGCCGGACGCATTGAGTGCTCAGCCGATGTGACTTACTGGGACCATATGACCGAGCCTATGGCCTGCGCTATCGACTTGCGAACTGTCGGAACACTCGGCGTTGATCCAGGAAGGCACCCGTGCTGTTATTGGTTGACTGAGAATGGGAGACGGGCCCGGGACACGAACTTGGGACGGCCCGCGGGGTATTCCAGCGAACTCCTGGGAACGATTGCTTGGCCATCGCCTGGCGAGGCACAGGCGTTCGCGACTGCGGTCAACCGCTTGCGCTCCGCGGCCCGTGGCGAAGACCAGGAAGTCCAGGCGGGTTCCTGGCTGGTGTTTCAGCAGCAAGCGGCCGCATGGCGTGCACTCGCGGTGAAACCGGCCATTTCGGAAGAGGTGCGGCGGCACCGGTTATTGGCCGAACATTCGGTCAATGAAAAGCAGTTCGACGCCGCCGTGGAGGAATACGAAGCCGGGCTCGAGATCGACCCGACCTGGCCGGAAGGTCACTTCAACTCCGCGCTGCTCTGCGCCGAGTTGGGCTATTACTCCGAAGCCCTGCACCACATGCGTGCCTATCTCGAATTGGTTCCCGAGGCGCAGGATGCCCAATCGGCACGCGACCAAATGATTATTTGGGAGGCTGATCTCAGAAAGATCAGGTAATGGAACGGTCCGCGCACCGAACGACGAGAGGAAGCAAATGAACGAAGGATGCGAAGTTCCGCCAACGAAGATTCGGCCCCGTTCCGGCCGTTTCTGGCCGCTGTTTGCCATGATTGCCTGTTGGTGGTTCTGCGTCCCCCGTTTCACGTTCGCGCAGGCCGTCCAGTCCGACGATCAAGCTTGTTCGGACGCCTACAACTCTGGAATTAAGGCCGACTCCAGCGGAGCCATCGCCAGGATCACGGCTGTCATCCAGCGAAATACGCGCTCGTGGCTATGCTTTCATTTGCGGGGCGCCTTGTACAACCAGGAAGGCGATCTAGACCAGGCGATCCTCGACCTCAACCGCGCCGTCGATCTGGCTCCCAAGCGGGAAGTGAACCCGTATGTGCTTCGCGCGCAGCTGTACGTGCAGGCGCAGCGCTGGGACAAGCTGCTGGCGGATACCGGAACCGTGCTTGCCCGGGACCACAAAAATCCCTCCTGCCTCGTGTATCGCGGACTGGCTTTACACGCCTTGGGGCGTTATTCGGAAGCGGTGGCGGCGCAGGATGAAGCCCTGAAGCCTCGCAACCAGCTTCCCGATCCATGGCGCGCAAACGCCTACATCTGGCGCGGATTCCCACTCTTTACGCTGAACCGATACCCAGAGGCGATCGATAGCTTCGACAAAGCCATCGCCTTTGGCGCCACCGACATATCCGTGTACCTCTTCCGCGGAATTTCTGAATGGATGCTCGGTCAGCTCGATAAAGCCAAGGCGGATGCCGCAGTACTTCTGGAGCGGGACCCACGCTTACAGGCCAGTTTCGGCGGAGATCGTCTGCTCGAAATGTTCGACCTGGAGAAGCGCCGGGTGGCCACCATGAATGCAGTTGAAGCGGCCCAGGCGGCCGAGGCCAAAGTAGACTGGCCGGCCTCTTTCGCAGCGTGGAACACCGCGTATTCGAATTGCGCCATATTCATGCCAGACGGGCCGGCAATCTGCAACGTCAAGATCATGGACGGCTTATTCAGGAGTTATCCGAAACTTGCGGCTAAGCCCGCCATGCCGGAGCTTGCCCGGCAATTCCAAGTGCAGGCCGAGACCTATTTCCAGGCGAAAGACTACGCCAAGACCATCGAAGCATACGGCAAGCTAATCGGTGCTGCCCCGTGGTTTGCCCAAGCCTATTTCAACCGCGGATTTTTGGAAGGGGAACAGCAACAACAATACAAAACTGCAATCGCCGACATGCAAGCGTATTTGAAGCTGGCGCCGAATGCGGCGGACGCTCGTCAAGCCCAGGACCAGATCTATGTATGGCAGGCCAAGGCGAAGTAAGACGATGACATTCCATGGCGTCAGACGGTAAGGCAACCAGAAGCGGGGCGCACAGTTACCCGCTTCGTTTGGAGGCAATTATGAAGGTGGCTCGGTTATTGGTTTCTCTTGTCCTCTTGGTTTTAGTAATGATGAGTTCCCCGGCCGCATTCGCGCAGAACTGCAGCAGTCCTCCGAACAGCGGCTGGGGAGGGAACTATTCGTCTTATGCGGCTTGGTGCTCGGCGTGTGGCGGCACTCCCAGCAACAGCAGTGGAGTCAGCTGCACGCCCGGCCCAAATTGGGGTAGGACGGGGGGCAACTCTGCCGGTAACGCGTACGGCGGCCTCAATCAAGCCGGTTATCAGCTCGGTTATCAGCTCGGCTATGCGCTCGGCCGATGGCTGTTCGGTTCGAATTCGAATCCGCAGGCGGAGCTGCAGAAGCAGCAGATGATGGAGGAGTTGCAACGGCGCCAGGCTGAAGCCGAGCGCCTGCACCAGGAAGAAGAGGCTCGCCGGCTCGCCGCCATGTATAACCGTCTGGCGGCAACGCTGAAGCTGAACGGATTGCCCAACCTCCAACTAAAGGAAGTGGGCGGCAACAATCCCGGTCTGAGGCTCAAGCTCGGCGACAGCCCCGATGGGCATGTCGGAATCAAAGGTCTGCCCGGCATGTATCTCAACGACGGCCCGACGCCCTATGGAATTCCTGGACTGCCGGGCATCTACACGGGCGGTCCCGGGCCAGGATCGGGGCTGACGAATTCAAAACTGGCGCTGAAGACTGGCGACGCTGATCCAAGCGCCAGCCAAGCCGCGAATGCTCCTGGCGCGCCGAATCAGAGCGGACAGCCGTACGGGGCGCCTTCGGATGCAGCCAGCATACCTGCGCCGTCGCCAACCAACGATTCAGTCCCGCAATTCTCGGGCCTGCAACTGAAGACCGGGGATAGCGCCGGAACAGCCGCCCAAGCCACTACGCCAGGTCCAGGGCTAGATCCGAAGTTAGATCCCAGCAAGATGACTCCGCAGCAGCTTGCCGATGCGGCCGAACAATTCAGCAAACTACCGCCGGAAGACCAACAACGCATCATGACCGCGGCGCAAAACGACAACGCAGCCAGCCAGCCGAACCCAGGCGCCACGACGCAACCGTCGGGTGTGGCCATGGCATCACTGCAACAACAAGCTGCCGCTTCACAGGCAGCCGCGGCAGCGCCAACGCTGGAAGATGCTTCGGCGGGAGCGCGCGCTGGTTTCGACACGCCGCTCGGGTCGAGTCCGATCCAACCGGTCACATTGTCCAGTTCCAGCCAGCCGTCTTCCGTTCCGCCGCAGACTCCAACATCGGCTGCGACCGTAGATCGCGATCATACCGCCGGCTCGGTTGCCCGACCGAGCATGCCAGTTCCGCCTGCGAGGACGACTCAATCCAAAGTGACGGCTCCCCCTGCCGCGGCTTCCTATGCGGTGGCAAGACCTAGCCCAGCGGCGAATCCGCCGAGCCTATCCACACTACCGCCCAGCGCTCCGCGTTACGTCGAAACCGTGGGCGAATGCCTGGCGCGTTATGCGCATACCGGGCCGAGCGGTCCGACTCCGTCACTCGCCGAGTTGCATAAGAAGCTTGAGCAGGAGCATGCCGCGCTGGAAAAACTCTTGGAAACGCAAAAAGACGCGAATGAAGACCGCAACGAATGGCTCAAAGAGATGCGCAAAGCGGCGCAGGACGCAAGCCTGATTGCCATCGACCACGGTGTGGATGGCTTGTTCGAATCCACCAAAGAAGGCCTTAAGGATGCCGAGGTTGAGCTCCACGAAGCCATTCAGGACGCCGACGAAGAAGCCGGCGCACTGCGGCAGCAACTCTCCGAGGCCCGCAATGCGGCAGTTGAGGGCAAGGCCGATCCGGAGCGCATGGCTGCTCTCAACCAGCAATGGAATGATATGGAAACTAACCAGATTCAGCCGCTGCTCGAAAGGCACAAAGCGCTGGAAGACCAATGGGAAAGCACATTCAAGTGGGAAAGCCGAGTGGATGGATTTAACCACAGCCGGGACTTTGGCATCTGGCTAACCGATATGGAACTCCCCTGCAACCTCGACGACAACCATCATATAAACTGCAAAAACTTCAAAGAGAACAATGCCTATGCCAAGGTGAGGGGCGGAGACGAAGACACCGCTTTGGACGGCCTGAAACAGGTGTTGGAGATTGCCGCGCACAACGCCGAAAGCTTAAAGAAGCTTTCAAATTACGCGGTGATTGGAACAACGGCGGGAAAGATTGCCGCCAATGCCACTTTCATTGGTCAGGTATGGGACAAAACCAGCTTAGTCATCGACTTAAGCTACGACACTACAGTTGGATATCTGGGTTATCGGCGATTACAACAAGTGAGCCAGAATGACGCGCAGTTCGAAATAGCAAAATCCAAACTGGGCGCGCTGATCGACCGCACGAACGCGGAGGCGAGCTGTTATCGGAATGCAAAATGAGCTGGCGGCATGCGGGGAACGTGTGTTGTCTGCGGGACGCAATCCGGCGTGCGCGAGATATTCACAAGCAGCTGACTATCCGTTCTTATGTAAAGCTGACATGGAGAATCCAATGAGGAAGAAGAATCTGTTGTTCGCGCTGCTCGTGATGCTGTTGATCACGCTTATGACTCCGCTGCATGCTAAAAAGAAGGAGGCACCCGCCGTACCTTCCCTCGTAAAAGGCGAACCTCCACCCGGTAACGCAATGGCGCTATCGGTTTCTCAAGCTCGCGCCGCGCTGAAAGAGGCCATTCAGAAAAGATTTGTAGGTACGGAGCACGGATTGGCGCTCACTGTGATCGTCGAAGAGGCGACCGATGTTCATTTTTCCTCGACTGGCTTTGGATTGACCGCACCGTCCACCGCTAAGATCAGCACCTATCGTCCACAACCGCGCGACCCCGGAAAATTCTCCGTAACTTATAAGAATGTTCAAGATTACGTCGAGCCCTGCCGCCTCGTAGCCCGCCTCCGCTGCGGAACATCGTTTGGCTACACCGCCTGCTATGCCTCGAACCCGGATTGGAGGACGCGCTATCTGGGCGGATACGCTTTCGATTGGCCCGATGAAGCGGAAGCCCAAAGCTTTTCCGACGCCTTCAACCGGCTTGTCTATGCCGCTCATCACCACGAAGATGAGCAGGTATTTGCAACCTTCAGCGCGGCCGCCAAGGCCTGGCGCGAGAATCCCGCTAAGCCTCCGCTCAGTCCCGAAGCCGACCGTGAAAGGATCCTCGGGGAAAACGCAATCAAAGAGAAGAACCTGGAGTCTGCGATCGAGCACTTTGAGAACGGAGTGGGAATTCAGCCGATGTGGCCGGCGGGCTGGTTCAATCTTGCGTTGATTTATGCCGAAGAGACCAACTACGCCGATGCCACCGACCGCATGAGGCACTATCTCGAACTGGCTCCCGATGCTCCGGACGCCAAGGACGCGCGCGAGCAAATGATCATCTGGGAAGACAAGGCCAAGCATTGAACCGGCTGCGAAGCTCACGACGGAGAAAGAATGATCGTCAAGAATGCACGATGTAGTCTGCTGATTGGGTTATTGATCGCGGCGGGTCCGTTACTCCACGCCGACGAGAAGCCCGCCATTGCTATTCCTTCCGTCAAAAAAGGCGAGCCTCCGCCTGGCAACGCGATGACGCTTTCCATCCCTCGGGCGCGGGCTATGCTGATCGAGGCGCTCAAGAAAAGATATGTCGGTACAATGAGATACTGCTCGCGAATTATTGTGGTCAAGGCCTGCGAGACTTTCGTGCTTTCGCAGGCGATCGATGTCCGTGTGAGCAAGGATGGCCTTGATTTGAGCGCACCGTACACCGATAAGCTGCCCGGCGTGCCCGAGGCTAGCAGAGACGGCAGAGTGTCCCTAAGTTTTAAGACTAGCGTGGATTACGTCCAGGCGTATCGCCTCGGCCCCTATCCCGGAGGGAACTCCAAAGTCGACTGGCATCCGAGCCCGCTGTACAACGTGGGCTCTCTGCCCAATCCTGAGCGCTCGCCTGTGTCTTGGGAGATTCTTGAATGGTCAGACGAAGCCGGCGCTCAGAGTTTTGCCGATGCGTTCAATCGCCTCATGTATGCGGCGTCTCGCAACGAAGAGTTTACCGAGTTTCGCGCCGCCGCGCAGGCCTGGCGCGAAAATCCCGTCAAGCCTCCGCTCAGCCCCGAAACCGATCGTCACCGGATACTGGCGGAGAATGCACTCAAAGAAAAGAACTTGAATGACGCCGTCGAGCACTTTGAGAGCGCGCTGGAAATTCAGCCGATGTGGCCGGCGGGCTGGTTCAATCTGGCGTTGATCTATGCCGAGCAGAACAACTATGCCGATGCCACCGATCGCATGAAGCACTATCTGGAACTGGTTCCCGATGCTCCGGACGCCAAGGATGCGCGCGAGCAAATGATCATCTGGGAAGACAAAGCGGCCAAGCACTGAGCGCAGCCATGTCCACCATCGCCGCGGGCGCAGGCGGCGCATGGTTACGGTTTACGGGCAACCATGTGTGCGAAAACCCAGCCTCCTTGTGTCGGCGGCCTTTGCTGCGCCTCATTATTATTCTGTCGCCTCAAACGCTAGAGTCATTTCGCGGCCAACTCTTCGTCGAAGCAGACCGCAACTTTCCCACATTTACCGGAAGCCATGAGCGCATACGCGTCCGCCACGTCCTTGAGCGCAAAGCGGTGGGTGATGATGTCCGCCGGATGCAGGTTCCAGCGCACCAGCCGCCCCACCAGTTCCTCCATCAACCAGGTCGATGTCACCCATGAACCATAAATCGTCTTCTGATCGTGAATGATGTCCGGCGACGGGTTGAATTCGACCGTTCCCCCTTCACCGATAAAAACGATTTTTCCCCACTTGCGCGTGGCGCGGATGGCTGTGGCGCGAGCCGTCGCATGCGCGGAACAGTCCAGTGCGCGCTCGACTCCGTTGCCGCCGGTCAAGCCTCTCACTTGCGTGACGTTGTCGGGCCCAGCGCTCAGCACAACATCGCACAGCCCGAGGTCCTTTGCCAGTTGCAGTCGCTCCGCTACCACGTCAATGCCGATGATCATGGCCGCTCCCATCTTGCGGCACAACGCGCCCGCCGCCAGTCCAACCGGGCCGAGTCCCGTGATCAGCACGGCGTGATTACCGCTGATTCCGATCTTCTCAATGCCTTCGTAAACCGTCCCGAATCCGCAAGCGACTTGCGCGCCATCGGCGTAGGAGAGCCGATCGGGAAGCGCGATGAGGTCTTTTTCCTCCGCCACCATGTAATCGGCCATGCCACCGTCGCGCTGCCAGCCGTATGCGCGCCGGTACTTTTCACTGGTGCACGAAATCATGTATCCCCGGCGGCAATCGTTACACACGCCACAACCGGAGATGTGATACACAATGACCCGATCGCCCAACTGGAATCGCCGGCATCCCGGACCAACCTCCACGATCTGGCCGCTCGGTTCATGTCCGGCAATGACTCCCTGATATCCTTCCGGCCCCTTGCCCAGGTGCTCGTGATAGATGCAACGGATATCGGAACCGCAAATCGTCGAAGCCTTAATGCGCAGCAAAACCTCGCCATGTCCCGGTCGCGGCACCGGCACCGTCCGGAGATCGACGGTGCTGTTTCCCGGCAGAAACGCGGCTTGCATAGTTGGATCGATTTTCTGAGTCGTTCTCATTGTGTAATCTCGCCGTTCACATCCCAGAGGTCTTCCCAGGATTGGCCTTCTTTCCAGAGGAACACCTGTCCCTTGATCAAGCGGCAGTTCCGGTCGATCTTAGATATCGCATCCATGTCGTCCCGAGTGAGAGGCTCGCTTACGACGCTGAGAAGATTGGCGCGGTAGTGGCTTCGATTGGTGGAAAACGGGATCGGCGTCTGACCGCGTTGCACCGCCCACTTAATGCAGACTGCTGCAGGATGGACTCCGAGACGACTGGCGATTCTTACAATGACCGGATCTTGGGTCGGCACGCTGTCTTCCGGCGTGCGGTCGCGCTCCGGGCGCCCCGGAGATCCAATCGGACTGTAACCCACCGGCACAATGCCGTTCGCCCGCACAAATTCAAATAACTC
>Ga0181521_10004259_pt1 | contig 16414 bp, 11 predicted proteins | sample PEATcosm2014_Bin_32_FD_119764 | JGI IMG/M metagenome (GOLD analysis project Ga0181521, IMG submission 119764) | Peatland microbial communities from MTU Mesocosm Facility, Houghton, MI, USA - PEATcosm2014_Bin02_60_metaG | ecosystem: Environmental > Terrestrial > Soil > Wetlands > Peat | place... | reverse complement strand
TGCGACCGCGCTGCTGCTGGGACCGGCGTTTGTACATATGCTCGATCCGCGCGTGCCCGCCCTGGTGCTGCTCGCTTCGGTAGTGGGCGGCGCTGTGCAGCTTGTCGTGCAGGCCGGGAAATTCCTCTGGCTTTCGCGATCGGAGATATTCGAGCTTCGGTCTTCTTCCTTATTACTGGCGGGCCGGTTACGGCAATTGTTCGTGGCGCGTTTGGCGATCCTGATCGTGGCCGGGATCGTGATCCCGATCACGGCGGCCTCGCCTTTGCCGATGAGAGCCGCCTTCGTGACGGCGTTCGCCGGCGAACTACTCGGGCGCTACCTCTTCTTCGTTAGTGTCGTGCCCAAAAACATTGCGGCGGCTTTCTCTTCTTCCTCAAGGCGGGCTGCATGAACTGGAAGCGTGTGATCGGGCTCGACAACCTGGCCGAGGAGTATAAGTTTGCGCGCAGCGAATCCACCGGCTATACGTCGGCGCAAAAAATTCCGGATCGCTGGGTCGGGACTACCTGCGGGTATTGTTCGGTTGGCTGCGGCATTGAGATCGGCGTTAAGGACGGGCGTGCCATCTCGTCGAGACCCCTTGCGTCGCATCCGGTGAATCGCGGCAAGCTTTGTCCCAAGGGCTTGTCCGAGCACTACACAATTGGGGCCGAGAATCGGGCGAAGTATCCGCTGTTGCGCAAGAACGGGAAGCTGGAGCGGGTGAGCTGGCAGGAAGCGCTCACGACCTTGGTCGAGCGTTTTGGCGGGACGCAATCGACCCACGGAAAGGGGGCGCTGGGCGTCCTCGGCACCGGTCAACTGGTAACGGAAGAGTTCTACACGCTCGGCAAACTGGTGCAGCTCGGCTTCGGGACGAACAACTACGACGGCAACACGACACTTTGCATGGCGACCGCCGTATCCGGTTACAAGCTGTCGTTCGGCAGCGACGGGCCTCCCGGCAACTACGAAGACATGGAGCGGGCCGACGTAGTGTTGCTGATCGGCGCGAATCTCGCCGACAATCATCCGATTCTCTGCCAGTATCTGGAAGCCAATCGCAACAAGACCCTGATCGTGGCCGACCCGCGGGTGACGAAGACGGCGATGATGGCGGATCTGCACCTGCCGCTGAAGCCGCGGTCGGATCTGGCGCTCATCAACGGGATCGCGCACATCCTGATCCATTTCAATCTGATCGATCGCGCTTACATCGAGAAGCACACGACGGGGTTCGCGGAGCTGGAAAAATTTCTCGCCGGTCACACGCCGGAGCGAGTCTCGGAGATTACAGGCCTGAGCCAGGATGTCATTTTCAAGACCGCATTCCTCTACGGGCGCGCCAAGGCCGGCTTCATCGGCTGGACCATGGGTGTGAATCACAGCAGCATCGGCACGGCGACCGTGAATGCGATCTGCAACCTGGCGCTTCTTACCGGGAATATCGGCCGCCCCGGCGCAGCGCCGTTCTCGATCACGGGCCAATGCAATGCGATGGGGACGCGCGAGGCCGGCTTCACTTCGAGCATGCCGGGGTATCGCAAATTCGACGATCCGGCGGACCGCGCGGAGCTCGCCGGGCTCCTCGGTATCGAAGAGAGCAGACTGCCTGCCAGGCGCGGCCTCGCTTATCCCGACATCATCGAGGCGGCGGTGGCGAAGAAGATCCGCGCGCTCTGGATCATTGCCACGAATCCGCTGGTATCGTATCCGAACCAGGGGCTGTTGAGGCATGCTCTTTCGAATCTCGATTTTCTTGTGGTGCAGGATGGCTATCATCCGACGCCCACCACCGAACTGGCCGATCTGGTGCTTCCGGCCGCGATTTGGGGCGAGAAAGAGGGCACCTATACGAACTCCGAACGGCGCGTAAGCAAGGTCAACAAGGCAGTCGAACCGCCGGGCGAAGCGCGCTCGGATTTCGACATATTCCTGGCAGTTGCCGGAGAGCTCGGCTGCCGGGAAGCATTGTTCCCCGGCTGGACTGCTCCCGAGGACGCGTTCAACGAATGGCGGCGCGTTTCGCGCGGACGCTTGTGCGACTACTCCGGAATCGGCTACGATTTGCTCGCGCGTGAAGGCGCGGTTCAGTGGCCGTTGGCAGAAAATGCGGAGCCCGAGCGCGCCTCGCGTCTTTACGCCGATGGCGTTTTCAAGACGCCCGACGGCCGCGCAAAGCTGATCTGCGCGGAGTGGGCGCCATTCCCGGAACAAGCGGGCGGCGGCTATCCATTCATCCTGAACACCGGGCGAACGGTGGAACATTGGCACACGCGCACGAAGACCCGCGAGGTGCCGATACTGGAACGCCTGTCTCCGCGGGCGTGGCTCGAAATGAATCCGCGCGACGCGAAACGGCTCGGGCTGCGCAGCCATGAGGCGGTGGACGTAATTTCGCGGCGAGGCCGGGCGCGCGCCATCGAATTGCGGCTGACCGAGATCACAGCGCCGGGTCAGGTCTTCATGCCTTTTCATTTTTCCGAAACCAACGTGAACGAAGTAACGCAGAGCGCCTTCGACCCCATTTCGCGCGAGCCCAATTACAAGCAATGCGCCGTGCGTGTCGAACGATCGGGAGCCCACGCATGAAACGGCTCGTAGTAGTCGGCAACGGCATGGCCGGGGTGGCCTGCGTCGAGCACATTCTGAAACGGAATCCGGATTTCGAAATCACGATCTTCGGCGATGAGACGCACGTCAATTACAACCGCATTCTGCTGTCGCTGGTGCTGGCCGGCGAGAAGTCCGCAGACGAGATCGTTCTGAACGATATCGAGTGGTACCGGTCGAACAACATTCGTACGCGGCTGGGGGTCAAGATTTCCCAAATCGACCGGCAGGCGCGCACGGTGATCGACGATGAATTCGAAGCCACGCCTTACGACAAACTGATCCTCGCCACGGGCAGCAGCGCATTCATTCCGCCGATTCCGGGTGTCGACAAAGCCAACGTTCACGTATTCCGCACGCTCGACGACACGCAGGCGCTGCTGGCAAAGGCGCGGAAGGGGCTGAAAACGGTTGTAATCGGCGGCGGTTTGCTGGGTCTGGAAGCCGCGCGCGGCCTGCAGGTACGCGGCTGCGATGTCACGGTGATTCACCTGATGGATTCGCTGATGGAGCGCCAACTGGACGCGACGGGCGGAGAGTATCTGAAGCGGCGCATCGAGGGCCTGGGGATCCGGGTGATGCTGCCCCGGCAGACGGCGGCCCTGTCCGGCAATGGCCACGTGGACGGAGTGCGATTCGCCACGGGAGAAGAGTTGGAAGCGGAGTTGGTGGTGATCGCGGCGGGTATCCGGCCCAATGCCGACCTTGGCCGGAAGGCGGGGCTTGAGGTAAATCGCGGCATCGTGGTCAACGATTTCATGGAGACCTCGGATCCGAATATTTTCGCGGTTGGCGAATGCACGGAGCATCGGGGTCAGACGTTCGGCCTCGTTGCTCCGCTGTTCGATCAGGCGCGCGTGCTGGCGGCGACCATCACGGAGAATCGGGGACCGGTATTCACGGCTGCGGCGCCGGCGGCAAAGCTCAAGATCATGGGGGTGGATATCTTCTCGGCCGGCTCCATCGATGAAAAGGATCCGGGCGTCGAAGCGATTCGCTATGAAGACCCGGCGCTTGGCGCATACAAGAAGCTGCTGATCCGGGACAACCGCCTCATTGGCATGATTCTGGTCGGCGACATCGAAGACGAGCGCATTTATATGGACTGGATGCGCAGCGGGACCGATCTGGCTCCGTTGCGGCGGCAACTGCTCTTTCCGCCGGCGAGCGACCCCGGTCTCGAAGTGGCCGATATGCCGGACAGCGAAACCATCTGCGGATGCAACGGCGTCCGCAAAGGCGAGATCATCCAGGCCATACACAAACACGGCATTACGGTCCTCAGCCAACTGAAGCAACGGACGAAAGCGTCGACCAGCTGTGGCAGTTGCGCGGGCCTTTGCGAGAAGCTGTTGCGCGCGGTCGCGCCGGACTTCGAGGAAGAAACGAAGACGACGCTCTGCGCCTGCGTGCCGTTTTCCTACGAGCGTCTGCGCGAGATTGTGCGCGCGCAAAAGTTGAAATCCGTGGAAGAGGTGCTCGCCGTCTATGGCAATCGGAAAGGCTGCGAGGTGTGCAAGCCCGCACTCAGTTACATGCTCGACATGCTGTGGTGCGGCGACCATGAGGAAGACCGGTCGGCGCGCTTCATCAACGACCGGGTGCACGCCAATATCCAGAAAGACGGGACGTTCTCGGTGGTGCCGCGCATGCGCGGAGGTGTTACGTCCCCCGATGAGTTGCGGCGCATCGCGGACGTGGCCGACAAGTACCAGATCCCGATGGTGAAGGTGACGGGCAGCCAGCGTATCGACCTGCTGGGCGTGAAGAAGGCCGATCTGCCGCACGTGTGGCGCGACCTGGGAATGCCTTCCGGCCAGGCTTATACGAAGGGCGTTCGCATGGTGAAGACCTGCGTGGGGACGGAATTCTGCCGCTTCGGCGTGCAGGATTCCACCAACACGGGAATCGAGCTGGAGCGGCGTCTGGAAAATCTGTTTACACCGCACAAATTCAAGATGGGCGTGGTCGGCTGCCCGCGCAATTGCGCCGAGGCGACGGTGAAAGATCTGGGGTTCGTCGGACAAGAGGGCAGTTGGCAAGTGGTGGTGGGCGGCGCTGCCGGTAAATCGGTTCGTAAAGCGGATCTGCTGGTAACGGTCGAAACGACCGAAGAAGCGCTGGAGGCCGGCGAGCTTTTCTTTCAGTACTACCGAGAGAACGGCAACTATCTGGAACGCAGCTACGACTTCGTGGAGCGGCTGGGTATCGAGAAGATCCGCAAGGAGACCGTGTACGCGCCGGAAGAGGAGAAGCGGAGCCTGCTGGATCGGCTGCATCGTTCGAAAGATCTTTCGCACGACGCGTGGCTGGAGCGCGACCGCCCGGCCAACCCCACGCAGTTTGTGCAAATCGAGGCTTTGGAAAAGTTGGAAGAAGTGAGGGAGCGTCAACTCGTATGACCGGCGAGCGAGCATTTATCGAACACAGCTGGACAAAGGTTACGCGCATCGAGAACATCCCGCCGCGCGAGGGACGGCCCGTACGGATCGGCAATCTCGAGATCGCGATCTTCAATTTGAACGGGAGGTTCCTGACCATCGAAAACGCCTGCCCCCATAAGGGCGGGCCTCTCTGCGACGGCATCGTAACCGGGACAGCGGTAGTCTGCCCGCTGCACGGAAGGCACTTCGATCTCGAAACCGGTATGCCGGTACGGGCCGCGGAGCCGTCCTGTCTTGCCGTGTTCCCCACGCGCGTGGAAGACGGCGTTATTTTCGTCGACATCGAAGCCGGACACCGGGCGATGGAAGCGGACGCAGCGTAGTTTCAAATTTCGTTGTTGCAGTTCCTCAGCGTTTGAGGACCCATGCGATCGCGATGCGGATGCAAACGGGCATCCCTTGTGCTCAATCAGTCTCCCCGTCGGAGCGGATTCAAAAGAGACCATTCTCGATCTACCCAGCAGGGAGAACCGATATGACACTCGCACACAAAGCCACCCGCATAAGACTCGCGGATTTTACGAGCGCCCCGATGCGGGCGTTCCACATGTCGTGGTTCGCATTCTTCATCTGTTTTTTCGGATGGTTCGGGCTCGCGCCGCTGATGCCCGTCATCCGGCAGGAGCTTCATCTCACCAAAGCGCAGATCGGTAATCTGACGATCGCTTCGGTTTTGATTACCGTGGTGGTCCGGGCGCTGATCGGATTCCTTTGCGACCGCATCGGGCCGCGGCGCGCTTACACCTGGCTGCTCGTGTTGGGCTCGCTGCCGGTGATGGGAGTCGGGCTGGCGCACAATTACCAGACATTTCTGTTGTTCCGCCTGGCCATTGGCGCGATCGGCGCGTCGTTCGTGATCACGCAGTATCACACTTCGATCATGTTCGCGCCGAATGTCGTCGGGACCGCGAATGCCGCGGCGGCAGGGTGGGGAAACCTGGGCGGGGGCGTCACGCAAATGGCGATGCCGTTGCTTTTCGCCGGGTTCGTAAGCCTCGGCGCCGGGCAGTGGTGGGGCTGGCGAATGGCGATGTTCATTCCAGGACTCGCGATGCTGATCACGGGAATCGCTTACTATTTCGTGACTCAGGATACGGCCGACGGCGACTTCGCGGCCTTGCGGGCACGAGGTGAGATGACGGGCGCGTCCACCGCGCGTGGCGCGTTTGCCAACGCATGCCGCGATCCGCGCGTTTGGGCGCTCTTCGTCATCTATGCCGCGTGCTTCGGAATGGAGCTGACGATCGACAATATCGCGGCACTTTACTTCACCGACAATTTCCATCTGGGGCTGACGGCGGCGGGTTTCGTGGCGGCATCGTTCGGCATGATGAACATCTTCGCGCGCGCGCTGGGCGGCATCGCTAGCGACCGATGCCATAAGGATTGGGGGTTGCGGGGCCGCGTATTGCTGCTGGGCGCGACCATCTTCTGTGAAGGGCTGGCGCTGATGCTTTTCTCACAGATGCGCTGGCTGCCGTTCGCCATCGGCGCGATGATGCTGACCGGGCTCTTCATCAAAATGTCGAATGGCGCGACCTACGCGGTGGTTCCGTTCGTCAACAGGAAGGCACTCGGCGCGGTTGCGGGAATCGTGGGCGCGGGGGGCAACGTGGGCTCCGTGCTGGCCGGCTTTCTCTTCAAAGGGAGCATGCCGTGGACGCAGGCTCTGTTGTGTCTGGGCGCGATGGTCACGGTAATTTCCCTGTTTTCGGTTATGGTCCGCTTCTCCGAAGCGGAGGAACACTCGGCCGAGCGTGAGATTGCCGCGCGGCTTTCGGGCCAGATGGCGGTAGCCGGAGCGATGGGAGACTGAGTGCAGGAGTCATTCGTATTCGGGAACCATGCCATTTGGAGGACTAAAGGTCCTTAGCCTCGAAAGCCGGCGCGCGAAGGAGATGGAAACGCTGATCCGCCGCGAAGGGGGCGATCCGTTCGTCGCTCCCTCAGTGCAGGAACGCGCGCTGGACGACCATCGCGGAGCCCTGGAATTCGTCGACCGTCTGCACGCCGGCGAGTTCGACCTCGTGGTGTGCATGACCGGCGCGGGGTTGTCGTTTCTGCGCGATCTCGCAGCGGCGGATTCGGCGGACAACTCGACATCGGCCCGATTGGCGGAAGGCCTGCGCCGGACGTTCATCGTTTCGCGCGGCCCCAAGCCGGTGCCCATCCTGCGCGAGTTGGGCGCACGGGCGCATATCGTGGTGCCGGAGCCGAATACGTGGAAAGAAGTAGTGGAAGCTGTCGCCTCGCGACCCGAGCGGCGCATTGCGGTGCAGGAGTATGGCCGCCCGAATCCCGAGATGACGGCCGCCCTCGAAGCCCTTGGCGCGCAAGTCACGCCATTTGCGATCTACCGCTGGGACCTGCCCGCGGACCTGGAGCCGCTGCAGGAAGCGGCGCGGCGTTTGGCCGCGCGTGAGGTCGATGTGGTGCTGTTTACTTCGTCGATCCAGCTGGACCATCTGCTCCTGATCGCGGAAGAACAGGGCATTGAAGCCGAAGTCCGCGGCGCGCTCGCGCAATATTCGGCAGTGGCATCCGTAGGGCCTATCATGACCGAAGCGCTCGAAGCGGCCGGATTGCCTGTCGATATCGTGCCGATCCATCCGAAGATGGCGGGGCTGGTCAAGGCTTCGGCGGAGTTGGCCGCGGAGACGCTGGCGCGCAAACGTCTTCGAAAACAACCGGAGTGGGGCCAATTGTAACGCAAGCGTGCTGGAATGGTGTATCCGCTCCATGACCACCGGGATTCCAGCGAAGCCGAAGAGTCAGAACATTCGCGTTTCACCCGCGGTCATCGACGCTGCGCGTAAAGATGGCGAAGAGTTGCTGCGGTCCTTAAGGACGAGTGCGGACGGCCTAACGCAAACGGAGGCCGAAGAGCGGGCGGGTACTTCGGGTCCGAATGAAGTGGCGCAGGAGCGCCGGCAGGGCTGGTTTGTCCGGCTCCTGAAAATCCTCCGCAATCCGCTGGTGATCCTGCTGGCGATCCTGTCGTCGGTTTCGTTCGCGACCGGCGACGCGCGCGCCGGAACCGTGATGGCGGCCATGGTGGTGCTCGGCGCCGGGCTCCGCTTTTTGCAGGAGGCCCGCGCGGACGCGGCGGCGGCAAAGCTCAAAGCCATGATCCATGTGACCGCGACCGTCGTTCGGGATGGCAACGCGAGAGAGATGCCGCTGCGCGACCTGGTGCCAGGAGACATCATCAAACTGTCCGCGGGCGATATGATCCCGGGCGACGTGCGCGTGCTCTCTTCCAAGGATCTGTTCGTCAGCCAGGGAAGCCTCACCGGAGAGTCGCTGCCTGTCGAGAAGTTCCACGACGCCGAGACTGGCCTTGAGATGAAGGCGGTAAGCTCGCCGGCCGATCTCAAAAACACCTGCTTCATGGGCACCAGCGTCGAAAGCGGCACGGCGACCGCGGTGGTGGTCGCCACGGGGGTCAACACCTATCTCGGCAGCATGGCGGGCGCGATCGCGCAGGAGCCGCCGCCGACGAGTTTCGACGTGGGCCTCAACCGCTTCACATGGCTGATGATCCAGCTCATGGCGGTGATGGTGCCCCTTGTCTTCCTGATCAACGGGTTCACCAAGCACGATTGGAAAGGCGCCTTTTTCTTTGCGCTGGCCGTCGCCGTGGGGCTCACGCCCGAGATGCTGCCGATGATCGTATCCGTCTGCCTCTCGAAGGGCGCACTCGCCATGAGCCGCAAGAAGGTGATCGTGAAACGTCTCAACGCCATCCAGAACTTCGGAGGCATGGACGTTTTGTGCACGGACAAGACGGGTACGCTCACCGAGGACCGCGTTGTCCTCATGCGGCACTGCAACGTGGAGGGGCGCGAGAGCGAGGAAGTGCTGCTCGACGGCTACCTCGTAAGCCACTTCCAGACTGGCCTCAAGAACCTGCTCGACCGGGCAATTCTGGACAGTCCGGACTTTCACGCGCAAACGGTTTTGGAGACGTACAAGAAGCTGGACGAGATCCCCTTCGACTTCACGCGGCGCATGATGTCCGTACTGGTGGAGGATCCGGAAGGCAAAGCAATCCTCCTCACCAAGGGCGCTCCCGAAGAGATGTTCCACCAGTGTTCTCAGTTCGAGCTGGACGGGAAGCTGTCGCCGATGGACCCGAATCTTGTAGTCGGGCTGAAGCAGGAGTACGAGAATCTCAGCAACGATGGCTTCCGGGTTCTGGCGGTAGCGACCAAGGCGCTGCAGGGGAAGCAGATCTGCTCCAGGGATGACGAGCGCGAACTCGTACTCAAGGGGTACGTGGCATTTCTCGATCCGCCCAAGAAAACCGCGGGAAACGCCGTCGAGGCTCTCCATAAGCATGGCGTAGCGGTGAAAATCCTCACCGGGGACAATCAACTCGTCAGCCGCAAGGTTTGCCGGGACGTGGGTCTTTCGGCCGACCCGATGCTGCTTGGCACGGACGTCGAGAAGATGTCCGATGCGGAACTGGCCGCGGCGGCGCAGAAGACTACGCTATTCGCGCGGCTCTCACCGGCACACAAGCAGCGTGTGATCCGGGCTCTCCGGGCTACGGGCCACGTGGTCGGATTCCTGGGCGACGGCATCAACGATGCCCCTGCCTTGCGGGCGGCGGACATCGGCATCTCGGTAGACACGGCGACGGATATCGCCAAGGAGTCGGCGGATCTGATCCTGCTCGACAAAGACCTCATGGTGCTGGAAGGGGGCGTGACCGAGGGCCGAAAGGTCTTCGCGAACATCGTCAAGTACATCCGGATGGGTGCGAGCTCCAACTTCGGCAACATGTTCAGCGTGCTGGGAGCGAGCGCTTTCCTGCCCTTCCTGCCGATGGCTCCGATCCAGGTGTTGACCAACAACCTGCTTTACGACTTCTCGCAGGTGCCGATCCCCACCGACGCAGTGGACGAAGAGCAAGTCGCGGGACCCAGGCCCTGGAACATCGACGAGATCAGACGGTTCATCCTTTTCATCGGGCCCATCAGCTCGATTTTCGACTATACGACCTTCTTTGTGATGCTTTGGGTCTTTAACTGTTGGGACCCGGCTCGCGCATCGTTGTTTCAGACGGGGTGGTTCGTCGAATCGCTGATGACGCAGACGCTGATCATCCATGTGATTCGCACCAACAAGATTCCGTTCATACAGAGCCGGGCGAGTTTGCCGCTGACGGCGACAACGTTATCGATCATGGCATTCGGAATGTGGCTGCCGTATTCCCCTCTCGCTTCCACGCTGGGTCTCACACACCTGCCGGGCTTGTACTGGCCGATCCTGATGCTGACGCTGCTTGCCTATATGTGCCTTACGCAAGCGATCAAAGTCCTGCTGCTGCGTAAGAACTGGATCTGAGCCGGGGCCTTACTCCAGGGCGAACAGCCAGACTGCGCCGCCCTCGGGGACTTCGGGAAACTCTCCGGGGAACGCGCGATTCAGCGTCCCCTGCATGCCGCGTGAATCGCCGCCCCAGCCCGCATGCACGGCGATGTACTGTTTGCCGTCGACCATAAACGACGTGGGCGGGGCGAGGATGCCGGAGTTGGTGGGATACTCCCAGAGCAGTTTGCCGGTCGCCGCATCGAAGGCGTGCATCTTGCGGTCGCTGGTGCCGCCGCTAAACACCACGCCGCCGGCGGTTACCAGCATTCCGCCCCAGTTCGGACTCTTCGCATAGTCGTGCCGCCACACCTGCTTGCCGGTGTCGACGTTCCAGGCCTGCACTTCGCCGAAGTGATCGGCTCCCGGGACGATGCCGCCCGCACCCATCTGGACTCCCGTGTAGCCCCTGCCGGGCGAATACTCCACCTCAGCGAGTCCCGTCGATGAACCGCACATGTTGTTGTTGGCGGGAACGTAAATCATGCGCGTCTTAGGGCTGAACGCGATCGGTGGCCAGTTCTTGCCGCCATGCAGTCCGGGGCAAAAATCCGCGGGCTTCCCCGTTCCGGGTTTGTGCGTCAGATCGATATCGGGACGCCCTGTCTCGGGATCGAGTCCCTTGAAAACGTTCTGATAGACGAAAGGCTTGCCTTCGATAAATTTGATACGTCCGCCGGTCGTGGCATCGCCGCGGTCGAGGAACCACATGTAGCCGTCGCGGGCCACATCGATCAGTCCTTTGAAGGTGCGTCCGTTGCGCTGGAAGTCGATCAGGAGGGGCGGTGAGACTTCGTCCCAGTCCCAGGAGTCGTTTTGGTGGTACTGGAAGTATCCCTTGATCGCGCCGGTGGCGACATCGAGAGCGATGGTCGAGGAAGTGTAGAGATTGTCGCCGGGACGCTTGTCGCCCATCCAGGGTCCGCCGTTGCCGACGCCCCAGTAAGCGATATTGGTTGCGGGGTCGTAATTGCCGGTGACCCAGACCGAGCCGCCGCCCGTCTTCCACTGGTCGCCGCCTTTGGGCCAAGTCTCGCTGCCGGGTTCTCCGGGAGCGGGTATCGTGTAAGTCCGCCATTGCTCTTTGCCGGTGTCCGGATCGAAAGCGGCCACGAAGCCGCGGATGCCGAACTCGCCGCCCGATGCGCCCACCATGACTTTGCCGCCGGCGATCAAAGGAGCGAGCGAAATATAGTATGCGGACTTGTTATCCGCTACGGGGGTGGTCCAGACTTCCCTGCCGGTTTTGGCATCGAGCGCGACGAGAACCGCTTCACCGGCTGCGAAATAGACCTTGTCGCCGTAGAGAGCGACGCCGCGGCTGGTATCGTGCGCGACGATGGCTCCGGCCGGGCGCGCCCGCCGGTATCGCCACAGAAGATTGCCCGTGCGAACGTCGAGCGCGATCACCTGGTTGTTCGGCGTGGAGACAAACATGACACCGTTGTTGACCACGGGCGCCGATTCGTGGACTTTGGGTTCTCCGGTCGAAAAAATCCAGACCGGACGCAGGGTCTTGACGTTGTCCGTTGTGATCTGGTCGAGCGGGCTGTAGCCCCAGCCATCGTAAGTGCGGCGGATGGAGAGCCAGTTGCCGTCTTCAGGGTTCTTGAGACGCTCCGCTGTTACCGGCGCGTAGTTGCGCAGGACTTCCGGCATCGGCGCGACAGGGCCCGCGGGCTGCGGCTGCGATTGGCCAAAGATCGTACCAGCTGTCAACGCAAGCGCGCCGGCCGCGACGCAAAACCTTCTGATTCGGAGCATATTCAGGGTCATCATACACGATTTACCGAACCGCGACTGTAAGGGAGCGGCGCTCTACAGCCCGTCTGCCAGGTAAACCTCCATTGGCTCACCGTGGCCCGATACGACGTATCGGATGGTTTCCCGAACGTCCTCGTCTTTCCATAGCCATCATGTGCTGCCATGCCGCGCCCACCGTTTACGGTCTTTCTCATCGATCCCCATACGATTCAAATCGCGGCTGGCATAAGCCTTGAAAGCGTGCATTGCCGCTTCGGGGCGAACCTCAGCTTCCACAACTACGTGAACATGATTCGTTCGAACGTGAGCCGCCAGAAGATTCCATTTGCGACGCAAACAAACCTCACGCAGAGCATCGAGTACAATCGCCCTGCGTTGATGATCGAGGCAATATGGCACCTGGTCCATCTGTTGGCGTTTTACCGCGACACGCTCCGACTGGCGTCCGCTAATCGGCTTCCGGGAACATTGTGACGCCGGTCCACAGAACCCGATTCGTCGCCATTGCAGGTGCGCCCCACAGCAAGCGAAAGTAATGAAGTACCTCATTAGCGGGCGATCCGTTGCCGCTCCTTTACAGTCACGGTTCGGAAAGGGACTTCCAATTCTTCGCGAGATGCTCCGCCGTCCGCCAGGCAAGAGCCTGGACAGTCAAGGTGGGGTTCCGTGCGCCTGCGGTGCCGAAGACCGAGGCTCCAAGGATGCCCAGATTTGGGGCTTCATGCGAGAAGCCCCAGCGGTCCACCACATTGGTCTCCGGGTTATCGCCCATTCTGGCGCCGCCGAAGGCGTGCGTGGTCAATGCTGGGCCGCCTCCACCCTGCGCTTTGGTCACTTCAATCGCGCCCGCGGCACGGAACCACTCTTCCATCTTTTGCCCCGCGTATAAGGCCTGGCGCGGTTCGTTCTCTTTCGGCCCGCTGGTGATCCGGCACACGGGGTCGCCCAGTGGATCCTTCACATCCGGATCCAGATCGAGATAAGTGTTCTCGTAAGGGAAGGTATTGGCCTGGATATAGGAAGACACCCAGCGCCCGGCGTTCTCCCGCACGAAAGCCTTCCATTTCGAGCCCCATTGCGGCGCGCGTCCCCAGGTGCTCATGGCGGCCGCTCCGATGGGATGCTTTTCGGTATTGACCTGAATCGTCGCGCCCCCTATGAACCCGAGCCCGGCGTGATCGAAATTATCGTCGGCGAACTCATCCACGGTCACATTCTGGGCGATGGCTCCGTACCAGATATTAAGGTCGAACGGAAAGAGCGCGCCGACTCCGGTTCCCGCCTGAGCGTCCCAGTGCCCGAAATAGTGCTTCCCCACCTGGCCGTGATTGTTGGACAGACCCTTGGGATAAGCCTTGGATTTCGAGAGTAAGAGCAGCCGCGAGTTCTCATACGTATAACCTGCAAGCAGGACCACCTTAGCGGGTTGAAAGTATTCCTTTCCTTCGCGCAGGTAAAGGACGCCGGTGACCTTGCCATCTTTGCCATTGTTGCCGCTTACAATCCGTGTGACCTGGGCTTTGTCGAAAATAGTAAGATTCTTAGTCTTCCGGGCTTCCGGGATGGTGGTGACGGCGGTTGAGTTCTTAGCGCTGATGTGGCATCCGCCGCGGTCGCAGTACCCGTGATAGGCGCAACCGGGGCGTCCTCCATAAGGCTGAGAATTGATCGCGGCGGGTCCGCGAAACGGCTTCCACCCGAGCTTCTTCGCGGCGGCCGTCATCATATCCGTGAAATCGGTGTCCCGCAGCGGCGGCATGGGAAAGTCGCGTTTGCGCGGGCCTTCGAAGACGTTTCCGCGCGGATCGATTTTACCCGCGATATTGCCGGCCCTGCCGGAAACCCCGACTTCATATTCCACGTGGTCGTAATACTGTTCCAGCTCGTCGTAAGTTACGGGCCAGTCTTCGAGAGTCGTTCCTTTCGGAATCGAGTTCGCGCCGTAGCGCCGGATGGTTTCCGAGCGCACCTTGAAATCCCAGGGATTGTAGCGCCAGCTCTGCGCGTGGTAATGGATCGACGTGCCGCCGATGGCGTTCATCATGGGAGCGTTTGCTCCCTGTCGTGCCTGCATCTCGTTACCGGTCCGAAAGGTGGGGATCTCGCGCTTGGCTTTGGGCACGGACGTTACCAGGGCGCGCACGTTGTTATAGATCTCATCCGGCTTGAAAGTGTGCACGTCCATCCACGTGCCCGCTTCGATGCCTGCGATCTTGAGGCCGGCGCGCGCCAGCGGCAATACGGCCACGCCGCCCGCGGCGCCCAACCCGATCACGGCGACGTCGACCGGCTTGAGATTAACGGCCATTATTCGCTCCCGTGCCATAAGCGGAACGGCGATAAGGCTTCGGGGGCGTACTCATCCTCTGATCCTCCGGCGCCACCGCCAGACGAGGGCCGGGATACCGGATGAGGTCCCAGCCGGCGAAGTTCTTGTTGCCGCCGTAATACGGATCGCCGAACATGCCTTCAAGGGTCAAGCGGCGCACGCGATTGAAGAACGGGCGCGCATTGGGAAATCCAGCCGCGGCGCCGTTGTCCATGGTGGTCAGCAACTCGTCGCGGACTTCCGGGGCGAGGTCCGCAAAGGCCGCGTTGTGAGCGGAACGGGCGAGCGTGTCGACTCCCGCGAGCCCGTCGAGAAACGCGCCTTTTTCAGCGGCCAGGGCTCCGGCGAGCGCGCGATCGATGTAGTTTGCGGCGCCGCACTCCACCGCTCCCGGGCCGTTCTCGTCTTGCGGAACCAGGCGGTCGATGAAGGCTTCGAGCGTCTTCAACTGGCCCGCTGAGAGCGCGGTTGCCGGCGCCTGCGCGGCAGCGGTAATAGCGGCCAGCGGAACGAACGTCGCGGTGGCGATTACGGTTCGGCGGGTAACGTTCAAAGAATTGTCTTCTTCGGGCATTCGAATCTCCTCTTGAAGGGCGTCACCTATTGTATTGCCTGCTTGTATTGCCCGCGCCGGGCGGAAATCTTTATCATGATGCTTCGCTCCTGGCCGAGATCGCCAGCGGTACCTCGTTGTGGCCAAAGCGGCGCGCGGCCGTGGGCGGTTCACGCGGTTTGGCGGATTATTTTCCTTATTGGCTCAATCAGTTGAACCAATCCGGGCGCCGCAGCCTCCGATCGCGGGTTTATCGTTTGGTCGGAAACCATATGCAAGTCGTACTCGCTTACAAAAACTTCGCCGCCAATCGCGCGATCAGCCACATCGGACTCGGCGTGACAGCGCTCAATTCCGCCAAGAGCCTGCGGAATGCGGGTGTGAACGCGGATGTCTGGCCGATTACCAGCGCCGCCGAATTGAGCGCGCGCCTGCGCGGAACTCCCGCATCGCACGTTGTGATTTCAGCGCCATGGATCCAGACGAACGAGCTGGCGCACATGTGCGCGGAGTTCAAGGAGACGCAATTCGCGGTCACCTGTCATTCCAATCTGGGATTCCTGCAGGCCGACCCGAGCGCGATGCGGCTGCTGCGGGAGGGGCTCGAACTCCGGCGCACGAACTGGAACTTCCAAATGGCGGCGAACTCCGGCCGGCTTTCGAACTGGGTCCAGGCAGCATACGGAACGCCCTGCGCGCTCCTGCCGAATCTGTATCACCTCGACGGCGTGAATCCAAAACGGGAGCGCTATTCCGGGGGTACGCTGCGCATTGGAGCTTTCGGCGCCGTTCGCGCGTTGAAAAACCTGATGACGGCGGCGGGTGCGGCGCTGGAGATCGCGAATGCGAAACGCGCCGATCTGGAATTCTGGATTTCGTCGGGCCGCAATGAAGGCGCCGGTTCGGTGGTCGATGCGGTTCGGCAGATGTTGAACGGCCTGCCTCACGTGAAACTTGTGGAGAACGGCTGGCAGACCTGGCCTCAGTTCCGGCGTACGGTGCGGCATATGCATCTGCTGATGCAGCCGAGTTACACCGAGAGCTTCAACGTGGTGACCGCCGACGGTGTGGCGGAAGGGGTACCGAGCGTGGTTTCGGATGCGATCGATTGGGCTCCCGACAGTTGGAAGGCGCCGGTAGACGATGCCCATGCGATGGCGCGCGTGGGGCGAAAGTTACTCACCAGCCGATGGGCGCCGCGTCAGGGACTAAACGCGCTGAAGGCGCATAACAAAAGCGCGCTCGCAGCGTGGGGCGAGTTCGTCGGGAACTGAAATTCAGGAAACCAGGATCAAGTGGAGATCCATGACATTCGTCCCGGTGGAACCGGTGGTGATTAGATCGCCGAGTTCC